>ENA-OROZ01000246-OROZ01000246.1-human-gut-metagenome-genome-assembly--contig:-NODE-246-length-64927-cov-5.160932_pt1 | contig 64927 bp, 40 predicted proteins | sample MGYA00242138_ERZ509066 | MGnify/ENA primary metagenome ERZ509066 (study PRJEB26280, sample SAMEA2338691) | human gut metagenome | biome: human gut; feature: human-associated habitat; material: faeces... | reverse complement strand
GAAAAATACCTGTCAACACTTTTACAGGACAGCGCATTTTAATGCGTCGGCCCTGTCACAAGACAAGTATACAAGAACACAGTAATCTTGTACATAAAAACATTATTATCAATAATATAAAAAGTATATGTCTATCAACTATGTAGTAACCAAAAAGGTGGATAAAACGAAAGGAGAAGTAAAAGTACGTTATTATGCTACCACAAGGGCTATGCAAAAAAAGCCTGTTGACAGTTCACAGATTGCAATGCAGTTAGCCGAAAGAAGCTCTCTGCAAGATGGAGATGTAATGTCGGTGCTGACACAGTTATCGGGGATCATCGCCGGACACTTGCACGAAGGCAGGACAGTAAGTATTGACGGATTGGGAAATTTCTTCCCAACCATTAGTAGTGAAGGAGTAGAAAAGCCGGAAGAGTGTACAGCAGATAAAGTGTGGGTAGCACGTATCGGATTCAAAGCGGCTCCTGCTTTTTTGAAAAAGGTACGAATAAAAACCAAATTCATCAGTATCCAATTGCAAGAAGGAAGAAAAGCAGCTGCTAAAAAAAAGAAGAAAGCAGCAGAAGCAGGTAATGAGAAGTGAACATAAAAATAATAGGGAAAAAGAGAACGAAGAAGCATTTAACAATCTGTTGAAAACTTTATTTCACATTTTCTCTCGGAGAGATTCTTTTTTCTTTGAGAAATACGTATTTTTGCCGACACTTGCTTATATAATAAGGTGAAATAGATGAAGAAAGAACAAGAGGAATTGACATATCACGTACCTGTATTACTAAAAGAAAGCGTAGACGGAATGAATATTCGCCCCGGTGGAACGTATGTAGACGTTACTTTCGGTGGTGGCGGACATTCACGGGAGATACTTTCACGTTTAGAAAAAGGCGGACGTTTACTGGGGTTTGACCAGGACGAGGATGCCGAACGGAACATTGTCAATGACCCACATTTCACATTTGTACGAAGTAACTTTCGCTATTTGCATAATTTTCTTCGCTATCATGAAATAGAAAAAGTAGATGCTATACTGGCAGATTTAGGGGTATCGTCTCATCACTTTGATGACAGCGAACGAGGATTTTCATTTCGCTTTGACGGAGCACTGGATATGCGTATGAACAAGCGGGCAGGACTCACAGCTGCTGATGTTTTAAATACCTATGATGAAGAACGATTAGCAGATCTTTTTTATCTGTACGGAGAATTAAAAAACAGTCGTAAACTGGCATCAGTTATAGTAAAATCCCGTGCTTCCGGACAGATTAAGACAATAGGCGAGTTTCTGAAAATCATCAAACCGCTATTTGGACGTGAACGGGAAAAGAAGGAATTAGCCAAAGTATTTCAGGCACTCCGTATAGAAGTAAACCAGGAAATGGAAGCATTGAAAGAGATGTTGCTGGCAGCAACGGAAGCACTAAAACCGGGTGGAAGATTAGTAGTAATCACTTATCATTCGTTGGAAGACCGAATGGTAAAAAACATCATGAAAACCGGTAATGTTGAGGGTAAAGCAACACAAGATTTTTTTGGAAATCTGCAAACTCCATTCAAACTGGTAAACAATAAAGTGATTGTCCCGAATGAGGAAGAGATAGAACGTAATCCGAGATCACGAAGTGCCAAATTAAGAATAGCGGAAAAGAAATAAAAGAGAAGCTTGTAAGTAAATTAAGATCAGGCTGTCTAAAAGATAAGTCAACTAAAATAGAGACAACGATGGAAGAAGAAAAGATAATAAAAGAAGAGCCGAAAGGAGGTAAAAAGAAAAAAAGAACTTCCTTGAAAAGTATTCTTGGAGGAGATATTCTGGCAACAGACTTTTTCCGCCGCCAAACAAAGCTGCTGGTACTTATCATGATATTTATTATCTTCTACATTCATAACCGATATGCCAGCCAGCAACAACAGATTGAAATAGACCGACTTAAAAAAGAGCTTATCGACATAAAATATGACGCACTGACACGTAGTTCGGAGTTGATGGAAAAAAGCCGCCAGTCGCGTATCGAAGAATATATCTCGACTAAAGAAAGTGATTTGCAGACTTCGACCAATCCACCGTATGAAATCAAAAAATGAAGTACATAGAGAACAGGTAACTTTAAATAGTAAATCGTTAAACAGTTAATAGTCTTGGCAGTTAATAAAAAAAATATAATGACCCGTTACTTCTTCGTCATCCTCATCATGGGGTTGGTGGGAGTAGCAATTGTTGTAAAGGCAGGCATTACCATGTTTGCCGAACGACAATACTGGCAGGATGTAGCAGACCGTTTTGTAAAGGAGAATGTAACCGTAAAACCGAACCGGGGTAATATTATTTCATCCGACGGTAAATTAATGGCAAGTTCACTGCCGGAATATCGTATCTACATGGACTTTAAAGCTGGTGCTCCTGCTAAAATAGACTCACTAAAAAAACATATGAATGAGATTTGCGAAGGATTACACCAGATATTTCCTGATAAAAGTGCTGCCGAGTTTAAAGCGCATCTTCAAAAAGGAATGAAAAAAGGAAGCCGGAACTACCTGCTCTATCCCAAACGAATCTCCTACATTCAATACAAAGAAGCCAAACGCCTGCCTGTTTTTAACATGAACAAATATAAAGGCGGATTTCATGAACTGGCATACAACCAACGCAAGAAGCCATTCGGTTCTCTGGCTGCCCGTACCTTAGGGGATCTTTATGCTGACACAGCACAAGGTGCAAAGAATGGAATTGAATTGGCTTTTGATACATTGCTGAAAGGACGGGACGGAATCACACACCGTCAGAAGGTAATGAACAAATACCTTAACATCGTAGACATTCCTCCCATAGACGGTTGTGATCTTATTGCCACCATTGATGTAGGGATGCAGGATATTTGCGAAAAGGCATTGGTGGACAAACTGAAAGAGTTAAATGCCAGTGTAGGCGTTGTTGTATTGATGGAGGTTTCAACAGGAGAAGTCAAAGCGATAGTCAACATGATGAAAGCTGCAGACGGCAACTATTACGAGATGCGTAACAATGCTATCAGTGACATGCTTGAGCCGGGATCCACTTTCAAGACTGCTTCTATCATGGTAGCCTTGGAAGACGGGCACATCACTCCGGACTATGAGGTAGATACGGGAAACGGTATCAAAATGATGTATGGACGTGCAATGAGAGACTGGAACTGGCATCGTGGCGGATACGGAAGAATCAATGTTACACGTATTCTTGAAGTATCATCTAACGTGGGAACTTCAAGTATCATAGACCAATTCTATCATGACAAACCACAAAAGTTTGTAGATGGGCTGAAACGTATGAGCATTGACCAACCGCTACATTTACAGATATCAGGAGAAGGTAAACCCAATATTAAAGGGCCCAAAGAACGCTATTTTGCAAAAACAACTCTTCCCTGGATGAGCATTGGTTATGAAACTCAGGTACCACCCATGAATATCCTGACATTCTATAATGCCATTGCAAATAACGGTGTTATGGTACGCCCCAAATTTGTAAGAGCAGCTGTGAAGGATGGAGAAGTAGTAAAAGAGTTTCCAACGGAGGTGATTAATCCGAAAATTTGTTCAGACAATACATTGAAGCAGATACAGGAAATTTTGTACAAAGTTGTTCATCAGGGATTGGCAGGACCGGCAGGTAGTAAGCAGTTTGCCGTTTCGGGAAAAACAGGTACGGCACAGATCTCACAAGGTGCTGCCGGATATAAAACAGGAAGAACAAATTATCTGGTTAGTTTCTGTGGATATTTCCCTTCGGAAGCTCCGAAATATAGCTGTATTGTTTCTATTCAGAAACCCGGGTTACCAGCTTCGGGAGGTTTGATGGCAGGTAGCGTATTTGGCAAAATTGCAGAAAGAGTATATGCAAAAGACCTGCGTTTGCCTTTGACAAATGCCATCGACACAAATAGCGTAGTCATTCCCAACGTAAAAGCCGGAGAGATGAATGATGCCAAACGGGTACTGGATGAGCTGAGTATACAAAGCCAAAGCAAATTTGACTTAAAGAGTGGTAAAGAAACCTGGGGAAGTACACATGCAGCTCCCAAAAGTGTTATTCTGGAAAGCAGAGACCTCATGCGGGATTTTGTACCCAGCGTTATAGGCATGGGGGCAAAAGACGCTGTTTATTTGCTTGAAAGCAGAGGAGTGAAAGTAAAACTGGTAGGTGTAGGCAAGGTGAAAAGCCAGTCGATAGCTAACGGAACGAGAGTAAAGAAAGGACAAACAATAACACTCGTACTGCATTAGAGAGATTAAACTGAAGATTTTGAATAAGTAGTACGTGTCAACCGAATATAAAAAAGAAGATGAAGTTAAATGAATTATTAAAGGCTATTCAACCGATACAAGTTGTCGGAGCTTCGGACATAGAAATAACAGGAGTCAACATTGATTCCAGACAAGTGGAGGCAGGCCATTTATTTATGGCTATGCGTGGCACACAGACAGACGGACATGCATATATTCCTGTAGCAATTGAAAAAGGAGCCATAGCTGTGCTTTGTGAAGATATGCCTGAACATCCGGAAGAAGGTATCACCTATATACAAGTGAAAGACAGCGAAGATGCAACCGGTAAAGTTGCTACTACTTTCTTTGGAGATCCTACTTCAAAAGTGGAATTGGTGGGTGTAACCGGAACAAACGGAAAAACAACAATCGCTACCTTATTATATAATACATTCCGTTATTTCAAATATAAAGTAGGACTCATCTCAACGGTATGTAACTATATTGATGATGAAGCGATTCCGACTGAGCATACCACTCCTGACCCTATCACACTAAACCGATTGCTGGGAAGAATGGCTGATGAAGGCTGTAAATACGTTTTCATGGAGGTAAGCTCCCACTCCATTGCCCAGAAACGTATCAGTGGTTTAAAGTTTGCAGGAGGTATCTTCACCAACCTGACCCGTGACCATCTGGATTATCATAAGACAGTAGAAAACTATCTGAAAGCAAAGAAAAAATTCTTTGATGACCTACCCAAGAGTGCATTCAGCCTTACTAACCTGGATGATAAAAACGGGTTGGTTATGACACAGAACACCCGTTCGAAGGTGTACACCTACTCTCTGAGAAGTTTGAGTGACTTCAAAGGCAGAGTGTTAGAATCACATTTTGAAGGAATGTTGCTTGATTTCAATAACCATGAATTGATGGTACAATTCATAGGTAAATTCAATGCTTCCAATCTTCTGGCTGTATTTGGTGCAGCAGTGTTGCTTGGTAAGAAAGAAGAAGACGTACTGGTAGCACTCAGTACACTCCATCCGGTAGCCGGACGTTTTGATGCCATTCGTTCGCCACAGGGATATACAGCGATTGTTGATTATGCACATACTCCGGATGCTCTGATAAATGTACTGAATGCCATTCATGGAGTACTCGAAGGAAAAGGAAAAGTGATTACCGTAGTAGGTGCCGGAGGTAACCGTGACAAAGGTAAACGTCCTATTATGGCCAAAGAAGCTGCCAAAGCAAGCGATCGCGTTGTCATCACATCGGATAACCCTCGTTTTGAAGAACCTCAGGACATCATAAATGATATGTTAGCTGGTCTGGACACAGAGGACAGAAAGAAAACAATCAGTATTACAGACCGTAAAGAGGCTATTCGCACCGCTTGTATGCTGGCCGAAAAAGGAGATGTAATTCTCGTTGCCGGAAAAGGGCATGAGAACTATCAGGAGATAAAAGGAGTGAAACATCACTTTGATGATAAAGAGATATTAAAAGAGTTATTTTCATTGACAATTTAACAATTTACAATTTACGATTGGAGTTACCATTGTAAAAAAAGTAATTTAAATCGTAAATAGTAAATCGTCCAATAGTAAATAAAATCATGTTATACTATCTATTTGAGTGGCTACATAAATTAAACTTCCCCGGAGCGGGAATGTTTGGATATACATCTTTCCGTGCATTGATGGCTATCATTCTGGCACTGCTGATTTCAAGTATCTGGGGTGACAAGTTTATCAATTTGCTGAAACGAAAGCAAATCACGGAAACACAGCGTGATGCTAAAATCGATCCTTTTGGCGTCAACAAAGTAGGTGTACCCAGTATGGGAGGTGTTATCATCATTGTAGCCATTTTGATACCTTGCCTGTTGCTTGGAAAATTACATAATATCTATATGATATTGATGCTCATCACCACTGTATGGCTGGGATCACTGGGATTTGCCGATGACTATATCAAAATATTCAAAAAAGACAAAGAAGGATTACACGGTAAGTTTAAAATTATCGGTCAGGTAGGATTAGGGCTGATTGTCGGATTAACCCTATACCTCAGCCCGGATGTGGTAATTCGTGAAAACATCGAGGTACAAACTCCCGGACGTGAAATGGAGGTTATACATGGGACGAATGATCTCAAGTCTACTCAGACTACCATTCCGTTTTTTAAAAGCAATAACCTTGATTATGCCGATCTGGTAGCTTTTATGGGTGATCATGCTCAAACAGCCGGTTGGATATTGTTTGTTATCATCACCATCTTTGTGGTGACAGCCGTATCCAACGGAGCCAATCTGAATGACGGCATGGACGGTATGGCCGCGGGTAACTCTGCCATCATCGGATTAACATTGGGAATATTAGCATATGTATCAAGCCACATTGAATTCGCGGGATACCTGAACATTATGTATATCCCCGGTTCGGAAGAACTGGTTATCTTCATTTGCGCATTTATCGGTGCACTGATAGGATTCTTATGGTACAATGCATATCCGGCACAAGTATTTATGGGAGATACGGGTAGCTTAACAATTGGTGGTATTATTGCCGTATTTGCCATCATTATACACAAAGAATTACTAATTCCGATTCTTTGTGGTGTGTTCCTGATAGAAAACCTGTCGGTGATTCTGCAACGTGCCTATTATAAAGTCGGTAAACGGAAAGGAGTGAAACAACGTCTCTTTAAACGTACGCCTATACACGACCATTTCCGTACATCAATAAATCAGATAGAAGACGGATGCCGGGTAGTGTTTACAAAACCGGACAATCTGTTTCACGAATCAAAAATCACAGTTCGCTTTTGGATTGTAACGATTGTACTGGCAGCCATAACGATTATTACATTAAAAATAAGATAAATAAGGATTCAATGCGTCAATATGCCGATGTGCCAATTAAGAAAAGCCAATGGAATAATGAAGCATGAAGCCCAAAGATAACAGAGAGAATTAACCGGATTATTAACCATTAAAGTTTGTGCACTGCCATTGGTGTATTAGCATATTGGCCTATTAGCACATTATTGAGAATGAAAAGAATTGTAATTTTAGGAGCAGGTGAAAGCGGCGCAGGTGCTGCCGTATTAGCCAAGGTAAAAGGATTCGAGACGTTTGTATCAGATATGTCCGCCATTAAGGACAAATACAAGGAACAACTCGACAGCCACGGTATTGCCTGGGAAGAAGGTCATCATACCGAAGAATTGATTCTGAATGCCGACGAGGTAGTAAAAAGCCCGGGGATTCCGAATGATGCTCCATTGATTCTGAAACTAAAGGCACAAGGCACGCCGATCATATCGGAAATAGAATTTGCCGGACGCTATACGGATGCAAAGATGGTTTGTATCACCGGATCAAACGGAAAAACAACAACAACCAGCCTTATTTATCACATTTTTAAAAGTGCAGGACTAAATGTGGGACTGGCAGGAAATATAGGAAAAAGCCTGGCTTTACAAGTAGCAGAAGGCAAGCATGATTATTATGTAATCGAACTAAGTTCATTTCAACTGGACAACATGTACGAATTTCGTGCAAATATCGCTGTCCTGATGAATATTACGCCGGATCATCTGGATCGTTACGATCACTGTATGCAAAATTATATTGATGCCAAATTCCGTATTACCCAAAACCAAACTCAGGACGATGCTTTCGTTTTCTGGAATGACGATCCTATCATCAAACGAGAACTGGAAAAGCACGGCTTAAAGGCACACTTATACCCATTCGCAGCAGTAAAAGAGGATGGAGCAATTGCCTATGTAGAAGATAATGAGGTAAAAATCACAGAGCCAATTGCGTTCAACATGGAACAAGAGAAGTTGGCACTGACCGGACAACATAATCTCTATAATTCACTGGCAGCAGGTATCTCGGCCAATCTTGCCGGTATTACCAAAGAAGATATCCGCAAAGCATTGTCGGATTTTAAAGGTGTGGAACACCGTTTAGAGAAAGTAGCCCGCGTAGGTGGTATTGATTTTATCAATGACTCCAAAGCTACCAATGTAAACTCTTGTTGGTATGCTCTGCAAAGTATGACCACCAAAACAGTGCTTATACTTGGTGGTAAGGATAAAGGAAATGACTATACAGAAATAGAAGATCTGGTATGCGAAAAATGTTCGGCATTGGTGTATCTGGGACTGCACAATGAAAAACTACATGCTTTTTTCGACCGGTTCGGATTACCGGTAGCCGATGTACAGACCGGCATGAAAGATGCAGTAGAAGCTGCATATAAACTGGCTAAAAAAGGTGAAACCGTACTGTTAAGTCCTTGTTGTGCCTCCTTCGATCTCTTCAAGAGTTACGAAGATCGTGGCGACCAGTTCAAAGAGTACGTTCGCGCCCTCTAATTTTTAATCTTTAATTCTTAATTAAAACAGTGGATCTATTAAAGAACATATTCAAGGGCGATAAGGTAATCTGGATTATCTTTCTCTGCCTCTGCCTCATCTCAATCATTGAGGTATTTTCGGCAGCCAGCACCCTGACGTATAAGAGCGGGGACCACTGGGGACCGATCACACAGCATTCTATCATCCTGATGGTGGGGGCCGTTGTTGTAGTGTTGATGCACAATATTCCTTATAAATGGTTTCAGGTATTCCCTGTTTTCCTATACCCTGTCTCTGTTGTACTGCTGGCTTTTGTTACGCTGATGGGTGTTATCACAGGCGATCGCGTCAATGGTGCAGCACGTTGGATGTCGTTCATGGGATTACAGTTCCAGCCATCGGAGCTGGCAAAGATGGCTGTGGTTATTGCAGTTTCTTTTATTCTATCCAAAAGACAGGATGACGAAGGTGCCAATCCGAAGGCATTCAAATACATCATGATTATCACCGGGCTTGTTTGCCTGTTGATTGCTCCGGAAAACCTTTCAACAGCGATGTTACTATTCGGAGTTGTATTTCTGATGATGTTTATCGGCCGGGTAGCAGCACGGAAACTACTTCTTTTAATAGGCTCATTGGGATTGGTAGGTGTAATAGGTGTCGTATTTTTGTTGGCCATCCCAAAGGATTCGGATATTCCTTTCCTGCATCGTTTTGACACATGGAAAAGTCGTATCACCAATTTCACAGAAAAAGAGGAAGTACCGGCTGCAAAATTTGATATAGACAAAGATGCCCAGATAGCGCATGCCCGTATTGCTATTGCAACAAGTAATTTTGTTGGTAAAGCACCTGGCAACTCTATTCAACGTGACTTTTTGAGTCAGGCATTCTCTGATTTTATTTTTGCCATCATTATAGAAGAGCTTGGTCTGGTGGGAGGAGCTTTCGTTGTTTGCCTATATATCTGGCTACTGGTACGCGCCGGGCGCATAGCCCAAAAATGCGAACGAACGTTCCCTGCTTTTCTGGTAATGGGCATAGCACTCATGTTGGTATCGCAGGCAATTTTAAATATGATGGTAGCCGTTGGTTTATTCCCGGTGACAGGTCAACCTCTGCCACTCATCAGTAAAGGAGGAACTTCAACTTTAATAAACTGTGCCTATATCGGTATGATATTGAGTGTAAGTCGTTATACTGCGTATCTCGAAGAGCAGAAAGAACGTGACGCACAACTACAAATGCAGATAGCAGCAGAAACAACCGAGGCTCAGATAGTTGCAGAACCTACAGCACAGGTGTTGAATAGTGATGCAGAGTTTGAGAAAGAGAAATAGTTAAGAGTTACAGGTCGTTGCGTCCCGATATCCTATGATATCCGCGATCAGTAGTTCACTAAAATAATGTATAATGGAAAAAGAGCTTAGAATCATCATCAGTGGCGGTGGTACAGGAGGACATATCTTTCCGGCTGTATCCATCGCCAATGCCATAAAAGAGCAGTGTCCTGATGCTAAAATATTATTCGTTGGTGCTGAAGGCCGAATGGAAATGCAACGCGTACCTGATGCCGGTTATGAGATTATCGGGCTACCGGTTGCCGGATTCGACCGTAAACGCCTGTGGAAGAACTTCGCTGTACTCATTAAACTGGCGCGTAGCCAATGGAAAGCAAAGAGTATCATTAAGAAGTTTCGCCCTCAGGTAGCAGTAGGTGTTGGTGGCTATGCCAGCGGACCAACTCTGAAGATGGCTGGTATGATGGGAGTTCCCACTCTGATACAAGAACAAAATTCTTATGCAGGAGTAACCAATAAGTTATTAGCAAAGAAAGCATGTAAAATATGCGTGGCGTATGATGGTATGGAAAAATTCTTTCCGGCAGATAAAATACTGATGACAGGAAACCCGGTTCGCCAAAACCTGTTTACCAATACTCAAAGCCGGGAAGAGGCCATACAGGCTTTCGGACTCAGCCCGGAAAAGAAAACAATGTTGATCTTGGGAGGTAGCCTTGGCGCACGTACCATTAATAATACGTTGATAGCAGGGTTACAAACCATAAAAGAGACAAGCGGCATTCAATTCATTTGGCAAACAGGAAAAATATATTACCAACAGGTAATGGAAGCTGTTAAAACAGCAGGAGAAATTCCGAATCTGTATGTAACAGACTTTATTAAAGACATGGCTACAGCTTATTCAGCAGCTGATTTGGTGATCTCCCGGGCTGGTGCGGGTTCTATATCAGAGTTCTGCCTGCTGAGCAAACCGGTTATTCTGGTTCCTTCGCCTAATGTAGCTGAAGACCATCAGACTAAGAATGCATTGGCCTTGGTCAATAAGCAGGCTGCCATATATGTAAAAGATGTAGAAGCAGAAGAGAAACTGTTGTCCGTAGCATTAGAAACAATTACCAATGCTACAAAATTAAAAGATTTAAGTGAGAATATAGCAAAGTTAGCATTGCCGGACTCTGCTACTATCATAGCAAAAGAAGTGATAAAATTAGCACAACAATGAATATCGAAACTATAAAATCAGTCTATTTTGTTGGTGCCGGTGGCATCGGAATGAGTGCACTTGTACGTTACTTTCTTTCCAGAGGAAAATTCGTAGCCGGTTATGACCGTACTCCCAGCGAACTAACTGAGTGCCTTATTGCCGAAGGTGCACAAATACACTACGAAGAAGACGCAGACCTGATTCCCGAAGAATGTAAAGACAAGGAAAGTACTCTCGTCGTACTGACACCCGCCGTACCACAGGAACATGCCGAACTGGTTTATTTCCGTAACAACGGTTTTGAAATACAGAAACGCGCCCAGGTATTGGGAACCATTACGCACTCCAGTAAAGGGCTTTGCGTAGCCGGGACCCATGGAAAGACAACTACTTCGACGATGACTGCACATTTGTTACACCAGTCACATGTGGGGTGTACAGCTTTCTTAGGAGGAATTTCCAAGAATTATGGAACTAACCTGCTACTTTCGAAGACAAGCCCGTACACTGTAATCGAAGCGGATGAATTTGACCGTTCCTTCCACTGGCTATCTCCGTTTATGTCCGTCATCACATCTACGGATCCCGATCATCTGGATATCTACGGAACAGCAGAAGCATACCTTGAAAGTTTTGAACACTACACCACGCTTATTCAGCCAGGTGGTGCATTGATTATTCGCAAAGGTATTTCGCTGCAACCTCAGGTACAGCAAGGAGTGAAAGTATATACTTATTCGCGCGACGAAGGTGATTTCCATGCTGAAAATATCCGTATCGGAAACGGTGAGATCTTCATTGACTTTGTCGGACCGGAGGTACGTATCAACGATATCCAACTGGGGATACCCATAAGTATCAACATCGAAAATGGAGTAGCTGCCATGGCACTTGCTCACCTGAATGGTGTCACAAATGAGGAAATTAAACAAGGTATGGCGAGTTTCCATGGAGTGGACCGCCGTTTCGATTTTAAAATCAAAAATGATCGCGTAGTCTTTCTGAGTGATTATGCTCATCATCCGTCAGAGATCAAACAGAGTGTGCTGTCTATCCGCGAATTGTATAAAGACAAAAAGATTACAGCTATCTTCCAACCTCATCTATATACACGTACGCGTGATTTTTATAAAGATTTTGCAAGTAGTTTATCCCTCTTGGACGAAGTAATTCTGGTAGATATCTACCCGGCGCGTGAACAACCCATACCGGGAGTAACCAGCCAACTGATTTACGATAATCTCCGTCCCGGTATTGAGAAATGTATGTGTAAAAAAGAAGAAATTCTGAATATCCTGGAAAACAAGAATATAGAAGTATTAATCACTCTTGGAGCTGGTGACATAGACAACTATGTTCCATCTATTACAGAAAAATTAAATACAAGATTGAACAAACCTCAATCATAAATTGTAAATCGTATAATTGTAAATGTCATTATGCTGAAACGGATTCTTTTATCCCTCGTCCTGTTGCTCGTCACTGCCTATCTGTGTATAGCCGTGACAGTATTCAACCGTAAACCGGCCAACCAGGTTTGTCGTGACATGGAATTAATTATCAAGGACACGGTTTATGCCGGTTTCGTAACCAAAGACGAAGTAGCCGGAATACTACAAAAGAAAGGAATCTACCCCGTAGGAAAGAAAATGGAACGCATCCAGACTAAGACCCTAGAACGGGAACTGGATAAACACCCGCTTATTGACGAAACAGAATGCTACAAAACTCCCAGTGGCAAACTCTGTGTAGAAGTTAAACAGCGTATTCCAATACTCCGTATCATGAGTAATAATGGCGAGAACTATTATGTCGATAACAAAGGAACCATCATGCCACCCGAAGCCAAATGCGTAGCTCGCCGGACAATTGTAACCGGAAATGTAGAAAAGTCGTTTGCAATGAGGGATTTATATAAGTTTGGTGTATTTTTGCAGAACAATCCGTTCTGGGATGCTCAGATAGAACAAATTCATGTACTACCCGGTAAGGATATTGAATTGGTACCACGGGTAGGTGATCATATTGTCTATCTTGGAAAACTGGAACACTTTGAAGATAAACTGGATCGCCTGAAAACATTCTATGGGAAAGCCTTGAACGAAGTGGGATGGAATAAATATTCACGCATCAGTCTGGAGTTCAGTAACCAGATTATCTGCACCAAGCATCAATGATGAATGCCTGCGCGCAGCCAATTGTAAATAGTAAATTGTAAAATCGTAAATAAGAAATATGGCAACAACAGAATTTATCGCCGCTATTGAACTGGGTTCATCAAAGGTTACCGGTATTGCCGGAAGAAAGAACAGTGACGGAAGTATGCAGGTGTTGGCTTATGCCAAAGAAGATTCCTCTTCGTTCATCCGAAAAGGAATTATCTATAATCTGGATAAGACAGCCCAAAGCCTTACGTCCATCATTAACAAGTTGGAAGGCGATCTGAAAAACTCAATCGCCAAGGTATATGTAGGTATCGGCGGACAATCACTCCGTACCGTACGGAATGTCGTAAGCCGTGACCTGAACGAAGAAACAATCATCTCGCAAGAGTTAGTGGATGCTATCTGCGATGAGAATCTGGAAATTCCGTTGGTAGACATGGATATATTGGATGTTGCCCCACAGGAATATAAGATCGGAAACAACCTGCAAGCAGATCCTGTAGGAGTGGCCGGTAGCCATATAGAGGGACGTTTTCTGAATATCGTAGCACGGGCTTCGATCAAAAAGAATCTGGAACGCTGTTTCGAACAGGCTAAAATAGAGATAGCCGACCTGCTTATCTCTCCATTAGTAACTGCCAATGCCGTACTAAGCGAAAGTGAGCGCCGTTCGGGCTGTGCACTTATCGACTTCGGAGCTGACACCACTACGATCTCTGTTTATAAAAATAATATTCTTCGTTTCCTCACTGTTTTGCCGTTAGGTGGAAACAGTATTACACGCGACATTACCTCCATGCAGATGGAAGAGGAAGAAGCCGAACGCCTGAAAATAACTTTCGGGAATGTAATGTACGAGGAAGAAGAAAGTGAAGAAGCTGCTACCTGCCAACTCGAAGATGGAAGCCGTACAGTCGAGTTACAAGCATTAAACAACATTATCGAAGCGCGGGCAGAAGAAATCATCACAAATGTATGGAATCAAATTCAGTTATCAGGTTACGATGACAAATTATTGTCCGGTATTATCATCACCGGTGGAGCCGCTAATCTGAAAAATCTGGATACCATGCTTCGCAAAAGGAGTAAGATTGAAAAGATACGGACTGCCAGAAGTATCCGTAATACGATACAGACAGACAGTGATCTGATAAAGAAAGACGGTACACAAAACACATTGTTCGGTTTGCTGTTTGAAGGAAAAGAGAACTGCTGTCTGGTAGAAGCACGTCCCGTAACCCCTTCGCAACCTGTCATAACCGAACCGGTCAACATGTTCGAAGAAGATGAGGCACTGAAAGAACAGGAAGCTGCTGCCCGCGAAGCAAAGAAGAAGAAAGATGAAGAAGATAAACGACGCCGGGACGAAGACAGACGCCGTAAAGAAGAAGAAAAACGTAAGAAAGAAGAGGCACGAAAGAAGAAAAAAGAGGGTCCCAGTTGGTTTGAAAAGACTTTCAACAAAATTTCTAACGAGATCTTCTCGGATGACGATATGAAATAATAGTAAATTGTAAATAGAAAACGTACCTTAGTGTCAATATCAGATAATGGTCATGACCATAGGGAATAAATAATAAATATCATGACGGACGAGATAGTACAATTCGATTTCCCGACAGATTCGCCAAAGATCATCAAAGTAATTGGTGTAGGCGGTGGTGGCGGTAACGCCGTAAACCACATGTACAGGGAGGGTATACATGACGTAACATTCGTTCTCTGTAATACAGATAATCAGGCATTGGCAGAATCACCCGTGCCGGTTAAACTACAATTAGGTCGTAACATTACGGAAGGTCTGGGAGCTGGTAACCGCCCCGATCGGGCACGTGATGCAGCCGAAGAAAGTATCGAAGACATCAAAACCCTACTGAATGATGGTACCAAAATGGTATTTATCACTGCCGGAATGGGAGGGGGAACAGGAACAGGTGCTGCTCCTGTTATAGCCCGTATCGCTAAGGAAATGGATATCCTGACTGTAGGTATCGTAACTATCCCTTTCATCTTCGAAGGAGAAAAGAAAATCATCCAGGCATTGGATGGCGTAGAGCGTATCGCCCAACACGTAGATGCTCTGTTGGTTATCAACAATGAGCGCCTGAGAGAGATCTATTCAGACCTCACTTTTATGAATGCGTTCGGAAAAGCAGATGACACACTTTCTATCGCAGCCAAAAGTATAGCTGAAATTATCACCATGCGCGGTACGGTAAATCTGGACTTTGCAGATGTAAAAACGATCTTGAAAGACGGTGGCGTAGCCATTATGAGTACCGGTTTCGGAGAGGGTGAAAATCGTGTGACAAAGGCCATCGATGATGCCCTGCACTCACCATTACTGAACAACAACGATATCTTCAATGCAAAGAAGGTCATGCTGAATGTTTCTTTCTGTCCTAACTCAGAACTGATGATGGAAGAAATGAACGAAATTCACGAGTTCATGAGCAAATTCCGTGAAGGCGTAGAAGTTATCTGGGGTGTAGCTATGGACAGTTCACTGGATAAGAAAGTAAAAATAACCGTGCTTGCTACCGGATTTGGTGTAGAAGATGTGCCAGGTATGGACAGTGTGCTCGAGAAACGCAGTCAGGAAGAAGAAGAACGCCAACTCCAACTGGAAGAAGAGAAGGAGAAAAACAAAGAGCGTATTCGCAAAGCATATGGCGAAAGTGCCAGCAGCATTGGCAGTAAGAATATCCGTAAACGTCGTCATATCTATATTTTCAGTGCTGAAGATCTGGATAATGACGATATCATTGCAATGGTAGAAGATTCACCAACCTACCAGCGTGATAAAACCACTCTTGGCAAAATCAGAGCAAAAGCAGCTTTGGAAGAAGAGATCGCAACGGAAGAAGCCGTGGACGAAAGCGGACTAATCACTTTTTGAGTTGAGAGTTGAAAATTAAAGAAATAAGAGTTTTTTTTAATTGTAAATTGTAAATATAGTTATGGATTTATTCGAAAGGGTCAGCGAAGACATTAAAAACGCAATGAAAGCTAAAGATAAAGTAGCCCTTGAAACACTGAGAAATGTAAAGAAATTCTTTCTGGAAGCCAAAACAGCCCCGGGCGCAAATGATATACTGACAGATGATGCTGCTTTAAAGATCATCCAGAAGCTGGTTAAACAGGGAAAAGACTCTGCAGAAATTTACATCGGACAAGGACGTCAGGACCTGGCAGACGGTGAATTGGCACAAGTAAAGGTTATGGAAGCTTATCTACCTAAACAGATGACGCCGGAAGAACTGGAAGCTGCGCTAAAAGAAATCATTGCGGAAACAGGTGCTACAAGTGGTAAAGATATGGGTAAAGTAATGGGAGTTGCCTCCAAAAAACTTGCCGGATTGGCTGAAGGCCGCGCTATATCTGCTAAAGTGAAAGAATTACTCGGTTAATTCTTCAATATACAGAGGAATTCTCTACGAGAAAACCGAAGTAAGTAGCTATTTTTAGGGATATTCCTAAAATACATAAATTAAAGTGAGACATTTAGTGAATATCCCTAAACTGAAAAACAGTCAAAATACAAATAACTGGTTAACCCTCAATGCACTAATCAACTAATAGCAAAAAATATATTAACTAATCAATAAGTATATACATACTATATTGCTATGTATAACATGAATCCTAAAGAATATAAAGACAAATACAGCATAAAAGAAAAAAGTGAGTATAAAATGCAATGATAAACCATCAAAAAAAGATCCATCTTACCATTCATGCTAATAATTAATCGAATAGCAATGTTTCAAAATTTCTTTTGCATACCGCTCTCCCAGAATCACTTGACTATTGGTATCAAAATGCGGATCATTTTCATCAATTAAAGGACTAAGGCCCTCGGAAGATACACAAGCCGCATGAGGAATGAAATCACCGATATGCCGAATCATCTCATTAAAGGTTTTACCACTTTCAGCTGATAGTTCTCTGCGGTTCCAATGGGCAATTTCTCCTGCAACAAAAAAGAGATCAGGCAAGTTTAAATCCTGTCGTAAATTTGCGACTAATTTGGCTAACTGCTTCTTATACAGTTCTGGTTTGGAAGCATCCGATTCTCCCTGATGCCAAATCACAGCTTTCAGTGTTCCATATTCCATAGCGGCTTTTACACGATGAAGGACTTCCTCGTAATATCCGTTTTTTGCCCCTTTCTCCCACGATTGAATAGACGACCCTCCCCGTGCATTGACTATAAGTCCTACTGCACGACCCGTTTTGACCGCGATCATCTTGGAAAAACTATAGGAAGGACCCACTCGCTGCAATTCCATCCCTTTTCGAATGGTGGAATAACGATTAAGTGGATTCACAGCTTTCTCAAACTGCCCCCTATCATTAAATAAATATACCCCGGGAATTGTATCAAGTACCTCTTCTGACATGTAACCACGCCCAGCCATATTGGACTGACCAATACAAAGGAACAAATCATATTCCTGTGCTGATGTCCCCATACATAACAAAACGAACAAGGAAATAAAAATAGAACTTTTCATAGAATCATTTATATTCATCATTTTTAGAAGATGCGCCAAAAATAACATTTTCGGCGCATCTTTTTCATTATCCATCAACAAAAAAGCTATAAAACAATCTTTTTACAGATCACCGTATCCCCATTATAAATTTTCAAAATACAAACTCCCGACAAATCTCCTGTTTGAATAGGTGCACTATATACAATACTTTTTAAACATTGACCATCCGCAGAGTATATCTCCACGGTAGTTCCCGCTTTTACATTTTCCAGAGTGACGTTCCCTTTATTTACAATTACCTCTATCTTATCTTTTTGCTGAATACCCTGGACACCTACCATTCCGCCAGACACCACCTCCAGATAAGGATGCACCGACTGATCTTCAGCCTCTTTTGAGTAAATGTAAAGTTCTCCACCACCTGAGCCATTCCCGCGAATGATAAAATTAATCTCATTGTTCCCAGCTGCTTTCTGTGTATTTGCATACTCTGTTATATCAATAGGATAAAAACGTTCTTCGGCAGTTTCAATATACTCGGCAAGATCTAGATAACCTACTAAATCCGGACTATCAAACTTTGTAGCACTAAATCCCACAGGCCTATTTTCTGAAACCAAAGTTGATTCTGTCCAATCAGAATTCGTTGTTGTAGGGCCATTCAACCTATAACAATAATAAACTGGATTATCAGCGGCATCTCCCGGATTAGTATACACATAGACAATCACAGATTGGGCAGGAAAGTCCAGATCACAAGCAGACAAATCGAATCGCATATATCCGTCTCTCCGCCATTCTCCTCCTGTTGAGTTTTTAATATAAATAGTTTCTTCATCACCTGTCGCCACCGTCTGTTTTGAAGCCTTTGTATAGGTATCATCAGTCGGTTCAGTTCTCCATGTCTGAGCAGATAAACCACTAACAAACACACCGCTAAAAATCATAGTAAGCAGTAATCCTCTTGCATTCATAAAATTCTTCTTTAAGTTAATAATTAGATTTATAAAACTACTTTTTGTAAAATTCGATGCTTTTTATCCATTAATTCCACAATATAGAGACCTTTTCCAAAAGGAACAGATATTTCAGTGTGCTTCTCCACAACGATTCTTTTCATCAATATTCCTTGCATATTATAGATATTACAAATTTTCATTTCTCCCTTATTAGTTATCATAAGATAATTGTCCATAGATTGTAAAATGACATCACTTTCCATTTCGGGATTATACATTGATGTTGGAGTAAAGTTCAGATATTTATCAGCATATCTTTCACCGAGTAATATATTACTCTCCGTATCAAAATGAGTATTATCAGCTAAAAGCTTAGTTCCTTCTGCTGTTACAAATGTAGAAAATGGAATATATTCGGCAACAGCACGAACCACTACCTTATTAAATTCATTAAAATCCGAACGATCAGCCAAATCAGCACAGATAAAAATCAGATCCGATTCATTCAAATCGGAACGGAAGCTCTCTACCATTTTACTCATAGAATTCTTATAAGACACAAAGCTGTCTTTCAATCCATTGCTATTGTCCGATGAACCTTGATGCCAAATTATACCCTTTATCTTGCCAAAACGTTGAAGTTCTTTTGCCCGTTTCAATGAAGCATCGTAATTCGCCTTTCCTTTGCCATTCCACAGCGCTATAGAAGAACCTCCTTGCGCATTCACCATAATACCAATAGGTTTCTGAACTTCTTGCTGTACTTTCAAACAGAAAGAGTACGCGGGAGATAACCCTTGAAGTCCAAGATCTTTTCGTATATTAGAATATTGGTTCATCGGATTTGTAGCTATTTCTACCTCTCCGAACTCATTCAGCAGATATACATCTTGAAGAGGTTCCTGATAGCCGGCATAAGATGCTCTTCCTGACATATTCGATTGTCCCAATGCTAAAAACAAGTCCATTTCCGGTAGTTGGATGAATTCCACGGTATATTTTTTTTCTATCTCACCATTAGCCGAAGTACAACTTATGACAGTTGTCCTTGAAGCTTTATTACCGATGATATCCGTTGCATATGTATATTCTACTTTCGCATTAGGATCAGTCGGAACAGCCTGTACAGCGGGAACTTGCGTTGAAGAGTATGGCAAATAAAACACATAATCATTTTTCTCTTTATCAAAGCCTTTCAAACTTTTGTTCTGTATCATAATATCCGAGATAGTTGCATTTGTAGGAGGACTCATCAACTCGAAAGTGATAAAATAGGTAACAACATCTTTTCCATCAGTCAACTTAATCGTAGATGTGCGTTCGTCTACATTACCTTTCAAGTCAGTTGCAGAGGTTATATCGATTGCAATCGAAGCATCCTGCGCTTCGGCAGTCAAAGTTGGAATTAGAGTTGAGTTCCATGGCAAATGAACCATATACCTAAAACATGATTTACCAAAAGCATCGATACCTTTCCCATCCACATAAATCATTTTTGCGTACAAATGTTTCATTTCTTTTGACTCTACTATCAATTTAGGAGTAAAGCCACTTAAATTTTCCTTTGAATGAAACCGTACAATGGCGCCTTTACCTGCCTTGTCTTTCACAGAAGTTTTTTCACGCAATCTAAATGAGACATATCTGCTTCCCTGAGCAATAGAATCAGAGATTAGCTTCTTTAAAGTTTCACTATTCCATGATAAGTATCCCGCTTCCACTCCTGCCTCAGGGACGATGCAAGAAGCAAGTAACGTATTTAGATTACCACCAAACTTTTGGGTTTGATCACTAAACATCACACCATCTTCTGCCCAAGTATTCAATTTTACCGGATATAAATCAAATTGATGCCCCTCCTCCAATTTCTCAGCATACATCTGTAATTTTACATTTTCCAAATAAGGACTTAATCCGGCAAGGTCAAATTTTAAATAAGTCTCTCTTCTGAAGTTTACCCCAGCAGTTGAATGATATGTTAACAGAAATTCTTCCATTCCATGTATTACATCACTATATATATATGTATCATCTGTAGGCTTAATAACAGAGACCTGCACATCAGATGCCCCTTTATCAAAGTAATCAATCAATTTGTATACATTAATATTCAATTCTCTCATTAATGACGTAAGTTCCGTATATTCTAACCGTCCTTTAGCAGAAACCGTATAAATCCCCTTATTACTATTACTATCATCTTGAAACTTAAAATAATGCCAGCCAATGAACTGTTTGGACTTCAATAACTGTAAACAGGTATTTTGATAGAAATATCCTCTTTCTACCTGATTCTTCACAACCCATCCCGCACCGGAATAACCATTTACATAGCCATTGGTAGTTGCATCATATCCTTTAGTATAAAATTCGGTAACAACACATGGAGCATCGATCCATTTCAGCCATAAGTCAGGAGAAGTTATCTGATCATCGGGAGAAAAGCGATCGTAGAAATTCACAGACACAATATCACAATATCGGGCAGAAGCTTTAACGACTCCTTCAATCCCACGTGGACGGCCATGTAACCGGCTTCCAAGATTAAGATGATTAGGGTCATATTTCTTAATTGCAGCAGCCGTCACCTTATAATAATGTTCAGCAAGCATTACTGCAAATTCTTCCTTGACGGATTCGGGCACTTCTCCGCTCTGCACATCTTCTTGAGTATATCCTCGCTCAGTGATAAATGCTAAAGCCGCATCAAAAGAAGGATCGCCTTTTTTTAATTTTCCATTCAACATATTTCCTAATTGATCTTGATTGAAGTTTATCTCATTATCCAAAAAATAGCCTATCAGATTACGTTCGTTTCTATAAGGTAATACCATTTTCTTTGCCAATTCATCACAATATGTTTCAAACTCCGGATCCATCACAAAAACATAATCTGTACTACCTGATATCTGAATAGGAGTAGAGGGGTACTTCATACGCCTCTTATCTTTATACGTAAGAAAGAAATTGATTTTTCTTGTATAAGAAAATAACGTATCACGTCCTTCATTATATTCGTTTGTTTGCTCCTCATTATTTAAAAAATTCCCTATCCCGTTATATCCTAACCTTTTAAAACGATCATACATTACCGGAATATCTTCTTTCGGGTTAATATTATAAACACTATTCATTGCTATATTAATCCCGGCATATCCATCTGGATCAATCACCCACCAACGCCCAGCAATCTTTTTGGTATAAAAGAATCCCGTCGCTTTCTCCTTAATTAGCGAGGAACTTCCATATCGGTTTATATCCTCTTTCTCTTTTAAAGGAGAGAATCCCGGTAAATCATGAACTAATTTCACATCTCTTTTTGACCATAACCCAGAACCATTAGACGGCTTAGTGTAAAGATAAGATTGGGCATCAGCCATCACACCGACTATCATAAAAAGGAATAATAGAAATGTCTTTCTCATTAGTATATATTTTTAGTGGTTATTAAATTCAGATGCAAATAAAGCCAATTTTAGAACTGATGAATAGGAGTATCATACGTTTAAATATGATATATCACCAATTCTCACATTTCACTGATCGTTTTTGTTCTCAAGATATGGTTCCTTTTCTCACGGCAACTATATCTATCGTCTCATGGCTCCACTACCTTTTATGTTTACCGAATAAGTACATCAATCAGAATAAAAATATAGTCCAATTCTATGGTAATTACATTCAAAAGAATAACCATATCTTGTCAGTATAAAATTGTATACCTATTTTTGTTCATCATAAATAACACGAAAAAGTTACAAAATGAAACCATCCTATTTTTTATTAGTCATACTAATTTCATGTAAAACCTTTACTCTTGCACAAAGGTCCCTACCCGATCCCTTCCTTATGAATAATAAGCAAAAAGTAGGAACAAAGGAAGAATGGATAAATACGCGACGTCAGGAATTACTTCATCTTTTTCAAGAAAACATTTATAGTCCCTTACCTACAGCTCGTATCGAATATTTTGAGCAAAAGTCAAACTGTTCCACTGTCTATAACAATGAAGTAATCATTAGAGAGGTAACCCTCTTTTTCGGTAATCAAGCCCCTTGTAAAAGTTTTCGTTTTACAATTATATCACCTAAATTGATTAAAAAGGTGCCACTCATTATAGGACTTAACTTTTCAGGAACCAATCAAGTTTTATTCCCTAATAAAGCCAAGCTAAATGGAGATAAAAGATGGAATGAGTACCCCATAAAAGATATTATTAATCAACAATATGGACTGGTTACCTGCCATTATCAAGATATCATCCAAGATAAAGCAGAGGTTATTATCAATTATCAGCAAGCAACCGATACAGGAAATACACCGGAGGGTGCCATTAGCATTTGGGCATGGGGATTAATCCGCATGATGGATTATATCGAAAGACAAGACTCGATTTATAAAACAGATCAAGTAATACTATACGGTTTTTCGCGTTTGGGGAAAGTAGCTCTTTGGGCAGGAGCTAATGATGAACGCTTTTCCATGGTCATTTCCAATGCTTCGGGATGTGGAGGAGCGGGACTATTCCGTCATCATGTTTATGAAAACATCGCACAAATAAACAAGCGTTTCGCTTATTGGTTTACGCCTAAATTTAAACAATACAGTAATAACGAATCCTCACTACCTGTAGATCAGCATATGCTACTTGGATTAATTGCTCCACGTCCTTTATATATAAGTAACGCACTAAACGATCAATACGTTGAACCTATGAGTGAATTCAAAGCTGCCAAATTGGCCGAACCTATTTATAAGCTTTTTGGTCAGAAAGGCATTCCCGATGATACTCCTCAAATAGAGGTACCCTATTGGGAAAACCGAATAGGGTACCATATACGGAAAGGGAAGCATGATATTACGGATTTTGATTGGTACAACTATTTTATCTTTATAAATAAGAATCAACAAAGCCGATACCCTCCAATAACCTCTTATAAAAAGAAAGAATAGGTGTTACTTACACTTATTCTTTCTAAAAGTGCGCGATTCATCATTGCGATACTTTCCATCTTATCAAAAGACTAATTTGCATAGATCTTCCACTCCCACAATCCGATTCGGCTGTTATCATCCGCATTTTTTATATTCATCCGCATGGCACCTGTGTACACATCCTTATTGATAGTGATTGGCCATTCCTCCACATCTTTATTATTACCAATATAATACACCATCCATTCTCCTTTCTCATTTTGATAATCTATTTGAAAATTATATGCTCCGCGCACTTCTGCAAAAAAAGGTTCACAAGAAATCACCCGTTTTTTCTCTCTAAAACTAATCGTAATAAAAGCATCACATGAATCTTGAGCAAGCCAAAGGGTTCCCATACTATCGTCAAAAGCATTATTCGGCCGATAGTTTGCATTAAGTGATGAGGATGCAATAATAGTTGTAGGTAATACCTGTTTGGAATTTTCATTTCTCCCGACTGATATTACAAAGTCTTCCTCGGTTGGAATAACTGGATTGATGTAACTATCCTTATCAAATGTCATTTTATCAATACATACCTGCCTACTACCATTATATAAAGGATATTCGTGCTTGTGGTATACTATATACATTTCATCTTTATATTTTAAAGTAAAATTATGCCCCGGACCATGTACTTTACGAATTGTGTCAGAAACAAGAATAGGAGAATTTTTACCCTCAATAAAAGGGCCTAATGGAGAGTCAGATATTGCATACCTAACTTTATAAGTATCATCTTTATAAACTCCATCAGAATACATTAAATAATACTTCCCATCTCTTTTGAACACATGAGGAGCTTCAAAATAGCCTTTAGGCGTTATATTAACAGGAACTTCTTTAAACGAGCACATATCGTCATTCAACTTTCCAACCGCACAAACACCATCTTTAAAGTCCCATCCCGATCCCCAATATAAATAAGCTTGGCCATCATCATCAATGAAACAGTCTGCATCAATCGAATGTATTTTAGGTGGAAAATATTCTCGGCTCTTAATAAACGGAGCCTCATCGGGCAACAGATTGCTAAAAGGGCCTAATGGATGATCGGCGACGCCAACATATATTTGAGATTTCAATGAATAATACGCATAAAATCTCCCATCTTTTCCCTGTATTACTGCCGGAGCCCACATATTGCGCAAATGAGTTGATGTTGGCCAGTTGAGCGTTCTTAACTTCCAATTCTTAAAATCCGTAGAATACCACACGGTTGCATCAACACTCGTAGTTGCATATATGTAAAAAGTATCTTTGTAAGTTATAATACAGGGGTCCGCAAAATTACCGGGTAGAAAGGGATTTCCAGAATAAGCACTTACAGATAATATGATACCGATCATTGTAATCAACATTCTTCGACATGTCTTACTTTTACCAATTAAAGAAATCTTTCTTTTAGAGTTTTCCATATTCATTTTTAAAATTAAAGAATGACACTGCACCTTGTGCAGCAAACTTATAATAACTTTATTAATAATCATTGGTCAGCTCCGCATTATAATTAAGAAAATTATTTCCAAATGCCTTTACTAACCAGTTCTAACTTATCTGTTCTGAATGGTACAGCCGGAAATCCTTCCTTATTAAAAAGGTTAATCTCTATACTATTTGCCCATGCATATCGAACATACAAAGGTTTATCCACCTCTTCTACAGTTAGCTTTATCGTATTTTCATTTACTATCAAGGCCTTTGCCGGATAGAACCGTTCGTCCTTTCCAGCCATCGTAAACCCTTTTATTTCTTTCTCTCCGTCTTTAGCTACCAGCCCACTTCCAACGTGTAAAAATGTCAAAATTACTTCATCGTTTTTTACCGAGTACTTTTTTAATTCCGGACCACTATATACTTTTCTTCTTTTATAAACTTGTCCCAAAGCCAAGCTTGACAGCCTCCAACCCACAGTATCTTTCACCCAAGGATGGATATTCCGTGGATCACCTTGGTCATAAGCAACAACCATTCCACAGTTTTTCACTTTTTGCGCGGTTAGATATTGGGCATCCCTTAATTCAGCCCACTCTCTGGATTTCGTATTAAATTTCGGCAATTGAATGAAGAGAAACGGAATATCACCTTGCCTCCAACCCTTTCGCCATTCTTTGATCATAGCAGGAAACAATGTCTGATATTGCTCACCTCGGCCAGTATTAGATTCTCCCTGGTAGAAAATAAAGCCCTTGAGGGTATAAGGCATCAGAGGTCTCAGCATATTTTCATACACTCCCGTGGGGCGTCTGAAATTTCTTTCACCCATCGGTTCAACAGGATTCTTCAATTTTCTTTGCTGCTCTTTGGTTGCTTGGTCATAAATCGCTTTATTGTTTTCCCACTCTGTATATAATGCTTCATACCGGGTTCCATAGGATGAAACTATACTATCATAATTCTCAATTATGGGTTTATGTCTTTTATCGGCAAGTAGAGTTTCACGACTCATCCAAGCTTCAATCGTGGTTCCCCCCACCGGACATTGAATAATACCAATAGGAACTCCTATTTCCTTGTATACATTCCTGGCAAAATAATATGCGATTGCCGAGAACTCCGGAACAGTTACCGACGAACACACCCTCCAATCTCCCTTTGGTACCTGATGTGAAGAATAAAACACACGAGGAGCTTTATAATATCTTATTTCCGGATAGTCCGCGTCAGCAATTTGAGAAGTGGCATCTTTTACCCGGCGCATGGTCCACTCCATGTTCGATTGGCCGCCGGCCAACCAGACATCTCCCACCAACACATTCTTGAATGTGACCGTATCCCCATCCAGCCTTATTTTCATTTCATAAGGACCACCATAAGCCATTGGGTCAAGGGTAATCTCCCATTGTCCGTTTAAAGAGAGGCATTGTTTATGCTGTCCATTAAACAAAAGTTGAATCTTTTCTCCGTTCGTTGCCTTTCCCCAAATCCGGACTTTCGCATCCCGCTGCAAAACCATATTATCCGTAAATACATCAGCTACCGTAAATTTTGGCTGTGCATACATTATAGATAGCGGAAAACAGAATAAAAACAACAGTATATTTTTCATTTGAATCATTACTTTTTAAGTGCCTTATCTATTCTCATTTTTTTTCCTGACCATGCTTTTACGGCAGTCCACTCTGTATATCCTACCGTCCAAAACTCATCTGTAGGGGGTAATCCTAAAGAAAGAAAAACAGCTGTACACAAGTAAAGACTACCCGTTGATATATAGGTTTCGGCTACTTCGGGTTGATGCCCACAAAATCCCAACTGTAACCAGCCATTCACGTCGAATGTTCCTTCTTGAGAAAGCTGCCGGGCAATAACCGTAGTCAAAGCCGAACGAACTTGCGCCGGAACGATATATGGCGGAAGCCGTTTCATTAAAGCCGCTTGACTCAAAACTTGAAAAGCCCCAAAACGATAAGCCAATGATCGGCCCATGGGCGGAAATGTTCCTTCAGGAGAAATCAAACGCTCCTGTTGCTCAGCATAACGAATGAAACGTTCTAATTCCGTATTATAAAAAGAGTTTTCATCCAATCCTTTTTCACTCAATACACCCAGCACATCAAGTAACATGGGATGAATCACGAAACTATTATAATAATCGCTATGAAACCATTTTCCATCGCCATAAGTTGCATCTCCTTTATACCACTGTTCGTGTTTGGTGATAGCATAGCGTATCGGTTTCATGTCACATTCTCCTGTAAACTTTAACAGCATAGCCTCAACCATAGCTGAGAACAATAACCAATTACTCTCATTGGGTTGAATAGCCCTTGTTGACTTTAACTCCCGAACGATACGTGTTTTGGTCTGCTCATCTAAATTCCCCCATAGTTGCTCAGGAGCTCTGAGCAAACCATGGGCCAAGAAAGCTGCATCAACCAATGGCTGTTTGCCTTCTCTGAAATTCAGATAATCCGGAGACAGGGAATCTACTGCATTCTTAAGTGCTTTTATACTCAAATCAATGTATTTCTTCCGTAGTTGTCCCTCTTCCGTATCGTCCGGCCCCAATTCAAGCCAAGGAGCAATACCAACCATTACCCTTCCAAAGGCTTCTAAGTGAGTCACCTTTTCTCTATTTCTAACCTCTGTTTCTTTCACTACCTCCACAGGCATATTTGCGCGTAGCGTATTACGACTCAGGTTAGTAAGTACCGGATCCACAATCCGGGTCAAAGCATCCACCCATAGCTGTCGTTCTTGTACACCCGTCCGCATTTCCTGCGCCATAACAGAAGATACTTGCACCAGACATACTATAAATCCAATTAACAAAGAATTTATTTTTTCCATATTTACAGTTATTCTTTCTACTTCTATATTACCTATCTGTAACTATTCAACACGTACCCAGTCAGACCCGACATGTCGAGTTCGGGCTCTTCAAAATCCTTCAAAGTAACCTAATCCCGTGCGGTAACGGCAAATGCCGATATCAACAGAGCAGCTACTACATAGTGAATTCGTTTTACCATAATTTCTCATTATAAACTCAAGTTTCGCACGCTCAACTTTCGCAGTTGACAAAGGAACAGTTGATTTTAATTCTTCGCTACAAGATTCACAGCAAACCCTTATTTCGCTAATATGCTTGCCTGCACCTCTTTCAACCATGGAGAAGTAAATTTCAGATGAATGATGCCTTCACTACCCGTAGCTTGAACATAAGCCAACAAACGTCCATGGAAAACACGTTGAATATTGTCCGTATAATCTCCCATATCCGAGTTGTTATTTGCCTCCAAACCCAACAGTTTGGCAGGACCGTCTATTTGACAAGTTACCTCATTATCCGAGATACGTACCGGTACTCCATCTTCATCCACCACTTGAAGTGCGACTTGCGCCACCCCTTTGTCCTTGTTTATTTCCTTATTAACAGAAACAATCTCGATTGCGCAAGGCCGCTTGGAAGTTTGAAGGGCATGACGGGCTATTTCGGCCAGTCCGGTATTCAGTGCCACGACTTCGAGTTCACCACTTTGATAAGGAATATCCCAATAAATGATTCCCGTGCGATCATCATACTCTTTGGTATCCCCTACCACTTTACCATTCAATTCGAGACGAGCCTTGGCGGCATTCGTATAGCAAACCACCCGAATCATTTGTCCGTCCTCATAATTCCAAATGGGCCAAGCATCCATTGACGGTGCGGCATCCCCTCGTCCCCTTAAAGGATAAGTGCCAATGTAAGCCATCGGCCTATCCGACCAGAGAGACTGACGGAAATATCCGCGCGGCTTGATGTCTCCTCCAAAATCGAGCAATCCCGAATAAAACCCGCGGGATGGCCATCGACCCGATTCACCCAAGTAGTCGATACCTGTCCAAAGAAATTGGCCGAATATATGTTCTTTATCCCGTACAGCTTTCCAGGCACGCATATCATGCCGATTCTCACTTCCGTAAATCACGCGACCGGGGTATTTCCGATGATCGGATTCGTAGCGGTTCTCCGTATAGTTGTATCCGGCAATATCAAGCGCCCCCGGATATTCGGTTTCGTTGGACATGGCTACTCCTGCCAAGCCGCCCGTGACCGGCCGTGACTTATCATAGGTTTTCACCACCCTTGCCAACTTTTTGGCTATCACTCCCAGACGCATGGCATCGGGAGCATCTTTCTGATAACCGCCATACATGGCCTGTGTGAATCCTCCATCCCCATCCAGTATAGGATGCGAATAAGGATCATTGGGGTAATCCACCTCATTACCGATACTCCAGGCAAATACAGAAACATGATTCCGGTCGCGGCGAACCATATCGGCCAAATCTCTCTCACCCCATTCTTCAAAGAAGTCATAAGAACCCTGGAACAGCGGCGTGCCTACATTCCATCCTTCCACCCATTTCCGTTTGGGAAACTCCCATTCATCGTATGCTTCGTTCAACACCAACAGTCCTAACTCATCGCACAAATCATACAAATCGGGCGCTTGAGGATTGTGGCTAGTACGCACGGCATTACAACCTATCTCTTTCAGTTTCAACAGCCTTTTTTCCCATATATCATGCGGAACGGCAGCTCCCAACACGCCTGCATCGTGATGGATACAGACACCTTTCACTTTCATCCACTCTCCGTTCAATGCAAATCCTTTGTCCGGATGGAACGTAAATGAGCGCAAACCGGTTTTGGTGATTGTTTCATCGATGACTTGCCCGTCTTTCAGCAAAGTGGTCTTTAATTGGTAAAGATTCGGAGTATCAATGCTCCACAACTTCGGATTTCTGACTTTCAGGCTGGTTTGTATTTTCCCATTCCGGCTGGCCGGAACGATTGTTTTCTGAATGCTCTTAGCTACCACCTTTCCTTCAGACGAGATCAGTTCATTGCACACCGTCAGAGGAGCGTTGCTCTCAGTATCGTTACTCACCTCTACTTCAACCTGTAAAACCGCTTGTTTATTCTTTGCGGATTGGGGGTAGGCATATACTCCCCATTGAGCAATATGAACAGGATTGGCTTCTATCAGATACACGTTCCGGTAAATTCCAGAACCCGTATACCAACGCGAATCGGCATAGCGGCTATGATCTACCCGAACAGCAAGAACATTGTCTGCTCCATATTTTAGATAAGGTGTCAGATCGTACATGAAAGAGATATAACCGTTAGAACGTTTGCCCAACAGATACCCGTTGATATAAACTTCACTCCGGTTGTATACACCTTCAAAATAGACATATACTTTCTTACCTTTGAGGTCATCGTTTATACGAAGGTTCTTCTTATACCACCCTATGCCACCGGGCAAGTATCCGGTGCAACTGGCAAGGTTGGGACTTAACCGTCCTTTCACACTCCAATCATGAGGAATATCTATATTCACCCATCCGGCAGTCTCTCCGGGAAGCACAGTTGCCTCATCGAGAATGAACTCCCAGTTATTTGTGAGCAATTCCTTTTTCCCAAACATCGGATCTGCCAGAAGCGTAGCCGGCAAAAAAAAGGTGAGGAAGAGGAGTAACAACATATTTATTTTTGTTCTCATACCTATTGTGTTTCATGGTTTTATTGCAAGCACAGGTGGAGGATAACCGTATGCCTATGCTCGCTTTAGGTAATTTATCTCTTAACTACTTTTGCGTTTTAACACCTTTATGGGTGCAAGCATTTATATTGATTTATTCCAAATAGCCGGGATTTTGCGGGAAATTATCCGTCCCTATCTGAAGCCTCTCTTCATAAGGTATCGGCCAGTTGGCATAATCGGCATTAAAATAATAGCGGCGGTCCGCACCTGTTTTAGGAGCAGTCCAATTAGACTTGAACCCCTTAACCGGACTTGCAATATTAGCCCCCAATCCTTTACCTGCCGCACCAGACTTTGATGTATAATCACCTCCGTAAGTGGTGACCTGTCTCACAAGAATATCTATGCCCAATCTTTTTAGGAAAGAGAAACGATGTCCTTCCATACACAACTCACGGGCATGTTCATCCATTATCATTTGCAGGGTTATGTCTCGCTTTTCTTCATCATTTCCGGCACGCATCCATGTTTTATTATAACATCTTCTTCCATTTTCCTGATCTCCAAGTCGCATATATGCCTCGGCTGCCAATAGATAAGTTTCCGCTAAACGATAAACAATAGCATCTTTATAGCCATTCGTTTGATTGGGAACAGTCATGGTGTATCTATCCACGAATTTCTCACATTGAGGATGCAAAACATCATAATATTTAGTCTCCGTATTGGCAAAACAGGTATCACCTGGCAATTTGTTTGCAGGCAATTTAGCTCCTTCTGCATAAGTATAATAAAGTTTGAAAAACTGTTTAAAGCGCTTATCTTTCTCCTGATCATACAAAGACAGCAAATAATGATTAGGGAAAATACGCCCCCAACCGAATCCGCCATTCTCAAAAGCCCACGAACCTGTTCCAGACGAACTTCCATAAGCAGCCACAGTAAAGGCGCTCAATCTGTGTCCGGTGTATTTGCCACCGGACAAAGTACCGCCTCCACCTTTTCCATCTAAAAATTGATTAACCAAAAGAGCTTCCTTATGATTTAGATTTGCCGCATTAAAGACATCTTTCGGCTCATCCATCAATCCATATTCCGGACGGGCAAAGATCTCTTCTGCCTCTGTTGCCGCCAATTGATAATTCTTCTCCCACATCGCCATTTTTACTTTCAAGTGTTTAGCCACCGCTTTGGTAAATCGCCCGTATAAGAGAGATGAATTTTCAGATGGCAACTCCCAAGGAAGGTATGTCACAGCATCTTCTATATCCTCATCAATTCTTTTCAGTATATCTTCCTCTGTAGCAGGAGTACAAACTATATTATTTACTTCATTATACTTAATTGGCTTGGTGGTGATATATAATCTTCCAAATTTAGTCCATAGCCAATAATACGCATGCGCCCTAAACATATATGTTTCACCCATTATTCTTTTGATTGCAGGATCTGTCTTATCCATACCGTTATCTTCGATAGCAGCCAAGATTTCATTGCATTTTCCAATAATAGAATATTGCTTTACCCAGACACTTCGGATATCTCCGGCCCTTGAATTAAAGTTTGCATCATAGCGTGTAAACTTTGCGGCTGCACCGGCTCTGAAATAATCAATGTCTGTACCTGTATCAAACAGATAGACAAATGGTTCTGAAGCATCCTGTCCGGTCCCAACTTTCGAACGTTCTATATCATAAAGGGCGATAACAGCATATTCTAAAGCCTCTGGAGTGGAATAAAGGAATTCTGCTGTCACTTTATTTTTATGCTCCTCCATCAAAAGGTCTGTGCAAGAAACCAGAGATAAAAAGCACAAGGAAAACACTATTGCTAAGTTTAATATATTATTTTTCATATCCATTTAGTATTTAAAAATCAAGATTTAGTCCAAACAAGTATTGACGTGATTCCGGATAAGAATTTGCATTACGCTCCGGAGAATAAGATTTAAAATCAGTAATAGTCAACAAATTAGAGCCTGTAAAATAAAACCGAAGCCGATCAACCATAAATTTATTAGTAAATTTCTTGGGTAAGGTATATCCCACAGTCAATGTTCTTAACCGAATATAAGAAGCATCTTGCCAAGATGTCAAACCGGCATAAGGAGGATCATTGTCATATACAGGACGAGGGAACTCATTGGATGGATTTTCCGGGGTCCAATAATTTAGTTTCATCGTTCTCGATTTCCCTCTCAATTTCACAGAAGAGAGGTATGGATTTGATTTGATGAGCCCCTGTACCGTATAGAAGTCAGCAAAAAAATCAAAACCTTTAAAGTTTAAACTTGTACTTAAAGAACCAATCCATGAAGGTTCATTGGCAGTAATTACTTTATCATCTTCTGTAATGATACCATCACCATTCATGTCTTTTATCTTGATTGAGCCAACTTCGGCATCTTTCATCAGGGCCATATCCGGAATTCCATCGCCATCAGAATCGTATGTAAAATCAACCAATCCGTCACCATCTTTATCGTCTGTCAGTTGCCAGATTCCATCAAAAACATATTCTCGGACAGCGTCTTTGGGATAGCCTATATACCAACCATTGGCAGTATCATCCATCGGAGCTCCAAATTCATTCACCCGATCGTCCACTCTTACTATCTCACTTCTATTGCGGCTGTACGTAGCAGACACATTCCAATTAAAATCTTTCCTTCTAAAGATATCAACGCCTAAAGTTAATTCTACCCCTTTTGATTTAGTTTCTCCCAAATTAGTCCACATCTTCGAATAACCACTGATTACATTGATATTGCGATTAACCAACAAATCGTTCGTTTTAGTACGATAATATTCCACCGTTCCATAAATGCGTTGATTCAAAAAGCCAAAGTCTACTCCAAAGTTAGAAGAATAGGTCGATTCCCACTTCAAATCAGGATTACTCATTTGTGATCCGGGAGTATAACCAGATAGAACAATTCCGTCATCACCAAAAGCATAAGCAGAACTGTTAGCCAAATTCAAGGTCTGATAACGAGAAATACCCTGATTTCCGACAGCTCCATAACTGACCCTAAGTTTCAAATTCGAAATCCATGTAATGGGTTTCATGAATTCTTCTTCTCCTATTTTCCATGCTCCGGCCACGGATGGAAAGTTACCCCACTTATTGTTTGCTCCGAAGACCGAAGAGCCATCTCTACGCATAGAGACTGTCAGTAGGTATTTATCCAACAATGTATAATTAATACGTCCTAAGAAAGAAATCAAGGTTCCTTCCGATATTCCACGGCCAATACTGGTAATATCCGTAGCATCTCCCATGCCATTCCACTTAAAGAAATCAGTAGGCAGACCGGTTGCTTTTTGTGATTGCGATTTTTCCAAAGAGTAATCATAGCTCTGCAAAAAAGTAAACCCTAATTTATGCCTTTGGGAGAAAGAAGTATTATAAGTAAAGATATTTTCTACTAATATACTATTATTGTAATTCGTTGATAAAGAAGCTTCGTTTGATTTAGCTTTCGGATAATCTTTCGTTTTATACGATCCGCTTTCTTGGAAGAACGACCTATAGGATACGTTCAACCGATAATTGAACCCTTTAAATGGTTTCACATCAAGGAAAGTTGTTATATCCAGACGATCCGACAGAGTCTCGGATGCAGATTGGTCTATTGTATACAACGGATTGTAGGCATCTCCATCTTCAGCATCTAATGTTTTAGTATAACTTCCATCCGGATTTCTGAGTTTCCCGAAAGGCAGCATCTCAATATATCCTGTTGCACTACCATCCTCCTGCTCTCTCCATATTTTGGTATAAGCAGTATTCACTCCTAAGGACAACCACTTTTTCATATCCCAATCCACATTCGATCGCATATTTAAACGCTTATAACCGGATTTTTTTATCATACCGTCCTGATCCAAAAAGCCCAGAGAAAAAGCATATCGCAATCTATCATTACCTCCTCTGAAACTGAGATTATGATTCTGCATTAAAGCCGGCTTTATGGTTTCTTTCTCCAAATCTAAAAAATCCTTATTCTTCCAAGATTCTTCGTACCATGCGTTCTGAAAAACCAATTCAGGCGTCTTCTCATCCGGAGAATAACCTTTAGAATTTCTTTTCGCTTCCCAAATCAGATCGTACATTTCTTCGGGAGTTGCATAATCAAAATTCCTTGCTAATGTTTGAGTACTGAATGATCCGTTATAGGATATCCGAACCTTACCGGCAACCCCTCTCTTGGTGGTAAGAAATATAACACCATTAGCTGCTCTGGCACCATAAATGGCTTGAGAAGAAGCATCTTTCAGAATTTCAATTGATTCAATATCTGCCGGATTAATATCATCAATATTAGATACCGGACTATTATCAACAATATATAAAGGAGCCGAACTACCAGAAAGAGAGCGCTTTCCTCTAATCAAAATTTCAGACCCGGATCCCGGACGACCGGAAGATGCAGTAACTTGAATTCCCGCTGCTTTACCACGCAACATCTCCGCGACACTGGTTGATGGAAAATTCAATTCGTCAGCTTTCACAGATGCTACAGAACCGGTCAAATCACTTTTTTTTGTTACTCCATAACCTACAACCACAACTTCATCCAACTGCTTACTATCTTCCTCCATCGTCACATTAACGATCGTACGATTCTTGACACTAACATTTTTAGTCTGATAACCAATAAATGTAAACTGAAGAACTCCATCAGATGGTACATTAATATAATACCGTCCTTCCATATCGGTAATAGTACCAATAGTGGTTCCTTTCACTGTAACATTGACTCCAGGTATCCCTCCTGTAGCCTCCCTGACAACTCCTGTTACCTTAATAGTCTGCGCCGCAACCGGTAGCAAAACTAAACTTAAAAGTAAACTAAAAGCAATACGTAAAGTAAAGCCAGATTCTAATTTTTTGTTTTCCATTCAACAATAGATTATTAGATTAATTAAAATGTTTTTTTTAAATTCATACGACAAATGTACCATACATGAAGAAAAGAAAGTAGGAGAATCATCCAGATAAAAAGGATTACCGTTCAAATTAGCCATCAACACACATCATTTAAATAAATTAGTACTTACTACTTCTAAGTTATTCATCTTTTTGTTCGCACCGTAATTGAATCTCCCTTTAACTTACCTCCTATTACACTCAATTCGATATCCCCCTCTTCTTTAGTAGATTGTATTATCACAACCATTTTTCCATTAAAAGTACGCATGTAATTAGAAGCAAAAGAAGTTTGATCAGTTGGATCTCCATTACAAATGGCTTTTAACTTCCCTGAGCCCGAAACCGTAAAAAACAACATACAACTACTACGAGGACAAAGATTACCCGCTTTATCCTGGACTTCGACAGTAACGTATATCAAATCTTTTCCATCTGCCAACATGATGTCCCTATCTGCTTTCATCTTGATTTTATAAGGTGTACCGGAAGTTCGAACTATCTTTTCAGCTACAACATTATTATTCACATCCAATGCAACAGCCTTGATTTCACCCGGGGCATAAATCACATCATTCCATCTCAACCGATACCGATCATAAACAGTACTATTATTTCTCTCTCTGATGCCTTGACTTACTCCATTGACAAATAACTCAACTTTTGGATAATTAGTATAACAATGTACAGGAACTACCTGACCTAACCGATCCTCCCAATCCCAATGAGGCAATAAATGAAGTACCTTTTCATCGCTCCAGACACTCTGATAGAGATAGAAACGATCTTTCTTCATCCCAGCTAAGTCAAATATTCCAAAATAAGAACTTCGAGCCGGAGTCGCTTCATTATAAGGAGTAGGTTCACCTAAATAATCAAATCCAGTCCACACAAATTCTCCCATAATAAAATCACAATGTTCTTGTTGTGCTAATTCTATATCCGGTGTACAAGACCATCTGGCATGCTCCAGATCATAACTTGATAATTGATAATCATCATACCATGAACTGCTCGTTTCTTGAACAGGAAATTTGTAGATACCTCGAGAGCTCCAAGTAGACACTGTTTCACTACCATATAACTTATATTGAGGATACTTCGCATGCAATTTCGCATAATCATGAGGTTTATAATTAAGACCAACAACATCAACTTCATCAGCCAAGCCATTTCTTATAGCATCCATATGATAATTAAAACCGGACGTAGTAGGCCTGGTGGCGTCTTCTTGATGGCAGACATCAGTAAGAAATTTAGCTATCTCTTTTCCCTCCGGCATCTTCTGTTCTCGTACTTCATTGCCTATGCTCCACATGATAACAGAGGGATGATTACGATCTCTTCGAATCATCGCCCGCAAATCTTTTTCAGCCCACTCATCGAAATAAAGATGATAGCCATTCAAGTTCTTGGCAACTTTCCATTCATCAAAAGCTTCTACTTGTACTACAAACCCCATACTGTCTGTAAGTTGTAGAAATTCTCTGGAGGGTGGATTATGGGAGGTACGTATGGCATTACTGCCCATTTCCTTTAATAGCCTTAACTGACGTTTCAATGCTGCAACATTCACAGCTGCACCGATAGGGCCTAAATCGTGATGAAGACAGACACCTTTCAACTTAAAGGGTTGTCCATTCAAAAGAAAACCTTTATTTGTATCAAAATCGATAGAACGGATTCCCATTGTTGTCAAATAACAGTCAGCCATTTTTCCATCAACGAACACTTTAGACAAGACAGAATAAAGATACGGTGAAGAAACAGACCAAAGATGAGGAGATTTCATTTGAAGTTTCTGATGGTAAAATATAGAATCTGCCTGATGACTCGTAGAAATTGCTTTTGCTACCTTTTTCCCTTCTTGATCAAGTATTTCCGTAACCAATTTTATCTTTCCTTTCTGCTTCGTTCTTACACACACATTAGTTCTCACATCAACAATCGCCTTATCGACTGAAACGACAGGTGTGGTAACAAAAGTTCCCCAATGTGCCACATGGACAGGATTAAGAATGACAAGCCGAACACCTCTATAAAGTCCGGCACCGGTGTAATATCGCGAAGATTCCGGAAGGTTTTCCAACCGAACAGACAAGATATTCTCAGAACCAAATTTGATTTTGTCTGTCAACTCGAAAGTAAAAGAAGTATAGCCATACGGCCATTCACCGATAAAATTACCATTAAGATAGACTTTTGCGAGACTCATCGCTCCGTCAAACTCAACAAATATTTTTTTTCCTCTATCTTGTTCTGATACTATTATTTTTTTTCTATACCATCCAACTCCAAAAGCATTTAGGGCACCTGTACGTCCGGTTCTCAATAGAGCTTTCGTCTCTCCATCCTCAATGACTTGCGTTCTCTGCATATCCATATTCATATCAAAAGGTTTAATGATGGCCCAATCATGAGGTATGGACATTACTTCCCAATCACTGTCGTCTAAATCGATTGCCGCACCTTCTCTGACATCCCGGTTTATGAATTTCCATTCGTCTTCCAATTCAATAACCCGACGAATATCAGACTCTGTTGCCCATGTACTCAAAACCGATAAAACGAAAAAGAGCAAACAATTTTTTCTTTTCATATTAAACATATATTATAAGCATTAAACTTAAAGCTATCGTCTTTGGTTAATAATAAATTTATACTATAATGTATTATTGACCCAAATAACTTATTAGTGAATAGACATTTCGATTAAGCTGCTTCATCCAAATCAAAAAAGAACTATAATACACATACCGATTACTCACAATTCCTTTATTCGAATTTAGATTCGAGGGGTCGACATTCTGAGCTGTCGGATCATTATCCTGATATTTAAAAAAGTGCCATCCGACACAAGATTTTGACTCAAGAAGTCCTAAGCAAAAATTTTGATATGCATATCCTCTGTCACGCTGTGTATGGACAGTAAAACCTGCTCCGGTTTCATTGGTCAAGCCAGAATCCATTGCCTTAGTATAAAATTCAGTTATCATAAAAGGACGTTTGGAATACCTTTCCCAATTTGTCATGGCATCATTTTCAGGAGTCCACTTCCCATAATAATTGATAGAAATGATATCACAATATTTTCCTGCCGCGCGCAATACTTGTTCGATCCTTGTCACCCTACCATGCAATCTACTTCCCAGAAACATATGATTGGGAGCATACGTTTTCAAAGCTTTTGAAACAATACTATAATATTTTTCTGCTACATATCCTGCGAACTCACATTTGTCCTCATTCGACAGTTTATCTATAGTCAAGCCTCTTTCATCCATCCAACGCCGAGCTGCCATATAACCTGGATCTTCTTTATTTTCCAACTTCAAATAACCCTCAAGGTTATTCATGTTTATCGGCAATTCATTATCAGAAAAGAATCCGAAAAGATTCTTATCAGAAGCGTATTTACTAATGTGTTGGGCATATTCCATACAAAACGTTTCGAATTCCGGATCAAAAACAAAAATACATTGATTAGGGTATCCTGTGTTCCCCGGTAACTGATAAGTACCTCCCCGTTTTCTACCGTAAGACATCATGAAATTTAGATTAGGAGTATACGTCAGAGGCTGCTTGGCCGAACGATTATACTCTATAATCGCTTCAATGTCCGACCATGAACCTGTTCCATTGAAACCATTATCCAAAAGTGAATCGGCTGTTACCTTCATCCAACGTTCGGTTGATTTATATATCTGTTCAAAAGCTTTCTGAGTCCCTTCCGATCTTCCACAATTCACAGAGTTAATTCCTATAGGAACATTATGATAACCCTCCGGGTCTATCGTCCACCATCTATCTCCCTGTTTCTCAACTCTGAAAAATCCAGTAGCTTTATACTTTTTGGTAATATCACTTCCATATTTGTTAGTCGGCACTCTTTTTTCCAAAGAAAAACCGATCAAATTATCAATAATGCGAGTCTCAAAAGTTTCCCACGGCATATTACTTTTCTCCTTTACCCATCTTTGGGCCTCTACGTGTATAGGAACATAATTTTGTCCACAAAGCATTGACGAACAAAATAGCATAACTATAACAGCTTTCCTTTTTTTACATATTTTCATCATTACATCCTATTTAGTTTTTAATCAATCGTATTTAAGCACTCGGATAGCATTCAATATTGGTTTGCCTTTAACCTTTTCAAAATCAATGGTAATCCCATTGTTCTCAGTCACATCTATCAACAGTTTCTTAATAATTGCCCTCTCACCAGCTATCTGTTCCGCTATATTAAGATCTTTTATTTGGTAACTACCATTTACTTTTATATTAAACACCCTTTCGGATGTATTTTCATACAGCACATTATTTCCAAGATTATAAGCCAAAGCTTCTCTTTTCACAACTGGTGACAAATCTGCCAGATACAAATAAATAGCATATTTACCATTGGGAACATCTAATTTGAATGCGCTGATCCCCTCTCTCTGTGTCTGAAATATAGGATCTTGATCCGTTCCCAGTATATTCAATTCAGAAGCCGGTAAATTACCATGTCTTGTAACCACGTTAAAAGCGTTACCACCAATATATCCCCATTGCCCCGGCACATAAGCCTGTTCAGGAATCCAAAGGATGTTGGCTATTTTATCTTCAAAATACCTTTTCGAACCTAACATTATATTCATTTCTTTAAATGGAATATCTTGTCCAGAAGTCAAAGTTCTTGGAAGCATCTTAAAATCACACTCATAATAATCCTTTATCATCTGTCCGTCAGACTCTCCTGTGACCTCTATTAAGTTTGTCCCATCAGAAAAAGGTATCTGAACATTGGCCACTTTATCTATTGTTGTTACTTCACCAATAAATTCACCATTTACCTTGACTTTCAATTTTTCCAAATTGGAATATATCTTTAAAGGTTGTATGCATTTGCCCTGTACATCTGAAACTCCCCCTCTGTTCCACCAAAACTTACTCCCTATTTCAATCAAAGGTTCTTGGCATAAAGTGACTTTGTATAGTAAATAAGTGTCTTTCAACTCTCTTTTTAAGCTCGTTATCCCTTTATTATTTACATGCGGAACAGCATTCACACGACTTTCGGAATAGAAATCATTCAAATTCCAAATAGCAGCTCCGGCTATAAAATCCCTTGCAAAAATTGATTTCAAATAGTGTTCATGAAACAAATTTGCATATTCAGAAGTATAGTCAAATCGTTGAGGCTGAAAACTGTGCAAACGCGGATCAACATCTGCTCCATATTCCGTTATAATCGTAGGTTTATCGGGATACCTTTCATGATAAAGATCCATGAACTTATCGAAACCGGCAAATCCTCCCCCATACCATCCTTGATATAAATTCCAGCCTATAATTTGGGGAACAGTAAACAACCCGGCATCAGTATATGCACTAATCGAACCATGAAAAGGGATCATTGTATAGCGATGCGGGTCCTCTGATCGAATTAGATTTTCAATCATAAATGCCTGTCTATGAACTTCCGAACAATATTGACGGTATCTGATCGTATCGCTTTTTGCGACAGGTTTTAGCATAACCTCATTCATATAGGCCCAAATGACAACCGAGGGATGATTAAAATTTTGCTTTACCATTTCTTTTGCCATCATTAAAGAGTTTTGAGCAAAAGCTTCACTTTCTGATATGCCATTCACTATAGGAATCTCGACTGAAGTTAATATACCTAATTTATCGCACATATCCAACACTAAAGGATCTTGTGGATAATGAGACACACGCAAAAAATTCCCTCCCATTTCTTTTAATAGCATTACATCCCTTACATGCATTTCATCTCTCAGAGCGTTGCCTAAGCCATCATAACACTGATGTCGGTTGGTTCCTATTAACTTAACATGTTTCCCATTTAAAAAGAAGCCTTTATCGGCATCAAAAGCATACCATCTTAGTCCGAAATTAGTAACAACCTCATCTGCCACATGTCCATCAGAATTTGATAATATCCTCATACGCACTTTATACAGATTAGGAGCTTCTGTAGACCACAGTTCCGGATTCTCTATCTTAATCTTCTTTACTACTCTAATTTCTTTAGAGTCTGCCGGAAGTTTTACCTTATCTGTATATTTAAAAGCCGTAGATCCATTGGGAGTATAAAAACAATATTCTAATTTAAAATTTCCACCCTTCAAAGTCAAATTATCAACCTTTGCTTCTATTTCCACTTCGACTTCTTCTTCAGTTACCACAGGAGTACGTATATAAACCCCAGAAGATGCATACTCTGTTATTGAAAATCGAATCGGACTTACCATTTCCAAAGATATATCTCTGTATATTCCTCCAAAGAATGTGAAATCAGCTGAAAGAGGGGGAATATCAGCATCATGCGCATTATTTACTTTTATAGCCAAAAGGTTAAATTGATCTACCTTTATATAGGGAGTTATATCAAAATTAAACCGAGTGTATCCTCCAACATGCTCTCCTACAAAAATCCCGTTTACATATAAGTCAACCACTTGATTGGCTCCCTCGAAGTTAATGATAACACTTTTACCCGCAGCCTCAGAACCGATATATAAATTTCTGCGATACCAACCTGTACCTCGAAAATAACCGGGAATGTCATCTGCGGCATCCTTCGCATTCCAAGTATGAGGAATGGATACAATTTCCCAATTGCTATCGTCAAAACTTTTTTTATAGAGATTTTCTTCTTCCGTTAAACAAAATCTCCACATTTCATTAATAGTACAGTTTATCCTCGAGGACCAGAGACACTGACAGCAAAAATAGCACAGTCCAAATAATAAAATTCTTTTCATCTACATTCTAATTATTAAAATCAAATTTCTGTTTTTGCAAATATAGCCAAATCCAACTCCTACAAACTTATCAATAATTCAAAATAAAAGGAATATTGTGCACAATACTTCACACCATATTCTCGTTGCTATATCCAAAGCATATTGAACTATAAAACCATAAAATTGTACTATATTCCTATCATACATCTTTGTAAGCGAATACTTTTGCATAGAGACTTCATTTTCAAATAAACATTAACCCATCAATCATTTCTGGTATTATGAACACCAAATATTATATTTTAGGATTATTGTTAGGATTCAGCTTAACTATAGTATCGCAGGATTTATTATTCCAGCATCTCAAGGTCGATGACGGATTGTCACAATCATCTGTTCAGTCAATCTATCAAGATGAACTTGATAATATGTGGATTGCAACCCGAGATGGAATTAACAAATTTGATGGAAATAAAATAGAAGTATTCAGACCTATCATAGGAGACACAACCGGATTGTTCGGTAATAATATTCAAACCGTCTGTGGAGATCATAACGGTCACGTTTTTATTCAATGCCTTACCGGTCTGGTAATATACAGTCTTAAAAAACAAACGATGGAAATAATAAAGAGAAATGGCGTAGAATGTATATCACACGGAAAAGAGAGGCTCTGGATCGGTTGCAAAGACAGCATAAAATACTTCAATATTCAAAAAAAAAGCATCAAATTCTTCTGCAATTTAGAGAATGAAATCAAAATAAATAAAATCTTAGAAGCCTCCGACGGGACTCTTTATGTAGGTTCTCAACAAAATGGACTATACATAGTAGATAAGAACAAAAAAATTAGAACCTTACTACCCAAACTGAATATCATCTGCCTATACGAGGATGATCAAAAAAACATTTGGATCGGTACGGTAGATAGTGGCATATATCGAATAGACAGGCAAAACACGCTTATTCATTACATGCATGATGAAAAAAATAAAAATTCTATTTCCGATAATTATGTAAGGGCAATCTGTCAGGATGATTTAGGAAACTTCTGGATAGGAACCTTTAAAGGTATAGACCACTTCAACCCTGGCACCGGTGTTTTTACACATCATACACATTCCGAAAAGGATCCTTATAGCATCGGAAGTTCATCCGTCTGGGCCATAACCAAAGACACCCAAGGGAGCCTCTGGATCGGAACATATTTCAAAGGCGTAGATAGAATCAATCCAGAATTCTCATTCAACCAATATTATCGCAGCAATGAAAACGGCAATGGATTAAGTAGTCCTATCATCGGCAATATAGCAGAAGAAATTAATGGAAATTTATGGATTTCTACAGAAAACGGCGGGCTTAACTATTTTGACAGAAAACAAAACAGTTTCAAATCTTTTCAATACTCACCCAACAATCCTAACAGCATTTCGTCTAACACCTTAAAAGCACTTTATTTAGATTCTATAAATAACTGCTTATGGATAGGTACTCATTTAGGGGGATTAAATCGTTTCAATTTATCAACGAAAACAAATAAAAGATATTCTTTCCAAGATCCTCGACTCAATAATTACGTAAGATGCATCGAGCATTACAATGACAAATTATATTTGGGCACTCATAATGCAGTGTACGTATTCGATATAAACACAGAAAAAGCTACCCCGTTAGTGGATAATATACTCTATGGGCTAAACAAAAAACAAATTTGGGATCTATTCATCGATTCACAGCAGAATCTTTGGTTCTCAACATCTTTTGCCGTATTCAAATATAATCTGATTAACAAAGACTTAAAGAAATTCGTTAATATCCCGAATGATCAACATAGCATCCCCCCAGGCTATCTAAACACTTTTTACGAAAACAAGCAAGGACAAATATGGATAGGCTCCGCCGGAGGAGGAATATCTATATATCACCCACAAACAGAAACATTTACATCCTTTAATACTCTAAACTCAGATATTATAGATGACTATATTGTTGATATCAATGAGTCACCAATGGGATATTTATTAATTGCAACCAATAAGGGACTATCCAGATTTGACTATGAGAACCGTATATTCTACAATTATTACAATAATACATTTTTCCCCTTTTCTGCAATCAATGAACGAGGCCTGCATATCACCCACACTGGCGAAATCATTATTAGCAGTGTTGATGGCATGCTCATACTCAATGAAAAAGATTTAGACATAACACACAAAAAACATCAAATAAACCTCACAGAACTTTATGTGAACAACATATTGGTCAAACCAGACGATTCTTCCCGAATTTTAAAAGAGTCCTTATCTTATACCAATAAGATCACCCTAACTTCCGACCATTCCATTTTCTCTGTAGTTTTTAATGTAACAAACTACATTAAAGCAATTCAGCCCGATATTATCTATAAGTTAGAAGGTTTTGATAAAGCTTGGGTAAACACATGTGATAGGAATATGATTACATACACTAATCTTAATCCGGGAAAATACAAATTAATTATAAAAGAGAGGGCTAATAATACAGATGAAATACATCCTATGACCGAATTGGAAATAGAGATACTACCTCCTTTCTATAAAACATGGATTGCGTTTATGATCTATTTTATTCTTATTGGAGGAATCACCTATATCCTTTTCAGAAGCTATATATCACACATCAAACTTCAATCATCGTTGATCTACGTTAACAAAGAAAAAGAGAGAATAGAAGAGTTGAATCAATACAAGCTTCGATTCTTCACCAATATTTCGCATGAGTTCCGTACTCCATTAACGCTTATCACATCACAACTCGAATATTTATTACAATCCACCAATATTCAACAGAATATATATAGCCGTATTTTAAGTATTCTTAAAAACACGGATAAAATGAAAAAACTCATCAATGAACTATTGGACTTCAGAAAACAAGATCAAGGTTTCGTAAAAATTAAAGTGAGTTACATAAATATAATACAGTTCATTCAAGAAATATATCTACCATTCAAGGAATATGCCCATACAAGACATATCGATCTAAGATTCATTCATAAAGAAGAAGAACTTTTCATCTGGATCGATCCCAATCAGTTTGACAAAGTACTACATAATCTTCTATCCAACGCTTTCAAATATACTCCGGAAAACGGAACAATATCCATCGTTATTGAAAAAGGTACATCTATACTTAATATTTCTATTATTGATTCCGGAATAGGTATTGACAAAGCATATCAAGATAAAATTTTCAATCGCTTCTATCAAGTAGAAACTGAACAGACTTCTCCCTTTAATTTAGGAACAGGCATTGGTTTAGCTTTAGTTAAAAGTATAGTGGAAAGCCACAAAGGAGAAATCACCGTATATAGCGAACTTAACAAAGGAACCGAATTCAAAATATCTCTCCCTTTAGACGAAGACTATTCTGACGATCCTGAAAGATTTATTAAAGAAGACTATAAACCTCTTCCTTTTTTAGAAACAGATCTTCCTGACGATGGATTCATCACCGAAATCAAAAAATCCCAAAAGGAATTAGGGAATCAAGAAATTTCTATACTCATTGTTGAAGACAACATAGAATTATTACAAATTTTGAGTACAATTTTTGAACCATTATATAAGGTATATACAGCCGTTAATGGAGTTTTAGGATTTGAAGCCGCTCAAAAGTTCCAGCCGGATATAATTCTCTCTGATGTCATGATGCCTTTAATGCCTGGTACCGAAATGTGTAAAAAGATAAAAAACAATTATGAGACTTGTCATATCCCTGTAATATTATTAACAGCTCGCTCAACGATCGAATATATGCTGGAAGGATACAGAATCGGAGCAGATGATTATATACCTAAACCATTCAATGTAAAAATATTAGTTGCAAGATGCAATAATCTTGTAACCGGAAGAAAATTGTTACAAAACAAGTTTAGCAAAAATCCACAAATGGATATTCATATGTTAGGTACTACTGCGTATGACCAACAATTATTAGAGAAAGCAATTGCCATAGTAGAAAAAAACATTGATAATCCCAATTTTGACATCAACATGTTTGCACAAGAAATGTGCTTAGGTCGTACTAATCTATTCTCGAAACTAAAAGGTATTACAGGACAAACACCTAACGACTTTATCACTAGTATAAAGTTGAAAAAAAGTTTGATACTACTTAGAGATGAGCCACAAACACCTGTTGCAGAAATAGCCATGCGTGTCGGATTTAGTGAATCTGCTTATTATATTAAACGATTTAAGAATACATACAACACAACACCAGCCCAATACAGAAAAGAACAATTCAATTCTCCTCAATCATCAAGATAACTGAATAAATCAATTAATATTCAACCAGGTCTTGGTACAAAGATTAAATCAAAGGCGAACAAATATACTTTTGCCTAGTGTAAAACAATTGATAAGAATTGTGCAAAGTTGACGAACAAAATCCGTATCCTTCTGGAACAAATGAATGAAGCCGTCACCCAAGAAAGCTCCAGTGGAAAATACATCAGTTGAATTTATTCCCGGCATGTTCTCTGATATAGTTGATGAACCTAGAGAATCAGCCTGTAATAAACAACGAAGAGCAAAAAAACGTCGCGAAAAGAAGCCATATTCATGCGCATGAAAGAATACGCTGTTAAGAATGGATGACCAAATATGGATATAATTTACAAATAGGTACAGAAAACCAATTTATTATAGACTTCGGCTTGTTTCCCAATCCGACCGATACATTCCTTTTTTCCACTCATTCCAGCGCCGCTACCACTTCTTATTCAATATTGGCGTGGTAAACTCCAGTTATGGTTCAGAAGAAAACGACCAATTCATGCAGGAGAATGGGACAAAAGCTTTTGCCAAGTACAACTTCTTCCATAAAGAGCACCGTCCACGTTATGTTTCCAATCCGTTCCACCCTGAAAGTTTTCATTAGAATGCAGAAGAAGATTATTACGTTTACCTCGTAGGACAACATATGAACCGTATAGAAACCAAACAAGACAAAAGAACCAGTGAATATATTACTGAAAGTGCCCGATATAGAGCACAGAGATGTGAAGAGTATCCCTTGCGCAGCAAGTATCTTAAAGTCAGAGGAAATCGTATTATAGAAGTCAATCATCAATTAAACCAATACAAACAACGGGCATGTGGAAGACTCACACATAATAGGCAAGCAATGTATAGAGCCAAAGGCTGCTTTTGGACAAATAATATCTAACATAGCATACCGCGTTTCCGACATTTAAGAAAAGATAAGATTATAAAGAATTTTGCTTTCTTCTCCATAGTTTTCAATATGAAAAAAGTGTGTGCAAAATAATAAAAGCAACAAATAGATCAGTTACACATGTCAAAATCACCTATGACAATATGTTTATTACTCAACAAGTCAAGCCTTTATCAAAACATCATCGGATAAATGAAAAAAAGCAACTTAAAGAAAGAAAAACTATAGACCTCCATAAAAAAATAGAAAAAGAGGATGTGATTTTAATGGCACATCGTGCCTTCTTGAAAAACACTCAACAAATCTATACTTAATTTATACAAAATCAAAAATCAAAAAACTAAATTAACAATAACAACAACGAGCTTGAAAGAATAAAAAGAAATAAAACATTACATTGCAGACACTAAAACCTAAGTATTAATCTTAATTCAAACACGTATGAAAAATGTATTACGCTACATCTTTCTTGTATTATGTACCTGTTTCACTCTGCAGGCATACGCACAAGGAAGTATCGAAGTTACTGGTCAGGTGGTTGATGCCGATCAGGAAGGTTTACCCGGTGCAAATATCCTTATTAAAGGAACAACAGTAGGAACCACGACCGATGTGGAGGGTAACTACAAACTTACCGTTACTAATCCCGGTCAAGCCGTGTTAGTATTCTCTTTTATAGGCCTTGACTCCAAAGAAGTGGCCGTGAAAAATCAACGCAGAATTAATGTCACTCTTGAATCATCTGCTGTCGAACTGGAAGAAGTCGTAAAAATCGGATACGCTACTGTTAAACGGAAAGATCTGACAGGTTCTGTGTCTTCAGTAAAAGCCAGTGAGCTGGCAGCTGTACCTATTTCAGACGTAACCCAGGCATTAAGTGGTAAAGTGGCCGGTGTACAGGTAATCCGTTCACAAGGTTCACCTGATGCTGATGTATCTATAAAAGTACGTGGAGGTACATCGATCACACAAAGCAATGAACCTCTTTATATTATTGACGGTTTCCCCTCGGAAGACGGGTTGAAAGGTATAGAAGCTAATGACATTGAATCAATTGACATTCTGAAAGATGCTTCGTCGACAGCCATTTATGGAGCAAGGGGAGCAAATGGTGTGGTTCTGGTAACAACGAAAGGCGGTAAACAGGACAAATTGAGTATCAGTTACGACATGTATATAGGATTCAAAAAGGTAAATAAGAAGTACGACCTCCTGGATGTAGAGGATTTCGTAAAATTAGACTACGAACGTTACATCGATCAACCGGACAAAATGCGCGATGTGATCATTCCAACTTATGGAAATTTCGACGAATACGACCAGTTATATGGAAACCGATCCGGTATCGACTGGCAGAAAGAGGTTTTTGAGAATCACTCTGCTATCAGCCAACAGCATAAATTCACAATCAGCGGAGGTAGTAAGACCTCAAAGTATCTCTTCTCTTATACACGCAATGACGACAAGGGTATCTGGTATGGCAGTGGGCTAAAGCGTGATAACTTCCGTATGAAGATCAACCAGGTAGCATCCGAATGGCTTAACCTATCGGCCAATGCAAGTTATATTGACGAAACAACAGAAGGGCTGGGAAGTCTCCAGGAAGGCGGAGCATTCAGCCGCATGCAACATGTGATACAATACCGCCCTACTATCGGTAAAAACGGCAGTGACAACGACTTACTTATCAATGATGACGATCCGGTATTGCTACTCGAAGGTGCAAGCCCCATGCAAAGCCCGATTGCTTCTATCGAAAGCGAATCTATAGAAAAACGAAACCGCATCCTGAATATCAATGGAGATGCTGAAATCAAATTCAACAAAGAATGGTCTTATCGCGGAACAGTTGGTATCCGTAAGCGGATGCGCAACGAAGATGTATTTTATTCGGAACGTTCAAAACAGGCAAAGAATGCCGGTGCTCCTTTCGGATGGAAAAAATCAACGGACGAAGAGAGTTTCATGTATAATAATGTGTTGACCTATAATAAATCATTTAACATCAATCATCAACTCGATCTGGTAGGTGGACAGGAGTTCATCTCTTTCAAATCAAAATACTTAAAGACGGGAGCAACTAATTTCCCCGACAAGAACTTCGGTCTGAATGATATGTCGTTAGGGGCTTCACCCGATATTGTACAGACGATCAATCAGGAAGAACGTATGCTGTCTTACTTCTTTCGTGCCAACTATAACCTGAAACAAAGGTATCTTTTCGCAGCTTCCATCCGCGCAGATGGTTCATCTAAATTCGGAGCAAACAACAAATGGGGCTATTTCCCTTCTGCCTCTTTTGCATGGAGAGCTTCCGAAGAGGAATTTATTAAACGCTGGAATGTATTTTCTAATCTGAAGGTAAGACTCAGCTATGGTGCTGCCGGTAACAATCACATCGATAACTACCTTTCACTTTCAAAAATAGGTTCGGTATGGATCCCCTATGGGACAGGTACTCAAAGTGGCTTTGTAAGCAAACAGCTATACAACCCCGACCTGAAATGGGAAACCAATATCACTGCCAACCTGGGACTGGATATGGGATTCTTCGATCAACGCCTGCAACTGACTGTAGATATCTACAACGTAGAAACCAAAGGTTTGCTACTGGACGCTCCTATTCCTCAATTATCCGGCTTTAAAAACATGATGATCAATGCAGGAAAAACCAATAACAAAGGTGTAGAAGTATCTATTACGTCGCATAACATCCATACCCGGGACTTTACCTGGACTACCAACATCAACCTTGCGCACAACAAAAACAAGGTGAAAGAGCTGTACATGTCCGACTATATGGAAATCGTATCAGGATGGGCACAAACCTCTGAGTTCAATAAGAGTGACTACATGATCCGGGTGGGACAGTCGTTGGGACAGATGTATGGCTATCGTCTGAAAGGAATTTATACGATGGATGACTTTACATACGATGCCAATCAACAAAAATATATATTAAAAGAAGGTATACCCTATGATAAGAGCCGTTATCCCAAACCCGGTTATTGGAAGTTTGAAGATATAGATAAAAACGGAGAAATCACCGATAAAGATCGTGAAGTTATCGGGAATGCCAATCCCAAACTCTATGGTGGTATGACCAATACATTGACCTGGAAAGGCTTTGACCTGAGTATCTTCTTGAATTTCTCCATAGGAAACAAGGTATACAGTGCTAATAAGATGTATTATACAAAGTTCAATAACCAATGGCGTAACACGCTGAAAGACGAAGCTCTGAACCGTTTCACCGTAATGAATGCCAAAGGTGAATATATCTTCAACGATCCGGTACAACTGGCAGAAGTAAACAGAAACAGAAACTACGTATCCATTGAAGGAAGTTCTGACCTTTATTTCCACTCCGGTTATGTAGAAGACGGCTCGTTCCTGAAGATTAACAATATCTCATTGGGATACACCCTCCCACGTGAACTGACAAAGAAAATCAAACTGTCAACAGTACGTTTCTATGCTACCGGATACAATCTTCATACATTCACGAAATACTCCGGCTATGACCCTGAAGTAAACACATACCCTAACAATGGTCTGACTCCGGGAATCGATTGGGGAGCTTATCCTTCTTCTATCTCCTTCGTATTTGGTGCAAACATCGCTTTCTAAACTTTAAAAAAAGAACAAGTATTATGAGAACAACAACGATCAAGCATATGGTAACCCTGCCACTTATTGTTTTGGGTATGGGCATATTCACTTCCTGTGAAGATTTCCTTTCAGAAAAGAAATATGATTTCATTGACGAAGCTGACTTTTATACCAATAACACCGAATTAGAACTTGCCGTAAACGGAGCTTATGAAGTGCTGAGTGAAAAGATGACTTACGGACATTTTATGCTCGTCAACGATTGCGATACCGACCTGAGCCATATCAAGGGTTCGGGTACAGGACAAGCTGCACGAGACATTGGGCACTACAATATCTATGCTGCACATACCTGGCTGGAAGAATCATGGGGGCTTTATTATACAGGTATTGACCGTGTGAACCGTATCATGGACAACAAAGAGAAAGTGGAATTACCGGATGAAGCAAGTAAGGCTACTTTCAAACGCCTGATTGCCGAAGCTCGCCTTCTGCGTGGACTTTGTTACTTTGACCTTGTACGCATGTGGGGCGATGTACCGATGAAACTAACCTCATCCAAAAAGAGCGAAAACTTCCTGATCCCCCGCACTGATCGTGAAAAGGTATATGACCAGATTATAGAGGATATGGAAGCTGCTGTTGCCGACCTGCCCTGGCATGACGAAGTTTCTTATACGGGACGTCCTTCCAAAGGAGCGGCTATGGGATTACTGGCACGTGCTTATCTCTTCCGTGCCGGATACTCCTTGCACCAGGATGGAAAGATGAAACGCCCGGACAATTACAAAGAGTATTACAAACGGGCCAAAGAAGTTTGCAGCGAACTGATCACTTCGCATCACCACTCACTAAATCCAAGTTATGAACGGGTATTCCGCAATGTATGTGAGTATAAACTAGAACCCAAAGAGGTGATGTACGAAGTACAGTTCTATAACCCGACAGGAGGTACGGAACATACCGGTAAAATCGGTTCATACAACTCACCTGAGATTGACAGAAACTCTTCTTATGGGTTGGGAAATTCATTTATCAAAACCACTCACATCTTCTATAATTATTTTGATGAAGATGATCCACGCCTCCCAACCGCTATTGCTACATTTAAAATAGACAAGAATGATAAAGTAATCGCAGTTCCCCTCAACGAGAGTTATAACTGGGCACCCGGTAAATGGCGTCGCAACTGGGTAGCAGGTTCTCCAAAAGACCTCGAAAATACAGATGTAAACTTCATCCTGTTACGCTACTCTGACATACTGCTGATGTATGCTGAAGCTGTAAATGAATACGACGGGCAACTGGACGATCTGGCTATTGAATGTTTGAATCAGGTACGTCGCCGGGCTTATGAAGCCGACCCTGCAACTCCGAATGCAGAACTGGACTTCACTAAAGCAGACTTTCCCACACAGCAAACCGTTCGTGATTATCTATATATGGAACGTGCACGCGAACTTTGCTTTGAAGGTTTTCGCAGATTTGATCTTATCCGATGGAATTTATTGGGTAGTACGATTGCCGATTTTGCAGTGAAGTTCAAAGCAGCTGTAGCTGACGGTACACTGAAAGCCTATACCTGGGCGGCAGGAAATCGTTTTGAAGCGGGCAAACATGAACTATATCCGATACCAACTTACGAAATACGGGAGACGAAGGGTATCGTGACCCAGAATCCGAAATATTGATAAAACCCCGGGCCGCAGGTTGTATGAACCTTTATACAAACTATAAACTCTTAAGTCCATAACAATTAGTGTGATTATCTTTTGTTCCGGATTTGTATAATCTGCGGTCTAAGGGGAAAGCTGAAACAGATTTTTATCCCTGACAATTATGAAATACAAGTTATTATCAGCCCTACCGGGCCTCATCTTACCGCTGGCACATAGTAACGCTACCGGGCAAAAACAGCCCGAACAGCCAAACATTCTCTGCATCGTTTGCGAAGATATCAGTCCTTACCTGGGATGTTATGGCGACGCCGTAGCCGTTACCCCCAACCTGGATAATTTCTCCCGCGAGAGTATACGCTACACGGGTATGTACACCACGATCGGAGTCTCTTCTCCAAGTCGTGCAGCACTTATCACCGGGATGTATCCAACCTCCATTGGTGCCAACAATATGCGTACAGCACAAAACAAGTCGAAACCGGCCGGCATACATCCATACGATGTAGTACTTCCGGCAGGTATCAAATGCTATACGGAACAGATGCGTGCCGCAGGTTACTTCTGCACTAATAACTCAAAAACAGATTATCAGTTTGCCGCTCCTCTAACCGCCTGGGATGAACAAGGAGATCGGGCACATTGGAAACATGCTCCCGAAGGAATGCCCTTCTTCTCCATCTTCAATCTCAATGTGACGCATGAATTTCAGGTAATGAAACGTGCAGACCAGCCCTTGAGTGTCCAGCCGGAAGATATCATTCTTCCTCCCTATTATCCGGACGACCCTGTTGTACGCAAAGATATGGCTATTCTTTATAGTAATATCACCGAAATGGACCGTCAGTTTCAGATACTGGTGGATGAGCTTAAGGCATCCGGAAAACTGGACAATACAATTATTATATGGTACTCAGACAACGGAGGTCCAATGCCCAGGCAAAAAAGAGAACTGTACGAATCAGGAGCACTTGTGCCGTTTATGATACGTTTCCCCGACGGATACAAAGCGGGAACGGTGGACCGGGGATTGCATATGTTTGTTGATATCCCTGCAACAATCCTTTCACTGGCCGGACTACCTGTACCCGAATATATGCATGGCCGCCCTTTTTTAGGTCAATACAAGCAGAAATCGCGTAAGTATGTCTATGGTGCGCGCGACCGCCTTGACACTTTCTATGAAAAACAAGGTTGTGTACGTGATGAGCGCTATCGCTATATACGTAACTATCGTACTGAACAACCCGACTATCTACCCATCATCTCCCGTGCCGCCATGCCTATGATGGCCCGCATGGCAGAGCTCCATGAAGCCGGAAAACTAAATGCCGATCAGGAGAAATGGTTCAAATATCCCCGTCCCGAAATAGAATTCTATGACGTACAAGCTGATCCGCATGAACTGAACAATCTGGCGGATGACCCTAAATATAAGAAAAAGATAAAGGAACTGAGTGATGAATTTGACCGTTGGATATCCACTTATAATAAGATGTGGAAATACACCGAACCGGAACTCATTGAAATGTTTCGCCCGGGAGGGGTACAGCCTGTAGTAACCCGCCCTGAAGTAAAGATAGAAAACGGAACGGCTACGCTGACTTGCAGTACCGAAGGAGCTTCCATTGCTTACCAGATAAACGGACGCGGATTGAACGAACACCACTGGTTCCTCTACACAGGTCCGTTCAGCGTAAATCCGGGAGATAAAATTTCGGCTATCGGTGTACGTGCCGGATACAAAGACAGCTCTATACAAGCCGAAGCCGATGAGCTACTTGCCGAATGGGTGGAAACACTCCTTACCTATCAAGTCAGCCACAAAAATGCCTCATTGGACGGAGGGCTTCTTTGTCCGGCCTGTGCCCGTGTACACGGGCGTTGTGGTGATGCTGTGCTACCTTTAATGTATATTGCCGAGAAAACGTGTAATGAGAAATATGTAACAGCAGCCAAAAACCTGATGCACTGGATGGGCAATGTTCATCAACCGGATGGTTCATGGATGAATGATGTGAACGTGTCGGATTGGAACGGAACAACCGTATTTGCTGCCATCGCTCTTTATGAGGCCTTACATCATCACGGCCATTTACTGGACGACTCGACCCGTAATGCCTGGCGTGAACAACTCTTGCAGGCCGGAGAATTTATCTATGGTGATAAATTCATCTACAGCCGTCGCCGTGAAGGAATGCGCAATATGAATGTAAACTACTCCGCTTCGGCAATCTATGCCCTCTTTGCTATTGGCACAGAATTCAACCGGCAGGACTTCATCGCCCGTGCCCGCGAAACGGCCGGAGATTTAAAAGCCTTCTTCACCACCAATGAATATTTCCTTTTCGGTGAAGGTCCCGAAATAAAGAAAAAAACACGCAATGGTTGCCTCCCGGTAGACCTTCTATATAATGTAGAAGAATCACTTCCTAATATGGTTTACTATGCCCGTATGGCAGATGATAAGGAGCTAATGGCACTCCTGGAAAAATCAATGGATACCCATCTTGAATTTATGCTCCCCGACGGAGCGTGGGACAACAGTTGGGGAACACGCAGCTTTAAATGGACCTATTGGGGAGGGCGTACCAGTGACGGCTTCATGGGAGGATACTATACACTTGCCGACCGACATCCGGAATATGCAGAAGCCATCCACCGCAATATCACCTTACTGAAAAAAGCAACCCACAACGGACTATTACATGGAGGTATGAATTATCACGACTGCGGTGTAGAAGCCTGCATTCATCATACCTTCGGACATGCCAAAGCACTGGCTTCTTTTCTCAACCAACCGGTAGTTACTCCGGCCCCCGTTCCACTCCCACGAGATAAGGCTTATGGAGCGAAACGTTTTGAGGATATCAATACCTGGCTGGTGAGTGAAGGCGAATGGCGGGCTACCGTCACCGGATTCGATTCGGAGTACAAAGTGAAAGGGACACATCCGATGGGAGGAGTTCTTTCTATGTTATGGAACAAACAGATCGGTCCGGTATTTGCTGCCACCATGAATCTCTACACGCTGATTGAAGCCCCCAATATGCAAGCCTATACACAGCCACACCGTATGTCCGGCAGCCCTCGTATAGAGTTAATTGAAAATGGAACGATGTATAGTAACCTCGACGATCTGGACACAAAAATAACTTATCAGAAAAAGGGAAATACCCATCAGTTTCATATTGTAACGCATCTGGTAGATAGCAAACAGCAATTTTCTTCTGTCGGAAAAGAAGTTGTGGAGATTGATTATATCTTCCAGGAGAAAGAGATCGGCATTCACTGCTCTATCCCAGAATCACTAAGAAAAGCCGGCGTACAACTAACGTTGCCCATCATTGCCGCGCCACAGGAAAAAGAAAGAATAACCGAACATTCCGTTCAAGTAAATAAGGAAGGAGGAGTCTTACTACTCAATAGCCCGCAAACGCTAACCATCGCTCCAACAGATGAGAACGGACGTATTTTCAACCCTGTCCCTGGATTTTGTTTTATCCCTGTGATTGTACACCCCAATGAAAAAGGGGAAGTAGAAATAAGTATCCGTACCACGGCGCCTTAAAAATCCCTACTTATGCGAATCAGTTCACCACAGAGTAGCACAGAGTTCCACAGAGTACTATTTATCTGATAAAACGCGGATTAACACAGACAAACGCAGATTAAAAGACTGTAGTTCTTTATCATACATTTTTAGTTTCCCTTTGCGAAAATCTGCGTTAATTCTGCGTTTCAATAAAGATTTAAACTCTGTGGTGAAATACCATACAGAAGTGAATAAAAAATTCCCCCTTTACTGGCCACGCCTGGTCAGAAGGGGGAAACACAAACAAACAATAATATTAAGAAACTGGCGTGATTCACATCAGACCAACTCCCTGTTTCCCTTTCGGGAAAATACAGTACTGAGATTGAATAACAGTACCATATGCCTTCAAAAAACTATTAATTCTGTTGTTGTGCCATTTTCTTATTATTGTAGATACTTATTCGGTGACTTCACTCCATGGATAAGGATATTTTTCCAGATTTGTCAGTGTATCTACAATCTCTTGTTCCTCCGCTGTTAACTCTCTTTTCCCCCAACCGTCTATTATAGCATGAGCTTCTGCTGCCAGTTCGTCATCAAATACTTCACCATAACAGTAGGTCAGTAGTTGACATTTCAAAAGAGAAGGAGAGAGTTTTTCCAATACTTTCCATGAGCGCTCCAGAATTGTTTGCTTTCGGGTTTCTATATCATTGGTATAGATAAGAGCGTTATATCCCATCAACAAAACGAGGCAAAGGAGTGCTTCTTCTTCATCGGTAGAGGCTTGAGCTGTGAACAAAACATTTGCTTTTTGCAGCACTTCTTTGTTCTGTTGGCAGAGTGAATCTGCATATATAGGTGAATCATCTACACCCAGATATAACAGTTCGTGGGCTAAATGTTTTAATTCCTGAATTTGAGTTGTTAGCATATGATTGTTGAATTTAAGTTAGTAGCATTTAAAAGAGTGATTTCGTTATTTATTTCTTATTGTAGAGTATTTACTTTATTGCATACGATGGTAATTCCTAATTTAGACAAACCTGCTGTCCATTCATCTTCATTTGAATTGAAATACTCACTGTAGTGCATTATTTTGGTATCTTCTATTCCGGAAAAAGCATATGTGTACAGGTCTCTTCTTAGTAACATTCTACTATAATTCAGTGCATCATCACCATTGTATCCAAAGAAAGAATAGAGATTCATCATGAGCTTGCAACCTTTTTCTTTGAGCTGTACAAAGTCCTCTGTTCCCCAATAAATACTTCGTTCCGGTTGCATGACTACAGGGATATAACCTATGTTTATAATAGAGTCAAGCACTTCCCAAAAGCTATCATTTTTTAGCAGGGGATGAACATCAATAAGCAATTCTTTATGCCCGTCAATGGTCAGTAGATCTTCAGTGTCCAGCATCTTTTCAAAAGCATTATCCAGGCGATATCTGGCAGAAAGTTTCAGTTCAATGCTTCCATTATACTGATTTTTTAAACTATTGAATACTTTCTCGAGATTCTCTGTTGTGTTCTCAGGATTCTCTTTTTTCACAGGTGGAACACATGTCACCTGCTTTATTCCTATATCTTCCAGATAGTTCAACAGTTCCATTGATTTGTCCGGAGATAAGGCCCAGGCATCTGTACCTGGTAAGAGGTAGGGCTGAAAGTCAGTATAAATCATTAATCTTGCTTTTAATGTAGGTACAGTTTCCTTATTTTATTAAAGAAGGTTGTTGTTGTCTATTAATGTCTTTACTAACTGTTGCTGTGAACGTGATAACCGTATTCGTGAAAGGGCATCCATATAAATCTCCAGATGGTGAAGATCAGAACCGGCAAAGTCGTAAAAACCTGCTTTTAATAATACTTGAGACCGTTGTAATACTCTTTTGCCATATATACCTGCCAACGACATCAGATTTAACTGAAACTTACAACCATTTTTCTTTAGTGCAACCAGTTCCTCTTCGCGCATATACAAATATCGTTCCGGATGTGCTATAATGGGTTTATAGCCACTTACTTGTAACTCATAAAGCATGTGACGGAGGTCAGGAGGTGCCGATAGATAGGAGGTCTCCACTAATACATGGCAATCCCCTAAAGTCAGCAATCCCTCTTCCGTCTGTTTCTTAAATCCTGTGTCCAGCATATACTCGCCGGCCAGCCGGAGCTCAACAGGAGATTTATTCTTTTTACAAAACTCTTCGAAACGCTTTTGAAGAAAGTCGGGATGGTTTTCAATGATATCTTCCATAATATGAGGTGTGAGAAAGATTCTTCTGACACCTATTTCATACAGGTATTCAATGGCAGCAAGAGATTCTTCTACAGAAGCCATCCCGTCATCTACTCCGGGAAGGAGATGGGCATGAACATCTGTCATGCCCTTTAAGAGTCCCGATTTTAAGATATTTGTTTCTGATGAAAGCCAGGAAAACATAGAGTAGTTTTTGATTATTTATTAAAAAGATTGGAGATACGTTTTTTCAAACGCTTTGTCAAACTTTTGTTTTTACTTTTTCGTCCTTCATCATTTCCATATCCATAGCCGTATCCATAACCGTACCCATATCCATAACCATAACCTTTACGGTCATAATTGACTCCGTTAAGCACGATGGCCATATTACGTAATTTATCCAGTTCGTACATTCGTTCCAGATTCGGAAGCTGGCGATGATCCATTATTCCGGCACGTACTACATAGATAGTTAGGTCTACTACTCGATTGATAATTGAAGCATCGGCTACGATGTCTACCGGTACGTTGTCCAGAATAACATAGTCATAGTGTTTTTTTAACTCTGTAACTATGCGGTCAAAACGTTCACTCAGAAGAAGTTCGGCAGGATTGGGAGGAACAGGACCGGCAAAGATGATATCGAGATTTTTATATTTATCATTTGTGATAATAATATCTTCAATCTTATCTGTTTTTCCCGATAAATAGTTGGTAAGTCCCATACGAGCCGGAATATCAGTGAAAATATTGCTCAAAGTACCTTTGCGGATATCCACATCGACCAGGATAACCTTCTTATTCATTTGTGCGATACTCATAGCCAGGTTACATGAGATAAATGTTTTTCCGGCTCCGGGATTAGAGGATGTCAGCATTACTACCTGAAGGTTTTCAGTTTTCACACGCATGAAGTCCATATTAGTCCGGATAATGCGGAATGCCTCGGATATTGGGCTACGGCTATTCTCGTGAACGATGATAGGAGATTCTTTTCTGTCTTTCTCACTACATTGGGGAATATCACCCAGAATGGGTACACTTAGAGCATCTTCCAGATCTTTACGGGTACGTACTTTGGTATCCAATGTCTTTTGTAACCAGAAGAATATCATAGGAATAGCGCCTCCTATCAGAATGGCTGCAAATAAAATAACCATTGTCCTGGGAGCTACAGGCTTGCTACTACCCGATGCCGGATCGATAATACGTGCATTACTTTCTGTGATAGCCTGTGTTAAAGCATTCTCTTCACGTTTGTTCAGCAGATAGAGATAAAGCTCTTCTTTAATTTTTTGCTGTCGTTCTACCGTTAGTACATATTTTTGTTGAGCAGGTACAGCTTCAATACGTTTCTGGGTTTGCTCTTCATGTTCCCGGTTATTCTTTAATTTGATGTTCAATCCAACGATTAGGTTGTCCACGGAGCGGATAATCGTCTGTTTCATTGCAGCCAGAGAATTATTCAGGTCGATAACAATGGGGTTCTTGCTACTACTGCCTGAAACCAATTTATCACGTTTAAGCAACATTTCATTGTACTCACTGATTTGAGATTCCACACTGTTGTCAGAAATACCGGTATTGGCAGGAATTAGGTCTGCATTCTTTTGAGGATCTACTAAATAATCTTTAATATATTTGGCAATGCTTAGTTGATTTTCGAGGCTAAGTCCTTCCTGGCGATAAAGGCTTGTGTTTGCCAGATACATGCCTGTTTCTGACGTGATATCGGTCAGTTGATTTTCACGTTTGAATGCTTCAATGTTGGCATCCACTCCACCTAATTCACGTTCGATAATTATCAGACGTTCATTGATGAAATTTGAAGTGTTCACTGCTATCTGATTTTTATCATTAATAGCGTCTTCATTATAAATGGCAATTGCCATATTGATTACGTCTTCTGCACGTGCTATTGAGACATCTTTTAAAGTAAGATTAATGATTGTGGCAGTTTTGCTGGCAAGGGACACTTCCATGCTACTTTGATAAGCATCTACAACCCTTTCCATGTTGGATTTAGTGACTGAGATGGGTTTCTCGTAAAAATTGTCTGAATAATACAAAGTTGGCATTACTACCATTGCACCAACTGGAGTTTGTATTGTATCGTGTAAGTTTACTTCCAGTACCTCGTTTGAAGTGACTTCTCCATCTCCAACACTCATTTTCAGATCAGATAGCCTGACTCTGGCTGAATCAATTGGAGTTACTGTTACAAGGATTGATTGCCTCTCTTCTGCTTCAGGGAAAGAAAGTATTATTGGAGAGTGTGTATAAAGTTCTTTATTCCTTAATCCCTCTTTTATTTTATAGCTAATATCTAAATGCAGCCGACGTGCAACTTCTTCCATTAAATGGCGGGACTGAAATATAAGTACCTCATTGTCAACATTCCGTTTTCCTCCGAAAAGTCCTAAATCTGCAAAGGCAGAAGATTCACTTATCCCACCTCCTTTTGAATCATCACGTATTAAAACAGAGGCTTTACGACTATATATTTTGGATGAAGATTGTAAATAAAAGAAGGCAATACCTACACACAGGAAAATAGATAGTATAAACCAATAACGGTTACTCCATATTAGCTGTAGAATATCAGCAATATTAATTTCTTCTTCCTTTTCAGAAGATTTGGAGGCTTTTGACTCTTTATTAATTTTTTGTTCAGTACTCATTATTTAAAGGCATTTTTATTTAAACATAGTCACTAAGAGTGAGGTTATAGAGGCAAGTACGGATACTCCGGACAACCATACACCGACAGAATTGTTGGAGTTGATACGACTTTGTCCCGTTTTTGCATTGTTTGGCTCTACATATACAATATCATTCTGCTGTAGATAGTAACAAGGCGACTGAAAGATATCTGATGAACGTAAATCATGATATAGGATACTACGTTTACCATCTTTTTCACGGATTACGGCTACACGGTCACGGCGGCCATAGATAGTTAAATCACCAGCCATACTCAATGCTTCAAGCAATGTTATTCTGTCTCCTGAAATATCGAATGTTCCCGGACGTCCTACTTCACCTATTACAGAAACTTTGAAGTTAAGGAATTGAACTGTTACAATAGGATCTTTGATTAATTCTTCTTCAATTAATCTCTTTTTAATTAACTCGGTCACTTGCATACGGGTTAACCCTTCTACATGGATTTCTCCTAAAATAGGGAAATCAATATTGCCGTCTTGATTAACGAGATAACCAACTAACCGTTGTTGGCTAACGTTCTGTCCACCTATCTGATAACTTACTAATGGCATATTGAAAGGTAAAGCTAATTCAGGATCTTTACTGTTTACTATAATGGCTAACAGGTCATCTTTGTGGATGATAACCTCATAACTCTTATCAATTGCTTCTTCTTTGATAAGAGAAATGTCTTGTAAATAAAGCACTTCTTTTGGAGCTGAACAGGCCGCAAGTAAAACGACCATACAGATTAAAAATGTATGTTTCATTTTTTAATAAAATAATTAGTTATTGTTGTTTGAATTTTAAATTAATATTTGAGAAATTTGAAAAGAGAATTTGTCAATTGGAGGGGACTACTGGAAATTTTATTAATAAAAGTGTAAAATAATAGTTGCTTTAATAATATATACTATACTGATTAGCAATTGTTTCCCATTTATAATTTCTATTGGCAATCTCTAACATGTCTTTGGCGTTTTGTTGTAAGATAGTATTGTTTTTTTGAGTTAATTCAAGAAGATCTTTTTCATTTTGAAAATAGCAAGCCTTTTTTTGAGTAGTTTCGCGATTGTATATAACGTCATAGGCAAGAATGGGTACACCGAAAAACATAGCTTCCACTAATGACGGATTTGTGCCTCCTGCACTATGCCCATGAATATAATATTTACAATTTTTCCGTAGTGCATATAGTTTCTGCAAATCATAAATAGGATCTAATATCTTTATATTATTATGTGAAATATATTTTTTTTTCAGATCTTTTCCATACTCGCTTCTTTCCCAGTTGCCAATAAATATCATTGGTATATTGCTTTGTGCGAAAGCCTCCAATATTAGATGGCAATTATTTTCTGGTTCAATTCTACAGATAGTTATGGCATATTCACCAGCAGATAAATTATAATGGTTTAAAATGTCATATTGTTGTTCACTGGATATGGTTTGTTGTACATGGTCACCTCCATATGCTATTAACACGGTTTCTTTACCATATTCATTTTTTACATACTCTTGTATTCCTTTGTTATCTGCTATTATCACATCGGCATATTTTATGGCCATTGCTTCAGAATATTTGAGGAACTTTCTTGCAAACTTTCCCCATTTAGCCCGTCTGTGTTCTATCCCGTCTATATTTATTATTAATTGTTTGTGGCATAACATACGGAAGAAGGGTAAGAAGATACATCCTGATACCCCTAAAACTAAAATAGTATCGTAGCCTTTGATTACTTTCATTAATGAATAGATATCATATGGAGTGCTTTGTATTCCATTTGCATGGAAAAAGGGGATATATTTCAAAACAGCTCCTTTATAAACTTTCATTTGTTTTTCATAATCTTTACTACTGCAAAATACGGTATATTGAATATCAGAGGGTGTGTTTTCACCAATCATATTCTCTACCAGTGTTTCAAAGCCACCATATTTTGCGGGTACACCTTGTATACCTATGATTGCAACTTTCTTCATTAATTATAATATTATAATAGAAATACGGATTATTTTTTTATCCATTTAGAGAATTCATTGGAGAATGATGTAATTTCTTGCCTGTTAGTGTAGGTGCTATATTCTGTATCTATATAGTAGTCTGTATACTTGGTATGTCTTTGTATAATTTTAGAGAAAGTATTGGTAAAAGATGGAATATCTAAGTCCGTAAGCATTCCAAAACTTTTGAATTTAGATAACATCATATTGAAATATGGAATATTACTTGCGATAATCGGCTTTTTAAAATAAAAGGCCATTTCTAAAATTCCACTTTGTGATGTTTTTCTATATGGCAGTACTACATAATCAGTATTTTTATATAAGAATACTAATTCGTCATCATTAATATGTTTTAGAAAAACTTGAAAAGACTGTGGATGCATGAGAGGAATTTTATGAATTGTCCCATCAAAATCCTTACCCGCAATGATGATGTTTAACTTCTCAGCTTGTTCTTGAGGTAATGCATTAATTGTTTGGATTAGTATGTCTATTCCTTTATTATAATTTATATTTCCGAAGAATAATATATTTATTTTATCTTTTGCAATTGAATGTTGAATCTCTTTTTCTACCTGATTTTCATTACATGTTTTTTTGAAGCAATATTTAAAGTGTGGAACAGATAATCTCAATCCTTGAAAATCATATTCATTAAGAAAGTTGTTTGTGCGTTGTGAGTGCGTTATTACACTTTTTATTTTAGAAGAGTATATGTTTTTGAACCATTTTTTTAATCGTAGATTTGCATCTACATTCTGTCCTATTGCTTCATGAATATCGATTATATGCTTTGGCGCCTTAGAAATTATCCATAGAAAGGGAATGTCAATACTATTTCCATAAGTCAAATATATGAAACAGGCTTTTTTATTAGATAGAACCTTGATATATAACTTAATGTAATTATATACTAAGAAAATAACTCCAATGAGCTTATTGACTGAATAGAAGTTTAAAAAGAAAGACGTAGCTTTGTCTTCCGGATAGTTAGATAAAATATTTATTTTTTCATTAGGTAAAGGGTTGGATAGTACTTTCTTGAAAGCATCATTATAATAATGCATACCACAATGAATACCTAAATAATCAACAATAAAGATTTGTTTCATTTCTATAACTGAGATAGATTAGTGATTTCGTATAATATCTGTCTTATAAGTAATTGGGGGTATATAATAATTAACGTGGCTTGAATAGCTCTGTATTTACAGGGATTTCTAATTCTTCTTTATATCTGTTACAGATAAATCGTGCAGGAGCCCCTCCCCAAACTGTATAAGGAGGTATATCTTTATTTACAATAGAACCAGCTCCGATTATAGCTCCATCACCGATAGTAACAGGCTTGGTAAATATAGTATTACTTGCTATATATACATTTCTTCCTATATGAATTTGGCCACGATAGTATGCATGCTCTTTTAGATTGTAGACATCATAGTAATGAGATAAGAGAATACAACCATCAGCTATTGCTGTTCCTTTTCCGATGAAAATATCTTCAGGGTGAAT
>ENA-OROZ01000241-OROZ01000241.1-human-gut-metagenome-genome-assembly--contig:-NODE-241-length-66029-cov-11.161579_pt1 | contig 66029 bp, 72 predicted proteins | sample MGYA00242138_ERZ509066 | MGnify/ENA primary metagenome ERZ509066 (study PRJEB26280, sample SAMEA2338691) | human gut metagenome | biome: human gut; feature: human-associated habitat; material: faeces... | reverse complement strand
CTTTCAAGACGGATATTCCCGTAGGCGCAAAGCTGTATGTAAAGGAAATTGCGACGGACAGCCATTATATCCTCTCGGATGAAAAATACCCCGTGACCTTTGAGTACGCCGGGCAGGATACCGCCCTTGTAGAGATCAAAGCAAACGGCGGCGAGGCTATCAAAAACGATATCCTCTACGGCTCGGTCAAGGGATTAAAAATCGACCGTGAAACCGAGAAGCCTGTCGTCGGCGCAAAGTTCGGACTCTTCCGCAGCGGCGAAACCGAGTTTGCTGTCGAAAACGCTATTCTTACAGCCGAATCCGGCGAGGACGGTATTTTTCTCTTTGAAAATGTCCCTTACGGCAATTGGCTTATTAAGGAATTGCAGCCTGCCGACGGTTACCTCGCCAATGACGAAATCTATCCCGTCCGCATCGGTGAGAACGGACAGACCATCGGTATCACCGTTGTAAACGACCACATTCCCGAAATCAAGACCAACGCTGCGGTTGACGGAGAGAAGGAAATCTGTGCAACCGAGGTGTTCACGCTGACCGATACCGTATCCTACAGCCACCTCATCCCCGGCAAGGAGTATGTACTCAAAGGTGCGCTTATGGATAAGAACACTGGCAAAGCCTTTACCGAAAACGGCGAAGCTGTAACAGCCGAAACCGTTTTCACGCCCGAAACTCCGAACGGAACGGTTACTGTATCCTTTACCTTCGATTCAAGGCTCATCAAGGAAAACACAAGTCTTGTGGTATTTGAAACTCTGTATAAGGACGGCAAAGAGCTTGCCGTTCATACGGATATCAATGATAATGGGCAGACCGTAAAGGTAAAAGTCCCCGAAATCGGCACAAAAGCGACGGTGGACGGCAAAAAGGAAGTCACCGCAAGCGGTAGAGTGAAAATTGAGGATATTGTCTCCTACAAAAATCTCATCCCCGGCAAGGAATATGCGGTCAAGGGCGTGCTGATGAACAAGGCCACCGGAGAACCGCTCCTTGCGGACGGCAAGGAAATTCGCAGCTCCTTCACCTTCAAGCCCGACAAGCCGGACGGCGAGATCAATATCACCTTCGTATTCGACGCTTCCGGGCTTAAAACTGCTACCGAGATCGTGGTATTCGAAACCCTCTACCGTGACGGTACAGAGATCGCCGCCCATGCGGATCTGAAGGACGAAGGGCAGACAGTGAAAATCACGCCGCCCACACCGGACAATCCACAGACGGGAGATAACTCCAACCTCGGCTTCTGGATCGGCCTCGGCAGTGTTGCCCTCGGCGGCGTGATCGCCTGCATTATTATGTATTGCAAGCGTAAAAAGGACGAGGATGATGAATGATGAAACGGGTGTATGTCTGCGCTCCCCTCGGTGGGAATATTGAGGAAAATCTCAAAAAGGTTAAGACATATACCGCATATGCACTGAGGTGCGGCACGGCTCCGGTCGTGCCGCATTTCTATGCCCTGTGCCTCGACGATAACGACCCGAAAGACCGTGAAATCGGCTTGGCTGCGGGAATGTCCCTTCTGTGGCTCTGTGATGAGGTTTGGGTATTCGGAGATACCGTCACGGACGGCATGAGAGCCGAACTGAAATTCGGCAAAAACCTCAATATCCGTACTCGCCATATATCCGAAAAAGAAATTCAAAATGTGTTAGGAGGTAAAACCCTATGAAAAAGAAACCCATGAGAATCCTTTTCTCTCTTCTGCTCGTGGCCGTCCTTGTGTCGGCTTTCTCCGTGACCGCATTTGCGGCCGGCGATGTGGCAGGCGCAATCGAAAGCACATGGAACGCTGCCAAGGGGCAGATTCAGACTGTCGTTAATAATGTGGTGTTTCCCGTGTGTGACATGATCCTCGCTATCCTGTTCTTTGTGAAAATCGGGACGGCGTACTTCGACTACAGAAAGCACGGGCAGTTTGAGTTCGCAGCTCCCTGCATCCTGTTTGCCTGCCTTATTTTCACGCTGACCGCACCGCTGTATATCTGGTCGATTATCTGACCCAAAAGGTCACCGTGTGAGTGCAGCTCCCATGCTTTTCACAAAAATTTCATCGCTTACCCACTTGCTAATCCATACTGTATGTATCTGCGTTTGTTCTAAAATCACCATTAACCGTTTATACTATGTATTAGCGTTAGAGTTCATGCAGAAGCGGGTGATATACAATGATAGACAAGCGTATCGGAAAACGAATCAAAGAGTGTCGTGAAAAGCTGGGGCTCACACAGGACCAGTTCTCCGAAAAGATCGGGCTTTCCGTTAATTATATTTCTACAGTTGAGCGCGGCGGCTCTTTCCCAAGATACGAAAAGCTGATTAAGATAATCAACGGCTTGGAGGTTTCGGCAGACGCCATCTTCTGCGATGTGATAAACAACTCGGTTGAGTACAAGGAAAACGAGGTCAGCCGCCGTCTCTCCGGTTTACCGACCGAGGAACAAAACAGAATCTTGGAAATGCTTGACCTTATGATTCAGCAGGCAGAAAGCAACAAATAGCGATAAAATTATACCGGACTGCACGAAAATCGTGCAGTTTTTTATTTTTCGTCCTTTTCTTCGACATTATTTTCTGTTATAATGTGGTAAACTATGTATTAGCGAATGAGTAACGCTTGCTAATACATACAAGGAGATAATGCAATTATGGAAAAGAACGGTTGTTGCTTCACAGGACATCGCCCGAAGTCCTTACCCTTCGGAAACGATGAAGGTGCGCCGGGGTGCGAAAGGCTGAAGGAACTGCTCCGAGAGAACATTGAAAGGCAGATCACCGAGAACAGCATCACACATTTTATCAGCGGTATGGCGATGGGCGTTGACATCTACGCAGCCGAAATTGTGTTGCAGCTCAAGGAGAAGTATCCGCACATCACCCTCGAATGCGCCATCCCCTGCGAAACGCAGGCCAATCGGTGGAACGACAGTTGGCGAAACAGATACTTCGATATCATCTACCGTGCCGACGCTGCCAAAACACTGCAGACTCGTTATACCTACGACAGCATGATGAAACGGAATAAATATATGGTGGACAACAGCGATGTGGTCATCGCCGTATGGAACGGCGAAAAAAGCGGCACCGGAAACACCGTCCGCTACGCTGAAAGCTGCGGGAAAAGCATCATCATTATTGACCCGAACAAGTTGATATAAGCCGAAAACCGCTGCGATTCCGAAAAATTGCAGCGGTTTTTATATTCCGCTGGACTTGCGGCGCAGAGTGTGGTATGTTGTGTGACTTGGAAAGGAGGCGGAAACACAATGGGATTTTTTAAGAGGCTGTTCACCGGAGATATCTGCCCGATAGACAATATCGTCCGAAAAACGCCCGAATACCAAGACACCATGCATCAGGTGACCGTTGCAAGTTTGGATTTGGAAAAGACCTTGACGCCCGAACAGCTACGGCTGTTCCACCGATTAAGCGACGCCAAATCCGACATGGATACGCTGCTTCAATCCGAAGCCTACCGCTTGGGTTTTATGGACGGCATGGCAATGAAACAGGAAATACAAACAGACGAGAAAGCCGCTGACGGATAAAAGGTCGGCGGCTTTTCTCATGCGGCAGGCACTCTCGTCTGCTGCTTTACTTTGGAAATGAGGTGATAATCATTTTTGACTGGTTAGGTGATATAATCTCAGGCATCGGCGACGCCATCGGAAACGCAATAGATGTAGTGGAAAGCGGTATCGCCAACGCTATCTGGAACGCCATGCTCCGTTGGATATACGAAATTATTTACGGAGCGATTGCCGACTGCTTCGAAATGATCGGCAACATGAGCGCAGAGGTCTTTGACCTCGAATGGGTGCAGGCGACCGTCAAGCTGTTTACGCTGTTCGGTTGGGGCTTGTTCGTTGCCGGCACGGTTGTCGCCATATTCGATGTTGCCATCGAGTATCAATGCGGCAGAGCAAACATTAAAACGACTGCGCTGAACATTCTGAAAGGCTTCTTTGCCTGCTCCCTCATCGGCGTCGTGCCGATAGAGTTATACAAGTTTTGCATCAGCCTGCAAAACACATTTTCGCATGATTTGATTGGTATTGCATCGTCAGGCATCAATTCAAGCCTTGCGGATGTCGGATTGAACGCGCTTGTTAGGCTGTTCTCGCCAAGCATCGGTACGACATTCAGCCTGCTGAATCTGCTGTGCATGATTGCCTTTGCCTATTGCGTGATCAAGATGTTCTTTGCCAATATCAAGCGCGGCGGTATTCTGCTCATTCAGATGGCGGTCGGCTCACTGTATATGTTTTCCGTACCGAGAGGATATGCGGACGGCTTCAATCAGTGGATGAAACAAATTGCCGCACTGTGCTTGACGGCATTCTTGCAGACAACGCTGTTGTTCTTGGGGCTGATTACTTTTCCCGACAATATGCTGTTGGGGCTTGGCATTATGCTTGCGGCAAATGAAGTGCCGCGGATTGCACAGCAGTTTGGACTTGATTCAAGCGTTAAGGTCAACATGATGTCGGTTGTACACGCCACAACCACCGCCGTCAACCTCACGCGCACGGTGGCCAAAGCCGCAGGCAAATAAGGAGGTGCGCTATGAAAAGCTATATGCAGGCAAATGAATTTTTGCAAAAGTACGGCCCGGACGCATTCAAAATCATTGCCGCCTATGAGGAAGCGGCAGACATTCCGCCAAATGGGCAATATGCAAATTGGTACGGCGATTACGGTATATTTGAGCCGTCATTAAACGAGGAAATAACCTATGACAAACTCTTGTCCCGTTACAAGGTCGGGCTGAAGTATCTCGGCATTATCCACGAACAGACAAAAGCAGTGTGCAGTAATTTCCTGTCGGAACAGCTTGCAGCGCATATCCGTGAGCAGCTCGGCAGACACAATGCCGACGCCGAATACCGTCCTGTATCCATTATAACTAAAATGGATACACCGGAGTTGACAAGGGATATGCTTGCAATCGACCGGGATATGGAAGCCGACTGCGACATCGGGCATCAAATCACCTGTTATCTCGAAACATGGTTCGATGTGGACAAGAAATTCGGAACGAATACGGCAGCGAATGATGATAAGTGGCTGAATCTATATGCCAAGTACGACCCGTTCGCCGATTCGCTTCGACTTGAATTTACCGTCACAACCGCCGACTCCTGCGAGGAAGGCGAATATATGCCGACCGATGCGGAAGCGCAGCTCATCAAGGATATGATCGCCGAGAAGCTCCAAGAGGAATACGGACAGACACCCAAGGAATTCTGTGAGGGCATCGGCGGCATAGAAATCGGAGGAATGACGCAATGACACAATATATCTATCCGCAGAACCTCAAAGCCACAGCCAATCTGTGGCTTTGGAGTTTGCGGGACTTTGTAGTTTTAGCGGTAGCCGCACTGTTGTCGGTTCTCGCACTCGTGCAACTGCACATCTTTCTGCCGGTCGTAGTTGTTTTATGCTACGGTTTTTTAACGATTCGCATGGATGACACCACCGTAATGGACTTCATGCGTTACGCCGTGCGCTATTTAATATCCACGCAGCAATACTTTGAATGGAGATGATGATAATGAAACAGCAAAAAAAGAAAAAAGGCCGTTCGGTGCAGGAACTGCTCGGCATCAAAACCTTCACCAAATACGGTCTTTCAACCAACAAGGGTGAACTGCTCTTTTACCTCGTGTCGCCCACCAATATCTCAGTGCTTTCCCACACCAGCATTGAGATAAAGATACGCCATCTGATGATGCTGCTGTCGGCGCTTCCCGACATTGAAATTGTTTGCACCGACTCGTCCGAATGCTTCGACGATAACAAAGCCTATTTGGTCGAACGCCTTGAAGTTGAGGAAAACGCAAGGGTCAGAAAGCTCATCAAAAAGGACATTGAGTTTCTTGACACCATTCAAGTAGAAATGGCAACGGCTCGTCAGTTTTTCTTTGTTGCAAGGCTCAAAGGGCAAAAAGAAAAACAGACCTTCGAAACCGCAAACCGCATTGAGAGCAAAATCGCCGGTGAGGGCTTTGAGGTACACCGTCTTAAAAAGCCGGAGATCAAACGCATCCTTGCTCTCTATTTTGATTCGAGTTTGCAAGGCGAAGCAATCCCCGATATTGACGGAGAACAGTTCTACGAGGTAACAGATGATGAGGACGAGGAATAAACCCGCCCTCATATTTTTCTGTCTTCTGCTGTCGGCGGTCGCCGTGCTGTCAGGTGTGGAAATCTACTCCGAGCTGAAAGAACGGCAGAAAGAAAAAGAGGACTTCTCCGCCGTCGCAGAAATCGCCGAACTGCCGATGACCGAAGCTCCGGCAGAATTCGTTACGGACGCAGAAACAGAACCAAGCGCCGAGCCGACCGAGCAGCCTGCGGCAGAACGCAATATACAAGCTCTCATTGCAGAAAACGCCGACTGCATCGGGTGGCTCTCTATTGACGGCACAAACATCAGTTATCCCGTCATGTACACGCCGTCCAATCCTCAGAAATATCTCCGCCGAAACTTCTACGGCAAGTACAGCCAAAGCGGTGTGCCGTTCCTTGACGGACGGTGCGACCTCCAAAGCACCAACCTCATTATTTACGGTCACAATATGCGAAACGGTACGATGTTCTCAGACCTCAAAAAGTATGTGGACAAAGATTTTCAGATCGCACACCGGACCGTGAAATTTGAAACTATGGACGGCATCCGTTATTTTACCGTAACCAATGTGCTGAAAACAAACACCTCGGACGCTTGGTATAACCGTATCGCCGCCGAGGACGGCAGACGATGCCTCGTCCTCTCCACCTGTTACGGTTCGGGCAAGGACGGCAGGCTGCTTATTATCGCCGCAGAAAACTAAACGGCAGAAAGGAAAAAATTATGCTCAAAAGAAAACCGAAAGTATTAACACCGGAGCAGGCAGAGGAAATCCGCACCAAGGACTTCTTCGACATGGTTTTGCCCGGTACTATCAAATTTTTATCCGACCATTATATCGTCGGCGACAGCTATCGCTGCGTGTGGGCGATTCGGGAATATCCGCCGTCCACCGAGGAACAGGCAATCCTCTCGCAGCTCGCCGACCGCAACGGCGTGACGCTCCGCATTTACCATAGGCTTGTTGAATCTATGGAACAGCGCAAAATTATCCAAAACGCTACTCGCCGCAACAGGCTCAAAAGCGGCGGCAACGATGTCAGTGAAAGCATTGAAGCCGAGGGCAATTTGCAGGATGTGATTGAACTCCTTGCCAATCTCCGCAAGAACAAAGAGCCGTTGCTCCATGTGTCGGTGTTCATTGAACTGAAAGCCAAGAGCATGGAGAAACTCAAAGAACTGCAGAGCGATATTGCAATGGAACTGACCCGCTCCAAGATTTCCGTCGATAGGCTGACCTTGCGTCAGAAAGAGGGCTTTCTCTCTGTTCTGCCCGTGGGCGCAAATCAGTTCGGCGCACAGTACGAGCGAGTCCTGCCTGCGTCCTCGGTCGCCAATATGTACCCGTTTAATTTTTCAGGCAAAACAGACCCCCATGGCTCATATATCGGCAGAGATAAATACGGCACGAATATCCTTGTGGACTTCGACCGCAGAGCCGAGGATAAGACTACAAGCAATATCCTCATCCTCGGCAACAGCGGTCAGGGCAAGAGTTATCTTCTGAAACTTATTCTCACCAATATCCGTGAATCGGGCAAGCGCATCATCTGTCTCGATCCCGAATCGGAGTACGAGGATCTGTGCGATGCCCTCGGCGGCTGTTATATTGATTTTATGTCGGGTCAATACACAATCAACCCGTTAGAGCCGAAAGCATGGACAGACAGCGTTGAGGATGTCGACGCTACAACTCCCGAAGCGTTCAAGAAAGTGACAAGGCTTTCGCAGCACATTGCCTTTCTGAAAGATTTTTTCCGCAGCTACAAGGATTTTACCGATGCGCAGATCGACACCATCGAAATTCTGCTCTCCAAGCTGTATGCCCGATTCGGTATTACCGACACCACGGACTACAGCGTAAAGAAGCCCTCGGACTTTCCGGTCATGCAGGACTTTTACGAACTTTGTGAGGAAGAGTTTATGGCCTATGACAAAAAACGCAAATACCTCTACACGGAGGAAACACTCCAAGAGGTCTGCCTCGGTATTCACTCTATGTGTGTCGGCTCGGAAAGCAAATACTTCAACGGACACACAAACATTACCGACTCCAACTTCCTTGTGTTCGGCGTGAAGGGACTTATGGATACCAACCGCCGACTCAAGGACTGTATGCTGTTCAATATCTTGTCCTATATGAGCAACGAACTGCTCGGCAAAGGCAGCACGGCGGCATCGGTGGACGAGTTGTATTTGTTTTTATCCAACATGACTACAATCGAATATCTGCGTAACTGCATGAAGCGTGTGCGCAAAAAGGACTCCTCGGTTATTTTGGCAAGTCAGAATATCGAGGACTTTTTGATTCCGTCCATTCGGGAATTTACAAAGCCGCTGTTCTCCATCCCTACGCACCAGTTCCTGTTCAACGCCGGACAGATCAACCCCCAGGAATATATGGACGCACTGCAAGTTGAGCCGAGCGAATTCGAACTCATCAAATACCCGGAGCGCGGGACTTGCCTCTATCGGTGCGGCAACGAACGGTATCTGCTCCAAGTTATAGCGCCAGACTATAAGGCGGCTATCTTCGGGAAGGCCGGTGGACGCTGATTTCCGCATGAAAGGATGTGAACGCCTATGAGCGCAACCGTTGCGGCGGCTCTCAAAAAGATAGCCGTCGCTGTACTCACCAACAAAAAACTGCGGCGTGTCGTGCTTGGCATTATCCTCGGTATTATTATCATCATTATGATGCCGATGGTAGCAATACTCTCTATATTCAGCGGCGATATTGATATCGACACCGACCACTTGCAGGAGATTGTGATGGAGGAAATGTCCGACGAGGAAAAAGCCAAGCTGCAGACGGTCGAGGATATGATGAACGCCATCGAGTCTGCTATGACCGAAAAGGGCTTTACGGCAGAAAGGACGAAAGAGGCGCAAGTGCTGTACACCCTCGCCCTATATGACTATGCCCAAGCGGATGACTTTGTGGATAAGCTCATCGGGTGCTTCACTGAGGAACAGACCGACGAGCAGCTCATCGCCGCCGTCAACGCCGCATTCGGCACGGAACTGAAAACTGAGGATTACAGCAAAATAATGAATTCCATCCGAGCCAAGGCAATTAATGTTTCAAAATTCGTAGACCCCGAAACAAAAAACAATGTTGACCTTGCGGAATGGGCAAAGCAGGCTTACGCAAAGAAATGGGGCTATGTATACGGGACATACGGTGAGGTGCTGAACGAATCCACACTCACGACAAAAATCTCTCAATTCCCGGAACAGGTCGGCGAGAACGAGGAATTTATCCGTCAGCATTGGCTCGGCGGCCGCACTGCCGATTGCATCGGACTCATTAAAGGCTATGCATGGTTTAATTGTGATACAGGACAAATCGAATACCGCTCCAACGGTGTTCGGGATACCGGCTCCGACCCCATGCTCGACATGGCGACCGAGAAAGGCACGATTGATACGATGCCCGACATTCCCGGCATCGCCGTATGGATGGATGGCCACATCGGCATCTATGTCGGCGACGGGCAAACCATTCACGCTGCGAACACGGAGTTGGGTGTTATTATGACACCTCTTGCGCAGTCAGGATGGACGCATTGGCTCAAGATACCGTATATCACTTACCCCGACAGCAACGCACAATGAAAGGACTGAACTATATGGATAAAAGTAAAATCAAGCGGCTTGCCGACTATGCTGTCCGGCAGTGCTGCGATAATTCCGATAACTGCTATTGGTCGGTTTCCTATGACGAGCTGTACCACCACTTCGGCACAGAGGTTACCGACAGCAATGAAAGCGGAAAACTGCTCGAAGAAGAATTACGGCAGAGAGAAGAAATCAACGAACTCATTATGACCGAGGATGCCATAGAAATGACTTGCCATCTGAGATATTGCCCACAGTGTCAGAGCGACCCGGTGAGCCTGTTCTCTGTCCTCGGCTGTAACCTCTACGATGACCACGAAGCAGAACACAACCATGAGCCTGCAAACGAATCCTCCGACGAGGACGAAACGCAGGCTCTGTCTATGTAAAGGAGAATGCCCATGATTATAAAAGCGGACTTAAGGTGTAAACAAACGAATTTCAATCTACCTCAGTGTCAGATTGAAAAAGTAGTGAAACTGACGCCGTCTGAATATATCGAATTCGTTTCCAATCCTCTTGGATACTATGATTTTCTCCGAGAGTTTAATGCCGAGAAACATGAGTATTCACCCGACAGTATACCGTGCCTGTTGCTCATAGGCGAAGGACATAAAGACGGCTTTATCATTGACACAGAAGGTTATGATTATGCCCGATACACCTCCCATATTCCTAACGCCGAACAGCTTGCTATCGCTGTTCAGTATCCGAGCCTTGAAAACGCTGTGCGTGAAACTGCAATAATGGTAGATCGCATAGTTGAAGAAGCTATCGACAGAGGTGGTGAGGAATACAGTTTCAATACCGATGAAGCACGAAATAAGTTCAGAGGTGCAGGATTCAGCGAGGAATTGCTGTATGCCGCACTGAAAGACAGACCGGAAATTGAAAACATTGATTTCGACGGTAACTATATTCTCTGCACCGGAAAAGATGAATATATACAGCAGACTGATTCACGCCGAACACTGACGCAGGAAGAAGCGGATGTCATGCTTGCTAAGCACACCTTATGGCTTAACGATGCAGGCGGTATACAGGCTGATTTTTCAAACTGTTTTGTGCAGGGACTAAACCTTGCGCATAAAAACATGATGAATGTTGCTATGGATAACGCGAGGTTTGCGAACACTGACCTGCGAGGCGCGGAACTCAATTTTTCCGTTGTCAATGACACGCGGTTTGAAAACTGTAACCTCGAAGATGTCACCGCCGAGGAATGCGAATTCAAGAACACGGTCTTTTCAGGGTGCAAGATGTCGGGCGGCGTTTATACTCACAGCGATTTAAGCAATGCCGTAATAATTGAATGCAACATGGAACACGGTAGTTTTCAAAACTGTTGCACTGACGGCACGAATTTCTACGGCCTTAATGATTACGCGGAAATCAATATGCGCGGATGTAATTCAGACCGTGAGGATTGGCGGCGAGACGGCTTTGATCCCGAACTGATTATGTAACAGAAAGGAAAGCACAATATGAAAAAGACAACCTTCAATATTTCATTTGACGAGGACAAGGCATCCGCCCTTGTACTTTATCTTTCGCAGAAAGGTACTTCTGCCGAAGCAGAACTCGAAAAAGCGCTCGACACACTTTACAGCAAAACCGTGCCTGCGGGTGTGCGTGATTTTATCGACATGAAATCCGGTACTGTTTCTTCCTCTGTCGTGCCGAAGCCGAAAAAGCCGAGGCCACCCAAAGCAGAACATACGGAAGTCAGTGAGGTAAGCGCCGATGAGTGATATTGACATTACACTGTACCTTAACAAATATCGTGTACGGGCTTTGTCAGACGCCCTTGGCAATCAGACAGCCGAAACGGTTGAGGATAAATTAGCCGAAGCGTTCGACACACTCTATCAAGAGTATGTTCCCGATGAGCAGCGTGCCTCTATTGAGGCAATGATTGAAAGTGAGTATGCCGCAGAACAAGCAAAGATGGAAGCAGCTCGACGCTTTGCGGTTTATCACATTCGTGAAAACGGTGATGACTATCACTTCACAAGCGATCACTTCCGCTCCCCGATGCAAGCTGCGTACCGATACCGTCTCTATGAGCGCGGCGAGTTATCGGCTGCTCCCGAAACATTTGCCAACGCTTTTATTGAAGCGAATCCTGTCAATCTCGAATATTTCAACGAGGTCTGTTCAGATATCCATTCGGATAATCGAATCTCTGCTTTGCTCGAATTTGATTTGGATGAAGGTCGGGTCAGTGTTTATGACGGTATGGATAACGAATGGCAGACCTATTCCTTGCGTGATTTTTCTGTTGCGGCTTATAAAGCATTCCGCTCCGATTACCGAAGCGAGGAAGGGCGTCGTGAAATATTCAATAACAGCCTTGCCGGAAAAGAACTTGATTTTTCGGAAGAACCATCAAATGATATTACGGTATCTGATATGAAGATGTAACCGCCGTGTCTGCCCCTGTGTCGCCTTGTGAGGCAAAATGGTTCAATCCCCGACCGAGTCCCCCATCACAGCAAAACAGGCGAAATAACGGCTTTCAGGAGGTGACTGCGCAATGCGGAAAATCGGCGGTTCAGCCGTCCGATTTTACTTGCAGGAATAAGAGCCGGGGTTGCAATGCTCCCCGACTCGGTTTACATCGGGCGGCAGAGCCGACCGTTAAAGGGCTTTACGCACTTTCACAATCGGGGTCGTAATAAACGCATTTTCAAGACTTCGGGGTCGGAATTGCAAATATGCCCCATTGTACAAGGAAACATATCGGCGTTGATGGCTCAAAAAGGAGGTTGCGCATAAAATGTATGCGCAACCTCCTTTGCCGAAAAAGCCTTATTTTATGCGGTTTTTTCAACAGAAGGAGATGATAAAAAATGGACGAAACAAAAAAGAAATTTGCTCTGTGGGCATACCCTACCACATTGGAAAAGGTGGATCGCTTGTATCAGTTGGATAACTGCCGAAGCAAATCAGAGTTCATAGAAAAGGCGGTTTTATTTTATGCGGGATATGTATGCGCAGAGGACTGCCGCGAATACTTTCCGGAGACCATCGTCAGTACAATCCAGGGATCGCTTGACTCGTTCGAAAACAGAATGGCATCTTTGCTGTTCAAGTATGCTGTAGAACTTGCAATGACGATGCATGTATCGGCCGCAAACTTCCGTGTGGATGAAGATACACTTGCCCGGCTCAGAGGAAAGTGTGTCAATGAAGTCAGGAGACTCAACGGCAAAATTTCATTTGATGACGCTGTCCGCTATCAGAAGGGTAAATAACGATGGCGAGATTTATTTTGAAGTGGAGATATATAAAATCAGGTTCAGCAAAACACGGTACGAATCTTGTAAAATATATTGCCACTCGAGAAGGCGTGGAAAAATGCGATGAATCATGGAAACATCAATCTGCGACGACGGAACAGCAGCGTCTTATCAAGCAGCTTACCGAGGACTTTCCCGATGCGGTGAACAGTTTTGAGTACCAGGACTATATCAATGCTCAAACAAAAAGCACAGCCTCAGAATTTATAAGCAGAACCATCGAAGAAAATCTCGACCTCATCGGTAAGAAAGAAAACTATGTCGGGTACATTGCTATGCGGCCGAGAGTTGAGAAACAAGGTGCTCACGGTTTGTTTTCACAAACCGACAGACCGATAGATCTTTCTGCTGTATCAAAAGAGGTTGCGGAACACGAAGGCGCAGTATGGACAACTATCATGTCTCTTCGCAGAGAGGACGCACAGCAACTGGGCTACGATAACGCAAAGGCATGGCGTGACCTGCTTCGAGGTCAGGCAAACAAATTGGCAAAAGCTATGGGCATTTCTCTCGGCGACCTGCGTTGGTATGCCGCATTTCATAATGAGGGCAGGCATCCGCATATTCACTTGATTTCATACTCGGTAGGGAAAGAACCGTATATGACTGCGCAGGCATTACAAACATTCAAATCAGACTTTGCCCGAGAGATTTTCAAGAACGACCTCTATCACACATACCAGGACATGACCGCACACAGAAACGAACTGCGCAGGACCGGCAGAGATAAAATTGCGGAAATTGTTCAGCAGATCAATAACAGCGCATATGAAAACGAAACTGTTGTGACGATGCTTCGGGAACTCTCAAAGACGCTTGAAAATTACAAGGGCAAGACGGTCTATGGTTATATGCCCAAGACGGCAAAGAATTTGATCAACGGTGTCATCGATGAACTCGCCAAGGATGCTCGAATTGCAGAACTCTATAATCTATGGTACGAGCAAAAAGAAAATGTTTTTCGCACCTATCAGGATACAATGCCAAAGCGCATCCCGCTATCCGCAAACAAAGAGTTCAACTCTATTAAAAATGCGGTTATCCAGGAAGCGCTCAATATCCTGCACAACAGAATTACCTTTGAAGAAGATATGCAGCAGGAAACGGAAACTCCCGAGGAAACAATGACCTATACAAGTGAAACCACCTCCAAGAGAAATCCGTGGACTGACCCCAACGATATGCATTGCCAATATATTATGGGGCGTGAACTATTGGATATTGACTCCGAGAATTTCGATCCCGAAGAAGGTGTTCGGCTGTTGACTCTTTCTGCAATGCAGGGATTTGATGTTGCAATGTATCGGCTCGGGAAACTGTACTTACAGGGTGAAGTGGTTGAGAAAAATGTTGGTGAAGCACTCCGATGGTTTTGGAAAGCTGATGCAAAGGACAATCCCTATGCACAGTATCAGCTTGGAAAAATCTATCTTAAAGGCGAGAATGTGTCGGCAAATTATGTGACTGCACAAAGAATGTTTGAAAAGTCAGTACGCCAGGGCAATGCATACGCGATGTACTCGCTTGCAAAGATGCATCTTCAAGGCACGGCCAAATACAGCGATATTTACTATGCCGTCCGATTGCTCTCAGAAGTAGCAAAACGGGGAAACCAATGGGCAGAGTATCAACTTGGAAAGATGTACCTCTACGGTCAGGGAGTTGATAAGGATTACGAACTCGCTGTACAGTTACTGACCTCCTCCGCAAGCAAAGGAAACGAGTATGCTCAACATATTCTTGATAACTACCATCCGTACACGCACAGTAGTTCGGCAACGGTATTGGCATCTATGCGTCTCTTGGCGAGGCTTTCGCAAATCATCCGTGATGATGCAGAGAAAAGGAATACAAACAGCCGTACAATTGACCGCAAACTCATGCGAAAGATTGAGGAAAAGAAAATGGCTCAAGGTCAAAAAATGGGCTGATAATCAAGGAAAGGAGTTGCTATGGCAAACTATATTCACTACACGCAGGAACAAAAGGATCGTGCAAGGACAACCGATATTGTAGATTTATTGGAACGGCAAGGTGAACGACTGAAACGGTCAGGCAAAGAATATCAATGGCGCGACGGGTCTGAGAAGGTAACGATTCGGGGAAACCTGTGGTATCACCAGTATGAAGAAGTTGGCGGCGATGCTATAGATTTTGTCCGCAAATTCTATAATAAGAATTATCCCGAAGCAATGGAATATCTGCTTAACGGTTATGGCGGCACTTTGACTGCGGCACCGCCCATCGAGCAAAAAGAAAAAGCATTTAACCTGCCGGAGAAAAACGATAATATGCGCAGAGTATATGCTTACCTTCTCACACGCAGAGGAATCAGCAGGGATGTCATAAATGCATTTGCCCATAAGCAAATGATATACGAATCGCTCCCCCATCATAACGCTGTATTCGTCGGCTATGATACTAACGGAGTAGCGCGTCATGCTCACAAGCGCGGGACAGGCTCACAAAGTACCTACAAAGGAAACGCAGACGGAAGTCTTCCGGAGTACAGTTTTCACTGGAACGGTACGAGTAACAGAGTCTTTCTTTTTGAAGCTCCGATTGATATGCTGTCATACATTACGATGAACCCGAGCGGCTGGCAGCAAAATACTTATGCGGCATCCTGCTCTGTGGCAGACAGGGTGCTTTTTCAATGCCTTAAGGACAACCCAAATTTGACCGAGGTGTATTTGTGCTTTGACAGTGATACCGCAGGTCAATCAGCAGCAAAGAGAATATCGGATAAACTGTTTACACAAGGCTATAAATCAGAAATCCTCGTTCCGACAAAAAAGGATTGGAACGAGGATTTAATTATGCAAAAGGAAGGTGAACAAGCGTGGACGGAACAATCATACTGATTATTGTGGCAACAATTATGTTCGCCGTTATCGGCGGCGTTACTCTTGCATCCCACATCTATAATCTTAACAGTATCAAATCCAAAACCGTAGGAGACGGTCAGCATGGCACTTCGCGGTTCTCCACAAACTCGGAATTGAGACGAATCTATAAATACATTCCGTATGAGCCGAAAGTTTGGAGAAAGAAAGCTAAGCAGGAAAATCTCAATTTGCCGCAGGGAGTGATATTGGGAGTAAAGAAAAAGAACGGTATTGATTATGCAATGGTTGATGATGACGATGTGCATACTCTTATGATCGGCGCGGCAGGCTGCGGTAAAACCGCTTTCTGGCTTTACCCCAATTTGGAATACGCCTGTGCCGCGGGCATGTCGTTTTTAACAACAGATACAAAGGGTGACCTGTATCGTAATTACGGAAATATAGCAAAGCAGTACTACGGTTACGATGTGGCTATTATCGATCTGCGCAACCCGACAAAATCAGACGGCAACAATCTTTTGCATCTCGTAAACAAGTATATGGACGAGTATAAATCCCATCCCGAAAACATAGCGCTGAAAGCAAAAGCCGAAAAATATGCAAAAATAATTGCTAAGACTCTGATATTCAGTGATGGTGATGCGGCATCTTACGGTCAAAACGCATTCTTTTATGATGCGGCCGAAGGTCTGATGACTGCGGTCATTCTACTGATTGCCGAGTTTGCGCCGCCCGAGCAGAGGCATATTGTGTCTGTATTTAAACTGATACAGGATTTGCTTGCACCAAGCGGTGTGAAGGGAAAGAACCAATTCCAACTCCTTATAGAAAAACTGCCGCCCGAACATAAAACGCGTTGGTTTGCCGGTGCCGCGCTGAACACAAGCGACCAAGCAATGGCTTCTATCATGTCGACTGCGATGTCGCGTCTTAACGCCTTTCTCGATTCGGAACTTGAACAAATCCTTTGCTTTGATACGACGATTGATGCTGAAAAGTTCTGCTCAAGCAAGTGTGCTATTTTTATTGTTTTACCCGAGGAAAATCCCGCAACTTATTTTATGGTGTCACTGCTTCTGCAACAGTTATACAGAGAAATACTTACCGTTGCAGACGAACACGGCGGCACATTGAAAAACCGTGTAATGTTCTACATGGACGAGTTCGGAACTTTGCCGGCCATCAGTTCCGCCGAGATGATGTACTCTGCATCCCGTTCCCGAAAGCTGTCACTTGTCAGCATTATTCAGTCATATAAGCAGCTTGAAAAGAATTACGGAAGCGAAGGTGCAGATATTATCAAGGATAACTGTCAGGTAACCATTGCAGGCGGTTTTGCGCCAACCTCCGGAACGGCTGATGAAATCTCCAAATCCCTCGGCACTCGGACTGTTATGACAGGCTCGGTCTCAAGAAGCAAAAACGATCCCTCGCAGAGCCTACAAATGACCGAAAGGCCGCTCATGACCGCGGACGAACTCAAATCGATGAAGAAGGGCAACTTCATCGTTATGAAGACAGGCACTCACCCATTTGTATCAAAACTAAAACTGTTCTTCAAATGGGGTATCGAGTTTGATACAGAGAAGTACACTGTCCCCGATAAAGGTGCTCGTAAAGTATCCTATACGAACAAGGAGATTATCGAAAATAATATGCTCAAACAATATCCGGATTCCTACTATCCGCCGTCCCGTTCCGCTCGTAGGTCTGCCTCAGGCGGACAAGCCTTGTCGCAAAGCAATGAGCCTCTGTTCAGAGAACCGGAGCAGAGCGTCCGAACAGATTAAAGGCGGTGATTGTTTATGGCATATTACCCCCAATTATATGATCGAGACGAGCTTCCCTCACGGGCAAAGCTCGTCTACATTTATCTTTACGACAGATGCGATAAGGAAAGAAAGGCATGGCCGAGCGTTAAAACCATTGCCAAAGAGTTGTCTATTTCCGATAAGACCGTCCGCCGAGCAATAAAGGACTTGGAAAAAGTGGGGCTTATTCGCAAGGAATATGCAAAGCGAAAAAACGGCTCGTTTACAAGCAACCGCTATTTTTTACTATGATTCGCCAAGGGATTGGTCTGCTTACTATGTGTCAGTAGCCCTCTCCCATTTTGGTAGGCCAAGGAAGTACCCACTCTAAGATATACTACAGCAGAAGAATAGAAGACAGTAACAAAAGAACAGCAACGGTGGATAAACCTGCCGCTGCTGTTCGGTCTTTTATTGCTTATGTTTGCGATAAAACTCAACCATGAGTTTATTGAGAATGTCTTGCTGTTGTGCCGTAAGTCCGGGACAGTTACTTGTGCCGCCCTTAAACTCGTGAATCATGGCGTGTATTATTTCTTTCTGCTCGTTTGATAATCCGTCCACAGAAACCATCTCTTCCTTGTCGATACCAACGAGGTAATCAAGCGATACATTGAAGAACACGGCAATATCAGTAAGAACCTCCAATGGCGGGATTCTTAAATTATTTTCATAAGCGCAAATCACGGACTTGCTGCGATTTATTTTCTTTCCCAACGCCGCTTGAGACATATTCCGACTCATGCGAAGTTGCTGTAATCGTATTCCGAAATCGAACAACCTGTACACCTCCTGCAGTTCTCTTTCAGTAATATTTTAATATACTTGCGTTTCGTATGAGTAAGCACTATAATAATATTGTTCCGTATTAGTAGACTTTTATTATTTTTCCGTTCTCTAAAATGGAACAAGAGATGAGAGAGGTATATGGTATGAAACTGATTTTTTGTATTGATGACAAGAGCGGGATGATGTTTTTCGGAAAGAGGCAAAGCCAGGATCAAAACCTAAGAGAATGGATACTTAACTATGCACAAGGTTCGAAACTATGGATGAGTCCTTACTCCGCCAAGCAGTTTGGAAACAACGCTTCTGTATTGGCTGATGATGATTATATGGGCAAGGCAGAAGAAAATGATGTTTGCTTTATTGAGGATGGTTCGTTTTCGACCGATAACGCGAATGAAATCGTGCTATGCAAATGGAATCGACACTATCCTGCGGATAAGTTCTTTGATACCGACCTAAAAGCCTCGGGCTTCAAGAAGGTCAAGACGGAAGATATCGCCGGAACCTCACATGAGAAGATAACAATCGAAACATACAGGAGGTAACGACGATGAAAGTATCACAGAAGTTATTAGCGGTATTACTGTCTCTTGCTATGTTGTTTTCCCTTGCCGGCTGCGGCTTGGATTCGATAGTGAGTGACAGTTCGACATCAATCTCGGATACGGGTACCGATTCCGAAAGTCCAATTACCGATGGTAGTTCAGAAACCGCCGGTCTAACAGAAGTTACCGACGAAAGCTCGGAATCCAATAAGCAAGAGGAAACTACAAGTCCGAGCAGCAAACCATCAAGTGTCGGCTCAGGAACAGCTACCCCTGTTAAGCCTGCATCTGTCGGCGCATATGGGGGAACTGCATATGTGGTTATCAATAACAATCAGCCGAATTTTTCAGCGACCGAATTAACTACAACAGGTTATGAGAAATACTCAGACCTTGATTCGCTCGGAAGATGCGGTTTTGCGCTTGCTTCGTGCGGCAGGGATACAATGCCGGGAGCAAACGAAACCCGTGGAAGCATTAGCAGCATCAAACCCTCCGGATGGATTCAGGCAAAATATAATGGCATTTCCGGCGGATACTTGTGGAATCGTTGCCACTTGATCGGATGGCAACTCTCCGCCGAAAATGCCAATAGAAAAAACTTGATTACCGGCACTCGATACATGAACATCGAAGGAATGCTTCCATTTGAAAACATGGTTGCGGACTACATAAAAGAAACGAATCATCATGTCGCATACAGAGTCACCCCCATATTTGAGGGGAACAATCTCGTGTGCAGCGGTGTCCAAATCGAAGCATATTCCATAGAGGATAACGGTGAAGGAATCTGTTTCAATGTCTATTGCTACAATGTTCAGCCGGGTATAACTATCGACTATGCGACCGGCAACAGTTCCGGACCCGCGAGTGATAATACTTCACAGGCAAAAGCACCTGCGCAAACTGAATCTACAACACAGCCCCCTGCCCAACCCGGCAACACTGAAACAGTATGGGTATCTGCAACGGGCAAGAAATATCATAGAAAAAGCAGTTGCAGCAACATGAAGAATCCGTCACAAATCTCAAAATCCGACGCTATAAGCCGCGGATATGAGCCTTGCAAAAAATGCTACTAATTGCATAACTCTGTATAGAGACGCAATGAATAAGATCGATTAAGGGAGGCACAGCAATGCCTCCCTTAATTCTTTCTATAAGCGCACTGCATTTTTTATTTGAAGGTGACGACCCAAATCAACACCTATCAGCCGTTCCATTTGCTTTCTGCCGAAATCTATTGCGCGAACGGATGAAATATGCTATAATACAATGTGTATCTTTATATGCAGTATAAAAAGTGCCTTGGAGGAAAGTTATGACCGTAAGATACGATAAACTATGGAGTCTCATGAAGACAAACAAGATGAAAAAAAGTGAACTTGCAAAAGCTGCAGAAATATCTCAAAGCACAATGACAAAACTGAATCAGGACCGCGTTGTGTCTATGGATGTTATGCTCCGCCTTTGCAAAATTTTTCATTGCGATATCGGCGACATAATGGAAGTAGTTGAGGACTGAATAGTGGAGGAAAATCAATGTTAACAGGTGCATTAAAAAATAAAGTGGATTCAATTTGGGAAATGTTCTGGACGGGCGGAATAACAAACCCCCTCGATGTCGTAGAACAGATGACTTATCTTATGTTCATTCACGATTTGGATGAAACCGATGCAAAGAGAGCAAAAAGCAGCATGATGCTTGAACTGCCTTACACAAGTATGTTTGAGGGTCATGAAGAATACAAATGGTCGTGTTTTCGTGACTATCCTGCCGAGAGAATGTACGAACTTATGCAAGGTGAGATATTCCCGTTTATCAAGAATCTTCATGGTAGCAAAGAAAGCACTTACGCAAAATATATGTCTGATGCAATCTTTAAGATTCCTACTCCCCAATTGCTTTCAAAAATTGTTGATGCAATTGATGAGATGTATCAAGAGATGGCAAAAGAAATTGAAACAGACACCAAGGGCGATGTTTACGAGAGTTTGCTTTCCAAACTTGCAACCGCCGGCGTAAACGGTCAGTTTAGAACGCCTCGCCACATCATTCGCATGATGGTAGAGATGCTTGACCCCAAGCCCGATGATACAATCTGCGATCCGGCATGTGGTACTTCGGGATTCCTTGTTGCTGCGGGTGAATATCTCAAGGGAAAATACAAGGACGATATCTTCTATAACAGAGAAAAGAAAGACCACTACAACAATCATATGTTCTATGGGTACGATATGGATAGAACAATGCTCCGTGTTGGTGCAATGAATATGATGACTCACGGAGTTGATAATCCCAACATTGAATACAGAGATAGCCTGTCTGATCAAAATCCCGACTCCAACAGATACTCCATCATCCTTGCCAACCCTCCGTTCAAAGGAAGTCTTGATGCTGATACGGTATCAACTGACCTACTCAAGGTTTGCAAAACAAAGAAAACCGAATTGCTGTTTTTGGCTCTATTCCTCCGTATGTTGAAAATAGGTGGTCGCTGTGCGTGTATAGTTCCCGATGGAGTACTCTTCGGCTCGTCCACAGCACATAAGGCTATTAGACAGGAAATCGTAGAGAAAAATAGACTTGAAGCTGTGATCTCTATGCCCTCCGGTGTATTCAAGCCCTATGCAGGTGTTTCCACGGCAATCCTTATCTTCACCAAAACCGGACATGGTGGAACTGATAAAGTTTGGTTTTACGATATGAAGGCTGATGGTTTTAGCCTTGATGATAAGCGAAGTCCCATCAACGAGAATGACATTCCCGACATAATTGCCAGATTCCATAACCTTGATGCGGAGGAAAGCCGTGAGCGCACAGAGCAGAGCTTCTTTATAACCAAGAAGGAAATCGTGGATAATGGTTACGATCTCTCTATAAACAAGTATAAAGAAACCGAGTACGAAGTTGTTGAGTATCCATCCACTGATGAACTCCTTACACAAATTGAGGAATTGGAAGCGAAGATCAACGCGGGAATCAATGAATTAAGGAGAATACTGTAATGAAAAAGTTCCTTGATTGCATTTCTATTGTCGGAGCAACGCCGAGCAAATTTCATGGAACAAAGAAATATGTCAGCACAGGTGCGGTTGCAACAACCGAGATTGATGAATCAGAGGTTGTTGAAGTGACATATGAGGATAGACCTTCTCGCGCTAACCTATCTGCTGAAGCTGGCGATATCTTGTTTGCAAAAATGCAAGGCACAAGAAAAACTCTTCTTTTGGATTCCGAAACAGAGGAAAATATATATTCGACAGGATTTTATGCCGTAAGAGCAAATCCCGAGGCAATTACAACAGAATGCCTGTACTATCTTATTGATAGTGAACTATTCCTTGCACAAAAAGATAAGAATTGCTCAGGTGCTACACAGAAGGCTATCACAAATGGCGGCATGGCAAAAATTGAAATCAGTGTGCCTGCACTCTCCGAACAAGGAATCCTTGTCAATAAATTAAAGCATTTGACTCAGTTAATTGCCGACAAGAAAAAGCAGCTCAATTTGTTTGATGAAATCATAAAATCCCGATTTATCGAGATGTTCGGCGACCCTGTAACCAATCCGTTGCGTTGGGCGATGCTCCCCTTGGAGAAATGTTTAACTGTCCTGGGCGGATATGCGTTCAAAAGCGAGGAATTTAAGACATCCGGTGTACCTGTGTTGAGAATCGGTAACATAAACACAGGTGCCTTCACTCCAACCAATATGGTATATTGGTCAAAAGATGACTGCCTCACAAGGTATCAGGTATTACCGGGTGATTTGGTGATCTCGTTAACAGGCACAGTTGGTAAAGATGACTACGGTAATGTGTGCATTCTTGGAGATGCGTACCCCATGTATTACCTTAATCAACGAAATGCCAAGTTAATTTTAGATGATGAGTTGAATAAGCATTATCTATCTGAACTACTCAAGTTTTCGCAGATCAAAAAGAAGCTTACAGGTATTAGCCGTGGAGTCCGACAAGCCAATATTTCAAACAGAGATATATTAAATCTCGTTGTGCCTATCCCCCCGATTGAGATTCAGGTACAATTCGCAGCCTTCGTCGAACAGGTCGACAAATCGAAATTTGAAATTCAACAGAGTCTCGAAAAACTCGAAATTCTAAAGAAATCACTCATGCAACAGTATTTTGGCTAAATAATAGCGGTGTAGGATGTTGGTATATCTTAAAACAAAGGGGTAATACCAACATGAAAAACAGAATTATTACAGATGTTGAGCAAGGAATGCAAGGCTTCCTTGATAATGCACAGATGAAACAACTCCACGAGGTGCTTACTCACGCGCTTTTTGGCGTTGAAATCATCAAAACGGATGAATCCTCCGAATTGCAACAGGAATTTGACAATCATTCCTTGCTCACAACTTTCCTTTCTGCCAAAAAGGTTGAGGGATGTAGTGAAAAAACGCTAAAGTACTACAAAGCGACCGTCGAAAGAATGTTTGTGGACATCAAAGAGAGTGTATCTCATATAACAACAGATGACCTGCGCGAATATCTCGCCAATTATCAGCAAATAAACGATTGCAGCAAGGCGAATATTGATAACATCAGGCGCATTCTCTCAAGTTTCTTTGCGTGGCTCGAAGATGAAAACTACATACTGAAAAGCCCTGTTCGTAGAATCCATAAGATACGAACAACCAAAACCGTAAAGGAAACATATACCGATGAGGCGCTCGAACAAATGCGAGATGCTTGTAATAACCTCCGAGATCTTGCAATGATTGATCTGTTGGCATCAACAGGTATGCGCGTGGGCGAACTTGTTAAACTCAATATCTCTGATATCGATTTTGATAACAGAGAATGTATCGTGTTCGGGAAAGGAAGCAAAGAACGCCCTGTGTATTTTGATGCACGAACCAAAATTCATTTGAGAAATTATGTTCAGAGCCGCATCGATGACAATCCGGCACTATTTGTCTCTCTGCTGAAGCCGCACAATCGTCTTGAAATTAGCGGTGTGGAGATAAGAATGAGACAACTCGGGAAAACACTCGGGATTGACAAAGTACATCCACACAAATTCCGCAGAACTCTTGCAACAAGAGCAATAGACAAAGGAATGCCCATCGAGCAGGTTCAGCAGCTTCTCGGACACGCCAAAATTGACACAACGATGCAGTATGCAATGGTCAGTCAAAATAATGTAAAGCTATCCCACCGAAAATATATCGGTTAATTTCAAATCCCGATTTATCGAGATGTTCGGCGACCCCGTAACAAATCTAAAAGGCTGGACAACTAAGCCTCTTCTTGACATGGGAAATTGCAAAAACGGCATGAACTTCCATACCGGCGATAGTGGAATGGAAATGCATTGTTTGGGCGTTGGCGATTTTAAGGATCTGTCTTTCATAGACGGAACAGATCATTTACCTGTGATTTCACTGAATGAAGCACCACCTGAAGAAAGCATGTTGAGAGATGGAGACATAGTCTTTGTTCGCTCTAATGGCAACAAAGCGCTGGTTGGTCGTTGCCTGGTTGTTTATCCACGCAGCACACCAACAACCTATAGTGGATTTTGCATCCGCTATCGTCTAACAAGCAGCGAAGTGGACACAACATATTTGTTGCGAGTATTGAAAACAGATTCAATGCGTAAGAAGATGGCGGGGCGTGGTGCTAACATTCAAAACCTCAACCAACAAATCCTTGCTGCTTTGGATATTCCATTGCCTCCAATCAAATTGCAGCAGGCGTTTGCAGCCTTTGTCGAACAGGTCGACAAATCGAAATATCATGGCGAATTCACCTGCGGAATGGAGGTGGCAGCATGATGGCTACAAAGCGGCTGTTGGATGTGTGTGACTTCCAAGGTGGAACACAACCTCCAAAGGACGAATGGATAAATGATCCTCGTGAGGGATATGTCAGAATGCTTCAAATTCGTGATTATTCTCAAGGAGATGCCAAGTACATTCAGTATGTCAAGGATACGAAGAAACTCCATAAATGCACGAAAGACGATATTATGCTGTCAAGATACGGATATATCGGACAAGCATTTATTGGATTAGAGGGTGCATATAATGTCGCTTTGGTTAAAGTCATCAAGAAGGCAGAAATACACACTCCCTATCTTCTTTGTTACTTCCAATCGTACTATTTTCAACATTTCCTTCTGTCGAATGTTGGAGCAAGAGCAACAATCCCTGGATTTAACAAAGATGAGCTTGAAAAAGCTCTTATCAGGATTCCCGAAATGTGCAAACAGATAGAGATTGCCTCAAAAATAACCAAGGTAGACGAATTAATCGGTTTTCATAAGCAACAACTCAATGTTTTAGATACTCTCATAAAATCCCGATTTATCGAGATGTTTGGAACGCTTTCAAGCAATGAGCAAAACTTCGAGGTGTTGACAATAGAATCGCTTTGTAGCTTGATAAAAGACGGCACCCACCAAACGCCAACATATACCGAAGATACTATCAACGGCTTTAAGTTCTTGTCCTCCAAGGATGTTATGTCGACAAAAATCAATTGGGGCGATATAAAATATATCCCTTCGGATTTGCACGAAAAACTCTATGCCGTAGTCAAGCCAATAAAAAATGATATTTTAATGTCGAAGAATGGAGTGAACTACGGCGTGGCTGCCGTAAATGATACTGATGAGGTGTTTGATATCTATGTGAGTTTGGCTTTGCTACGCCCCAAAACCGATATAATAAATCCTGTCTACTTCCGTTCTGCAATCAATAGTCCCGATACAAAAAGGCAGTTTGATAGTAGCATCAAGGGTATTGGCGTTCCAAATCTTCATCTTGGTGAGATCAAGAAAACAAAAATTCTCGTTCCTCCGGTTGACAAACAGAACGAATATGTTTCGTTCGTCGAACAGGTCGACAAATCGAAATATCATGGTGAATTCACCTGTGAAATGGAGGTGGCAGCATGATACAATACTTAAAACTTGGATCGCTTACGAGAATCCGCACAGGAAAACTCGATGCCAACGCCGCTGATGACAATGGAAAATATCCGTTCTTTACTTGCTCAAAAGAACCATTGTCTATAAACACCTGCTCATACGATTGCGAATGTGTTTTGGTGGCAGGTAATGGAGATTTGAATGTCAAGTACTACGATGGTAAATTTGATGCATATCAAAGAACATATATCATCGAATCGCTCGATAAGACTAAATTGATGGTAAAATACCTCTATTGCTTTCTCGATCTGTATGTTGAAATCCTTCGTCAACAAGCTATTGGTGGAGTTATTAAGTACATCAAACTTGGAAATTTAGCTGACGCAATAATCCCCGTTCCTGTGATTGAAAAGCAGCGTGAAATAATTGAAATATTCGAGAAATGCAATGGTACGATTGCATATAGACATCAGGAACTCCTATTGATGGATCAGCTCGTCAAGTCCCGATTTATCGAGATGTTCGGCGACCCGAAGCGTAATCCTCGAAAATGGGATATGGTAACCATTGGAGATATTGCAACAGATGTAAGATATGGGACAAGTAGACCTGCCACTGAGGGTGGAAAATATCCGTATTTACGCATGAACAATCTTACCTATGAGGGCTATTTAGATCTAACCGATTTGAAACATATTGATATTCCCGATAACGAGGTTGAAAAGTGTGTAGTTAGAAATGGAGATGTCCTTTTCAATCGTACAAACAGCGTAGAACTTGTAGGAAAAACTTGTGTTTATAATCTTGATTCTGACATGATAATTGCCGGTTACATTATCCGTGTCAGAATTGATGACCGAGTACTTCCCGTTATCCTTTCGAGTTATCTAAATTCAACCGTTATGAAAGAACAGTTGCGGAGCATGGCGAAAGGTGCGGTAAACCAGGCAAACATAAACGCACAAGAATTGAGGAGTATTCCGATTTATTTGCCACCTATCACCCTTCAGCACGAGTTTGCAACTTTTGTCGAACAAGTCGACAAATCGAAATTTTACATCGTACAAATGCAGATATTACTGCGATTACTCACTCGAGCGATACAGCAAAAAACAACAGAGGTGCTACTATGACGAATTTTGACTTCTTATTGGATGAAAAAAAGTTTAGCGGTTTTGCAAATACTGCTATAACCGCGGAAAAGTTATACCAAATTGACCTACCGTCTTGCTTGTTCAATGTTAGACGGGCTTTGGAGTTTGCTGTCAAATGGATGTATTCCGTTGACGGTTCTCTCACTATGCCATATCAGGATCAGTTGGTCAGTTTGATCAATACCGAAGAATTCAGAGATATTATTGACGATAACCTCTATCGACGAATCAACTTTATTCGCATGTTGGGCAATAACTCTGCTCATAGCACCAAGCAGATTACGCCCGAGCAGGCACAACTTGCGCTCGAAAATCTTTTCTACTTTCTTGACTTTGTGGCATACTGCTATGCTGATAAGTACAGCCAACATACATACGACAAGACACTTTTGACACAATCTCAAGAGCCTGTGAAAGAAGAACCCGAGGTTAATGTTGACCTTGAAACACTCATGAGAGAAAATGCGGCCCTCAAGGCAGAACTGACCCAAAAACGCCAGGAGCAGCAACAGACTTATTCGCCCAAGCCCCTCGACCTATCCGAATATAAGACGAGAAAGATTTATATCGACACTATGCTCCAGGATGCAGGTTGGGTTGAAGGCAAGGATTGGTTTAACGAATACCCGTTGCCCGGAATGCCGAACCATTCCGAGATTGGCTACGCTGATTATGTTCTTTTCGATGATACACACCGCCCTCTCGCTGTTATTGAAGCTAAAAGAGCATGTAAAGATGTAGCTGTAGGTCGTCAGCAAGCGAAGCTTTATGCAGACCTACTCGAAAAGAAATTCGGCAGGCGCCCCATTATATTCCTTACTAATGGCTTTGATACTCGTATATGGAATGACAAATATTATCCGGAACATCGTGTAAGTGGATTCTACTCCAAGAGGGATTTGGAGAAAGAGTTCAATAAACTCACGATGAGAACTTCTCTCGCCCATGTTCAGGTGAGCGATGCGATATCAGGAAGATACTATCAGAAAGAAGCCATCAAGGCGGTCTGCAGAGCATTTGATGAGCAGAACAGAAGAAAAGCCCTCCTTGTTATGGCAACGGGATCAGGTAAAACAAGAACCGTCATCTCCATTGTAGATGTTCTTCTCCGCCACGGTTGGGTGAAGAATGTACTGTTTCTTGCCGACCGGAACAGTCTTGTCACGCAAGCAAAACGCGCTTTTGTAAACCTTCTTCCAAACTTGACAGTAACCAACTTGTGTGAGGAAAAAGATAAACTCACAGCAAGAGGTGTATTCTCAACCTATCAGACAATGATGAATTGCATTGATGACGCCAAAGATGAGAACGGCGGTAAATTGTTCACGGTCGGTCACTTCGACCTCATCATTTGCGATGAAGCGCATCGCAGTATTTATAACAAATACAAGGACATTTTCAACTATTTTGATGCGCATCTGGTAGGTCTTACAGCAACACCAAGAGATGAAATCGACAAGAATACATACGGAATCTTTGAACTTGAAAACGGTGTTCCTACATACGGCTATGAACTTGCACAAGCTGTTCAGGACGGATATCTTGTTGACTTCGTAAGTATCGAAACAAAACTTAAGTTCATCGAAGAAGGCATCGCATATGATGACCTTTCCGACGAGGACAAGGAAGAATACGAAGCATTATTTGCAAACGAGGATGACGAGCTGCCCGAAAGGATTAATAGTTCCGCACTTAATGAGTGGATATTTAACGAAGACACGATCCGTCAGGTGCTTAATACTCTGATGACTGAAGGGATTAAGATCGATTACGGCAGCAAGATCGGCAAATCAATTATTTTCGCAAAAAACCACAGACACGCGGAGAAAATAAAAGAAATATTCGACAAAGAATATCCGAGCTACCACGGATACTGTCGCGTTATAGATAATTACACGAATTATGCGCAGAGTTTGATTGATGAGTTTTCTGTGCCCGAAAAAATGCCGCAAATCGTTGTGTCGGTTGATATGATGGATACAGGTATAGATGTTCCCGAAGTTGTCAACCTTGTGTTTTTCAAAAAGGTACTTTCTAAATCAAAGTTTTGGCAGATGATTGGACGAGGGACGAGATTGTGCCCAGCCCTCATAGATGGTCAGGACAAGAGTGTTTTCTATATATTTGACTTCTGCGGAAATTTCGCCTTCTTCCGAATGAATAAAAAAGGCAAAGAAGGATTCTCAACTCAGTCCGTCCAGGAGAGAGTATTTAATCTGAAGACAGAACTTGTATTCCGCCTGCAGGGTCTTGAATATCAAACAGAGGAATTGGTTGCTTTTCGTTCGGCTCTGATTGATGATCTTGTTGCAAAGATTGGCGAACTCAATAGAGACAATTTTGCAGTTCGGCAGCATTTGAGATATGTCGACCAATACTCGAAGCGAGAGGGCTATGAAGCACTTACCTACGAAAATACGCTTCAAATTGCCGAAGAAATAGCTCCACTTATACTGCCATATGAAGATGACGCCAGTGCAGTTCGTTTTGATGCATTGATGTATGGCCTCGAACTTGCATATATCCTTGGGAAAACCTATTCCAAGGCAAGAAATGACCTTGTAAAGATGGTATATGCTGTTTCAAAAGTTGCTACTATTCCTGCTGTAAGCGCTAAAAGCGAACTGATAAGCAAAATTCTCAACACCGATTATGTGGATAACGCAGGTATTAACGAGTTCGAGCATATCCGGATGGAACTGCGCGATATCATGAAGTATATTCCGAGAGGCGAAAGACCGATATATCAAACAGATTTCACCGACGATGTGCTTTCTGTAGAAAGGCATGAATCGGAGCTTGACAGTGATGAACTGCGGAATTACAGAAATAAGGTGAATTATTATATTCGTCAGCATATTGATAACGGAGTAATAGCCAAGTTGCACACTAATAAGCCACTTACCTCTGACGATATAAAAGCCCTTGAAGGAATTCTGTGGTCAGAGCTTGGTACGAAAGAAGAATACGAAAAGGAATATCAAGATAAGCCTCTCGGCGTTCTTGTAAGAGAAATTGTTGGTCTTGACATGAACTCCGCAAAGGAAGCATTTGCAAAATATCTTAATGAAGTCAACCTTGATGACAGGCAGATATATTTTGTGAATCAAATAATTAACTACATCGTTAAAAACGGAATGCTTGCTGATTTTAAAGTCTTGCAGGAAACTCCTTTCACCGATCAAGGAGAAGTTAGTGATGTTTTCGAAGATGCAGTTATGTGGCTTGATATTATGAAAATAATCAAGAGCATAAATGCGAATGCTTATGCGGCATAAGGATTTTGATTTATCACTCATACACAGCCATTTACTCAAGGAGGTGGAAAAATGGATAACGATGCAAAATTAAGACCATTATACCTCGCTAAAATTCTCTACGAAATGACGGACGAGGATCATTATCTAACCACAACACAATTAATCCAACTTCTCGAAGAAAAGTACGGCATCAAAGCCCATCGTCAAACAATTAAGGCCGAGGTGGAATTACTAAAGCAGTTTGGATTAGAAATCGAAGAAGTGAAATCAACACAGAATAGATACAATCTGTATGGAAGAACCTTCGACATTCCCGAGTTAAAGCTCCTCATCGATGCCGTTGAATCGTCAAAATTTATATCTGCCTCCAAAATCTTAGAACTTGTTAAGAAGTTAGGTTCACTTACAAGCAATCAGATTGCTGCTACCTTGACAAGAAATGTTAGTTGTGAAGGACGAATCAAATCGGGAAATGAGAAAATCTATCTCATCATTGATACGATCAACGAAGCCATAAACAGCAACAGACAAATCTCCTTTCAGTATTTTCAGTACAATGTTCGGAAAGAGCAGCAGTTAAAGCACAACGGCGAACCGTATGTTATTACTCCGCTTCATCTTGTATGGAATGGCGATTACTACTATATGATTGGTGTTTATGCTTACAAGCAACGGATCGGAAATTTTCGTGTAGACCGTATAGCAAAACGGCCGAAGATTCTGGATGCAGAAGGAACTCCTGCTCCGGAAGGCTTCAATATCGATGAATACATCAATACGACCTTTAAGATGTTTAACAGTGAACATGCCGAGGTTGAACTCGTTTGTGATAATGAGGTTATGGATTCGATTATTGATAAATTCGGTGCGGAAGTTACCACATACGCTAACGATATGACATCCTTCCGTGCGGTTCTAAATGTTGCGGTCAATCATGTTTTCTTAAGTTGGGTATTTGGATTTGGCGGAAAAGTTAAAATCAAATCGCCTGAAGCCGTAAGGGAAAAATACTCGGCGATGATCAAAAATGCATTTGAGGAAATAACGAATGCTGAAAAGTAAGTGGAAAGATTAGGAGTGCTATTATGAATGGAGAAAAATTTACTCTCATGCAGTATTCAATTAGTGCCATATTGGGGCTGATTGAAGCTGAAGATTTTGTCATACCGGAGATACAGAGACCATTCGTGTGGAAACGCAGCCAGGTCCGCGACCTCATCGACTCTCTCTATAATGGATATCCTACAGGATACATCATCACATGGAAAAACCCAGATGTTCAGACCAAGGATGGTGGTAAAGCAAACGGCAAAAAGGTGCTCATCGATGGGCAACAGCGTATAACCGCACTTATGGCATCAATCGCTGGTAAAGATGTTCTTGACCAAGACTTTAATAAAGACCGCATCAAGATTGCGTTTAACCCCATTGCTACAGATGAAACCAAGCGCTTTGCTGTGCAGGACGCCTCTCATCTCAAGGATAAGAGATGGATTCCAGATATTTCTGTTGTCTTTTCTGCTGGTTTTAAGCAACGAGCTTTTGAAAATGAATATGCACAAAACAACCCCTGCGTGGATCTTGACGAATTATCAGAAACAATTGGAAAGCTTAAAGGTATCGCAAATAGGCAAATTGGTGTTATCGAGCTTGACCATAGTCTCGACATTGATGAAGTCACTGAGATTTTTATTCGAATTAATTCCAAAGGCACAGCGTTAAGCCAGTCAGATTTCGTTATGTCAAAAATGGCTGCAGATGTCACTCACGGCGGTGGTCTTATGCGTAAGGTGGTTGACTATTTCTGTCACCTTGCTTCTAAACCGGACTTCTATCCATTTATGACCCATGATACAGAATTTCAAGCATCTAAATATGCAGATAAAATCAAATGGCTTGCTAAAGATTACGACGATATATATGATCCCGATTACGGTGATATGCTCCGCGTTTCTTTTATGCATCAGTTCCGTCGCGGCAAACTTTCAGATTTGGTAAGTTTGCTTTCCGGTAGAGATTTTGAAACTAAAGAATACAGAGATGACATTGTAGGAGACTCCTACGAAAAACTTGACAGAGGGATTCAGAACTATATTAATCAATATAACTTTTCTCAGTTTATCTTAGCAATAAAAGGCGCGGGCTTCACATCAAATAAACTTCTCAGCTCTATGATGACTCTGGATTTTGCATATACATTGTACCTGATTCTGCTTAATGACAAATCCGTTCCAAATGCTCAAATTAAGCGCTATGTGCAGAAGTGGTTTGTTATGTCTACATTGACCTCTCGATACATTGGATCTCCCGAAACTGTTATGGATCGAGACATGAGAAGTATTGGTGAAAAGGGTTTCCTTAATTTCATGAATGAAAAGGAAGCATCAAATCTTTCTGATACATTTTGGAGCATCACTCTTCCGCAACTTCTCGAATCCTCTTCGGTCAATAGCCCTGCGTTTAATACTTTTTTGGCAGCACAGATTAATCTGAATTGCAACTCGATGCTAATGAACGGAACAAAAATTTCTGATCTTATTGGCATTTCTGGTGATGTACATCACATATTCCCTCGGGCATATCTTAAGAAGAACGGTGTAGACTCTAAGGTAAAATACAATCAGGTTGCCAATTACATCTATCTCGATACCCAAGTCAATAAAGCTATCAGTGATAATGCTCCATGTGATTATTTTTCAAAGGTAAAAACGCAATGTGAAGGTGGACAAATCGAATTTGGTAATATTTCGGATGCAGAACTCCTTTCTAAAAATCTCGAAGAAAACTGCATTCCTGCGGACATCGTTGATATGGATGTAAGTAGATATGATGAGTTCTTACAGCAACGCAGAAAGATGATGGCGCGGCTCATTGAAAGGTATTACAAAAATTTATAAGCCTGCAACAATACAATTGACTGCAAATAATGTATCCCTAATACGCTTACATAAACAATATTAATCTTGTAGAATCTCGGCATTAAACAGAGCTTTGTGCCGAGATTCTATTTTTATAGGTGATAGATATAGCCATCACCTCTCGTGCATTTCTTCAAAACCTATTGCAAAATCTAAATTAGTCTGCTATAATAAGTCTATCCGATACAGACTGTATCAGATAGAACGGAGGACGAAAAAATGCGTTCTAAAAACACTGACCTTATGGATGAAATCAAAAAGTTTGCCGAGGAATACTACCTCGAATATTGGAAGTCCCCCTCCACCTCCGAAATTGCCGGCGCTGTCGGCGTGACGAGGGCAACGGTATACAGATACTTAAAAGATATGGCTGAGCGCGGAATGATTGATTATAACGGCTCTGAAATCAAAACCGATGTTACGCGCAAATATACCGATCCGGGAAACAATGCGGTCATTCTTGACTGCTCTGTTTCCTGCGGTATCGGACTTCCCGAAGAAGAACGGGTGCTTGAATATGTAAAGCTGCCGAAAACCGTGTTCGGCACGGGCGACCTCTTTCTGCTCAAAGCAAACGGAGATTCTATGGTTGACGCCGGTATTGAGGACGGAGATTGGATCGTTGTCCGTAAGCAGACAGACGCAAATGAAGGAGATATTGTTGTGGCTCTCTTTGAGGGGCTGAACAATCTGAAATACTTTTATTGGAATAAGAAAAAGAACTGTGCCGTTCTTCGCTCTGCCAACAAAGCAAAGGGATATAAGGACATTGAGGTTTATGACCTGCAAATCCAAGGCGTTGCACAGAATGTTATAAAAGGACTTTAAGATGTAAACGGAGGTGCTGACCTTGGAAAAGGTATATGTCAATGTAGATTATCAGGTGCTCGTCGGCGGTGCAATAAAGCCGGTTCGGATTTATTGGCACGACGGCAGAGCCTTTGATATCCGAAAAACGCTTCATTGCTGCACCTCTGAAGATGAGTATGAAGGAATTCGCTACACGGTGTTGATCGGTACTGCGGAAAAATATCTATACCGAATCGGCGGCAAATGGTATGTTGAGCCGATTCAGACGGAGGTGGACACCACTTGAGAAGCTATATCTCATTCGGAGAGCTTGAAGAACTCGGCGAAACAATCGTAAGGGAGTATCTCCGAAAGACCAAACGCTATAACGCCATATGTGTGGATATAGAGGGTTTGGTTACGGATTATTTGGGACTTACCGTAGTTTACGAAAACATTGCGGAAGATGATCCGAACAAGATTGCCTTTCTTTCCAACGGAAAGCGACCGCTATGGGTTTCCCGTAACGAGGAACGAATACAGGTCGTGTTTCCGAAAGGAACGGTTGTTATGGACAAGGTATTGCTCCACGAAAACGAAAGCAGCCGACGCAGATTTACACTCGGACATGAGGGCGCGCACAGCGTTATTGCAAAACAAAATCCTATGCAGGATGTCGGGTGCTTTCATAACGAATTTGATCCCGAGCGAGTGTATACAATAAAAGAACAAAAGGAATTGATGTCTTTTTCCGAAACGCAAGCCGATAGGCTTTCGTCGGCTTTTCTTATGCCCCGCTTTATTTTACGAAAGGTTATGAAAAAGTACAAATGCGAGAATGGATTGCCCGTATACGGCTGGAATGTCTTTGCCCCGGAGGACAAGCTGAAGCTTCGCAAAATGGCTGACTGTATGGGCGTATCCTTTCAGGCTTTGGTTATACGGCTTAAAACATTGGGGTTTCTGATACCCCGTGATCTGACCGTATACTTGGAGAACGACTTGCAGCTCGGAGGTACGAAATGACCGGAGAGATTTTATACGACAGCAGATACGGTCAACTCACACCCAAGGCTGCCGAAAAGATACGGAAATCCCGTGAAGAAGTAAAGAAACTGAAAAGCAGGACGCTGCGATGTCCCGTCTGCGGCTTTCGCCTTGAAGAAATATACGAGCTGACAAGTGGATATGTTCAGGTAAAATGCCGCAAATGCAAGCTGGAGGAACCGCTGAATCTCGCCTATTTCAGACGGTTAAAAAGAAACATCTTACTCATAAATCCGTATATTGTGAGAAAGGCTAAAAAAGGTGTACGGTTATGAAGATACGAGAAGTAAAACAAAATAAAAAAGATTATCTTGCGTTGCTTCTGTTAGCCGATGAGCAAGAAAGCATGATAGATCGGTATATAGACAGAGGCACTATGTATGTTTTGGAGGACGGCGGTATGAAATGCGAGTGTATTGTTACTGACGAAGGAAACGGAATTCTTGAAATCAAGAACATTGCAACTGAGCCGGAATTTCAGCGAAACGGTTATGCAAAGAAAATGGTGGAATACATTGCCGAAAAGCATAAAGGAAAGTATTCGGTGCTGCAGGTAGGTACAGGCGACAGTCCGTTGACTGTTCCGTTTTATGAAAAATGCGGTTTTGTAAAAACGCACAGCATTAAGAACTTTTTTATAGACAACTATGATCACCCGATTTATGAATGCGGAGTAAGGCTTACAGATATGATTTATCTGCAAAGAGCGATATAAGGAAACGGAGGTATAAAAGTGGACAGAACCTATCTTTGCATTGACTTAAAGAGCTTTTATGCCTCCGTTGAGTGTGTAACGCGCGGGCTTGATCCGCTTACCACAAACCTTGTGGTGGCTGATGTCACAAGAACCGAGAAAACCATCTGCCTTGCAGTTACGCCGTCGCTGAAAGCCTACGGTATCCCCGGCAGAGCAAGACTGTTTGAGGTTATCCAAAAGGTTGAGCAAATCAATCGGCAGCGCAAATACAATGCGCCGCGTCATAAACTCGATTGCGAATCGTATAACGCCGTAGAACTTGAAAGAAACCCCTCCCTGGCTCTCAGCTATATTGCCGCGCCGCCGAGAATGGCTTACTATATGGATTACAGCACTCGGATCTATAATATCTATCTCAAATACATTGCTCCCGAGGATATCCATGTGTATTCCATAGACGAGGTGTTCATTGATCTTACACATTACCTGTCAACCTACAAATGCACCGCAAGAGAGCTCGCACAGACAATGATAAAAGATGTGCTTGAGAATACAGGTATTACCGCAACGGCAGGTATCGGCACAAATATGTACCTTGCCAAAATTGCAATGGATATCACTGCAAAGAAAATGCCTGCCGACGAGAACGGCGTCCGTATTGCCGAGCTTGATGAGATGTCATACCGCAAAGAGCTTTGGACACATAAGCCGCTGACGGACTTTTGGATGCTCGGCAGCGGTATTGCTAAAAAGCTTGAAGCGAACTATATGTATACTATGGGCGATGTTGCCCGTTGTTCGCATTATGACGAGGCAAAGCTGTTTAAGCTGTTCGGCGTTAATGCGGAACTGATTATCGACCGCGCTTGGGGTTGGGAGCCGACCACTATTGCCGATATAAAGGCATATAAACCATCCTCCAACAGTTTAAGCGTGGGACAGGTGCTCAAATGTCCGTATAACTACGAAAAAACAAAGCTGATTGTCCGTGAAATGATTGACCAACATGTGCTTGACCTTGTGGATAAAGGACTTGTAACCGATCAGATTGTGCTTGATATCGGGTATGATATAGAAAACCTGACCGATCCGAAAATCAGCGCAAAGTATCACGGAGATGTCACAACCGACCGCTACGGACGCAAAGTACCGAAACATGCGCACGGAACGGCAAATTTAGAAAAAAAGACATCGTCATCGCACATTATTACAGAAGCGACAATGAACCTGTTTGACCGCATCATAAATAAGGATTTGCTCGTTCGCCGTATTACGGTTGCGACCTGTAAGCTCGTCAGAGAAAGCGATGTAAAAACCGAAACCGTTGCAGAGCAAATATCGCTTTTCGATGATCCTGTTGAAAAGGAAAAGAAAGAGCAAGCCGAAAAGCAGGCTCTTGAACAGGAAAAGCAAATGCAGAAAACGATTATCGGCATAAAAAAGCGGTTCGGCAAGAATGCAATACTGAAAGGTATGAATTTGCAGGAGGGCGCAACAGCTATGGAGCGAAACGGTCAGGTAGGAGGTCACAAGGCGTGAGAAAAATATTATCTTACAAAGCGGTACAGCTTGTTATTGTTATAATTATAACGGTCATTTTATCCGTAATTCTGACCGCCGTTAAAGATAAAGAATACAGCAATTGGGTTTCTACGAAGGCGGTAATTACAGATTGGAAAACCGGTTGGCATGTTTCCCATATTATATATTTTGAATATGAAGTTGATGGTACGAAATATAGAGGGCAGGATAGTTTTAAAGGAAATTTTCCAAATGAAGATGTGGGAGATGTTGTTACAGTCTGGTATGATCCGGACGATGCTTCACGGGTCATGAGATCGGATATAAAACCTGATGCGGGTCTGTGGACATATGCGCCGTTTTTTCTTGCATTTCCTATATCGATCTTTGTTCTTTCCGGAGGATTTAAAGCAAGAGCACGGAGAATCGGCTGAAGGAGTCAAATAGTATGAGTGAGAGCGCAGAAAAACTTTATGCGGATATAATAAATCTTCCGCATCACGAATTGACAACACGGCAGCGAATGCCCCGAATAAACCGTGCCGCGTCCTTTTCTCCGTTTGCGGCGCTGACCGGATATGACGATCAGGTAAAGGAAGCCGGACGACTGACGGACGAGCGTATAGAGCTTGATGACGGCACAATAAGTACACTGAATGATAAGCTGAATTACGCCGTTTCGCTGTCCGATGAGCAGCCGGAAATATCCGTGACCTACTTCAAGCCGGACGGTAAAAAGAACGGCGGAGAGTATGTGACGCATACCGGAGTAATTAAACGCATTGACGAGTATGAGCGCAAGCTGATATTCACCGACAAAACCGTAATTCCGATAGATGACATCTACGGAATCGACGGTGAAATATTTAACGGCTTATACTGAAAGCCGAAAACAACTGAATAACTGGCTTTAATTCGTGCAAGCAGAGCCGGTCGGAAGACCGTGATTTCCAAGCGCCGTACAAGGTTGAGACTTAATAGTATGGAAAACCATATCTATTGGTCTTGATTTGTACGGCGCTTTTTTTGTGCGCAAAAAAACTTGTACGGTAATTGGAGTCCTTTCCTCGGCTTGCCCGGGAAAGGACTTTTTTATGTTTGTAAATATAACGGAATTATTTAATTCTACCGACTGTTTCACTACACCGAACCGCAAAGGAGAAGATGCAGTGAAACAGTGGCAGTGCTACATAGCCGGATATCCGTAATCTCCCGAATTTTTGATTTCACCCAAAATTCAAAAATTTAAGGAGATTACGAAAGTGAGTACCAAATTCTATATCAAAGACAATAACGGCATTTATTTGTCTACGGACGGAAAAATCAGATACACCCTGCTGGAAGGGAAGGCATTGTATGACTTCCTCAAGACAGAAAACGGAAGGTCAAGATGCTTCCATGTAGACATTGATGAAAACGGCAACAAGATTGGAATTGAAGCAGAACCCAAAATGATCACGGCATGTGCAGCACAGCGGGAACGGGATCGTTATCGCTACAAAGTGATGACTAAGCTGAACATTACAGTTGTGTCGGCAAATGCGCTTGTTTCAGTTCCCGGCGAGGATGAACTCGAACTGCTTGATACCGTTGCGGATGAAGATGTCGATTTGGAAGCCGAGGCGATGCACCACCTCGACCTCGAAATTTTGAAAAAGGCTTTGCAGACCCTCACAAAAGAAGAATACCATATCATCCACTGTCTGTACCTGTCCAAATCCTCTATGAGCGAAAAAGAGATTGCCAAGCATCTCGGTATGACACAGCAGGCCGTGAGCAAGCGTAAGAGAGCCATTTTCGAGAAACTGAAAAAATTTTTCTGATTTTTGGTTGTGAGCCTTTGGATTTTTCCCAAATAAGGAATGAGAGGACTCATACAGCCTCTGTTGCACCTTGAAAACCGAATAACGAAAGGATGTCGAGGTATAAACTCACCGGACCGTAAAAGGAAAGCTGTCGGACAGAAGCGCCATGACTCCACGCAAGTGGATGAGCGATACATTCTGCACCGAGTCGAAAGAGGTACAGCATATTTCGATTGGCCATAACTCCGGTGGAGAACTAAGGATACTTCTGCAAAAAGCAGCTCGCCGGAAGGCGGGATATGTTGTTTCAGGCTGAAAACCATGTCTGTTACACCATATATGATGCTCGTTCCCCCCCATGGCGAATCTGACCGCGGGGAAATATGCTGCGAGATACTCGACATCCTTAAATCCAAAGCTCAATAACGAATTATTTGTGTTTGAGCGATGGAACTACTGTGCAGGAGCAGCAATGCTCCTGCATACCATTCTGTCGCTCAAACAAATCTTAATCACTAAGAAACAAGGAGACATTAGAAATGTTTGAAATTACTTATAGCGACAACGAAACCTTTGAAGCATACCAAAACGCGGGAAAAGCCCATAAAGGCGGCACCTACGATTTTACTTTTGAAAACCGATATATTATTTATCACGCAAACCTGTGTCATAAGGTGGATTACATTGCCATCGATATGAGCACCGGTCTCGCCTCTTTCGTTATTACCAAGAATCCCGGTAATCTCTACACCGAAGCATCCTACAAACGGCTGATCCCCCCTATTCTTTACTCCGTGAAATATACCGGAGACATGAGATACCTCAATCGCTTTGCGGACGATCCCCTCACGGTTATTGACTCAATCTTCCGTGTTGTTCTCCCCAATAACGGATATAACATTCGGGAAGAACAGATTTCCCTTGCAAAGAAGATGTATATCGGTTTTACCGAAAAGCAGGTTGCTCTCTGTGAGGCGGAGGTCGGAACAGGCAAAACTCTTTCTTATTTGGTGGCAGCCATTGTAGCAAAACACCACAACGGCATCACTTACAGACAGAACCTGCCCGTAACCATCACCACATCGAGCATTGAATTGCAGAAAGCATTGGTGGAGCGTGAAATCCCCCACCTTTCCAAAATGCTCTTAGACTATTACATTATCGAGCGTCCGCTGACCGCGGTTCTTCGCAAAGGCAAGGAACACTACCTTTGCCGTTATCGTTTCGATGACTTTCTCAAGAATATCCGTATGTATCCCGAAAAATACAAGACCACCATTGAAACACTCGAGCAGATGAGCAACCTGCGTGCAGGAATTGACCTGGACAGATACCGCCTCAGCGGAGCGATTAAGAGCCGAATCTGTATTAAGGGTACATGCGCAGGCTGTGCGCGAAAGAAGGAATGTACATACAACGAATTTGCTAAACGGATGTACGACCTTCCCGACCTTGACTTTCAAGTTACAAACCATAATATGTACCTCATGTCCCAAAAAACGAAGACCGATGACCATCCCCCTCTGCTGCGCGAGAGTTGCTTTGTGGTCGTAGATGAGGCGCATAAGTTCAAAGAAGCGGCTGAAGACACTTTTGGCGAGAGAATCGGAGAAAAAGACATCCCCCGCTATGTAAATGCAGTAAAAATTCTTTGCTCAACCAAGGCCAATAGGGATAAGTACAAAGAATTTCTCGCAAATATCATCAAGGAAAACGATGCCCTGTTCAACAGCCTTCGCAAGAAGCAGCACAGCGACATTGAAGAAGAACGAGGAAATATTATTTCTCTGTCAGTGTTTCAGACAGCCAAACTCAACAAGATTATGTACCTCATTGATAAAATCGAAGGTATGAAGATCAAACGCAATTACGGTATCCCCGTAACCGGCAGCTACTTAAAAACGGCGATTGCTGCTATCAATAAAACAAGTAAATCTACCATTTGGTTGGATACGGATGAAAACGGACTTCTTTCGTTATGCAGTACCCCAAAAGATATCAACAACATTTTCAGGAGTAAAATTTGGGACAGAAATGTGAGCCATGTGCTGACCTCCGGTACGCTCTCGGATGGAACGGATTTTGAGTACTTCAAAGCGGAAAACGGATTGGACTTTATTCCGCATCGCCTGCTCTTGGAGTCCCGTACAGAATCGCCTTTTGATTACACTAACCACACAAGGCTGTACATTCCCACGGGGATGCCCACTCCGGACAACGACAACGAGGACTACTTCAAAACCATCGCTGATGAGATTTATAGGATTATCAAAGCCACAAACGGTCATACGGCAATCCTCTTCACATCCTATAAAACGCTCAACCTTGTACACGACCTTCTGCGGGACAGACTGACCGCATACGATACCATCTGCATGACCCGCAGCAATAAAAATGCCATTACCGATTTCAAAAAATCGAAGAATGGTATACTTTTTGCTTCCGGCTCTATGTGGGAAGGAGTTGACTGTGTAGGTGACTGTCTTTCATCCGTAATTATTGTTCGACTGCCATTCCCGATGAGAAGCGCTCTCATGGAGGAAAAGAAGAATAACTGCGACAGCGTCGGAGATTTCGTAGACAGATATTGCACCCCCAATATGCTGATCAAACTCCGACAGGGCGTGGGAAGACTCATTCGCTGTGAAAGCGATACCGGTGTCGTGTCAATTCTGGACCCGAGAGCCATCTCTAAGTCCTACTCCGTTAAAATCGGACAAGCCCTTCATAAGTTCCCCAAGGTGGACTCCGCTCAAGAAATTGAGATCTTCATGAGAGGCGTTAAGGACGAAGAATACTACGGAGAAAAGAAGGAGAACAGGAAATGATAGCAGAGAAACAGACCAAGTCCGCAAACTTCCTTCGGATTATCGCCATACTGAAAAGCCTTCGTGATGACGGCAAAATCAGTATCCAGGAGTACAGCAGAGCGAAAAAATACTATAAGAAACTCACCGGTGCCGATATTATAATCGCAGACTGAAAAGTTTGAAAAATATCAAGATTCTGCTGGACTTGTGCGGTTCTATGGATATAATGTTGTGTTGAAAAGAGGTTGCGCATAAAATGTATGCGCAACCTCCCCACCAAGGAAAGGAGAGAAAACGATGGCAAAGCCGATGCTTATATCCCCGATATCAAGGCAAGGAATTAAGTTATTGCGAGTGGCAGCCTACTGTCGAGTTTCCTCCTCTTCTGCGGATCAACTAAACTCATACGCAACTCAAATTGATTATTACACCAGGCTTGCAAAGAAGAAAAAGAACGAGTGGATCATGGTTGAGATTTTTGCTGATGAAGGCATCAGCGGCATGAAAGCCAAAAATCGCCCCGAGTTCCAACGGATGATCCGCATGTGCGAATTACATCAACTGGACCTCATTATCACAAAATCGGTGTCCCGGTTCGCACGAAATGTAAAAGAGGCCTTGGAGTATGTGAGAAAGCTGAAACTTCTCGGCGTCGGCATAATCTTTGAGAAAGAAGGCATCAATACTCAGTCCCTCGGCGATGAGATGCTGCTCAATACCTTCACCGCAATTGCTCAAGAAGAATCCAAAGCAATTTCTCAAAATCAACGCCTGTCTATCGTCAAACGAATGGAACTCGGCATCTATGTAGACAGTAACGCACCATACGGATTCAGACTTGAAAACAAGCAACTTGTGGAGTATCCTCCCGAGGCCGATATCGTGCGATGGATATTCCACTCCTATCTCAACGGTATGTCTACAACGGAAATTGCAAAGGTGCTGACCGAGCGAGGTATCCCCACAAAAAACGGCAAAGAAAAATGGAAATCCACTAAAATCTCCTATATGCTCTCCAACGAAAGGTATATCGGAGACTGCCACTATCAGAAAACATACCGTGACACGACTGTGCCGTTCAAGCAATCCAAGAACCGCGGCGAAGAAGATATGTACTATGCCACCGGCACACACGCTTCCATTATCGAGAAAGGAACCTTTGATAAAGCGCAAGTCCTCCTCCAAAAGCGAAAAGAGCAGTTCAGCAAATCAATAACTTTCAATACCTACCCCCTTACGAGCCGCATTCGATGTTCCGAATGCGGCTCTTTCTATCGCCGAAAGGTTCGGAGCGGTGGAGTCAAATGGGTCTGCGCCAAGCATGAGGAAAACACAAAATCATGCAATTCCAACTACTACAGCGAGGAACGAATCTATGACGGTTTCCTATCAGTGGTGAATAAGCTACGATTCGGGCAAGAGAACATCCTCGGTCAAGTTATCGCCAAGCTTGAAAGCGCAACACAGAAATACAAGCGAAATAACAAAACAGCGATGCAGATCAGTCAGAAGATTGCGGAGATAAACGCCACAATTCTAAAACTGAATGAGCTTCGCTCAAAAGGATACCTTGCCACCGAAATACATCAGTCCCAAGTCAGAGAGATGCAAAAGCAGCTCTGCACACTCAAAGAAGATCGGCAGGACAAATTCGAGTCCCGAATACTTACAATGCTCCAAGATGTGCGGAAACTAAAATCTCTGATTGACGAAATAGAAGAACCCTTGGATGAGTTCGATGAGAAGCTTTTCGAGGAAATTATCGTAGGAATGGCACTCAATAACGCAGATGAATTGACCGTCACTCTGCTCGGCGGACTGAAATTCACTGAATTGATATAGGAGAAACCGCAATGAAAAAGACACGCTTTATTCCATACGGATACACCATCCGTGAAGGGCGAACGGTGATTGAACACACCGAAGCCGAAATTATCCAAGAAATCTTTGATGAGTACATCAAGGGTGCTTCCCTCAAAGAAATAGCGGAGAGCCTTACGCAGAGGAAAATACCCTATACCGAGAAAACGGATACATGGGATAAAGCGAGAATTGCAAGAATTATCGACAACGCAAAGTACATCGGTGACGAAGAATACGACCCAATCATCGATGAAGATACATACGAGGGTGCGGTATCCATGAAAGCTGCACGGCAACGCAATACCGTACAAAGTGAATGCGAAGGCATCGCCCTGCTCCGCAACAGAGTCAAATGCGCCGATTGCGGAAGCCCGATGATACGCAGAGTCTGCTCGAAACGACAAATCAATGAAAGCTGGACCTGCCAAAATGCAGAGTGCGGAAAGAGACTGCGTATCAGCGACGGCGACCTCCTACAGAAAATCGCCATCCTCATGAACCGCATTATCGAAAACAGCGAACTGCTGATACCAAAGCCCAAGATAAGGATAGTTGACTCCCCGACGGTCGCAAGCCTGCAACGGCAAGTGGATACCGAACTCGAGAAGGAATACCCGAGCGAGGAATACATTGTCGAGAAGGTTAGTGACATCGCAAGTCAGTTATATAAAGAAACCCAGGCAAAGAAAATGATTGTCGCTCAAATTGCAAGGAAACGAGCCTCAATGATGAAACCCCAGGAAAACTTTAATTGCGATTACTTCTCCGACCTTGTAGACTATGCCACACTCTCAAGTTCGGGGAAAGTCAGGCTCTACACCAAGGTAGGGACAGAAATCACCGAAGGAGAGAATGAATAATGGCAGTAACCAAAATTCCAAAGAAAACAATCACCCTCATCGAGCCGAAGAAATCCTTCATAGTAGACAAGGCGCAACATCGTCAAAAGCGAGTTGCAGCATACTGCAGAGTGTCTACCGACAGCGAGGAACAGCTCACATCCTATACCAATCAGATGAAGGTGTATACCGAAATGATTGCTTCAAATAAGGAGTGGGAGTTCGCAGGGCTGTATGCCGATGAGGGCATCTCAGGTACGAGAGCAGACAAAAGACCTCAATTCCAAAAGATGATAGATGACTGCCACAAGGGTAAAATCGATATGATCATAACAAAGTCAGTATCGAGATTCGCACGAAATACTGTGGATTGCCTTGACTATGTTAGATCACTCAAAGAAATCGGCGTGGGCATCTACTTTGAGGAACAGAACATCGATACGCTGAAAAGTGATAGCGAATTGTACCTTGTCATATACGCAGGATTCGCACAATCCGAATCCGAAAGCATCAGCAAGAATATTACTTGGACGCACCGAAAGAACTTCGAAGAAGGCAGACCCATCTTTATGTATAACCGAATGCTCGGCTACAAGAAAGGTGAGGACGGGAACCCCGAAATCGTCCCATCGGAAGCAGCAATAGTGCAAAGAGTGTTCGATATGTACCTCTCCGGCAAGTCCACCGATGAAATCTCCGAAATCCTGCAAGGCGAAAACATCGAAATTCCCGGCAAGAAACTGAACTTCAGTAAATCAATGATTATCCGAATGTTGAAAAATGAGAAATATTGCGGAGATGCCATCCTGCAAAAAACGGTGACACTTGACCCAATCTCAAAAAAGCGAAAAGCCAACGAAGGTGAAGCACCCATGTGGCTCGTAGAAAACAGCCACCCTGCCATTGTCAGCCGTGAGATATTCAATAAGGCACAAGAGGAATCCGCCCGAAGAAAGGCAAAAGCACCGCAGTCTGAAAAGGTGGCTCTGACCGCCTCGGGAAAGTATTCCAAATACGCGCTCACGGAAGTAATGATGTGTGGAGAGTGCGGGAGCAGGTACAAAAGAGTAACATGGAACATCCGAGGTAAGCACAGAATCGTGTGGCGATGCATGAGCCGCCTTGACTATGGCAAGAAATACTGCGCCGACTCAATCACCGTCGATGAGCAGGCACTGCAAAGAGCCATTGTAAGAGCCTTAAATCGATTCAATATCGAAGACGAATCCACCTACCTAATGCTGATGAAATCCACCATCGGGGAAGCCATAGGAATCAACGGCAGCTCAGATGAAATCGACCTGCTCGAAAGAAGAATCGATGCCCTTAATAAGCGTATGCTTGACCTTGTAACACTGAGCGTTCAGGAAGATAGTGATGCCGAGGACTATGAAGATGAGTTCAAAAACATCTCCATGCAAATCGAGCAACTCTCGGGGCGCATCACGGCAATTAGAGAAAGTGAAAGTGAGGACGGAGAACTTCAAGCGCGGATTAAGGAAATCCAGGACACCATTGACAAACGAAAAGAAAATAAAGATACCTATGATGACTCAATTGTCCGGCAGATGGTAGAATGTATAAAAGTCTACCATGACGGCAGACTGCAAATTATACTCGGCGGCGGATATGAACTTGAAGAATACCTCGAAAAATAAAAACAGCAAGCAGCGAATAAGCCGTAGTTGCTTATTCGCTGACTCTATTAAGCATTGCTTTCGTTATTATCGCTTTCTTCATCTTCGCCAAGCTGTCCGATAGCGAAATTCTCAAAAGCTTCTGAATCGTCAAAATCCTCATTTTCGTCCGGTTCAATCCAGAGAGAAACATCCCGAGCATAGAGTTTGTTCATGAATAGTTTGCCCGCATTACTTTTCCTTTTTCCGTTATATTCTAAAAGCATCGCTTCGGCAAAGCCCATTGACCCCTTCCGGCGATCCCTGGCGGTACGAGTCAGTTGCTTAATGGAAACAGCACCGAGTTTCTCGCTGAACACCTCATCCTTTAACTGATCTTTATACACCACGCAAAGCTTGGTAACTGCATTCATAATGTTGGCGGAGAAAGAATTGGAGTCTCCCTCCCATGTGCCGATGATCAGGCGAAGAACACGGTTGAGAACCTGGTATCCGTATTTGGAGTAAATAGCCTCCAAAGTGGATACAGCACAGATGTGCCCCGGCGCTCTCTTGGCAGATATCTTCAAACCGTAAGACTCCACCAAATCTCGAATCATAAGCTGTTCTTGGTTCTTAGCCTCCAAGTTCGCTACGAAAATTTCAAAAGGCGCAAGGTTCTTCGCGAATTTCATCTGATTGGCAAAGATATCGGCTTCATGTTCATAGCACAGATCATCATAGATCATGCACCATACCGGAGTTTCGCGAGAGCCGGAAGCAAGTGCGACAATTTCAATGGTATGCTGCCCGTTAAAAACATAATTGATCCCGTCTCTTCGGCTGACCTTTACGGGATTGATTTGAAACAGATCGAAGTTTTCTGCCGTTTTCTCAATACGCGCCTGCGACAGATTCCGTTGATAATCCTGGTTCGAAACCAGGTTTTTGATTGGAATTTTCTCGAAATGAACATTCGGCACAAACGGCGAATAATCATCCATGTTATATATCCTCCACTTCCGACAGCATATCCGCTATCGTATTTCGCAGCTCACGCAAAGCCTGTGCCAAGTCACCTTTAGCCTGGGGAGAAACGATGGTGAGGTCTGCCGTATTCTTTGCCCGTTCAATAGAACTCTTCCATGAAGGAATCGTTAGAGTCAGACTGCTGATTTCCGCATCCGGATCATACTCGGGCATATCCTTCACGGAAGGCCCCGTGGAAATATCTCCCTCGGAATAAACTGTTTTATTCCCTTGCACAACCGGTCGCGTGGCTTTGTAATGCATAAACTCAGCAGGATTTCGATCAATCTTCCGATTGATTCGCCGAAGATCCTGCGGATTTAGTTCCGCCATTTCCAACACATGCTTATGGGCAATCTTGTACTGCCCCGAAAGAATCTTGGGCACTAATTTCGGCTCTTTCTTTCCGATTTCTTCTAACGCTCTCGTAAATATGGCATACTTCTGCACAGTGGCAGCCGATACATTATTATCTTCGGCAATTCTCTGTGCCGTCCAATGGCGGCAAGCCTTGTCCGCATCCTCTTCGTCCATCGTGGATATATCCAGGGTGTGCTGATTTCTCCCTATCTTATTGCGAATTCGGGTAACCAATTTTTCATTCTCGTACTGCATACCAATAAGGAACTTGCGAGTCTCTTCGGTAATATTTCTTCTGCCGAGTTGATTGGCACATATCCAGGCGACAGCAGCCTCTCGGCACTCAAATTCCATATCCTTTGTATCAAAGGGGATGCTGTGGCGCATACAAATTTCATAACGGTTATGACCGTCCACAATGGTGTCATGCCATACAACGATAGGGTCACGACAGCCGTCATTTATAATATTCTGCTCGAGTTGCAAAAATTCTCTGTGCCGCAGCGGACGGATTAAATGTCTGAATTCTTCGTCTATTTTCAGCCTTTTCAACTCCATTATCGCTCCTCCAACCCATCAATTTTATGGAGAGAACTGAGTGGAAAAACACCTGCATTTTCTTCTGCTATAATCTCTCCGGTCAGTCTGTATGCGTAAGCGCTATCTAATCCTTCCACCAAGGAGCAAAGTTTATTGACAAATGAGGTGCTGTAAATTTCGTAGGAGTTATCCGGATGCAGCGCAGCCAAATTTACACGATGAGTATAATTTGTTCTCTTGTCCGTTCCCTGGATAGCAAGCATCATAGCTGAAGGGCTGACAAGGAACTGAACATACTTGGGTGTCCCGAGCAAAGCCAGTGTGCTTCGATGAATGCGAATACGGTATTTTTTCAAGTCAACCGCTATAGTCACTTGTTGTCGAGTCTGTTCGCTCATGATTTATTTCTCCTTCCGGCAGTGCAACTGTGTCGGCAGTCACAGTTGCTGTCGGACTTTGCCGAACTGCCTTATTTTCCTTGATTGAGTAGATGGCATAGCCATCGAATATGTTCACAAGCATGGACTGCTTGTGCTCATTTAAGGTCATTCCGAATTGGTTCTGCCAACCAATCGGATATACCGGTGTCCTTGATGCCGTTGATTTAGCACCTTCCGCATCATATGTACGCTGATACACCTCGGTGGATGTTAAATCAAATGCTATCAGGTATTCGCCATTAGCGCGGATGATATTCCCGAGCATCTTATAGCGGTGATCAGGATTCCAATCCATCATGTCAAACATTTTCAGGAAGAACAGCGTACATGTTGTTTGCCTCGGCTTCCTTTTGTCTTGACCGATTGAACACCACTGGAACGACCCTCGTTCATTCTCACCACAGGGACGGAGAGCCAAAATCTTTGTATGAGGATTGATCAGCGCCTGGACATAGTCTGTGTGCGGAAACTTGGTCAGGCAAGCTGAATTCACATAGAATTTGCGGTTATTGAATGTAACCGCAGGCTCACGAATATGAGCAAAGAACTCTCTGCGGACAACCTGGAATTCCTCCAGGTTGAAGTCCATGCTCATTTCAATCAATTCTTCCTCGTCATTTAATACCGGAATCTTGTGCAGCTCTGAGTCCGCCGGGGGAGCAAAGGCCTCTGTCATTGTCCTTTGTTCAGTAATATCATTCATAAACTACCTCCTGAATATCTACGCCTTGCAATTCCTGCGTGATAAAACTTTTGAGTTCTTCAAACGCCGTCACATGGAGCTTGTTGCCGGTCTCGAAAAGTTGGCCCTCCAAACGGAGCATCCAATCTTCCTCGCTCTGCCGCTGAAGTTCCGTTACGGACTTCTCCTGTGCATAGAACTGCTTACCAAAGGAACTTGTCCATGATTCGGGAATTGCACGAATGCGCTTTCCGGATGGCATCAACGGCTGCACATTTATACAGTCTTCTTCGCCGTTTTCTTTAGAAAGCACATTAGGCTTGAAATATGCCTCGGAGTCAACGGTATCAAAGATATAGGCAACTACGCCATCCTGCTCATAGAGAGTGCCTAAAATGCGGTATTTGTATTCGATGTTCCAACCAAGAAGGTTGAACATCGTCTCACTGAAAGCGGCGGTTGGGATTAACCGTGGGTATAGAATACCTTTCTCCGGCTTTGACGCCATTACACTATTACGATTTTCTTTGGTGGTCGGTCGAATCGCAAGTTTTCGGCTAATGGGATTTATCAGAATCTCAATATAATTCTGTGTGCCGAATTTCCGGACACACGCGGTACTGAACTTGATAAACTTATGATAAATAATGGCGTGAGGCTGACGCGGAGCATCGAAGAACTCGCCGCGGGCTATTTCAAAACCGCGCAGGTCAAAGTCACCTGCTTCCACCTCAAACTGAATTTCTTCCTCCGGATGCGGTTCTTCCTCGGGAGATGAATACACGCTTTTGGAAGCCAGGTAGTAGTCTCCCTCTTTGAATCCTGCCCATCGGGGATTAATGGTGACGAAACCTTTGAGGACGCCGTCTTCTACAACGCGAATTTCGGGAAGGATAGACTTGTTTCCGTACTTAGCGTTATCGAGCATTTGCTGAACCGCAATATAATCATCACGGGAAACGATGCCGGGATGATGATTACGATATCGGCTCTGCGGTCTTTGGCCCCTGTTTTTCTTCGCCTTATGGGTACGAAAGTTTGGCGTAAAGGTTTTGCGAGTGAGGACATCACCGCAATGTCGCTCGTTGCGTAGTATTTGAACAATACCGTTGGAAGTCCAGTTGATATTTCCCAAATAGGACTTGCGTCCGAGAGCATTGAAAGCATCGGCAATCTGCTGTGATGAATAGCCGTACAGATACATATAAAACGCAAGTTTAACCGTAGGCGCTTCATCTGGATTCGGAATCAGTGTCCCGTCAGCATCATGCATATACCCGAGCAGTTTGGGAGTCAGAGGGATACCATTGTCCAATCGCATACGCAGAGATGTTTCCATCGACCTGCTTCGTGTGTGTGACTCTTCCTCGGCCATTGTGGCTTGGAAAGACAATGCAAGCTGTGAGTCATCATTCAGTGAGAAAATCCCCTCACTTTCAAAAAAGACTCCGACAGGCGGATTGCGTTCGGCAAGGTCTCGGACTATACCGATAAAGTCATAGATATTGCGGGCAAAACGGGAAACGCTCTTTGTGATTATCATGTCGATTTTTCCGCGCTTTGCGTCGGAAATCATCTGAAGAAACTGTTCTCGTTTATTCAGAGAAGTGCCGGAGATACCCTCATCAGCGTAGATTTTAACGAGCGCCCAGTGAGGGTGCTTGATAACGAAGTCTTCATAATACTTCTTTTGCAACTCAAAGGATGTAGTCTGCCGGACATCATCCGTAGAAACACGAACATAGATGGCAACCCTTTGCGGGACATCATTATCGTAATAATCGGCTTGTCTGGTCTCGGGAAAGTAATCATAGTTTTCGGGATCAACTTCAACATAGATGCGTTTTTTGGTCTTCGCCTTGGCTTGCTCTTTTTCTAAGCGTTTCGTTTTGTCAATCATGCAGCAGCCTCCTCTCGGAGTCATCGTCCGGCAGGCTCACCCATCCATCGGGGAAGAAGTCTGTGTCCCGCATATCTTCTTGATAATAAGAAGCAAGGGTGAAAATATCTTCGGAGATAAAGTAGATTCCGACCGGATGCGGCAGCGTTGCAAGGAAGCGAGACATGATTGTAATCTCCTGTGGTTTCTTCGTTACATTGGAAACCTTCTGTGTAATGATTAAATCCACCTTGCCGTCAAGACAATCTTGAAGCAGTCTGCACCACTCGGATGCATTCTCCATATTGGGGGCAGTTGAGCCTTCATCTATATAGAAGTCAACCAATTCCCACTTCGGACACAATGCCAATGTGTCTACAAACCCCTTCTTGTGAAAATCGAGATAATTCTCATACTTGGTCTGATTAAAGTATCGGATGTAAATGCCCACCTTGTACGGCTTTGACACAAGAGGTCGCTCACGGCGAATCGTATGCAGCCATATCAGATGGTCAGCAATCATCTCTGCCCGTTCCGTGTCTCCGTCAAATATCTCCGAAAAGTGCGGTGCAGTTTCTATCTGAGCCAATTTAGCGTGAATATCTATTTCGTCCATTTTGGTTATCCTCCCACTTGCAGTATTCAAAATAAGGCTAAGATTATTGTAAATCATGCAAGGCTTAATATCGACTAACCACAGGTCAAGTGCTTAACCACCGGTTTATCACAGACGAAAAAAATGCAAAAAAATAAGGTCGGCAGACTGAAAACTGCCAACCCAAAGAGCAAAAAAGGAAGGTCAAGATTGACCTGCCTCGAAAATCATATTTGAATTGAATAGATAATTGTCTCCGCTGAAAAGTTGATTGATTTTTCAGAAAACCCTTCAATGAAAGCGGCAAGAACAAAAACCAGGTCAGACATTGTTGCCCGACCTGTCAAAATAGGTATTCGTCTTTCTTCATCCGCATTGTGGTTTTTAATTCCTTCACGATCTTGATAATGGAATCAATCTCGGCAGGAGAACAATCTGCCAACAAATCATTGAACTCACCTTGGTATATTCCGTTGACCTCAGGAGTGTTGGTGCGGAGCAGTACATCGGCAGAAACCTGCAATGCCTCAGTTATATACACAAAAGTGGAGAGCCGCAATTTGGTCTTTCCGTTTTCAACCTCACTCATATGCGGAACGGAGATGAATGCTTTTTCCGCCAATTCTGCTTGGCTCATATTTCGCTGAAGGCGAACATCACGAATCCTTGCACCGATTGCCTTATACCTTGCATCGTCAAGTTCTCTCATGACGCACCTCCCACATCCATTTATAGTATATAGATTATTATATAATCTATGCCCGATGTTTGGAATAAGCCGCAGTTGAACACATCGGCTATACCTTATAATAGAAACATCAATTTTTTGGAGGTTTCTATATGCAAATCAACTACATTCTTCTCGGGCAGAGAATCCGTGCGTTCCGCACAAAGAAAGGCATTACCCAAATGGAGCTTGCAGAGCGAATTGATCGTTCTGCTGCCTATATGAGTTATGTGGAGACGGCGTACAAGTTTTGCAGCCTCGACACCCTGGTGAGAGTGGCAAACGAACTTAATGTCTCCACCGATGACCTGCTTATTGACAGCCTTACCAATACAATCAAGGCATCCAATCATGAATTCACCGCAATTCTCTCAGATTGCAGCGACTATGAAATGCGGGTATTACTTGATATCGTTAAGGCAACCAAGCAAGCGATGCGTGAATACAAGTATTTAACCCGAGCCAACTGCAGATAAAATTATAGGTTGCTTTCGGCTTCGATGGAACACTCCGAAAGTCAAAGAATAAACCTACAGTTTGCGAAACAACAACTGCATAAACAAACGGTTGAAAGAGCACCCCCCCGAAATGTTCGCTTGCGAATATGATTTCGGGGGTTTGCGAATACATTTTCTCAAATCGCAGGACAAGAATCAAATTGACTGATATACTTATCATCGGAAAGGTGGCACAACTATGATTTATTACACCGGTGACATTCACGGGCAGAAACATGATATAGAACGATTCTGTAAGCGTTTTAATCCCTCAAGGGAGGATATCATCGTAATTCTCGGCGATGTCGGTGCTAACTACGGGCAAGACGAAAGAGATGCAGAATTGAAGTATGCACTTGACAAATTGAAGCCCACTATTCTCTGTATCCACGGCAATCATGAAATAAGGCCATGGCATATTCCAACATATAAAACGAAGGAATGGCACGGCGGCACCATATGGTATGAGGAAGCCCATCCTTCCGTATTGTTTGCCAAAGACGGCGAGATATATGACTTAGAGGGGCTTCGACACATCGTTATCGGCGGCGCCTACAGTGTGGACAAGTTCTATCGCCTTTCCCGAGGATACGGTTGGTGGTCAGATGAACAACCAAGTGAAGAAATCAAGCAATATGTAGAGCAGCAGCTCAAAGAAAATGCTATCGATGTTGTTCTGTCACACACCTGTCCTTTCAAATATGAGCCTGTCGAAGAATTCCTCCCGGGTATCGACCAAAGTACAGTGGATGACAGTACGGAGAAGTGGCTCGATGTCATAGAAGAAACGACGGACTATATGGCATGGTTCTGCGGACATTGGCACACAAACAAACGAATTGATAAAATGCATTTTCTTTTCCACCAGTTCGAGTCAAGTGAGGAATTACAGAAGATGAAGGTCAACAAAACAAATTTAGAAAGAGAGATGGAAGATGGGTAAGATATTTTTTACCGGTGATCTGCACTTTGGACATGCCAATGTGATTGCTTTTGATAATCGTCCGTTCAAGACGGTTGAGGAAATGGACGCGGAACTTATCCGCAGATGGAACAACAAGGTTGGCAAGGGCGACCTCACTTATGTCCTTGGGGACATGATATGGAAAGCACGAAACGATGACGCTCCGGAGCTTATCAAAAGTCTAAACGGTCAGATCATACTCATTAAAGGAAATCATGACCGCTTCCTGCACAATGCAAAGGCCAAGGCAGCGCTTGCAGGAATCAAGGATTACGACGATATTTGCGTAAGCTTGGAAGACGGAACGAAGAAAAGAGTTATCCTCTCCCATTATTTCACTCCGATGTACAACGGACATAGATACCAGGCAATCCATCTACATGCTCATTCCCATTTTACTGATGAAGCGGATTTTGAGGTTGATTTTGCGAAGCGTCTTAATAGCATCGGATGCCGGAATGAAATCTACAATGTAGGTTGTATGTATTGGAATTACGAGCCTGTAACCTTGGACGAGATTATTGAGAATGGAAGGACAATACGCCCCACCTATGGCGAAAGATCTACTGAATATATGGCACAGTTCCCGTGGGAAAAGAATCAAACCGTTAATCCCGAAAACGAGATTAGTTGGAATGTGTTCTACCACAACTGCAACAGCCGCAGCATCGAAACCTTCAATGTCTTCGAACACGGTTCATTCCGTGAATATGTGAAGAAGGCCGCTAAGAAGTATCAGAACAAAGAAGACTTTGCCAAGCAACTCCGCAGCGAGGTAATGTATTACTTTTGGTCGAAGTGCGAATGGGAAGTTCTTGTTACCCCATGGATATCTCCACGTGAATCTGAGAAAAAGAAGATAGATGTCTGTTGGCAGATTATGAATAATTGGGATGTGTTTGTCGATTACACATGGGCCAACAGAAAGAAGCTGTGACGATGGGAAGATACTACAGACTAATTTTGAACGATTACTCTGCAGTTTCCTTCACGAGTTTCAGCAAAGACTACTTCTTCAGAGTTGGATAAGGAGAAGACGATGAGTAAAGATCTTGTGACAATGACTATTGAAATCGACAGAGAGGTATATAATAAGGCAGCCGAACTGTTCAAGAACCTCGGGACAACGATTGAAGATATGACCGTGGGATTTCTCAAATTCTGTGTGATCCCCGAAAACCCGCCTGTGCTCAAGGCATATTTTGGCATAGAAAATGCACCTGCCGAAGCAGGTGCACAACCGGAGTTACATCATAGGATTTTCAAGCAGGTCTTCGATATCGCAACCAAGAACACGGGATAGCTTGTAAAGTGTTTGTGCCTGTGCCTTATCAATGTTGTTGACTCTCTGCTCATACATTTGAATGTTTCGGACTTTGATGCCCGATTGTTCCGCAAGTTCTGACTGAGATAAGCCTCTGCTTTCCCGAATGCGTTTCAGATTGGAATCGCCTTCGGCAGCCTTGTAGAACTCTTCCATCGTATCAATGAAGTTCGTGATATCCATCTCATGATAGACCGAATACATTCCGATAATCTTAGTCAAAGGAATTCGCTCGAAGATATCTTTGAACCTGCGGCCGCAGTACCATTGATATTCTGCAAGTGCCCACCCTGCCCAATACTCGGGAGAGCATTCCTCAGAGTTTGTAGGCTTCGGAAGTTCTTTTCTGCCGTATGCTTTCAGGATAACCGCACGGGCAAGTTCAACACCGGACATACCTGCAACATAGGCAGGATTGCCGCGCTCAAATTGCTCGGCATAGCCTGTGTTGATAAAAAGTACGGTAATCCAATCCGGCTTAATCTTGCAGTCATTGATAGCATAATCGAAGAATGAGGACAGACGATCCTTTGCATTACTCAAATAGGATTCGTTGTATGCGTGGGTCATCATTACTCATCTCCTCTCTCAAGATGTCAAGTACAAAGATATCATCCCGATACGATTTGGTTTTCTTGATTTCTTTACGATAAGTATCTCTCGCCTTGGTGTCTCTATCCAGGAACTTGGGATAATAGACATTCTTATCGACCGAATATGCATCGACAAACTTCAAACGCTCAAATCCTCTTTGCGAGATAACAACGGTTTGTTCGCCGAGTTTGCCGAGACGAAGCGCCTTGTTCAGACTTCTGAGAGGAAGCGTGTTGGACACAAAGGATTCAGCATACTGAAAGTAAGAATCGTCCGCGCGGTATCCGACAACAATGTCGTAGCCGGAAAGGTCAACCGAGTAATGTTCGATGATATAATCCCGAGCGTCAACCGCAACCTCGGAATCGAGTTTGAAGGTACGGAACTGAAGAAGCAAGGCAATCCAGTTGAGGACTGTATGATTGCCGCTCAGCAGGTTCAGTACTTTCAGCCCGTCTTCGTCAAAGTCGTAGACATTTACAAAGCCATCCGTGTTCTTTTTGCAGGCCCATTCTCTGGCCATCTCCTCGACACGGGTACAGTAAAAGCCTCTTCCGTAGTCATTGTGTGGATTACCGATATTGATATCCGGAACCTCGATGATGTGATCCGTTCCGTGAAGTAATTGAATTGTGCTCATAAAGCCAAGCCTCCCTATATCATTGTGATGACACAATCATATTATATCATTGCAACGATAGTTTTGTCAACAGGGTTTGATAATATTCCGAAATAAAGTTCGAAACGGAGGATACGAAATGCATGCTTTTAGAAATATGAAACCACCGGACACGATGGAACGAATAAGTGAGATGAAACGATGACCTATGTATTATCCGACATCCACGGCAACCTGCAACGATTTAAGTCCATTATGGCTCAAATCAATCTTCAAACGAATGATACTTTGTATGTCCTCGGAGATGTGATAGATAGGTACGCCGGAGGAATCAAAATATTAAGACAAATCATGAGAATGCCCAATGCCGAAATGTTGATTGGCAACCATGAATATATGATGCTCAACGCCATCGGTCATTGCAAAGATGCAGCCGAAGAAAAGGAAAACACGAATCGGCGAGAAAAAAGGCTTTGGTACAGGAACGGCGGTATGATTACGCATGAGCAGTTCAAACATTATCGCAAAGATATCCGAGTCGAGATTTTCAATTTCATCCGCCAACTGCCGACAAACCTTGAAGTCGAGGTCAACGGAGTCAAGTACAAGCTTGTCCATGCCTCTCCCGAGGAAAACTACATGAAATCCTCCTGGAATACTTATGACTACAAAAATAGCCGTGAATTTGCTATATGGGATAGATGGGATGAAACACAACCGATTCCCGAGGGATATGTACTGATCTTCGGCCACACGCCTACCTGCTACTTTCACGACAAAATGCCGTGGTGCATTTGGAAGGGCGATAATGCAATCGGCATAGACTGCGGCTGTGGCTATGAGTATGGCCGCCTTTCGTGCCTCCGATTGGATGACATGAAGGAATTTTATTCGGATTGCTGACACAGATGGTATCAGTCAAAAGAAAAAGGTGTCACCAATGGGAACTTATTATGCAATTTATGCCGAGGTTCGTGTCGGCAATCAGTGGTACAATTTGAATCCGCTATTTCAGCGCGCTGACGGAAATATCGATGTCTGTCCGGTCATTTCGGGACGAAATTGGCTTCGTGAAACATATGAAGAACTGGAAGAAGTCAGCTATACTTGCGGTCGACCGGAGAATATGAGCAAAGAAGTCCGGTCGGTATTTTACCATGAAGATGATGAACCATACGACCCGTACTTATATATCGATACCTACAAGGATTTTTACAGCCGTTCCATGTTCCTTGTGAACTACGGCAAATTCGTAAAAAGTCGAGTCAAGAAGGACAAGCCGGCACGATACCGCGGGTATGCTTCCAAGGTTAGCATCGCAGCATTTGAAATCGACGAGTATGATACCATAGGTTATTGGCTTACGCCAGAGGAATATGAAAAACTGTCCGACAAGGAAAAACAAGAGTATTCCTACTACGAGTGGGACGAATACGAGGACTGGTACAGGGTTTATAACTTAATCGTGGACAGAGTGGATACCATGCTCGGCTATTTCTGTCGATGGGCAGAATATGCTATCAAGGATGCAAATCCGGACGAAACATGTCCAACTGCTGACTATGTCCGGCTGCTCGTATATCGGTGTTGAGAATAGACAGAACATCTGAGCGAAACATGAAAAGGTGGGATTGGTATGGACTATCATTGCGGTGATATATTTTCTCCCAACATGACAGGTCACGAGCTTATAATCTGCCATCAGGTAAACTGTCGGGGAATCATGGGTGCAGGACTTGCGAAGCAGATTCGCACCATGTTCCCACAAGTATATGAGATGTATCAAAGGAATTGTACCCAAGCCGCTAACCGTCAGGACTTGCTCGGGAAAGTGTTGTTTTGTCCGATTCGATACAACGGAGATGAATGGCTCATCGCCAACCTGTTCGCACAAGATGGCTTCGGTCGGGATAAATGCTATACCGATTATGACGCTCTGCGAAAAGCACTCACGGTTGTGAGAACTGTTGCAACACCATTACCGGCAAGGCCGCTGACGACCGTCCGCATCCCGTATAAAATGGGAAGCGGTCTTGCGGGAGGGTCATGGAGCATCGTTGAACAAATAATCAAAGACGAGCTTGTGGCTTATGACATACCCGTAGAAATTTGGGAGAAGGGATCAGTATGAGCGAAAATAGTCCTTGGGATGATATAGCTTATTTAATTGCCGCATTCGAAGAACAAAAGAAAATAATCTATGCGCATTATTCTCAAGCGGCTGCTTCGGTAATGACCGGAAAAATAACCGCAGAAAATGAGATAGAGAGAATTATGGACGGTCTTCTCGATTTCGGTGATGATGAGCAATTTCTTGGTCTGTACAAGAAGCTGTGCCGCCATGTGTATAACTCATATCCGCAGATGGTCGGCGAACACATCGCTCTCTTCCCAATGCAATTTGAAGAAAGAGACAATGACCATGAAAATGAGCGACAATATTTATGAAATCGTGCCCGTGAAGAACTAAGAGGAAGGAATGGTGTTTGAATGAAAAGAATATGGCTGTATTTATATGCCCAAGACGAAAAAGAGGTAGACATTCAAAGGGAAGAACTGATGAATCATTGCAGTGAGAGCCACATGAATATTGTAGGAGAAACCGTTATGATTCGCGAGAAAAAGCTTGACCCCGATGGCTTTTCTACTGCAATTAACCGCGCCGTGGAAAACAGATGCGATTATCTTGCGACTTATAAGACCGAGACAATTGAAATGGATGATCAAATGGGTATTGCGATCTGCGAGGCATACATAGAAAGCAATCTTTCTCTTTACTCAACGAATCATGGGGCGTTTATGGAAAAAATCTATAAGGCGCTCCCTTGGCTAAAACTTTGGAATGCGCCAAACCTTCACTCTATGGATGAGGATTTAGATGCTGGTGAAAAGCCGGAGTACCCAGAGCCTCGCGGGCTTGACTCATTAAAAGTGCGAGTGAAAAGACAAGGCAAAATCTGCAAACTGACATTTACGGATTTGTGTGAGGAAGAACAATTATTTGCGCTTTCTTGTATGTCCAAAGAGGAAATCAAAACTCTAATGATGCAGCTTGCGTCCAGCATGCAGCGACTTGTGAATATGTTTGATATTCGAAGGGATCAAAATGGACAACTTACTGCCAAAGGTGAAGAATACCTGCTTATCCAAAATTGAATCTGATGTGCATAGATAGCAAATATGAAGGGAGAAAAATATGAGTTATGATAAGACGGAAACAAGAGAACTTAATACACCGGCTCTGAACGAGGAAGAGTTAGATGTCATTGAGGTGCTCGACCACAGAGCATTGTTCAGCAACGGACGGATTAAGCCAGAGCATATTCCCGAAGGCTTACATGCATATGACCTCCGCCATAGCGATGACGGCGGTCGCTTCTGCTCCATTGAGCCGAGGGTCGGAGTCAATCACGGCGGCACCGTGCTGATGCGAGAGGTGCTCGATTTCGGTAAGGACGGATATATCCTACTTGACGATGACACTGAGCCGAACTTTTTGGGCGAAACAATGACGGCGTCGGAGTTTGTCGATGAAGAAACCCAGGACGAAGTCATGCGAATGAATGGTATGTGATGTTGAAAGGAATACGATGATATGAATACCGAAAAGCAGATAGAAAATTTCAATAACACTAACGCACCGTTCTATGTGGTTGCACACGATGACGGACGATTCAGCCTCTGCCTGCCGATTGCTTTGCTGAGCGATGAGTACCACCCATACTGTCAGACCGCATTTGACAATTATGCCAAGGAAATCGGCGATGAGGTGTGCGATGAGCGCGGACTCAAAACGCATGGCAACGGCTAGTCAAAGGCTTTGAAATGGTTTTTGCTTCGAAATTTTTGGAAAAAGCAATGTTGAAAAAGTATATGCCCAAAGCTGAAGCAGAATTCGACAAGCGTATTGAACGAAATCTACGACCAGCAGAACAACCATACATGGAAACCATCATACAACAAGTAAAAAAAGAAACATCGTTGTGGATGAAATGCCAATCACTCGTGAATTCATAAATGGAAGGATATCTTTTTCGGTTCGCACCCCAAAAAGAAAAGGCATCACAACCCTCGCTGTCAAGATACCGTTATTTTATAAAGAAGGCCGAAAAAGCCTTACTACAATCGGCTTTTTCAAAAAATCCGGTGATATCTTTTTCGGTGCTACGAGCCATATCAAGCGGATGTAACTGATTTCAGTTACATCCGCTTCCGTCTATCAAAGAACCCCTGCTTTCACGCGGTGAAAGCAGGGGTTCTTTGACAAGCACAAGGCTCCCCCTATGACAGGGGGAGCCTTTGATCAGCAGGGAAGGGAGCAGGCAAGCCCGCCGAGCCCGGTTACATAGCCGCAATGATCTCCACGATCTCCTGGCCGATGCGCTTCTGGGCCTCCACGGTGGCCGCGCCGATATGAGGCGTGCAGGACACCATGGGATGGCTGTACAGCGCCACGTTGCTGGCGGGCTCGTCAGCGTACACGTCCAGGCCGGCAGCCCGGACCTTGCCGGACTCCAGAGCGGCCAGCAGCGCATCCTCGTCCACGTTGCTGCCCCGGGAGGTGTTGATGATCACCACGCCGTCCTTCATCTTGGCAATGCGCTCGGCGTTGATGAGCGCGCCGCCGTCCACAGCGGGGGCGTGGACGGAGATGAAGTCGGACTTGGCCAGCAGCTCATCCATCTCCACATAGGGGATGTCCAGCTGCTCGGAAATCACGGGGACCTGATAGATATCGAAGGCGATGACCTTCATGCCGATGGCCTTGGCCATCACGCCCAGGTGCTGGCCGATGCGGCCGAAGCCCACGATGCCCAGGGTCTTGCCCTGCAGCTCAATGCCCTTGCCATAGGCCTTCTTCTCCCACTTGCCTTCGCGCATGGTGTGACCGGCGATGGACAGATACCGGGCGCAGGCGAACATATGGCCCATGGCCAGCTCTGCCACAGACTGGGAGGAGGCGCGGGGGGTATTCTTCACGTCGATGCCGTTGGCCTTGGCATAGTCCACGTCGATGTTGTCCACACCCACGCCGCCGCGGATGATCAGCTTCAGCTGGCCGCCCTTGGCCGCATCAATGTGCTCCTTGCGGACCTTGGTCTTGGAGCGGACCACGGCCACGTCAAACCCGCGCAGGGCCTCGCCCAGCTGATCGGGCTCATAGAACTGCTCCACTACCTCATGGCCATGCTCCCGCAGCTGCGCCATAGCGGTCTTATCCATACCGTCAGTAACCAGAATACGCATCGTAATAATCTCCTTCCATAATACGAAATGTTGTCAGATATAGGGGGCAGGGGGACGATGTCCCCCGTTTTGCGTGTTACTTGTGCTCTGCCTCGAACTTGGTCAGGAACTCCACCAGCGCCTGGGCGCCCTCGATGGGCATGGCGTTGTACACGGAGGCCCGCAGACCGCCCACGGACTTATGGCCCTTCAGGTTGTCGAAGCCGGCCTCCTTGGAGGCGGCCACCACGGCGGCATCCAGCTCCTTGTCGCCGGTGACGAAGGGGATGTTCATCAGGCTGCGGTCCTGGGGCACCACGGCGCCCTTGAACAGCTTGGAGGAATCCAGGAAGTCATAGATGACCTGGGCCTTGGCGATGTTGCGCTTTTCCATTTCCTCCAGACCGCCGATGCTCAGCAGATACTTGAACACCTTGCCGCAGCAGTAGATGGCCCAGCAGTTGGGGGTGTTGTACATGCTGTCGTTGTCGGCATGGGTCTTATACTTCATGTAAATAGGGGTCTTGGGATCCAGGTCGTCCCGGATCAGATCCTCCCGGATGATGACCACGGCCATGCCGGCGGGGCCCACGTTCTTCTGCACGCCGGCCCAGATCAGACCGTAGTCGGACACGTTGCAGGGCCGGGACAGGAACATGGAGGACTGGTCGGACACCAGCACGTGGCCCTTGGTGTTGGGCAGCTTGTGCCAGGTGGTGCCGTTGATGGTCTCGTTCTCGCAGATATAGACGTAGTCGGCGTCCTCGGGAATGTCCAGGTCGGAGCAGTCGGGGATGTAGGAGAAGTTCTTGTCGGCGGAGGAGGCAACCACCTGCACCTCGCCGTACTTCTTGGCCTCGGCAATGGCCTTCTTGGACCATGCGCCGGTCTCCACATAGCAGGCCTTGCCGTTCTTCATCAGGTTCATGGCCACCATGGCGAACTGCAGGGTGCCGCCGCCCTGGATAAACAGGACCTTGTAGTTATCGGGGATGTTCATCAGCTTGCGCAGGTCGGCCTGGGCCTCGTCGGCGATCTGCTGGAACACCTTGGAGCGGTGGCTCATCTCCATGACGCACATGCCGCTGCCGCGGTAGTTCATCATCTCGTCGCGGATCTCCTCCAGCACGGGCTCCGGCATCATAGCAGGACCGGCGGAGAAGTTGAAAGTACGACCGTATTTCATGTTGCTTTTCCTCCTGATTGTTGTGATAGGGTGTTTTGCGGTTTGTTCCTTTTGCTTCTATCTCATAGTATACGGCAAATGTTCCCCAGAATCAACAGGGAAAATCTCAAAAAATCAGCCTGCCTGAAAAATTTTCAGGCAGGCCCAGGTTTTTTGGCGGGAGATTGACAGATGCCCGGGAACATGTTACCATCAAGCAGGTGTTAAGAAAAGAGAGAAAGGTCGTGTCACAGGTGCGGCGATTGCGGGATGAGTTTGCCCATATGGGGCTTTATGTGAAAACACTGTTCAAATGGGTGCTGCTGGGCGGCGTTATCGGCGTGGCCGGGGGCGCAGTGGGCTCGCTGTTCCACATCGGCGTCAACTATGCCACCGCTGTGCGCCTGGCCCACCCCTGGATCCTATACCTGATGCCGGTGGGGGGCCTTGCCATCGTGGGGCTTTACAAGCTCTGCCATCTGGAGGGCAAGGGCACCAACGCCATCATCGAGTCCGTTCACTTCGGCGAAAGCGTCCCCATTCTGCTGGTGCCGGTGATCTTCGTGTCCACCGTCATTACCCACCTGTGCGGCGGCAGCGCCGGCCGGGAGGGTGCAGCCCTTCAGATCGGCGGCGGCCTGGGCTTCCAGGCGGGCAAGCTCCTGCGCCTGGGGGAAAAGGACCTGCCCCTTGCCACCCTGTGCGGCATGAGCGGCGTGTTCTCCGCCCTGTTCGGCACGCCCCTCACCGCCACGGTGTTCGCCCTGGAGGTCATCAGCGTGGGCGTGCTGTATTATGCGGGCCTGGTGCCCTGCATCACCGCCGCCATGGCGGCCTTCGGCGTGTCCACCCTCATGGGGGTGGAGCCCACCCGGTTCACGGTGTCCATGCCCCGGGTGACCCTGGAGCTGATGCTGCCGGTGGTGGTCCTGTCCATTCTGTGCGCCCTGGTCAGCATCCTGTTCTGCAAGGGGCTGCACTGGACGGAGCACCTGCTGACCCGCAGCTTCCGGAATCCCTGGCTGCGGGTGCTGGCCGGTGCGGCCATCCTCATCGTCCTGAGCATGCTCACCAACGGCGACTACAACGGCGCGGGCATGGACGTCATCGCCCGGGCCCTGCGGGGGGACGTCAGCGGCTGGGCGTGGCTGTGGAAGCTCCTGTTCACCGCCGTCACCATCGGCTGCGGCTTCAAGGGCGGCGAGGTGGTGCCGTCGTTCTTCGTGGGCGCTGCCTTCGGCTGCTTCATGGGGGGGCTCCTGGGCCTGCCTGCGGGCTTTGCCGCGGCCATCGGCCTGGTGGCGGTGTTCTGCGGGGCGGTGAACTGCCCCGTGGCGTCGGTGCTGCTCAGCGTGGAGCTGTTCGGCTCTGCCGGGGCGCCCTACTTCGCCGTGGCCTGCGCCCTGAGCTATCTCCTCTCCGGCTACTGCGGCCTATACAGCAGCCAGACCATCCTCTATTCCAAGCTCCGTGCGGAGTTCATCAACGTCCGCACCCACGAGTGACAAAAATGTAAGCTCAGACCGGGGAAATGTAAGCCCATTCGATGGCCGCTCATTTCCCCGGTCTGCTATAATAGGCCCCGTAAAGGAGGCATGGATATGCAAATTCTCAATGTAACGGGCCTGAAAAAGGTCTATACCACCCGTTTCGGCGGCAGCCAGGTCACGGCGCTGCGCCAGGTGGACTTCTCCGTGGAGGAGGGGGAATATGTGGCCATTATGGGCGAGTCCGGCTCCGGCAAGACCACCCTGCTGAATATTCTGGCGGCGCTGGATAAGCCCACCGCCGGCCGGGTGGAGCTGGACGGGCGGGACATGTCCGCCGTCCGGGAGTCCGACGCTGCGGCCTTCCGCCGGGACAACCTGGGCTTCGTGTTCCAGGAGTTCAACCTGCTGGACACCTTCACCCTGCGGGACAACATCTATCTGCCCCTGGTGCTGGCGGGGCGGCCCTACCGGGAGCTGAAGGCCCGCCTGGATCCCATCGCCCGCCAGCTGGGCATTCTTACGGACCCCTCCCAGGCCCTTACCGGCGCGGACCTGGACGCCCTCAGCGATGAGGAGCTGACCCAGACCGTGGACCACTACAGCGTCTATGCCCGGGTCCAGCCGGAGCACAAGGTCCGCATCGTCACCGCCTGGCGCCGCCGGGGCGCTGTTACCGCCATGACCGGCGACGGCGTCAACGACGCCCCGTCCATCAAATCCGCCGATATCGGCGTGGGCATGGGCATCACCGGCACCGACGTCACCAAGAACGTGGCGGACATGGTCCTCTCCGACGACAACTTTGCCACCATCGTGGGAGCCGTGGCCGAGGGCCGCCGCATTTACGACAACATCCGCAAGGCCATCGCCTTCCTGCTGGCCAGCAACATGAGCGAGGTGCTGGGGGTGTTCACCGCCGCCCTGCTGGGCTTCACCCTGCTGAATCCCGTGCATCTGCTGTTCATCAACCTGATCACCGACTGCTTCCCGGCCCTGGCCCTGGGCCTGGAGCGCCCGGAGCCGGACATTATGGACCGCCCGCCCCGCTCTGCCAAGGACGGCGTGTTTTCCGGCGGCCTGGGCTTCGACATCGCCTATCAGGGAGTGCTCATCACCGTTATCACCCTGATCTCCTATCTCATCGGCCACTGTATGGAGGTGGGTTATTTTGAAATGCCCCGGGGCGTCTCCCCGGACGGCATGACCATGGCCTTTTTGACCATGAGCATGTGCGAGATTTTCCACAGCTTCAACATGCGGTCCCAACGCCGCAGCGTGTTCACCCTCCGGAGCCACAACCGGGTCCTCTGGGCCGCTATGCTGGGCTCCCTGGTCCTGACCACCGTGGTGCTGGAGGTGCCGCCCATTGCTGCCGCCTTCGGCTTTACTCCCGTGGGCTGGGCGGAATACGGCATTGCCCTGGCCCTGGCCGTGCTGGTGATTCCCGTGGTGGAGCTGGTGAAGTTCATCCAGCGCCGCCGCGCCCGATAAACAGACAGAACAGGCCCCGGCGCACTGCGCCGGGGCCTGTTTGCCTGTTTCATTTATTTCTGCCGTTCCAGGCAGGTCTGATAGGTGTCCCACAGGTCGTCGTTCATCTCGAACACCGTGCGCCCCAGGCG
>ENA-OROZ01000237-OROZ01000237.1-human-gut-metagenome-genome-assembly--contig:-NODE-237-length-67093-cov-7.258570_pt1 | contig 67093 bp, 73 predicted proteins | sample MGYA00242138_ERZ509066 | MGnify/ENA primary metagenome ERZ509066 (study PRJEB26280, sample SAMEA2338691) | human gut metagenome | biome: human gut; feature: human-associated habitat; material: faeces... | reverse complement strand
AGACCTCTATAAGATATTCACAGCTATTGCATATCTGGTTTACACCGGATGTCAGCGGAAGATGCTGCCCCGATATTTGATGGGGCGAAAGTTACCTTCGCCTCGGCCACTCGTTGGCGTTTTTCTTCATCTCTTTCGGTCACGATAACCCCATCGCACCCTCAAGAGCTAAAGAAAATCACTCAACAATTGACCGCCCTGCCGTTAATATTTATTGTCGAACCGGCTCTTAATGTGTACACTTCGATAACTCACTATAAATAGTGATTGCAGATGACGAAAATATGAACTAATTTTGCACCGTGAGAATAAAGGGTTGTACATCATCAATGTTTTTCTTTGTCACGCTGCTTGCCGGCGTGAGCGCATTGTCGGCTTCGGCGCATAACGTTGCGGTTGAGGAGCCCGACACCATATTGTCGCTTGACGAGGTATCGGTTACGGCCATAAAGCAGTCGGCCGATATGCGTCGTCTGCCCGTGGCCTCGACTGTCGTGGGCGCCTCAGAGGTCGAGCGGCTAAATATTGTGACGATGAAGGATGTGAGCGAGGTAGCGCCGAATTTCTATATTCCCGACTACGGCTCGCGCATGACATCGTCGATATATGTGCGTGGCATAGGTGCGCGCATCGATCAGCCCGTGGTGGGATTGAATGTCGATAATGTGCCGTTCATGAACAAGGACAACTATGACTTCGACCTTGTCGATATAGAGCGCATCGAAATTCTGAGAGGACCACAGAGTACGCTTTACGGACGAAATACCATGGGCGGACTCATTAATATATATACATTGTCGCCGATGCGATATCAGGGATTGCGTGTGATGGGTGAATACGGATCCTACAACAGCGTGAAGGCTGCGGTGTCATATTATACAAAGTTAAACTCCCGCCTCGGAATGTCATGGGCCGGATACTTCACTCACACCGACGGGCATTTCACCAACATGAACAATGGCAAAAAGTGTGACCACGAAAATCAGGGCAGTCTGCGATGGAAAACAGTGTGGAACCCGATGGCCAACCTGAGCGTGGAGAACACTCTCGGAGTACAGATTTCGCGACAGGGAGGATACCCCTACGAGTTTGTCGAAACCGGCGAGATAAACTATAACGACACCTGCTTCTACAAGCGCACGGGAATAACCGACGGACTCACTGCGCGTTGGACGCTTGACAACGTGGTGCTGTCGAGCATCACCAGTTTCCAGTATATCGACGACAACATGACCCTTGACCAGGATTTCCTTCCCGACTCCTACTTCACGTTGGCTCAGAAGCGCAAGGAGTGGGCGTTGACGCAGGACTTCATAGGCCGTGGTGCAATAGGCGACTACAGTTGGCTCGGAGGCTTGTTTGCCTTTTACAAGCACACCGACATGAATGCTCCCGTTACATTCCGTGAAACAGGTATAAAGGAGCTTATCGTGGACCATCGTAACGATGCCAATCCTTACTATCCGATTCAGTGGAATGAAGACTCGTTTGTTCTCGGCAGCGACTTCCTGAACAGTGTCTACGGAGTGGCATTGTACCATCAGAGCGCCTATGTCCTCGGGGCGTGGAATGTAGCATTGGGAATGCGCCTCGACCTTGAACACAACCGGTTGCGTTACAACAGTCGATGCAATACGAGCTACACAATATATGACATAACCAAGGATGAACCCGAGGTGTATCGCGTCGATCCCGTAAACATCGATGACGGCGGTAGGCTTTCCAAGACTTTCCTCCAATTTCTGCCTAAGCTGACGCTAACCTATAATTTTGATGCCGGAAACATATATGGCTCGGTGGCTCGGGGATACAAGGCCGGAGGATTCAACACCCAGATGTTCAGCGATGTGCTTCAGCAGCGCATAATGGGGCTGATGGGACTGAGCGAGAAATATGATGTGAACGAGATTATATCCTACAAGCCCGAAACGAGCTGGAACTACGAGATAGGCGCTCACTTCTCGTCGACCGACCGACGGTTTACGGCCGACATGGCGCTCTTCTACATCGACTGTCGCGACCAGCAGCTCACGGTGTTTCCCGACGGAGTGACTACGGGCCGAATCATGACCAATGCGGGTCGCACCCGTAGCTTCGGAGCCGAGTTGTCGATGAGCTTCCGTCCGGCCGACCGATGGTTGCTAAATGCAAGTTACGGCTACACAAATGCCAAATTCAGTAAATTTAACAATGGCATAGCCGATTACTCGGGCAACTATATACCCTACGCTCCGCACAACACCGTGTTTGCCGGAGTCAACTACACACAGCCGGTTAAGTCGAAGCTGCTCGATGCTATTGCGCTGAATGTCAACGCGCGAGGCGTGGGTGAAATCGTGTGGGACGAAGCCAACAAAGTGCGCCAGCCTTTCTACGCGCTGCTCGGAGCATCGGTGCGATTTGAAAAAAATGATTTTTCACTTACTTTTTGGGGTGAAAACATCACCGGTACACAATATGACACGTTTTATTTCGTTTCTATAGGGAACACATTCCTGCAGAGGGGTAAACCGCGACATATAGGAGCCACCCTCCGATTACAATTCTAAAATAAATTAAACCTAATATTAACGACAACAATGAACAAAACAAAAACGATTTTAATGTCGGCTCTCGTAGCCGTTGCAATGACAGCCTGTGACACAGACAGCAAAAACGAAAGAACATTCTCATTCCCGATGGCTAACTATGCCGCTCAAGCAGGAGGTGAAGCAGCTTTCTCAAACAGCGCTACAACTACCCGCATTGACTATGAGAACAGCCTTGGAGAAATCAATTATCCTACAATAAGCCTTCCCAACATGTCGTCGGGCAGCATGAAGATAAGCGGCCTTAAGCTTTCGTCACTCCCCAAGGGCGAGGGCCTTCAGCTTTCGGGCACCGGCGTGACTCCTGTAGTAAACGGAGCTACTTCACTCGGCTCGGCCAACGTAACTGCTTACTTCAAGGGTTATAACGGATATTATATGATTGACTTTGCCGACGGAACTTCGGTGACCAGCTTCTCTATCCCCTTGAATTACTTCAGTACAACCACCGTTACTTCGGCAAATCAAAATCCTTACACTACAAATACTGCCGACAAGAACCGCTATTCGGTTATAATCAATGCCGAGAAGAAGACTGCCAACATCGACATCCTCGCTGCAAGCTTTGCCGACAAGATGCCCTCGATGAACATGCGATTCAAGGATGTAAAGGTGTTGATGAACAAGAACTCGGTGACTCTTGAAGCCGACGAACTCATCCCCGTAACCTACAACTCAAGCAATCTTGAGGATCCTCAGCCCAAGTACAAGATTACCAATCTTCGTGCTCACGGTACACCCGAGCATGGCATGTCGCTCACCTTTGAGTGCGCAGGAACATTCCATGTAACGGCTGCCCTCGTTGATGTGTACACCAACAATCAGCAGTAATCGCTAAGAAAAAGTAACTGATAAAATAGAGTTACCATCCCTAAAGAAAGTCCGTCGGCTTCCGTCAAAGGTTGCCGTCGGACTTCTTTTATTGTGTCATATAGGGAGATAATTGAGGCTTTTTGGTGAAAATAAAGACAATCGCTGAGGCGTGCTATTCAAAAAAGTTTTATTATATTTGCATGAGATTTTTAGCAGAATTTAATAAAATGTTAACCTTGAATATTTATTTTGCTGAGAATCAATTTGTTTAATGCAGTTAAGCTACCATTGATGCAGTGCTCTATTTCAAATATTATTTTGGCTCCGGCTTCTCGCATTGGCGGGAAACAGGTGAAACGTGCATGCGTCGGGGAAGAAATATATGTCCGGGTCGCTGTCGGAAACTGTTCCGAAGTGGCCTTTTTTGTTTGAGGAAATTAGATTAACAATATGGTATCAGTAATTTTTGGTATTCAGAATTCGACTCTTGCCGTAGTTGCCGCCCTCACCGGTGTGGCACTTGTGGCATTGGCATTGGTGACTGCCGGATTAATATCGCCGAAGTCCTACAATGCACAGAAAGGTGAAGCGTATGAGTGCGGTATCCCCACACGAGGTGTGAGCATGGCCCAGTTCAAGGTCGGCTACTATCTCTATGCAATCCTGTTTCTTATGTTTGATGTGGAAACGGTGTTTCTGTATCCCTGGGCAGTGCGTATGCGCGAGCTCGGTGTTGAAGGATTGCTTTGTATCGCCTTGTTTTTTGGAATTTTAGTGCTGGGCCTCGTTTATGCCTGGCGGAAAGGAGCATTGGAATGGAAGTAACTACAAAAGGCATGCCCTATTCCGAATGGAAGGACAATGAATATATCGAAAAACTCGTCAAGGAGCTCAAGGACAACGGTACCAACGTTGTTGTAGGCACGCTTGACAACATAATCAACTGGGGGCGTTCCAACTCTATCTGGCCGCTCACTTTCGCCACCAGTTGTTGCGGTATCGAGTTTATCGCACTTGGAGCGGCGCGTTATGACATGGCGCGCTTTGGCTGGGAAGTGGCACGTGCCTCACCACGTCAGGCCGACTTCATGATGGTAGCCGGAACGATCGTTCACCGCATGGCTCCGGTGGTGCGTCGTCTTTACGATCAGCTCGCTGAGCCAAAGTATGTGATTGCCTGCGGTGGATGCGCAATATCGGGCGGTCCGTTCAAGAACTCCTATCACGTAGTGAAGGGTGTCGAGGAGATAATCCCCGTCGATGTCTACGTGCCCGGATGTCCGCCTCGTCCCGAAGCAATGATTTACGGTATAATGCAGCTCTCACGCAAAATTAAGGTAGAGAAGTTCTTCGGTGGAGTGAACCGTCAGGAAAAGCAACGCGATTTCCTTGAAAGCCATCCCATCGACGATGCGCAGTAACAGAGTGACTATAAACGAATTTTAAGAATAATACCCAATATTATCACAATTATGGCAAACATTCAGGAAAAAATAGCCAAACTGTTCCCCGAAGCAACATTTGAGGAGGGCGAATGTCTGTTGGTGAATATTCCCGATGCCAAATGGCATGCTCTTGCTAAGACTTTGAAGGAGGATTCCGAGCTTAGCTACGACTATCTTGTGGCTATAGTAGGTGTCGACTGGACCGAAACACTCGGTTGCATGTACTACCTCACTTCAACCAAATACAACACCCACATATCGGTGCGCGTGTCAACTGCCGACCGTGAGAAGCCCATGCTTCACAGCATAACCGACCTTTGGGCCGTGGCCAATCTCTATGAGCGTGAAGTTTATGATTACTTCGGCATAATCTTCATCAATCACCCCGATATGCGCCGACTGTTCCTGCGCAACGACTGGGTAGGTTACCCCTTGCGCAAGGACTACGATGCAAGTCCCGAGGTGAATCCCGTGCGTCTTGACCATGAAGAGGTCGAGGATACTTCGGTTACCTACGTTGAGGAGGCCGACGGAACTATCGTGAAGAAGGATGTAACCATCTTCGCACCCGAGGACTTCGTTGTCAACATCGGTCCGCAGCACCCCGCAACCCACGGCGTATTGCGATTCCGCACAGCCGTCGACGGCGAAACCATCAAGAAAATCGACCTTTACCTCGGTTATATCCACCGCGGTATCGAGAAACTTTGTGAGGGACTCGGCTATCCCCAGACCTTGCATTTCACCGACCGTCTTGACTACCTCTCGGCTCAGCAGAACCGTCATTGCCTGTGCCTGTGTATAGAGAAGGCTCTCGGAATTGAGGTGCCCCGTCGCGCTCAGGTGATACGCGTCATGATGGACGAGCTTATGCGTATATCATCGCACCTGCTGTTCATCGGCACATTCTGTATGGACCTCGGAGCCACTACAATGCTCTTCTATGCAATGCGTGAGCGTGAACGCGTGCTCGACATATTTGAACGTACTTGCGGAGCCCGCATGACATTCAACTACAACTGCATCGGCGGTATAATGGACGACCTCGATGCCGGATTTGTTGACGATGTCAAGGCTCTTATCGAAATAATGCCCAAGTGCCTCAAGGAGTATGACACCATATTCACCGGCAATGTAATCGCACACAACCGTATGGACGGGGTAGGCGTGCTGTCGCGCGAGGATGCCATATCCTATTCGGTTACCGGTCCTGCCGGCCGTGCTTCGGGTTGGGCCTGCGATGTGCGCAAGACCACTCCCTACGGCATATATTCCGAACTTGACTTCGAGGAGGTTGTGCTCCACGAGGGTGACTCGATGGCTCGCTTCAAGGCTCGTATTGAGGAGATTCGTCAGTCGATTCGCATCCTTGAGCAGCTTGTTGACAAAATCCCCGAAGGCGAAATATGTGCAAAGGTTCCCAAGATTGTCAAGTTGCCCGCCGGACACTGGTTCCAGCAGGTGGAGGCAAGTCGTGGCGCATTCGGCGTCTACATCGAGAGCACCGGCGGCACCAGCCCCATGCGCCTGAAGTTCAATTCGCCCTGCTTCAACCTTGCAGGTGTCGTTGACCACATAACCCGTGGCGGAAAGATTGCCGACCTTATCACCATTGGCGGTACGCTCGACTACGTAGTACCCGATATAGACCGATAGTAAGATTAAGAAAAAGTAAAGACAAAAACCGATATGTACGATTTATCAAAAGGAGCCGACTGGCTCAACCAGTTTCTCACGACCTATATGTCGCCATGGCTTGCGGTCGTAGTGGAATGTGTCATCATAGGAGTGGTTTTACTCTTGGCTTACGCCCTGCTCGCTCTTTTCTACATCTACTTCGAGCGTAAGGTGTGTGCCGCTTTCCAGTGCCGTCTTGGCCCGAACCGCGTAGGTCCCTTCGGAATATTCCAGAGTGTTGCCGATATGTTCAAGATTCTCATCAAGGAGCTCATATCGCTCAACCACATCGACAAGTTCCTCTTCGCGCTCGCGCCCTACCTTGTAATCATTGCTTCGATGCTCTGCTTCGCAGTGCTTCCGTGGGGCAAAGGCATTCAGGTCATTGACTTCAACATCGGTATATTCTTCCTGGTTGCCGTGTCGTCGATAGGCGTGCTCGGTATACTTCTTGCCGGATGGTCGAGTAACAATAAGTTCACACTCATCGGCGCCCTCCGTTCAGGAGCCCAGATGATAAGCTACGAGCTCTCAATCGGCTTGTCGGTAATCACGATGGTGGCTTTTGCCGGCTCGATGTCAATCACCGATATCGTGAATCAGCAGCAGGATCTCTGGTTCATCTTCTCGGGACACATACCCGCAATCATCGCATTTATCATCTACCTCATAGCAGGAACGGCCGAAACCAACCGTGGCCCGTTTGATCTTCCCGAGGCCGAGAGTGAGTTGACTGCAGGTTACCACACCGAATATTCAGGTATCCATTTCGGATTCTTTTATTTGGCCGAGTACTTGAACCTTTTCATCGTCGCAGGTGTTGCTTCATTGTTGTTCTTTGGAGGCTGGATGCCCCTCCACATCCCCGGATGGGACGCATTCAACCATGTTATGGACTTCATTCCGTCCATAGTGTGGTTCCTCATTAAGGCAATAGCTCTTTCATTTGTGATAATATGGTTCAAGTGGACATTCCCGCGCCTTCGCATCGACCAGCTCTTGTCATTGGAGTGGAAATATTTGCTTCCCATCAATTTGGCTAACCTCGTACTTATGGTAGTGGTAATCTGCTATGGATTGCACTTCTGATAAGTCTGTTTGATAAAAATATAAATCTATATAAACCCTGATTTTCGTAAAGATGAGCGATAAATTCGGAACAGTGACTCAGGTTATCGGCCCCGTGGTCGATGTTACCTTCGAGGGAAAGGACAATGTGATTCCTCCCATTTATACCGCGCTCAAGGTTGACCGCCCCGACGGTTCCACTCTTATTCTTGAAGTGGAGCAGCACATCGGAGAGGACACTGTGCGTTGTGTGGCAATGGAAAGTACCGACGGATTGCAGCGAGGTGTACGTGTTGACAACCTCGGCCGTCCGATTGCGGTGCCCACCGGCGATCAGGTTAAGGGACGACTCCTTAACGTTATCGGTGAAGCCATCGACCACCTTGCGCCTTTGAAGCGCGACAATCTGCGTCCGATTCACCAGCCGGCTCCTCCGTTTGACGACCTCACTATAGGCACCGAGATACTCTATACCGGTATAAAGGTGATTGACCTTCTCGAGCCCTATAGCAAAGGTGGTAAAATCGGTCTGTTCGGTGGCGCCGGTGTGGGCAAGACAGTGCTCATCATGGAGCTTATCAACAACATCGCCAAGGGTCACAACGGATTCTCGGTATTCACCGGAGTGGGAGAGCGTACTCGTGAAGGTAACGACCTCCTGCGTGAGATGATCGAGAGCGGCGTTATGAAGTATGGCGAAAAGTTCCGCGAAGGAATGGAGAAAGGCGAGTGGAATCTTGCTGATGTCAACATGGACGATGTGGCAAATTCTCAGGCTACGCTCGTGTTCGGTCAGATGAACGAGCCGCCGGGTGCGCGTCTTCGTGTTGCCCTTTCAGGTCTTACGGTTGCTGAGCAGTTCCGCGACCAGGACGGAGGCGGTAAGGAGATTCTGCTGTTCATCGACAACATATTCCGTTTTACCCAGGCAGGTTCCGAGGTTTCGGCTCTTCTTGGCCGTATGCCTTCGGCTGTGGGTTATCAGCCTACGCTTGCATCGGAGATGGGTGCCCTTCAGGAGCGCATCACCTCTACCAAGCAGGGCTCAATCACTTCGGTTCAGGCCATCTACGTGCCTGCCGACGACTTGACCGACCCCGCGCCCGCCACCACATTCAGCTTCCTTGATGCCACCACGGTGCTCAGCCGTAAGATTGCCGAGCTTGGTATATATCCCGCTGTTGACCCGCTGGAGTCGACTTCGCGTATCCTCGACCCCCACATCATCGGCGAGGACCATTACCAGACTGCACAGGCTGTAAAGCAGCTGCTCCAGAAGTACAACGAGCTTCAGGACATCATCGCCATCCTCGGTGTCGACGAACTTTCGGATGAGGACAAGCTTGTCGTTGCACGCGCTCGCCGCGCACAGCGATTCCTCTCTCAGCCCTTCTTCGTGGCCGAGCAGTTTACCGGCCTTCCCGGCGTGATGGTGCCGCTTAGCGAAACAATCCGCGGATTCAAGATGATTCTGAGCGGTGAGATGGACGAATACCCCGAACAGGCATTCCTTAACGTTGGCACAATCGACGAGGCCATCGAAAAGGGTAAGAAGATGCTTGCCGAGGTGAAATAAGTAAAAGATATTAACGACTATGATACTCAAGGTTATATCGGCACAAGACATCCTCTTCCAAGGCGAGGTTGACAGCGTGACGCTTCCCGGAACCGAAGGAGAGTTCACCGTATTGCGCAACCACGCGTCACTGATATCCACGCTCGAACCCGGTACCGTCACCTATCATCACGACGGCCGAAGTGGCGAGGTGCAGGTCAACGGCGGAATCGTCGATGTCGATAACAATGTAGTGTCAGTGTGCATTTATTGATATGAAGCGTATTGTTTTCTTACTGTCGCTTATATGCCTGGTGATTGCATCGCCGTTGGGCATGTCGGCCGAAGATAACGCCGAGGAGAAAGTCGAGAAGAAAATCAACCCAAAGGAGATTATCTTTGAGCACCTCGGTGACGGTTATGGGTGGGAAGTCCCTTTCTCCCATGACCTGCGTATACCCCTGCCTGTGATAGTGCGCGATTATGAAGGTCATTGGCACTGTTTCAGCTCAAGTCGCATTCAGCACGGCAAGGAGTATGACGGATTCCGGCTCGGCGGTAAGGACAGCAAGTGGCACAATAAGCTCGTGGGAATGAAGCCTGTGACTCAGCCCGACGGCAAGGTGGTGATGGAAGAGTATCGTCCGTGGGACATCTCCATAACCAAGAATGTGCTCGCAATCTTCATCTCGGTATTTATCGTAATGTGGATGGTGCTGAAGGTGGCCGCATGGTATCGATCGGCCGGCTACAAGGCACCCCGCAAGTTCACCGGCGCAATCGAGGCTATGATAGAGTTCATCTACAAGGGTGTCATCAAGCCCACTCTCGGAGAGCAGGCACCGCGTTTCGCGCCCTATCTGCTCACGGTGTTCTTCTTCATCCTCGTCATGAACCTGCTGGGATTGATCGTCATCTTCCCCGGCGGAGCCAACCTTACGGGCAACATCGCCGTTACACTCGTGTTGTCGGTGATAACATTCCTGATTGTAAACATATTCGGAACAAAGCACTACTGGAAGGAGATATTCTGGCCCGATGTTCCGCTGTGGCTGAAGTTCCCGATTCCCATCATGCCCATAATCGAGCTCTTCGGAATCTTTACCAAGCCGGCGGCTCTGACTGTGCGTCTGTTTGCCAACATGATGGGCGGACACATCATCGTCATCGTGCTCACCCTGTTGATTTTCATTCTTGCCGTCATGGGACCTGTAGTTACCGGCGCAACGACTGTGGTTTCGATTCTGTTCTCAATATTCATGTTGCTCATCGACGTGCTGGTGAGCTTCGTACAAGCCTACGTGTTCACGATGCTGTCGACGCTGTTTATAGCGCTCGCACAGGAGAAGGGACATGAAGAACATAAAACCCCTGAAACAAAAACAAACAAATAATTAATAACTTCAAAAAATTTATCTCTATGTTAGCAATGATTTTAGCAGCCATCGAAGGCACATTGGGAATTGGCGCATGTATCGGCGCAGCTATCGCAGCAATCGGTGCAGGTATTGGTATCGGTAAAATCGGTGCATCAGCCATGGAAGCTATCGCTCGCCAGCCCGAAGCTACCGGCGACATCCGCAGTAACATGATTGTGATTGCAGCTCTTGTCGAAGGTGTTGCCCTGTTTGCGGTTATCGTCTGTCTGCTCTCGTTCTTCCTCTAATATCAAGCTCTAACCATGGAACTTTTCACGCCTGAATTCGGCCTGATATTCTGGATGTTTGTCGCCTTCGCGGTACTGTTCTTTGTACTCGCAAAATGGGGGTGGCCGGCTATCATGAAGAGTGTCGAAGGCCGTGCCGACCTTATCGACAAGGGTGTGGAGTACGCTCAAAATGCAAAGGAGCAGCTTGACCATGCCCGTGAAGAGGCCGACAAATACATAGACGAAGCTCGCAAGCAGCAAGCTGAAATGCTACGCGAAGCCGACCGCATGAAGACTCAGATTATTGAGGAAGCACGCGCCGCTGCTTCAAAGGAAGCTCAAAAGGTGATGGATGCCGCAAAGATTTCCATCGAGCAGTCGCATAAAGAGGCTGAACTGCGCTTCCGCGATGAGGTCAGCTCATTTGCCCTCGACATTGCCACCAAAGTGGTGCGCAAGCAAATGGCCGATGAGAAGGCCCAGACCCAATTAGTGAACTCACTGTTGGATGAAATTGAAAATAAAAACTAAAACGCAATGAACCAAGGTCTTATTCCATCTCGTTACGCCAAGGCGCTGTACAAGTTTGCCGTTGAAAAAGGCAAAGCCGACAGGGTCTATGTGCTGATGAAAAATCTGGAGGCGGCTTTCGCCGCACAGCCTCGACTGCAGGAGGTGATGAACAATCCCTACATCGCCGTCGACGATAAGACCCGTCTGTTGATGACTGCGGCAGAGGCCGAGAAGACCGACAGTTGCTATGTCGACTTCCTGAAGCTTCTTGTCGAAAACAAGCGCATCGATTTCTCGAGAGGCATCGCTCTCGCTTATCTCGACATATATCGTGAGGAAAACAACATCTACCTCGTGAGGCTGATTACGGCAGGCCGACCTGCCGCAGGCCGAGATAGACAAGCTGCACGACCTCGTGAAGCGTCATCTCAACGGGGCTTCGATGGAGTTCTCGCGCACCGTCGACCCGGAGCTGATTGGCGGATTTGTCATAAACATCAACTCCGAGCGCCTCGATGCATCAATCAGTAACGAACTCAAGCAATTGCGTCTTAAACTATTAAGCAACTAACACAAACTAATGATTAACCCAAGCGAAATATCGGAAGTATTAAAGCAACAACTGGAGAATGTCAACAACAAGGTGTCATTCGAGGAAGTTGGAACGGTCCTTGAGGTAGGTGACGGTGTCGCCCATGTCTATGGACTTGAGAATGTACGCGCCAACGAGCTTGTAGAGTTTGAAAACGGCGTCAAGGGTGTTGCCATGAACCTTGAGGAGAGCAATGTCGGTGTGATTTTGCTTAACAACATTGACCGCGTGACTGAAAATATGACCGTCCGTCGCACCGGCGAGATTGCTTCAATCCCCGTCGGCGAAGGTCTCTTGGGTCGCGTAATCAATGTGTTGGGTGAACCGATTGACGGTGCAGGCCCTATTTCGGGCGACCTCTACCGCATGCCCTTGGAGCGAAAGGCCCCCGGAGTTATATTCCGTCAGCCTGTAAAGCAGCCGCTGCAGACCGGTATAAAGGCCGTAGACTCGATGGTGCCTATAGGCCGCGGACAGCGTGAGTTGATTATCGGCGACCGTCAGATAGGTAAGACCGCAATCGCTATCGACACTATAATCAATCAGCGCAAGAACTACGAGGACGGAAAGCCCGTCTACTGTATATATGTCGCTATAGGACAGAAGGCATCGTCGGTGGCCGCACTTGTGCAGACTCTCCGCGACAACGGAGCGCTTCCCTATACCGTAGTCGTTGCCGCCAATGCGTCTGACTCGGCTGCGATGCGCTACTACTCTCCCTTTGCGGGTGTTGCTATCGGTGAGTTCTTCCGCGACACCGGCCGTGACGCGCTCATTGTCTACGACGACCTCTCGAAGCAGGCCGTGTCCTACCGCGAGATTTCGCTGATTCTTAAGCGTCCTTCGGGTCGTGAAGCCTATCCGGGTGATATCTTCTACCTCCATTCGCGTCTTCTTGAGCGCGCCGCCAAGATTATCGACAATCAGGAAGTGGCCGCTGCCATGAACGACCTCCCCGAGGTACTGAAGGACAAGGTGAAGGGTGGTGGCTCGCTCACCGCGCTTCCTATCATCGAAACTCAGGCAGGCGACGTGTCGGCCTACATCCCCACCAACGTGATTTCAATCACCGACGGACAGATATTCCTTGAAACGGCTCTGTTCAACCGAGGTATCCGTCCCGCCATCAATGTGGGTATATCGGTTTCTCGTGTGGGTGGTAACGCTCAGATCAAATCGATGAAGAAGGTTGCCGGTACGCTGAAAATCGACCAGGCACAGTTCCGCGAGTTGGAGTCGTTCACCAAGTTTGGCGGCGACATCGACCCCGTTACCGCCCGCGTCATCGACAAAGGCCGCAAGAATGAGCAGCTCCTCATCCAGCCTCAGTACAGCCCTATGGCCGTCGAGGAGGAAGTGGCTATAATATTCTGCGGAACAAAGGGATTGCTCGAGAATGTACCGCTTGAGAAGGTTTCAGAATTTGAAAAACTCTTCTTGCAGTTGATTCGCGCAAAATATCAGAAGGAAGTGCTCGATGTCATCAAGGCCGGTCAGCTGACCGACGATGTTGTCGAGAAACTCACTGAATGCGCCAAGGAGATTGCAAGCCGCTATAAATAAACAACGATACCGAAATGGCAACATTACGCGAACTTAAAGGAAGAATCGGCTCGGTGAAGTCATCTGAAAAGATCACCGGAGCCATGAAGATGATTTCATCGGCAAAGATGCACAAGGCCGAGCAGGCCCTCAAGCGTCTTCTGCCCTTCCGCGGACAGATACAGACTATCATCGGCAATCTGCTTTCGGCCGATGCCGAGTTCTCGTCGCCGTTAATCGAGAATCGCGAAGTGAAGCGCATCGGTATTGTAGTATTCGGTTCCGATGACGGCCTTTGCGGTGCCTACAACATGAATGTCTTCAAGGGACTGCTTCAGAAGTTGCACTCCATGCGTGAAAAGCACGGTCAGGATGTGGACTTCGTGATATATCCCGTAGGAGGCAAGATGTTCAAGGCCGCCCGCCGCCTGTCAGGCGCCCACATCGAGGTTCGACAGCTTGTCGAGGTCAACTCCAAAAGCTCGGGGAAGGAGATTCGCAACTTCACCTTCTCCCTGCAGCAGGAGTATCTCGACGGCAATATCGACCTGCTCGAAATAATCTACATGAGCTACAAGAGCGTGAGTCGTCAGATTCTTCGCGCCGAGCAGCTGCTCCCCGTGGCTCAGGAAACATTGACCGACAACTCCATCACCGTGCAGTGTCGGCCCTACATTTTCGAGCCCGATGCCAACGCCATCTTCACCTCGGTATTGCCGCTCTTCGTGCTTGCCGTGATGCAGGAAACGTTTACCGAAAACCAGGCCTCCGAGCAGGCCGCGCGTGTCATGGCGATGCAGAGCGCCAACGACAATGCGAAGAAGCTGCTTGATCAGCTTCAGCTCGAATACAACAAGCTCCGTCAGCAGGCCATCACCTCCGAGTTGCTCGACATTCTCGGCGGTCAGGTCAAGTGACGGGTTTGAATTGGGAAAAGTAATGCGGTCGATACCGGAGGTTACACATACCGATACTCCGGTCGGTCGCGACAACGAATATATTGTCAATCGGTATGCATATTTTAAAGTAATAAAGACCAATCATAATCTATGGGCAGTGTAAAAGATTATTTTTCATCACTGGGAACAGGCATTACAAGCCTATTGAAGGGTATGGGTGTCACCGGAAAGGAGTTCTTGACCCCGAAGGTGACCGAGTCCTATCCTGACGATCGCAAGACGATACAGTACGCCGCTCCGCGTTTCCGTGCAAAGCTCGTCTTGAAGTATGACGCTGAAGGTCATCACAAGTGTATAGCGTGCGGAATTTGTCAGCGCAACTGTCCCAACGGCACTATCAACCTCACAACAAAGATGGTTGACCTTCCCGACGGAAAAAAGAAGCGTAAACTCGATGCCTACATGTACGATCTCGGAAGCTGCACATTCTGCGAGCTGTGTGTCACCACATGTCCTCAAAATGCGCTTGAGTTCTCCAACGACTTCGAGCAGGCTGTATTCACCCGTTCGATGCTCGTCGAGAAACTTAATTATCTGCCCGAACCGGCCGAGCCGGCACCGGCTCCCAAGCCCGCCGAGGCTCCTGAGGCTCCCGCTCAGTCTAATGTCGCTGAAAAGTAAAAAGAAAAATCAGATATAATATGGAATCAGTTGGAAGTATCATTATGTATTGCGTAATCGTTGCGGCGATTATCGTATTCTCGATACTCACTGTCACCACTCGCAGGATTCTGCGTGCGGCAACCTACCTGTTGTTTGTGCTCTTCGCTACGGCGGGCATATACTTCAAGCTCGACTACGAGTTCCTGGGTGCCGTCCAGATTGCCGTATATGCGGGTGGTATCGTAGTATTGTTTGTGTTCTCAATTTTGCTCACAACCAATCCCGGCGACAGTAGTGCGAGACTTGCTTCAAAACGACGCGTCATGGGTATCATCGCTGCCCTTTTGGCCTTTGTGGTCATGGGCTTCGCCCTGTGCCGTCACGAGTTCTGGACAGCGTTGAGCCGTCCGTTCACTACGGATCTCACTATGCAGGAAATAGGCCAAGTGCTTCTCGGCACTGAAAAGTGGCAGTACCTGCTCCCCTTTGAAGCAGTGAGTGTGTTGTTATTGGCATGTATAATCGGTGGCGTGGTAGTCGCCCGCAAGCGTTAATCATTGGTGCAGATTATGGACAATTTATCTATGATGATGTACATTATCCCCAGCATGATTATGTTCTGCTGCGGTGTTTACGGATTCATCACCCGTAAAAACATGATTGCGATTCTGATATCGCTTGAGTTGATGCTCAATTCGGTCGACATCAACTTCGTGGTGTTTAACCGCTTCTTGTTCCCCGGACAACTCGAAGGAATGATGTTCACCCTTTTTGCCATAGCTATTGCAGCTGCCGAAACAGCTCTTGCCATTGCAATTATAGTCAACATTTTCCGCGTTGCCCGAAATATTGATATACGCGACCTCACTAAAATGAAATTTTAATAGTTATGGAACATATATCAATCTTCATATTAGCTATTCCTCTCTTCATGTTCCTCCTGCTCGGCTTGTTGGGCATGAAGATGAGCCATAAGTTGGCCGGTACTCTCGGAACTCTCGGCATGGGTACCACTCTGGTGCTCGCCTATACTGTTGCGTTTACCTATTTCTTCAGCGGCGACGCTCAGTTCATCAACGCTGCAGGCGAGCGTCTGCAGTCGATTCTCTGGAATGTGACATGGCTGCAGTTTACCGACTCGCTCGTTATCCGTCTTGGATTCCTCCTTGATCCCATCTCGGCCATGCTGCTTGTGGTCATCACCACTATATCGTTCATGGTGCATCTCTACAGCTTGGGTTACATGCGCGACCATCACGGAGTGTATGAAAGAGGTTTTCAGCGTTTCTACGCTTTCCTTTCTCTGTTCAGCTTCTCGATGCTCGGACTCGTTGTTGCAACCAACATTTTCCAGATGTATATCTTCTGGGAGCTTGTGGGTGCTTCTTCCTACCTCCTCATCGGTTTCTACTATGTGAAGCCGTCGGCTGTTTCAGCTTCAAAGAAGGCGTTTATCGTAACTCGTTTTGCCGACCTCGGATTCCTCATCGGTATCCTCGTGTTGTCTTACTTCACAGGTACGTTCAACTTCACCGAACTCACTTCGGTTCCCGTTGACGGTCTCGCCAATGTATATCAGGTGAGCGAAGCTACTGCCGAAGGTGTAAAGAACATCTTTGCAGGAAGTGCAACTCCCATGTTCATGGGCGCTTCGGTTATGACATGGGCTCTCGTGCTCATCTTCATGGGAGGTATGGGTAAGTCGGCCATGATGCCGCTCCACATCTGGCTCCCCGATGCAATGGAAGGTCCCACCCCGGTTTCGGCCCTCATTCACGCCGCTACAATGGTTGTGGCCGGTGTATATCTTGTGGCCCGTCTGTTCCCGCTATACTTGATGGAGATTCGTTCGCTTGAGATTGTAACTGTTGTAGGTGCCGTCACCGCACTCTATGCTGCAATGGTGGCCTGTACGCAGATCGACATCAAGCGCGTGCTCGCATTCTCGACAATATCGCAGATTGCATTCATGATGGTTTCGCTTGGTGTTGCCCGTCCCGAGTTCCACCACGGCATCGGTTACATGGCCGGTATGTTCCATCTGTTCACTCACGCTATGTTTAAGGCGTTGTTGTTCCTCTGTGCAGGTGCTTTGATTCACGCCATAGGCTCCAACGACTACACGGCCATGCATGGTCTGCGCAAGCACATGCCCATCACCCACATCACATTCCTTGTCGGCTGTCTTGCTATCGCGGGTATCATCCCGTTTGCCGGATTCTTCTCCAAGGATGAGATTCTCACCGCTTGCTTCGGCAACTCTGCTTTGTGGTATGTATGGATGTCGCTTGTAGCCGGTCTTACCGCCTTCTACATGTTCCGCCTCTACTACCTTATCTTCTGGTGGAAGGAACACAAGGTGCCCGAAGGTCATCACGCTCCTCACGATCAGCCCTGGACTATGACACTCCCGTTGGTTATCCTTGCCGTTATCTCATGTTTTGCAGGCTTCGTCCCCTTCGGAAACCTCGTTACATGGAATGGTCACCCGATGTTTGACCACGTTGGATTCTTCACCAATCTTGAGCATCTCGACTGGTCGGTGGCTGCAGTGTCACTTGCCGTTGCCATAATCGCAATCGCAATCGCCACTGTGATGTATAAAAAGGAGAATCCGCTTCCCGCCAAGTTCAAGAATGCACTTCCCACACTCTGGGACTGGTGTCATCACCGCTTCTACTGGGACGAACTCTATATGTTCATCACTCACCGCATAATTTTCGACGGCATTTGCAAGCCTATCGCATGGTTTGACCGTCACATTATCGACGGTACGATGGATATGTTTGCCCGCGTTACTCAGAAGGCTTCGTTCTCAATTCGCGGACTTCAGTCGGGCAACCTCCAGATGTATGTATGGGTTTACCTTATCGGCGCACTTCTGCTCGCCTCGATTACATGGGTTTGTCTTCTCTAATAAATAGTGCAATTAGAAAAATATAGTAATTATGATATTCTCTAATATTCTGATATACTTTGTGGTCATCCCTCTGCTGATGCTTGGATGCCTGTTCCTTTGCCGGAACATGAAGCAGATACGCACGGTGGCCGTTGTTGGCTCTACTGCACTTGTGGCATTGGCCGTATATCTTGTGGTTGATTTCTGCCAACTGCGTGCTGCCGGTGCCGACGACATCATGCTTTATCAAGGCTCGTGGATGTGGTTTGAACCGCTTAACATCCATCTTGCTGTCGGTGTCGACGGTATATCCGTTGCAATGCTGCTGCTTTCGGCTATCATCGTTTTCGCAGGCTCTTTCGCCTCGTGGAAAATCAATCCGCTGCCAAAGGACTTCTTCCTGTGGTTGATTCTGCTTTCAACCGGTGTGTTCGGATTCTTTATCTCCATCGACCTCTTTACCATGTTCATGTTCTATGAGGTGGCTCTTATCCCCATGTACCTTCTCATCGGTCTTTGGGGTACAGGTCGCAAGGAGTATTCGGCGATGAAGCTTACACTTATGCTCATGGGTGGTTCGGCATTCCTCTTGCTCGGAATCCTCGGTATATACTATCATTCGGCTCCCGCAGGAAGCCCGCTGACCATGAACCTGCTTGAGATTTCGGCCAATGACGCCATCTCGCACGACTGGCAGTACTTCCTGTTCCCCATCACCTTTGTGGGTTTTGGTGTTCTCGGAGCCATGTTCCCGTTCCACACTTGGAGCCCCGACGGTCACGCTTCAGCGCCTACCGCCGTGTCGATGCTCCATGCCGGTGTGCTCATGAAGCTTGGAGGTTACGGATGCTTCCGTGTTGCAATCTACCTGATGCCCTTCGCCGCCAATGAGCTGGCTTGGATATTTTTGATTCTTACAGGTATTTCGGTCGTTTACGGTGCGTTCAGCGCTTGTGTGCAGACCGACCTCAAATACATCAACGCCTACTCTTCGGTTAGCCACTGCGGACTTGTCTTCGCGATATTAATGCTCAATACAACCGCGATGACAGGTGCCGTGATGCAGATGCTTTCCCACGGTCTTATGACGGCTCTCTTCTTCGCATTGATCGGTATGATTTACGGTCGTACCCACACCCGCGACATCCGTCTTATGGGAGGCTTGATGAAGATTATGCCTTTCCTTGCAGTGTGCTACGTGATTGCCGGTATGGCATCGCTCGGTCTTCCCGGTCTTAGCGGTTTCGTTGCCGAAATGACCATCTTCGTTGGTTCGTTCCAGGAGGCCGACCTCTTCCACCGCACCTTCACCATCATCGCATGCTGCTCTATTGTGATAACCGCCGTCTACATCCTCCGCGTTGTGGGCAAGCTCCTTCTCGGTCCCGTTCAAGACGAGCATCACTTGTCGTTGACCGATGCCGAGTGGTGGGAACGCCTTTCGGTTATCACGCTTATCGTGTGCGTTGCAGGCATTGGTTGCTTCCCCAACTGGATTAGCAACCTGCTCCACAATTCATTTTTACCCATCATTGAAGTGTTGACTAAATAAAGGATTTATAAGATATGGATTATTCACAGTTTTTGGTCATGCATCAAGAGATAGGATTGCTGGTCCTCATCTTATTGGTCTTTTTATTTGATACATTCAGCTCGCGCCCCGCGCCCAAGGGATTCACCATGTTCACTGTGTGTCTTTTCGGTTTGCTCACCGCGCTGGGCTTCGTATTCCCCATCGACAAGCAGGTGGCTTCGGCCTTTGGTGGCATGTATGTTACTTCACCAGTGATGATAGGCATCAAGAATGTCCTCAACATCGGTGTGTTCATTGTTATTCTTCAGTCAATCAAGTGGGCCGACTCCGAGTTCATGCGTGTGCGTCGCGGCGAGTTCTACGAGCTGCTGCTCATCACCCTTTTCGGTATGTACCTCATGATTTCGGCTCGTCACTTCCTGCTGTTCATCATCGGCCTCGAAACGGCTTCTCTTCCGCTTGCCGCTCTCGTGGCATTTGACAAGAACCGTTATGAGAGCCATGAAGCTGCCGTTAAGTACATCCTCACCGCTGTATTCTCGTCGGCAATTTTCATGATGGGATTGAGCTTTGTCTATGCCCTTTCGGGAACTCTCTACTTTAGCGATGTTGCCGCTTCGATTGTCGATGGCGGTGCGTTGCTCATCGTTGCCATCGCGTTTGTCATCGGCGGTATGGGATTCAAGCTCTCGCTGGTTCCCTTCCACCTTTGGACTGCCGATGTCTATCAGGGTGCTCCCACTTCGGTTACCTCCTATCTTTCGGTTATCTCCAAGGGTGCTGCCGCATTTGCATTCTTCGTGATTCTCGTGCAGGTATTCGGCCCGTTCTATAACGGCATTTGGGAGTGGATGCTCTATGCACTCATCATCCTCACGATCACAATCGGTAACCTCTTTGCTCTGCGTCAGAAGAATCTTAAGCGATTCCTCGCATTCTCCTCAATCTCCCAGGCCGGTTACATCATGCTTGGTGTGATTGCAGGAAGCGCTCAGGGTCTTGGTTCGTTGATTTTCTACATCCTTGTCTACATCTTCTCCAACCTTGCTGCATTCGGTGTCATCTCGGCCATTGAAAACAAGACCGGTCGTGTCGACATGGACGATTACAATAATCTCTACAGCACCAATCCCAAGCTTGCCTTCACGATGATGCTTGCCATGTTCTCGCTTGCGGGTATTCCTCCGTTTGCCGGTTTCTTCAGCAAGTTCTTCATCTTCACCTCGGCTGTCGCTCCCGGAACTCCGGCGCTCTACATCCTCGTGCTCATTGCGTTGATCAACACCATCATCTCGCTCTACTACTACTTGCTCGTGGTTAAGGCGATGTTCATCAACAATCATCAGGAGTGTGTCATCCCCGCCTTCCGTTCGGCATCATCCGAGCGTGTTGCAATGTGGATTTGTGTTGCAGGCATTATTCTTGTAGGTGTTGTAAGCTGCATCTATAATGGACTCATCGATGCTTCGGTTGCCAATCCCGAATACATCTTCACGATGTTTGCCAACTAATTGAATCTTAACTCTCAATTTTAATACGAAGGGCGGCTCGTAAGGGTCGCCCTTCACTGTTTAATCTTCTTGTATGATTTTTAGAATTGCCGTTGAGGCCGACATCCCTCGCATCTGGACTATCATCAATCAGGCCAAGGCACAGATGTATCGCGAGGGCAAGCACCAGTGGAGCGAGAGTTATCCCGCGGTTGCCGACATCGAGCGTGACATCGCCTCGGGTTATGGTTATGTTCTTGACAATGGTGACGGCGTTGTCGCCTATGGAGCCGTTGTATTTGACGGAGAGCCGGCCTATGACAGGCTCGACGGTCGTTGGCTGGCCGATGTGCCTTATGTTGTCGTTCATCGCCTTGTCGTGGCCGATGAGGTGAAGCGACGTGGTGTCGCCGTCGGGTTTATGTCATCGGTTGAGGCGCTTGCCCGCGACATGGGCGTGACATCGTTCAGGGTCGACACCAATTACGACAATTTCTACATGCTGCGCATATTCGATAAACTCGGATTCACCTATTGCGGTGAGGTGTGTTACGATTCGGGTCTGCGACGGGCCTATGAAAAGCTCCTCGCTCCTGCCTGAATCATGAATATTTTTTCGTAGATTTGCGTATTATGATTGAATTGGATTTTTTGTGCTCGTCCGAGGCCATTATGCCTCTTGTCGGGCAGGTTGACGAATATATATTCATTGTGCGGTGCGGCGTGACGGTGCATCCGTCGGCCAATGCGCTGCATCGTATGCGTCAGGTGGCGCGAATGACCGGAGCATCGGTTGTCTACTCTGACTACTACGAGCGGCGCGACGGGCTGTTGTCGCCGCATAGGCTCATCGACTGCAGCCGTGGCGGAGTGCTTCGTGACGATTTTGATTTCGGGCATCTGATGCTCGTTGACTCTCGTGCGCTTGAAAGCGCGTTGGCCTCGGTGCAGCGTCACTATGACTATGCTGCGTTCTATGCTCTGCGGCTTGCCCTGTCGCGTCAGGGTAAAGTGATGCATTGCCCCGAGTTGCTCTACACTTCTGAGGGTGTTGCCGGCGGCAGTTCGCAGTTTGACTATGTCGATCCGCGCAATCGAGCCGTGCAGGTAGAGATGGAGCAGGCCTGTACCGAGCATCTCAAGGCCGTTGGCGCATGGCTTGCCCCCGAGTTCCGCAAGGTCGACCTCTCCGGAAGTTGGCCTGTTGAAGCATCGGTGGTTATCCCCGTGCGCAATCGTGTCAGCACCGTGGCCGATGCCGTAAAGAGTGCTTTGTCGCAGGAGGCGCGGTTCCGTTTCAATGTTATAGTTGTCGACAATCACTCCACCGATGGAACTACCGAGGTTGTAGCGTCGATTGCGGCTGCCGACGACCGCGTGATTCACATCGTCCCCGAGTCGGACACTCTCGGTATTGGCGGATGCTGGAACCGTGCTTTGACCGACAGCCGATGCGGCAAGTTTGCCGTGCAGCTCGACAGCGATGATGTTTACAGCGATACTTCGGTCTTGACGCGCATCGTCGACGAGTTTTATCGCAGCAACTGCGCTATGGTGGTGGGCAGTTACATGTTGACCGATTTCGACAAGAATCCTATACCGCCCGGCGTTATCGACCATCGTGAATGGACCGATGCTAACGGGCGCAACAATGCCTTGCGTGTCAATGGGCTTGGAGCGCCTCGCGCGTTCTTCACTCCGGTTGTGCGTGACATCCTGTTCCCCGACACCTGTTACGGCGAGGACTATGCGATGGGACTTGCCGTGTCACGCGAATACCGCATAGGACGCATTTACGATGTGCTCTATCTGTGCCGCAGGTGGGAAGGAAATTCCGATGCATCATTGTCACTCGACCGCTTGAACGCCAACAACCTCTATAAGGACACTCTGAGATCGTGGGAGCTTGAGGCGCGCATCAACCTTAACCGTGACCGACATGAAGCGTGACGATATTGACCGGCTGGTCGAGGATCAGCTGCGTGACTGGGAAGAGGTGAGGTTGCGCACCATGTCGCTGCGCGATGTGAAGGTCAAGGATGTGACGGTCGACGGTGTTCCGTGGAGGGCTCAATTCAATCCTGCACGTGTCGTAAGCACCGGTGCCAAGGTCGACAAGGCATCCATTGCCGCGCGTCCCTGCTTCCTGTGCCGAGACAACCGTCCACAGTGTCAGCATATACATCAATGGGGCGACTATGAAATTCTGGTCAATCCGTTCCCTATATTTCCTGGTCATCTCACCATTGCCTCGTGTCATCATGAGCCGCAGTCGGTCAATGGTCATGTAGGCGACATGTTGAGGCTCGCCTGTGACCTTGAAGGCTACACGGTGTTCTACAACGGGCCGCAATGCGGTGCGTCGGCTCCCGATCATCTTCACTTTCAGGCTGTTCCGTCGGAGTATATGCCGCTTGACAGGCGTTATCCGTTCAAGCGTCACTACTTCATTGATTCGCAGGAGCGTGTAGGCGAAGCGTTGTCTGAGTTGCTCGACTCTTTGTCGGCCTACGGTGACGAGCCCATGGTCAACATAGCCCTGAGTGCTGTCGACTCCTCGACAATCGAGGCGGTTGTAGTGCCGAGGCGTGCGCATCGTCCTCTGTGTTACGACACCGTCAAGGTGAGCCCCGGTGCCGTTGATGTGTTCGGCACTCTTATTACCGTTTCCGAGGCCGATTTCGATGCTGTCGACTCATCGTTGGCGGCTGCGATATTCAACGATGTCGCCTTTGCGTCACATGAGCTGTCGGTCAATGTCGGCATCATGTCGGCACCCGAAATACAATATGAGTTGCACGGCCCTTTTGAGGCCGATGACGAAGGCGCTGAGTTCCGTCCGCTTTCCTCCGACTCCTATTTCACTCTAAAGGATGTCACGATAGGTGTTGACTTCCATTGGCAGCGCAAGGAGGATCAGTCATTCCTTGGCAATCTTAAATTGAAAAAGTCGGGCGACCTCACTTTGGCCTTGAACATTGTGCCTGTCGAGGACTATCTCACGAGCGTTATCTCGTCGGAGATGAGTGCCGACGCGTCGCTTGAATTGCTGAAGGCCCATGCCGTTATATCGCGCAGCTGGGTTTTGGCCCAGATTCGTCACAAGGCATCGGCTTCAGGTCATGTCGACATGCTCGACACCCCCGAGGAGCGTGTAAAGTGGTATGATCACGACGACCATGTCGACTTTGATGTGTGTGCCGACGACCATTGCCAGCGTTACCAGGGCATAACAAGGGCGAGCCGCGCCCAAGTGCGCAGTGCCATTCTGTCGACTTGGGGCGAAGTGTTAATGTACGGCGACGAGCTTTGCGATGCCCGCTTCTCCAAGTGTTGCGGAGGCGCGTTTGAGGAGTTCCAGTACTGCTGGGAGCCACGGCGGCATGACTATCTCGTGGCCGCGCGTGATGCTGTTGATGGTGCCCCGTTGCCCGATTTGACCGTCGAGGCCAATGCCCGAGAGTGGATTCTCGGTCGTCCCGATGCTTTTTGCTCCGATGTCGACGAGTCGATTCTTGCCCAGGTGCTCAACAACTACGACCGTGAAACTGTCGACTTCTACCGCTGGATAGTCGATTACGATGTCGATGAGCTGTCGGGAATCGTGCGTGAACGGTCGGGAATCGATTTCGGTGAGATACGTGACCTTGTTCCGCTTGCACGCGGCACATCGGGGCGTATCTATAGGTTGAAAATTGTAGGCTCCAAGCGCACTATGATTGTCGGCAAGGAGCTCGAAATAAGGAAGTGGCTGTCGCGCAGTCACCTCTACAGCTCGGCTTTCATGGTTGAGCGCACCCTGCATGGATTCCGTCTTCATGGCGCAGGATGGGGGCATGGAGTGGGGTTGTGTCAGATAGGAGCCGCCGTGATGGGTGAGCTTGGCTTCAATTATCGTCAAATTTTGTCACATTACTTCAAAGATGCTGAAATCAGGTCAATCTATTAATTGGGCGGCCAAGTGGCCGTGGATGTGGATATCCACACTCTATTTTGCTCAGGCGTTGCCCTATGTGGCTGTGATGACACTCTCGGTCATCATGTATAAGCGCATGGGGATAAGCAACACTGATATAGCCCTTTACACCTCATGGCTCTATCTGCCGTGGGTCATAAAACCTTTTTGGAGCCCTCTTGTCGACCTTATACGTACCAAGCGGTGGTGGACGGTGACGATGGAGCTTTTTATTGGCATCGGGTTGGGAGCTCTTGCATTCACCTTGCCGTTGTCGTGCTTCTTTCAGGCTACATTGGCTGTGTTCTGGGTCGTGGCGTTCATGAGCGCTACCCACGACATTGCCGCCGACGGATTCTATATGCTCGCACTCACCGAGCATCAGCAGTCGTTTTACGTGGGAATACGCAGCACTTTCTACCGCATTGCAACCATCGTAGGACAGGGACTGCTCGTTATGCTTGCCGGAGTCATTGAGAAGCGCACGGGCGACATTCCGCTTGCGTGGATGGCCGTCATGCTTGCGTTGTCGCTTTTCTTCCTGGTTGTAAGCCTCTACCACGGCGTTATATTGCCTCGGCCGATAATCGACCGTCCTACTCCGGGCGTTACGGCACGCAATATCATACGTGAGTTTCTGGCTACATTTGCATCGTTCTTCAAGAAGAAGCAGGCATGGGTGGCTATCGCATTTATGTTGCTCTACCGACTTCCCGAGGCGCAGCTTGTCAAGCTCATCAATCCGTTTCTGCTCGATTCACGCGAGGCGGGAGGTCTTGGCCTCTCCACTTCGGAGGTAGGATTTGTCTACGGCACCGTAGGCATTATAGGGCTTACACTCGGAGGCATCATCGGCGGCTTCGTGGCAGCCCACGGTGGCCTCAAGAAGTGGATTTGGCCTATGGCGTGGAGCATTTCGCTCACATGCGGCACATTCTGTTATCTGGCCATCGTACAACCCTCCGATATGCTCTCGATCAATGCCTGTGTCTTCATCGAGCAGTTCGGTTACGGATTCGGCTTCACGGCCTATATGCTCTATCTCATCTACTTCAGTGAAGGCCCGTTCCGCACGGCCCACTATGCGATATGCACCGGATTCATGGCTCTCGGCATGATGCTCCCCGGCATGGCTGCTGGATGGCTTCAGGAAACGATGGGTTATGTCAACTTCTTCTGGTGGGTGATGGGATGCTGCATCGTCACGATAGCAGTTACCGCCTTTATAAAGGTCCCCGCCTCCTTCGGCCGCAAATAACCCCGATGGGGAGTACGTGCTTGCATAATTGCCGGCATTCTGTTGACTTTGTTAAATCCTCATTTGCTCAGTCATCTTGCTATGTGATGCTGCATTTGATTAATTAATAGTTTTATTCTTTGGAATTATGAAATACAACTACATTTCATCATTGATTGTGTACGTGATGCTGTCGTGCGTTACATTTAACCTGAATGCACAATTTCAACCGCAGCGACATCCCTATGTGGAGTATCTGATAACGCTCGACCGTCATGACCGCACTTATAAAGTGGGCGAGAAACCCCAAATAAAGATTGAGGCTTATCAAGCAGGCATTCCGTTGGATGGTGTAACGGTGAAGTACTGCACCGGAAAAGAGATGCTTCTTCCGGCGATGAGCGATTCGACTCTATTTGTCAATGGTGTCGCCACAATCGACATGGGTACCATGACCGAGCCGGGATTCCGTGAGTGCAATCTATCTTTTTCCGTAGCGGGACAAAAGTTTGACGATGTAGTGAAAGCGGCATTCGAGCCCGACAGAATAAAGTCATTCACCAAGATGCCCAAGGATTTCAAAAAGTTCTGGGATAATGAGATAGAAGCGGCCCGAAAAGTGGATCTTGACCCTCGGCTCACCTATATAAAGAAGCACTCTACCGATGAAGTCAGCGTGTATCTTATTCGATTGACCGTAGGTGAGGGCGGACGTTATTTTTATGGGTACCTTTCAATGCCTAATGACGGAAAGAAGCATCCGGCAATGTTCTGTCCTCCCGGTGCCGGTCCCTATAAAAGATGGCCGCAACCCGACTTTGCCAAAAAGGGTGTTATAGTTCTTAATGTCGACATACACGGATTGAACCCTGAGTCTTCGCAGGACCTTATCGATTCTGTGTCGCCTCAAATATGGGGCTATTGGGAGAGAGGATTGGCATCGCGTGACTCATGTTATTTCAGGCAGGTATATGCCGGATGTGTGCGTTGTGTCGATTATCTTGCTTCACTGCCTGAATGGGACGGCGAAACTATTGTGACCATGGACGGCAGCCAGGGTGGGGCGCTATCCATCATCACGGCCGCACTTCATGACAAAGTGAAATATGTAAGCGCCGATTATCCTGCACTTTGTGACTTGACGGGATTTGCTAATGGTCGAGCCGGAGGATGGCCCAAATACTTCATGGACTCTAAGTTTGCCGAATCCGATGTGCCCTCGGTGCTTTCAACGTTGCCCTACTACGATGTAGTCAACTTTGCCCGGATTCTCAATGTGCCGCTATACTGTGATTATGGCTACAATGACGACACTTGTTCGCCTACATCTATCAACAGTATGCTCAACGAAGTTAAATCACCGAAAACCGTATCGGTTACCTACACCAACGCTCACTTTAACTATCCCGAAAACAATCGCAAAGCCTCACAATGGGTCCTCGAGCAGCTCTTCGGTCCCCAATAACCATCTCTCTCGCCACTGCCCCTCCGCATTTACCCCTCGCCCTTCTCTCCCGATAGGTGCCGTCCAAAAGAAGAAATCCGCTGTTTGTATGGTTGGATGCCCTCGACTTTCGGTGAGTCGGGGGAATTGAATTGCGGGGTGTTGCGGGGTTAGCGGAGTAGGGAGGTGCGCACGCGTTTGCCTTTGAGCTTCTCGGGGGCGATGCGCGACAGTAGCGTGGCGGCTTCGTCTGCAGGTACTGCGGCAAGCGCGCTGTGATCCTTGACGATTATGCGGCCTATCGACTCGGGCTTCATGCCTCCCTGCTTGATGAGGAATCCGGCTATGTCGCCGCGCGATATTTTCTCCTTTTTGCCTGCGTTGAAGTATATTGTGGCTGTCGAAGTCTTTATGGGGTCGGTCGAGGAGCCTGTAGGCGAATAGCTGCGATCGAATGTGATGTATTCGGGCAGATTATCGGCTTCGGAAGTGATGACATATACTGTGCCCGATGCGTCGACACGCGCCGTGCGTCCGTTGCGGTGAGTCCACGTTTCCTCGGTAAGCGGCAGGTGGTAGTGTATTATCGAGTGTACCGAGTCGATGTCGAGGCCGCGTGCGCCGAGGTCGGTCGACACGAGTATCGGTGTCGTGCCGTTGTTTAGCAGGTCGATAGCCTTCTCGCGGTCGGGCTGGTCGAGTGCGCCGTGATACAGCCCCACGGGCAGTCCGGCTTTCTTCAGGTGGTCGAATACTCTCACGGCGCTTTCACGGTGGTTTACAAAGATGATGACTTTGCCGTTGTTGAGCGACTTAAGCAGGTCGATGAGAGTGTCGATTTTGTCGCGTGCCGGGCTCTCTACTTCAACGATGGCGGTGCGTTCTCTCGGTTTTTGACCCTGTTCCAGGAAGTCGATAACTTCAGGCGACGACATCTTCAAGAAGTCGGGCATGTCGACAAGCCGGGTAGCCGATGTGAGGATGATGCGCGACAGATTGGGCATCGTGCGTATAATTTTGCGCATCTCGTCGTGGAATCCCAGTTCAAGTGATTTGTCATACTCGTCGAGCACAAGCACTTTCGTCGTGTAGAGGTCGACATGCTTGCGGTTGATGTGGTCGAGCAGTCGCCCCGGAGTCGCTACGATTATGTCGGGAGCCGGGGTAAGCGAGTTTTTCTCATCGGCCATGGGGTGACCACCATAGAGTGCCACCGTCTTGTAGCCTGTGGCTATTTCTCGCACTACCCGGTAAATCTGCATCACCAGCTCTCGCGACGGAGCAATTACCACGGCCTTGACCTCGCCCGACGGCTTGCCGAGCGCTCGCAGCATTGCTATCGTGAATGCAATCGTTTTGCCCGACCCTGTGGGCGACAGCAGCAGGGTGTTGGCCGATGTTGATTCCATCACGCGCTTTTGCATGGGATTGAGTTCGGCTATGCCGAGTCGTGATGCGATGTTGTCGAGTATGAGCGATAGTTTCATTTCGGTTATGATGTTTTTTTCGTTACAAAGTTAAGCATTAGGCGGCAAATCTGAAATATTTGCTCACATGCTCATATTATATAACAACACACATAGGTTGATAAATGTTAAATAGTGGCAATCTGACATCGCAGTGAACTATTTTTACCAAAAAATATGTTAAACATAGGTGAAATATTTTGAACGTATGTGGAAAAATGCGTACATTTGTATGTGTGTTTTTCATAGTATTAGATTAAGATAAAGGTTTAAACGGAAAGAGATGTCGTGAGACATCTCTTTCTTATTTTATACAATCAGTTGATTTTGTAGCAGTAACATATTTTCACTTAATAAGAATTACGGGCTGCTTCATCTTGGTTCTCTATTGGAAATAAGGCGTGACAGCGAAACCTTCCAGCGTGTATTCGATATTTGGGCCTATCTTCGCAACAAAGGGCAACCGTATCATCGTAATCAATGCGTCTACCTAATATGTTACTTTGAGTAAAGTGATAAATCGATTACATAGTTAAAATTGGGCGACCTCGCGATGAAGTGGCTTCGCTCATTTTGCAAAAATTTCGGCTGTTAAAAGGCGGGAATGTGAACTGAAATAGGTTGTCTTGCTCTAAATCACAAAAACGCGAATGTGTGAAAATGGTTTTCATACATTATGATTATCTTTGCAACCGAATATAATTCTTTTACTGTCATGTGTGTGATTAATTGGGTCGTAGTTGATTATAGTTACTCTGCAAAGTTATACTCCTGTTGTATCGGATTTGGTGACAGAATTTAATTTTGTTCTCCGCGTACTACCATAACATTGAGTCTGCACACGCTGCATCGTCAGACATTTCTATATAGTTCATACATTTCCGAAATCCAACCTTTCATCGTTTTGCGGAGTGATGCCGGACCTATAACCTCAATCATCGAACCGACTTGTAGAAGTTTCATAACGAAATCATAAGTTGGAGCGAGAAACAGCTCAAAGTCGGCATATTCGCCGCAGTCCTCGATTTCGCGCTGGCTGGAATGTAATGGCAACGAGCGGAGATAATGTTTATGGTCTTCGTTTGCGCGAATCACTATCCGTTCGGGCTTTGTTCCGTCGCCTATGACGACTCCAAAATATGTGGCGAAGAATTCGGCTGCGTCAAAATCTTTCGGAAGCTTGAATGTCGCGTCTGTGGCTCGCGTTTCTTCCAGCCGGTCAAGCCCGTAGATTTTAATCTCGCCACGATTGTTGCGGCCGAGCACATACCAACGGTTTTCAAACAATTTGACACAATATGGCTCGATTGTGAATGTATAGCTGTGCGATCGTTTGAACGGACGGTAGGCGATTTCCACAATACGGTTCTCCTTCATAGCTTCAAGGATTGTGGTAAGATGGTCGCGTCCCGAAGGTATCTCATCAACAAGGATGCGCCCCTTCAGCGAGAGATTCTCTCCGATGGCATTGCCGACGGCAAACGAGTCGAGCATCCACTTTTTGAGCTTGTCCTCGTCGATATCCTCCGGGTTGGCTATATAGTAGAGGTATCCGCCAACTTTCTGACAGTCAATCATAATTCCGAATTGCTCGTATATCGCATCACGCCAGCGGTTGAATGTGGCACGGTGAAGCGGCCTGCAGTCGCTCAGATCCTTGCAGCGTTCCCATTTGTTGGACAAATCCTTGTGGGAAATCTTCCCGGCGCGACGGATTGTGTCGATCAACCAGGTGTATTTTTGCAGTTGGTTCATATCTGTTTAAGTTTTCTTTGTCATGGCAAAGCGCCAAGGGGGTTATTCATCGCAAAGATAATCAAAACATGTCGCATTTAGCGATACATCCTCATTGAGCTGTATGAATTGAGGTCAGAATTTCCTCTTCATCAACCGATTCTTCAGTGAAAATATTAATATCATCATTAAAGCAATAAGGATCTTGCCAAGATACAACTTCGCTGACCGTTAATTGGCCGTCATCATCGGGGATGATATAATATGTTTCATATTCATCGTAGTCGAGCTGCATATACAGAGAAATAGAATTTGTGCCAAGAGTCAATTCTACTCCCAATATGGCAAACCATTCATCTTTTTCTTTGGCAAACTCCTCCAGTGAAGTATAGGATTTTACAATCACATTTAGAAAGGAATGACGTTTGCGCATCATGGCATACCTTTCTTCCCTGGGCATATCTATCAAATTCATGATTTGTAAAATTTTTCGGGTTAATAATTGGGGTGAGTGCTCTCTTGCGTTTTTAGACGAGCTTCAGCCGGTTCTTCAGTGGGTGGTGGAAATTCAACCACAGAAGATATTGTCAGTTCATATCCTTCTAATGTCTTCATATTTTGTGGGTTTATGATTTATGTCGGAAAGTTAGACAACCGCTACGCAACCATTCTGCACATATAATGTCTGACTTTTCTTCGACAAAAGTAAAGTAGGCATGGCGCATTTTGCGATACAGGAATATAAGTATCGCAAAAATTGGATTGTATCACAAATTGAGACACTTGTAGTCTATATTTGCATTGAAATTATGAAAGAGAGATATAGAAATGAAATAGAATGGTGGTTTGTCGAGCTTGGTTCAGAAAGTGAAATTAACAAGAGTCTTGTGCTGTTTCCGGAGCTTAACAGCCGGTTGCCGAAATTTGCTATCGGTATTTATTAAAGTTCTCACAAACTTAAAATTGAAGAAATGAAGATTACAGTTTATCGCGGCACTGACCGGATTGGTGGATGTGTTACCGAATATGAATCAAACGGTTGGAAACTGTTTGTTGATTATGGCGAGCAGTTGTCAGGCGAGCCGGTGTTTAATAATGCTCTTGAAATAGACGGTCTGACCTGCGGAGATCTAAGCAAAAGCGCGTTGCTGATAACTCTCTATCACGGCGATCATATTGGCAAAATTGCTGATTTAGCTCCCGAACTGCCTATATTTATGGGTCGGGATTCAAAAGAGATTGCACAGGAACTTTTGGATAATTTGAATCCGGCAAATGATGAATGTCGTTTTGTGGCTGAGCGTCTTGGCATAGTAAGGACTTTTGTCCCGGGCGAACAATTCTCTTTTGGTGAGTTTCGGATTATGCCTATTGTTATCGACCATTCGGCATTTGGCGCATACGCCTTTCGCATCGAAGCAAAGAAGCTGAAGGTGTTCCATACCGGAGATTTCTGTATACATGGTTTCGGAGGCAGCAAACTGTCGCAGCTAATTGGAAAGTATGTAGGCAAGGTCGATTATATGGTGTGTGTGGCTACAAATGTCAATAGTCCTGCGGCAACTATAAAGTCGGAGCATGAACTTCAAAAAGAGTTTGGCAGTGGTCACTGCGACATGGCAAGTCTTGACGAGCTGTTGGATATGTTGAAGCCGAAAGCGATAATTCCGATACATACCGACAATCCACGCCACTTCGCCGACATGTTCTGCGAGAAATGGCCTGTGATTCTGCTTGAAGATGGTGAATCCTTTTCGGCTATCCGAGATCCGGGGTTCGACACGACTACAGCCTTTGTTATGGCATTTCAAACTCCTGACAATTCTTATGAGGTCATCGATAATCCGGAAAACTTACAGTGGTGGACGGTCGATAAAAAATTCCTCGGTGAGTTTATGTGGTGGGATGACGCGGATTTTGCTCTGCATCACGTTGTGTATGTGCCAAAGCGGTTGCTTGGCTATTCTATAGAATCGGATGAAGATATGGCTCCATTCTTGTATGTCGTTTATAATCCGGACTTCACAGAACACTCGGAATATACTGAAGGCGGACATAAGCCCGACGATGAAGGCAAACAGGCAGATTGCGGATATGCCCCCGGCCAACGTGTACTCGCCGTCATAGATGATGTGCTGGTTCCATGTGAAATTATCGGTCCGCTAACGGTAGATTTTCTGAGAAAAGACTTTAATAAGGATGGCCCGCGGAGTGAGGAAGATTTCCAAGAATATAAGTCCGATTTGTGGGATTGGGGCTGGGACGAAGTCGTGGTTCGTCCACTTGTAAAAATCAAAACTGAGTTTGGCGAAATCGCTTCAGATACCACTGCAAAAAGAATCTTTATCTTCCCATATAAGGGATGAAAATTTTGCATCTCTAACTGCCACCGTCGGCTTTGGGATTTGCAATTAGTCCTTTTGCAGTACACTTTCGCATTGAGTTTTAGTACATCTTGAAAATAAGAAACCCCTCGAAAGTCTGTCGATTATCAAGGGGTTGGGGGCTCAGAACAGGCACACAACCGTATAATTATAAGAAAACAAGAGAAATAATATGGCTATAAATCAAAGTGTTAAGTTTTGACCATTTCTCGTCATTTGGATATTTTTGCCCTTATTTTTGTATTTAGTACACTTTTAGTACACCTTGAATCAAATATTTTTCTTAACTTTGCGGTGACATAATTCCAACCGGAACAGCGTACTTTTCGTCGGGTGTACTCCCGGTGTATTCATAATTGCAGGTTGGAGAACCGAATACATTTAAAACCCTCTCACTCTATGGCAAAGCTACAGAAACAGACCAAGCAGAACCCCAAGCTCGAACAGCGCGAACTAAAAGATGGGCGCATTGCACTCTACCTTGAATACTACCTCGGACGAAGCGAGGAAGTGGTGAAAGACGCTGATGGCAAAGTGGTGTATTACACCGAAGGTGCGATGAAGGGCAAACCGAAGAAGAAAGTTACTCATCTCCGCAAGAAGGAGTCGCTGCCTTTCTATCTCATTGCCAAACCAACTTCACCGATGGAGCGCCAGCAGAATCGTGAAATTCTCGAAATGGCGGAGAAAATCCGTTTCGAGAAAGAGCAGGAACTGAAGGAGCAGCAGACCGGTTTGCGCCTTGCAAAGCATCCCGAAGAAATCAACTTCTTTGACTACTTCCAGTCGTTCATCGACAACTACACGAAGAAGGATGTGCGCCACATGCGCCGTGGTCTTGCCATATTCAAAGAGTTCCTGAAGGAGAAGAAAAAGTACAAGGCTTTTGTAGAAACCATCCGTCCCGACCAGATTACAAAAGAGATGATTCGGGAGTTCGCCGACTATCTCCAGTCACGGTTTACGGGCGAAGGGCCGCACACTCTGTTCCAGCGATTCAAGAAAGTGTTCAAGAAGGCAACCGAAGATGAAATCTTCCTGCGGAACCCATGCGAAGGCGTGGTTATCAAAATCGACAGCCAGCAGCTCAAGAAAGACATCCTCTCGATGGACGAAATCAAGCAGCTTGCATTGACGCATTACCCAAACGAGAATCCCGATATACGCCGGGCGTTCCTCTTCTGCCTATTTGCCGGGTTGCGGTTCTGCGATGTCAAAGACTTGACTTTCGCACAGGTCGATTTCTCCAATCGGCTTCTCCGATTCAATCAGGCGAAGACCGCCGGACACAGTTCGGCAAGTTGGGTCAACATGCCGTTGAGCGATACTCACCTCAAGCTTATGGGTGAACCGGAGAACGGTGACAAAAATCAGCTCATCTTTCCCTTACCTTCCCACACCATGTGCCTGAAGGCATTGCGCCACTGGACTGCCCGTGCCGGAATCGAGAAACACATCACCTGGCACTGCGCCCGACATTCATTCGCCGTCAACCTCCTCAACAACGGTGCCAACATCAAAACCGTTGCCTCGCTCCTGGGACACGCAGGACTCAAGCACACCGAAAAGTACACCCGTGCCGTCGATTCCCTCAAACGCGAAGCCATCGACTCGCTGCCTGATATTTCCTTCTGATAGATATGCAAAACTGTATGCACATGGCTGTAAATCAAAATAAAAGTGTTACTTTTGTAATATGAACGACTTGACAGTATCAAATATCGAACGGCAGAATGTTCTGAACAACAATTATGCCCTTCAAGCCATCCAAGAGAACTTGGATGTCAACGGTCTACGCTTCCACGACCAACTTCTTTTCACTACTAAAATGGTAGCGGATTTCTATGGGGTGGATGAGAGAACCATTAAGCGTTACGTTCAGGAACATGGGGATGAACTTCGAGCAAACGGCTATTTTTTAAGTGAGGGTAACTCGCTTAAAGAGCTGAAGTTACATTTTGTTGGGGACATCAATGTCCCTAAGTTTACCCGTCAGTTGGGTGTATTCTCATTCCGGGCATTTCTGAACATAGGGATGCTTCTCACTGAAAGTGAGAGAGCCAAACAGCTCCGCACACGAATACTTGATATTGTCATTACCACTATTAACGGACGCGCTGGAGGTGGCACTAAGTATATCAACTGGAGAGACCGCAACTATCTACCTACCGCAATAAAGAGCGAAAACTACCGCAAGAACTTCACTCAAGCAGTAGGCAAGTATGTAGATGGGATAGCGACCTACAAGTACGAGCAGATAACCGACTTGATATATAAGGCTGTATTCCGAGAGAATGCCAAGGAATATCGTATTGTCCTCCGTCTGCAGAACGAGGAGAATGTGCGTCACACACTTTATGCCGAGGTGTTGCTTTGCATATCCTCATTTGAGAATGGCGTGGCCCATCAGATTGAGAAGCGATATTCCGAGAACTGCAATAAGCCGCTTTCTATAGAGGAGGTAAAAACAATCATTGACGAATTGGCTGCAGCTCCGATGATGGAACCGTTTATCAATGATGCGAGGTCCAAAATGGCATCCCGCGATGTCGCATTTCGCGATGCATGGCATGGAAATCTCGCCGAATACCTTCGTGCGGTTACTCCCGACGAGTTCGATAAGTTTATAGGCGAAGCTTCAATCGACTTTGATAATATCCTTGAAGCCAACCGTGAAGTTCTCAAACGCCTTAAGCAAGCCGATGACGATGAGTGAGGAACTTAAATATATCGACTACGATGGCGCATTAGAAGTCTATCGTAAGACTGTCGCTGCCAGCGGTGGCGGTTTGCAGGGCGTGAAAGACGAAGGAGGCATACGAAAAGTGCTTGACTTCGTACAAAACGACTTGTACTATCCGACATTCGTTGAGAAACTGACTTATCTAGTATTCGGTTTATGCACCGGACATTACTTCGAGGATTCCAACAAACGGGTAGCGTTGACAATCGGTGTCTGGTTCCTTGTGCATAACGGCTACTATTGGCACGCCTATAACTTCATGCAATGCATGGAAGCAATCATCTACCATGTCGCCGCCGGTCGCATCGACAAAGAACTCCTCCAACGCATCATCACTTGCTTTATGGCAAACGAGGATTATCCCGAAGACCTCAAACTCGAAATCATCCATTCAATCGATAATCAAGGGATAGGCATTAATGAATAAATTGTATCATGAACAGTTTTTGGACATCGCCAACATTTAATCTACTTTCGATATTAGTTACAATCATTGCGATTGTATTTATCGGATTGAAGTATGGAGCATCACTTAAGGATAAACGATTGCATTTAGGCTATATATGTGGTATTTGTATATTTCTTATTGTTGAGCTCGCAACATACATCTGCATACAAAGTGACCACTCTGTCGAGATTGTATCATATATTTCTTTTGCATCAACTCTTTCATCTTTAATCCTTTCCGTGGTCGCAATAATTTATGCAATCGTATCCAACAATAAAGGAGAGGTACAATACGGCAAAATTGATACAGCATCTTCAAAAATAACCGATTCACTTTCTGAATTTTCAAAAAAATCAGAAGAATTGACGCAAGGACTGTCTGATGTTTTAGATCGTCTATCTGAAGTTAGGAGTATTTCAATTGAGACGCGAGAACAAGTTAGCAGAATGAATAGTGATGAGTTTAGGAATCCAAAGGATTCACAATCAAACATCGCGCAGAATCTTCCACAATCATCAACAAATCCGAACAATGCAAATGACGAAAAACCAGAATCTGCAGAACACGATGATGAGGAGATAATAGAAAAAATAAATAAAGCTTCTCAAGATACAATCGATCGAGTTGCATTTAATTTTATTAATGCTGGATCTTTTATAGGCAATCTTGCATTATTGGCATGCATATATTCTCGTGACACAAACAAACCATTTAATGCATCTGATATCTTTCCACCGTCAAATCAAGATTATGAGATGTATATTTTTGGTTATATAATAGCCTCCTCTGCGTTAGGTGTTATTTATGCTCAAAATATTAACGGTAGATTCCAAGTCATAAATTATTATCCTCTTATCAAATTAATTCTAGAAAAAAATATTCAGGAATATTTGGCAAGACCTAATGATCCATCTCAAGCATTCAACAAGGAGACATATGAATTTATGCTTCGCTATTTTGGATTATTGACAAAGTAGGTAGAAATTGATTCAACTTAGTTACGATCATGCATTGAGCAATTGTCCGAGCGTTATGGAACGGATTTCATTCTCAATAGAATTGGAATAGTAAAATATTACAATTGGTTCTATTATGTCATATCTTTATATCGATGACCGATCCACCATTCTGTGATTCAAAGCGAAGGGCTCTGCCATCCTTAAATAAGAATCCTACGACCCGGTCATTCGGAGAAACATGGCTATCTCGATTCGAGGAACTGACCACTGTGTATTTCTTGGGCTGGTCGGATGTCTTAAGTAGTTTTATAGATATCGATTGTCTTGATTGTGAACTAGATAAAAATTGTCTTTCTCCTGTTTTTGTATTATAGATTCCATACCCGTCAGCATTTTCGTAGATCTTATATTTTGCGAAAACTACAGCTGACATAATCTCATTAGTGACAATTGGTTCTTCAATACTCGTGCCCAATTGATTTTGAGAGACTTCATTATTTTCTGTCATGAAGGACGTTGAGACAGATTGGATGAGGGTCATTTCTTCTACTCCTTCTGAAAGGTCTGTCTCTCTGAAATTTCTAGAGTTTACAATTGAAGAATTGGATTCATGCGAAGACCTGTTGCTTTCAGCTTGAGGATTTCCAATGAAATATTCTTCCCAAGGTCTGTCGTCGTCAGGGAGACCAAAGCGTCCGTACATACCAACGTTATCGAGGATAAGACATTGTTTATCACCATTCTTTCTAAGTCCACGTCCTACCTGTTGGATATATTTCACTAGTGACCTCGTAGGTCTTGCCAACTGAACGAACTCCAAATCCGGGCAGTCAAAGCCTTCGGAGAAAATATCCACATTGACTATTATGTCTAAATCTCCATTCTTGAAATCTTGAACTAAACGCTTGCGGAGCACCGGAGGAGTTTCTGAGTCAATATCAGCAATCTTGATACCGGCACCTCGATACTGTTGGCATATATGCTTACTGTGCAAACGTGATATACTATATATAATACCCTTTTTCCCTTCGACAAACCGGTAGTAGCTATCTAACAATTGTGCGCGGATACGGCTTGTGTCAACCAACTCCTCTAGCACACTTGTTTTATAGTCGCCATCAATACCAAAATCACGAATAGAATTGATATCCTTGCATAAAGAACTATTGATTGGAACAGAATAATATTGGTATGGAGCTAGCCAACCTTGCTCCATAAAATCCTTTATAGGCATAGATGGAACCAGTACGTCAAAATTATTTCTGAATCCTCGACCATCCATTCGCCAAGGTGTTGCCGTGACCCCTAATTTCTTCGCTGAAGGGTAAATATCCCATAACCGGGTATATGAGCTTGCTATGGCGTGATGAGCTTCATCAATTATTATGAATTTAGCATCAAAGCTATTGGCCAACTGACGATTAGAAGGATGTGTAATTGTTTGAACTGATGCAACCTGTACTGGCAACATCAAATCACGCTTATCCTTGAAACTGCCAGCTATAATTCCATGGGGAATATGGTACCGCTGAAGACTTTCGTCTATTTGCTCAATCAGTTCCGTTCGATGAGCGATAATAAGAATGCCTTCCCTCCGATGCGTTTTTAAGGAGTTTAGGGAGATATCACGTATGATTGAAGTGAACAGTCGAGTTTTGCCCGTTCCAGTTGGCATCTGGTAAAGGACATTATCCACAAAATCCCATTGACCAAAAATCCTCTCTTTGGCCTCCTGCTGATAACTTCTTAGTGAATAATCCGTTAAGCAGATGTCTTGAAACATATTTATGCTGGGCTGAGCGAACTGTAGATAAATTCCAACTCATCGACCTGTTGGGGCGACAATTTATTTCCCTTGGGGTCATCCACCATTTTCTTGAATTTAATCAAGTCGTTAATCCATGCCAGCTTTTCAGCTTTAGTGCCGAAAACATCATTGACCTTTATCGCATAGTCTTTTTTGAAAGGAATAAAGCTGGAATCTTCAGCCTTGGTCGCAGTCCAGTTCTTCTCGATGATAGACTTTAGGTCGCTGAGGTCTATGGCATCTGTCCATTCAAGAGTCTGAAGGTCGAAATCATCATCGTCACCGTGAAGTTGAATAAGACGAGTAAGACACGATTTCTTAATGTCGTTTACATTGTCCTCCCACGAATTCTCATAGAGGTCCTGTAGCCTATTAAGTACATTAGCCTTGAGGATGGCAAATATTTTCTCCGTGAATTCTTTTGCCTTTTGCTGGAGACCTGCATCTTGAGTCTTAAGCCATGTCTCCAAACCGTCGGGATTATATTCGGGATCAATCTTATGGATAGAGTTCTGAAAACGGCAGAGCCATGTTCTTTCTGCCTGCTGGCCACGAATGAATCTTAGTTCATTTTCATCTACAGCAGGGAGATTGCTGAGATAATTTACAAAGATGTCCAAATAGGGGTGCATAGCATCCATTCGCTTTTCAAGTGAGGTGAACTGTTCTATTGCCCCTTTAGTGACAAGGTGCTTGTTGATGGAACCAATCAGAGCAACGAAAGCGTAAGTACCACGGTTACACATGATGAATTCCTTGAATAATTTCTCGTCTAGTTCACCATGAACATAGTTATAACACTCTCTAATAAAGTTGGCTACGCGTTTCTTGCATTCTGTCATAGCCTTGTCATGGTCAAGATTTTGAGTGTTATACATGCAGACATCCGTATCCTTCGTATAGGTCTGCTTTGAGGCACGAGGAAGTAGAGATGATTGGAGTAGGCCATTATCGAAAGGAGTAAAGTTCAAGTCAGAAATGTCCTCGCCAACGGAAATTTTGTTGGAAAGGACGCTTGCACTATCTGCTGACAAAGCCTTGATTATAGAGGAACGTAAGGCTTTGAGTCTCGAGTCAACCTGTTTGGAGTCCCAATTTATATCCTCTTCGAGATCTAGGCGAAGATTCTTGCTTACGGCTTTCTGATTTTCATTGATATCCATGAAAATTTGCAGTTGCTCTCGGGATTCCATATTGATGAAAGCTACAACCGGTATAGTATTGTTATATTTGTATGGGGCTGCATCTGCATAACCATATAGCCGGTGTTGTCCGTCTATTATGTATGCGATACCATAGGCATTTGGAATACTGAGCATACCGATTTTGGCGTTTGAATCTTCGGAGGTATTGGAGGCAGGGTCAAACTGAATTTTCATTTTGCTGCTGCCAGATGTATCGAAGTTGACAATCAATGAATTGGGAAAATATCCCCCCGCTTTGATGAATTCTGTAATCTTTGGCAGACGCTTGGCTGATAAAAGACGTTGATAGGTCGGAGCCATTGAGTCATTGACCTTTGTGCGATGTAGCACAAATCCCATCTTCAAAAGAGTTTCCGGCTCGATTGAGAGCATGTAATAGTCAAAACCGCCCATTCTCCCCTTAAGTGCAGGAATACGAACTCGCTGGCCAGATATCAGTTCGTTCTTGAACATTAGTCCATGAAACTGATAGTTAACACAGGATTTATATGACTTAATCAAGCCCTGGAAATAGCGGTATGCGTTTTCGCTGAGATGGAAGATTTTCTTCTCTTCCATCCGCTTTGAATCTTCAGTGCCGACGCGGTAATTGTCGGTGGCAAGGATGAATTTTACTTTCTTGTCACCGTATATTTGCCTGAGGGACTTGATTATCCCTTCCTTATGCAGTTCAATGCCATCAATTACAGCTTTGAAACTTGTCGTTGTAGATATTTTGGACGCAGCCTTGCATTCCACCACAAAAATGGCATCATCACCGACGGCAACCACATCCACCTGTTTGTGGTCACCTTCTCCTTCACCCCATTTTATAACAAGGTGTTCGTCTCGATTGAGGCATCGAAATCCAAGATCATAGAACATAGCCCAGATTTTATCCTCAAATGCAGGTCCTACTTCTTTCTTCTTTTGAAGTCTGACCTTTGTCTTTTTAGCTACAAGTTCAGTCCAACCCTGCTCTTTCAGAACTTCAGCTTCATTGAAGGACACAGAACGTTCTTCATGAGTCTTTCTCCTTAATTTGTATTTTGCGGCAAGAATCTTGAAGTCAGAGCACATATGCTCTCTAATTGCTGCTGCTTGTTCTTCTGATAAAAATGCCATGATATTAAAAAAGATTAGGTTGGTGGATTATTGGAGTTTCGTAGTTCGTGATGATTACTTCTGTAGGTCTTAACTCTTTCGCATTATAAGTGTTAATGGTACGAGTAACCTGTATTCGATCAATTAGATATCCTTCATATAGCTGTTCAAAATATGAGGTTTCGTCATCGATATAGCTATCGGAGTTGCTTATCATAATCTTACAGCCTTTTTGACCAAAGATATTGCATAAGTCTTTTAACCGTTGTTGGTCATTGTCTTTGAAACCGCTCCTGTCGTATTGCGTGAACATGTTCATATTTTTACCTACCGGCCGATAAGGAGGATCAATATAAATGAAATTGTTCCCTTCTTTGATAAATCTAAATACATTGTCGAAATCTCCGCAAAGTATAAGTACGCTTTGCAGTGCTTTATGAACTTCGAAAATATTTTTCTCGTCAAAAGAGATGGATTGATATCTCCCAAAAGGAACATTGAAATTTCCATCTTGATTTTCCCTATATAAGCCGTTAAAGCAAGTTTTATTAAGGAACAGAAAAAACAATATACGCTGCTCGTCGGGAATCGGTAGTGAATTATATAGCTTTCTAGTCCTATAATAGAAATCTTCCCTTGAAGAGTCGCATGATAGTTTGTTGAATTCACTTACCAAAGAACGAAACCCATCAACGATTGCATCTGGATTTTGCTGGATAAAGCTATAAGCCTTCATCAGCATTTGGTTTATGTCGTTTATAATGGCGTGTTTGATGTTCTGATGCTTAGAAAGCATATGAAATAGCACTGCGCCGCCGCCAACAAATGGCTCCACATAGGTAACATCTTTCCATTCGTCAAATCCCACAGGCAACCGTTGCTCAATTCCCTTGAGCAATTTCGTTTTGCCGCCGGCCCATTTTACGAATGGTTTCATGATTCATTTATGATTGTTTAATTTACAAAGGTACAAAGAATTTTTGAGGTGACAATTGAATATGCTGTGAAACATGATTATAATGGCAGCGACCATAATAGACCATAATAGCCAATATATAAATATCGGCGCGGTTGGTAAAAATTGTTGGGAAAAGGAGCTGATATTTATATGGATTTTGGGACAAGTCGGTGAATGGTAGGGAGAAAGGGTATATATAAATAATCGCCCCATTTGTAAAGAATGTGAATATCTGGCTGACAGACTTTTACAAGCAAATCTATTTGCATAATTTTGCCGTTGTATTGATACGATGTCAATTGCAGAGACATCTTTTCAGATGGTGAACACGGGAATGCCTGCAACACTTCCCCGACGACCATAACCGCTAATAATTCATATCATGGCGGACAATTCTAATTTTCAATCAAATCAGGCTGCCAATGCGGTGCCTGTCTCACCCCTCAAAGAAATCCTCACTATCGAGGAAGCTGCCGAATTTCTCAATGTGTCGAAAAGCTACCTCTACAAACAGACAAGCGCACAGGCGATTCCCCATTACAAACCAACCGGCAAACGGTGTTACTTCAAGCGAAGCGAACTTGAGGCATGGATTCTCGCCGGAAGAATCTCGACCAAGTCTGAAATCGCGCAACGGGCGAATGCCTATTGTCTCAAGACCCGGAAGTGATGTGCGGCGAGATTATCTCTTTCAATGCGGAGCTGTCACCTCCAATCTACGGACTTCCGGCGACGATGCAGAGGATAATCCGTGAGGTGTCGGGAAAGCGTCAGGCAGCCATTGATTTTGCACTCGGTCCGGCACTGGGAGCCGCAAGCATAGCCATCGGGAGCCGGATTGTACTCGATGCTTACGGTTATAACAATCGCCTCAATCTATGGATAATGATGATTGGACGCAGTACGGCTAATAAGACTGCACCGATGAAAGACATCTACGCACCGCTGTACAAAATCAACAATCGGCTGTTTGATGAATACAGCGCAAAGGTGGAAACAGTGAAAGCCGAGCGAGCTGCCGGAAACGACAAGCCGCTTCCCAAGACCAGTCAAATTCTGATTGAGGATTCCACTCCCGAAGCACGCAATCAGGCTCTGGAGGACAATCCGCACGGACTTCTCAACAGCCGCGAGGAACTGACAGCAACCATCGGTGACATCGGACGATACGGCAGCAGCGGGGAACTGAGCGCATTGTTATCCCTTCGAGACTGCACACCGTTCTCCTCCAACCGCAAAGGCGAAGGTCTGAAAGTCATAAAGGCACCGTTTTACTCGTGGGTGAGCGGTATTCAACCGGGAATGCTGAAACCGACATTCGACAATCCCAAATTTTTGTCGATGGGATTCCTCAACCGATTCCTGGCATTCTATCCCACCGATATGCCGAAACGCACGGCGCGGAAATCGAAGGAGGCGGTAACAATTGCCCCTGTTGTATCAGAAGCGTGGGAAAAGCTTATCTTCGACACATATAGTAATGTGGCGACATCGACAATAACCGCATCCGAATCGGCGATAGATGTATACTGCCGTTTCGTTGAAAACTCGTTCAGGGCCGATGAAGCATCGGCAACTGACTACGAAGCATCCATCTGGGGTAAGTTGAGAATCTACGTCCTTCAGCTTGCCGGAATCGCTTGTGTGATGAATGCGGTCGAACAAGGAAAGCATCCGTCAGTAGTCACTGCGGAGCAGATGAGCTGGGCTGTTGATATAGCATACTATTCACAGTCATCTCAGCTGCGTATGCTGACCGACATAATCGGTTCGACTAATACAACTTCGCAACTCACCAACAAGGAACTGATGCTCTTGCTGGAGAGCCGGTTTCCGAATCTGGTAAAGACAAAGCTTGCAGAAGCAATCGGTGTAGACCCTCGTCAGGTTCGGCGATGGATGAATGAATAACGATGTCCTACGTCCTATGTCCTGTTCAAAATTCCCTCGGTAGGACGTAGGACATAGGACAGAATCAAACAATTTTCTCAGCTCATGAAAATTCTTGAAACACCCATAACGGTATTCGATAGCGTTACTTCGACTAACGGTCGTGTCGCATCACTTGCCGAATTCCTCAAAGATGCGTCGTCGCATCAACATATCCAACAAATCCGTATGACGGGTGACAAGGTAGAGCGCACACGACTCAAATCTGGTCTGCCGTGCGCTACCATTTCGGCAATCTGTCCCAATGGGCGTAAGGCTGATGATGCCTTCGAGCACACAGGGCTAATCTGCATAGACATCGACGGACAGGATAATCCCGGATTTGGAAGCGGTGCCGAATTGAAAACCGAGGTTTGCAAAGTTGCGGAAGTGGCATATTGCTCACTCTCGGCGAGCGGAAATGGATGCTTCGCCATCTTACGGTTGTCGCATCCTGATAATCACTTCGGACACTTTCAGGCACTGCAACGACTGTTCAAGTCGCGCCTCGGTATTATCATTGACGAACAGTGTAAGGATGTGAAACGGCTTCGATTCGCCACCTATGATTCGGAACCATATATCAACGACAATGCCGAGCCATTTCGGATAATTGATGCGGCAACTAATCCAAAACATAATTCGACAAAAACGACAGTTGCAATGGGACAGCGGACTTGGAATGAAAGTCCGGAAGCAACTCTTGACAAAGTAGCTCGTCTGACCGAAGTGGTTGTAAGACGAGGAATCGACCTCACCGACGGGTATAGCAACTGGATTGAAATCGGCATGGCATTGGCGAATCTTGGAGAAGCTGGGCGAGAGTTCTTTCATGCCGTCAGTTCCGTTTACCCGGGCTATGACCGGGCAAAGGCCGATACGAAGTTCACAAACCTTCTCAGAACGACTCGAAAGGTGACAATTGCGACCTTCTTCCACCAATGCGAGGTCCACGGTGTCACTCTCGATAGAACCGACTGACAGAACCCAATGCGCTTGCGCGAAATTGGCCAGTTGCCGTATTACCCGGCATCGGGGTAGCCTAATACCCCCTTCCGCCGAAATCGGCGCGAAGAGTTGCCGCATCGGCGGTGTCTGAGCAAGCTCCGGAATAGCTGTTTTTAGGCTTAGCAGAGCCGTACTGTGTTTTTTAGTAGGATTGGTCATGAATAGAGCCAGAACGGTGATTATTCGTGTCAGGAGCCATTTATCCGTGGGTTACCCAAGTCCTCTCTGTGAAGGGTGAGGCTTAATCGCTATCGACAAATCGCCTCCGCACCGAATCGTCAGAGAAGCTGAGTGTCTGTATCTGTGGTGGATTATGAGTAGTTTCCGATTTGGCAAAAAGTGTGTTAGTTTTGTTTCTCAAATTGAGATGGATTGTCCGGCAATATCGGCTCTATGCGATGCGACAACACGGTATGTAATCCCTTGATTAAATTTTTATCGTCAATAACCGATAGTCATTACCTGATTCTTGCCATATCTCGATACGAAAAGTTATTTCGACCGATGAAAGTGCATGCGAAAAAAATTGTCGATTCTTTCTTTTCGTGGCTGACTTTTGCAGTACACTTTCGCATTGAGTACACTTTTAGTACACCTGAAAAATAATAAACCCCTTGAAAATCAGTCGATTATCAAGGGGTTAGGGTGCCCAGAACAGAAGCAACCAAATGGAATTGTATGCAATGTTATGGAAGTAGGTTCAAGTTGTGGAGAAATTGATAATGCACTTAATATGAGATTGTTACAAATTTTTGATTGTAAAATTTAGTGTCATTTGCTTTCAAAATAATTCGCTAAAAATCATTTTGGGGGACAATCGGGGGACAAAAAAATAAGACCCAATTTGGAGTGTAACCATTTTATTTATAACTTTGTATATAGGCAAACAAAGTGTTAAATTATTTTAACACGCAGTATAATCCATCAAAAACAACTACCGAATGGCAACTATAACTCGCTCCTTGTCAACAAAAGAAGATGGCAATGGCCGTGTTGAGTTTATGCTTAGAATAAACTCTAACCGCACAACAAGAGTTCGTGTAAGAAGCGGCATATTCATACCGAAAGACCGTTTTGCGGATGGGAAATTCGTATATCCTCGAGCAAATCCAAAACTTTCATCAGAACTGAGAGATATTGAGAATACCCTTCACAATCTGGAGCAGGTGTTGTTCTCTTTGTGCGAAACCACTCCTGCCGAAAAACTCACAAAAGAGTTGTTTGAAAGGACAATCGACCACTTCCATCACCCAAAACGAGAGCGAAAGCCGAAGGAGGTCGAAGAGAAGCTGCAAAAGAAGTTCATCGAGCTTGTGGAGGAATTTCCCGCAAAGCGCGGACTTTCGGAATGGCGTCAACGCAGATATGGAGTTCTGAGTCGCAGCCTTCATCGATTCGAGCTTTACCGTAAAGTTAAGCGAAAGCTTCCATCGAAACTCGACTTTGAGGTGTTCACGGCTGACTTGTTGGAGGACTATGAACAGTTCCTACGCAACGAACCCGAAATATTCGACAAATATCCCAAGATATTCGAGCAATATCCGGCAGAAACAAGAAAGGCGCGCAAATCCCGTCGGCCATTCCCGAAGGGCGACAATACTATAATAAACATATTTGCCTGCCTTCGCACGTTCTTTCATTGGGCCATAGAAGAAGGTCTTACCTCCAATAATCCATTTACAAAATACAAGGGTAAGACTACGGAACGTTACGGCACACCGTACTATATAACACTCGAAGAACGTGACAGAATAGCGGACTTCAATCTTTCAACAAACAAGCCCCTTGCCGTTCAGCGCGACATTTTTATAATTCACTGCTGTATTGGCTGCCGTATATCAGATCTCATGCGTCTGACTCCAGCCAATATCATAAATGACGCAGTGGAATATATCGCCAGCAAGACAAAGGGCGAGCGGCCGACAGTAATAAGAGTTCCCTTGACCCAAAGGGCAAAGGAGATTCTCAAACGTTATGAGGGAGAAGATAAAGAAGGGCGCATTCTGCCGTTCATAAGCTCCCAGAAATACAATGTGGCAATCAAAAAGATATTCAAAGAGTGCGGAATAACGAGAATCGTAACTGTGCTTAATCCTACCACCGGAGAGGAGGAGCAACGGCCCATCAATGAGATTGCGAGCAGCCATCTTGCCCGGCGCACATTTGTAGGCAACCTTTACAAGAAGGTTAAAGACCCTGATCTCGTAGGTGCATTGAGCGGACACAAAGAGGGAAGCCGAGCTTTCGCCAGATACCGCGATATTGACGATGATATGAAGAAGGAGCTGATAGGCCTGATGGAATAGCAGCTCTAACATTGGGTTAATTTCCTGAATGTGAACTTTTCTTTGTTTATCATAGTTGACAAATAAAATATTATTGTTAACTTTGTCAACTAAATATAAGCACGAAAATGAATAGACAAGCCAACGACATATTTTCACGCCGGTTGCGACAGGCACGACTGATGAAGGGGCTATCTTTGGAAAAGCTCTCACAAGTAGTAACTCCTTCTGTTACAAGGCAAGCCATAAACAAATATGAGAAAGGTCTTATGATGCCAGACAGTCGGGTACTTATTGCACTTGCCGCAGCACTGGGCGTCAAGATAGACTATTTCTTCCGGCCATTCACTGTTGAAGTAGATCATGTTAAATTCCGCAAAAAGCCACGTTTTCCGGAGCGCATGGCTTCTGCCGTAAGGGAAAAGGTGCGGGAGGAACTGGAACGTTATCTGGAGGCCGAACAGCTTTGCGGTTGTTCGACTGATTTCTCTATGCCCCGTAAGAGCGTCCGCAACACAGAAGAAGCTGTAATCCATGCAAACGAGGTAAGGAAATATCTCGGACTCGGCAATGACGGAGTTTCCAATGTTATCGAGGTGCTTGAGGAAAACGGAGTAAAAGTTATTGAGATTGCAGAAGATAAGGATTTCGACGGACTTAGCGGATATGCCAACGGCACCATTCCCCTTATCGTAATAAACGGCAGTTTTATTACCGAGCGTAAGCGTTTCACTGCCCTGCATGAGCTGGGACATCTTCTGCTTGACATACCAGCTGATATGCCGGCAAAGGAGGTGGAGAACATCTGCAATGCCTTTGCGAGCGAGTTTCTGCTGCCTGTGGAGGTGCTTAAAGCTAAGGTCGGTAGTTGTAGACATGACATATCACTGTCGGAGCTTACCGACATACAGCGTCAGTTCGGAATATCCATTGACGATATTATGGTTGCGTTATATACCGGTGGTGTGATTTCCGCAAACCGTTATTCCGGTTATCAGGCCAAGAAGAACAGGCTTCCGGACTTCAAGGCTCTTGCCGAGAAGTCGAGGGCTGTTGCCGAGCGGTCTGGCCGTTTTGCGCGCATGGTCTACCGGGCATTGGCCGACGAAGCCATTACCTTTTCCAAGGCCGCAGTTCTACTGAATACCTCAGTTGAGAGCGTCAAGTCACACCTTCAATTAGTATGACAAGATGGATATAATTGTCAATGACACAAACATATTCATCGACCTTCATTCAATAGGACTATTGGAGTGTTTCTGCAAATTACCCTATGAAATCCGCACTGTGGATTTTGTAATGGCTGAAATTTCCAACCCCCGTCAATACGAGGATATGGAACGACTGGTAACTGAAGGAAAAATATGTGTAGAAAGTTTCACGCCTGAAGAGATCGCAGAGATTGTCGAAGAATATTCAAATGTTTCCGGGAATCTCTCAATACCGGATTGCTCGGTCTGCTATTATGCAAGGAAGTACGATGTGACACTGCTGACAGGCGACAGACAGCTCCGCAGGTATGCAGAGGCCGGTAAACTGACGGTAAAGGGAATATTGTTTGTGTTCGATGAATTAGTGCAACATTCTATAATAACACCCTGTATCGCAGCCTGTAAGCTAAAAGAATTGTACTCAATAAATATCCGCCTTCCTAAATCGGAAATACAAAGGCGTATAGACTTATGGGAAAATGCCGAATGAACATATGGATATAGTTGAAATACAATATAGCGTTAACCGCTTGATTGCGGGATTGAGCCTGTTCCGAAATAAAATATCCTCAGTTTCTTCCGATGGATTACAAAGGCTTTCTGATTATTTTGCTGATAATCAGCTTGATTTTGAAAGGGCTATGAGAAACGAGGTAAAGGATAAAGGGAGTGATTATTATGTAGCGCAACTATATAAAGGCCTTTCATCATATCTTGAATGGTATGTTTCCGAAAGCGAGGATGCCGGAGATGCCGGTAACAGCCTTGCCAAAGAGATATACGATCGGATTGTGTTTCTATGGATTCCGCCGATAGAGAGTCTGTTTCCCAATGTGGCGAAATCAACTGAAAGAAACATTATCCGTGTAGACGATAAAGACCCGGAAGGATATAACAAGCCTTATGAACGACCCGGAGAGCATTATCGTAGCATACGTTATGACATAGTTGAGAATCCGGATTATCCACACCTCACGGCCAATGAGATATATAGACGGTTGAAAGAATTGGCTGCCCCGATAAGCGGAGAGGGCGTTAAAATAGGAATGCTTCTCAACATCGCGATAAAGCACCGGCTTCTCCTATGCAAACCCCAGGGCAAGACATTGAGCCGAGAGCTTGGAATGACATGTTCATACCCTGCCGTAACAAATGTTATTGATACCCCCGACGGCTATTTCAATATTGATGACTGGGGAAGGGAAATAGAAGTTAAATTGCTGAAAGAATAGCCGTTTACTGTCAACACATACCATTCCGCGTTAGAGCTTAAACTTAAATCGCTTAAATAAAAGCGGTCGCGGTAAAAGTAAAAGGAGTCCTGTCCGTACAGGGCTCTATTTTTGTGCCGTAATTCAAAGAAACAGATTATGGCAGCAGAAATAATCAACTCCATACTGGAAGGTCCCAAAGGGGTATATCTGGTAGTCGACGCCACTGATATGAAGGTGGCATTTCAGGAATTTCTACGCATCACACGTGAGGCCGAAGATGAGCAGCGCGCCTACGACGATGAGCTTGCGACTGTGACACGGGAGGAAGCATGCAAGATTTTCAACCGTTCCTACAGCACCCTTCTCCGGTGGGAAAAGGACGGTTATCTTGTGCCGGTCAAAATAGGAAAGACGCCGCTTTACAAAATGTCGGATATAAAAGACATACTGAATCAGAAATTTGGGAAAGCGTGAGATTAAGAGTTCTAAAAAACTTTGTCTGAATGCGGTTTATTAAAAATTAATTAAGGCTCCGCCCAGGAATGTCTTGGTTCCCTTAAAACCTGACTTAAGATGATTGCTTATTGGCGATACCCGCTCCAGATTGAATCTTCTAAAACTTCGGTAAAAAGATTGTCGAATTTAGAGGAAAGTCACTCTTGTCGTGTCAATTCCCGGTCATCTCGGAAGTCGGGGTTGTCATCCTACTTTTATAAAGGGTACGCCGTATGTTCGATAGTTTTTTTGTTCAATCCATTCCCGGTCACCGGGAGTGCAGCCGCAGGAAGAATCATACGACTGGACAGGGTGGAATCAGAAGAGGTGTCTGAAAAACGATGTGGCTTGTCAACGCGACAAAAAGGTTTCACACAGGAGAATATGACGTCAGATGGAAGCGGGACCTGTATAAACCCGCTTGCCATTTCATTGTGGGAGGCACAAAACCGATGATTATGAAAAGTCCTCTACCTGTCATTGACTCATCGCGACTATACAGCCGTCAAGAAGTTGCCGCCATGTTTTCTCTTACCGACTTTGAGTTGTTCAGCTATGTCAGTGAATCTGACGGGCTGGTCTATGAAACAGACAGCACCAGTCCATATCCCCGTTTTCGTGGGAGCGAACTGTTGAGATTCTTTGTAAAAACGCACAAGCTATGCCAAGATGGATGCCGGTCTATGAAGATGATATGACTCACTGGCTCTGGGATAACGCACAGCGTTATCAATGGTGGCTTGAAATAAGGTTCCGGGCCGCCAAGACACCGGGCATGAGATATGTGGGTGACACAAACATCCGCATTAGGGTGACTTATGGGGAATGGCCTGTAACGATTGCCTATCTCGGAAGCCGTTGGCACGCCGATGAGAGAGCCGTAATATCTTTTCTTGAAGCATTAGAAGAAGATGGACTGATTACACGAAAGAAGAGCGGTCTTGTTACTGTTATTTCTGTCTGTGGATTTGAAAAATATTGCTTCAATATGCAGAATGACGGCACTACGGCTTTGCCTGAAGATATGACTGAAGATATAGTGCGGGACACTTCGCAGGAGCATATGACTGATGAAACGCAAGTCACCACGCAGAGCGAAACCGCTACCGAAATGCAGAACGGAACGCGGTCATATTTATATAAAAGAAAAAATATAAAAAAACTTTTAATTGAAGAGAAGCACGAGCGCGAAAAAGAATTTTTAGAAAAACTGAAAAAATCGAATTCAACGCTTGAAGGAATGGCAATGAGCTTGCATTGCGACATGTCGGATCTTATGGCGATTGCAGATGATTTCAGTAATGCTACAATAACCACCGAGGACTGGCATCCCACGTTCTCGGCTTTCAAAAAACACTTTCTCAACTGGGCCCGTATGAGAATTAAAAAACCGAAAGATGAAATATCCACAAAAAATAAATCCGCAGGAGGCAGTTCGCCAAATGCAGGACGCCGCAGAGGACCGATTACGCCCGATTGCGGACTTAACGAAGATTGATGTTTACAAGCAGTTTTTCTTGCGATGCGCAAGGGAGATATGCCCCGGCTATACCGTGCGTGACGATCAGCGTAAAATACTGAACGATATCGTACACTGGGCTTTGAAGGACTATCACGGGAATCTCGACCCTGACAGGGGGTTATTGCTATGGGGCGACATAGGTACCGGAAAATCAACCCTTCTCAAGATTGTCCGACAGTTCTGCTATGCGGTACACCCGCCTCGCAACGGTATGCGCTATTGGTTCCGAATGACAAATGTAATCGACATTTGCGCCGAGTTTTCCGATGAATCGCGCGATGGTGGCTACTATGCTCTCCAGACTTACATCACAAGCTGCCGTCAGGCATTCGACGAGCTTGGGAGTGAAACGACGCCTACCGGACGATGGGGTAATTTTGAGAATGTCATGCAGTATGTTCTTCAACGTCGCTACGACCTGCGCGACAATCAGTTTACCCATGCGACAACCAATCTCTCACTGCAACAGCTTTCACAGGTCTATTCTCCCCGAATATACGACCGCTGTAAGGAAATGTTCAATTTCGTGGAGATACGTGGCAAAACGTTTCGTAAAACATATATACCGGGAAGTGATGGCTAAACGAAGGCATGAGAAAATGGTTAATATCTCCATGATTGATCGCAAAAGGCTCTACACCATTTCTGAGGTCGCAAGGATAATCGGCATAAGCCGTTCATATTTCTATTATTGCTTCGACCACAACGAGAAGTTTCCCAAACCAACGTTCATCAATGGAGTAACACGCCTGACGGGTAACGACCTTATAGAGATTATAGCCCTGCGGAGGCACAAGGGGCTATAATCCCGGCGGTCAGTTCCAGTGATACCACGGCGGTGCGTGGCGTTCAGGCGAGGCTATGGCTTCCGACAGCTCTGCAGCGAGAAGCCATGCCTCGGAGCGCATATCGTCGAAATCGGCGGCGGTTTCCGCATGGAGGCTTTTCCCTATACCAGAAAGACCGCACCATTGCCGGGCAAAGGTGTCGGGATGAAAGGCGTCGATGAACGAGAGAATTTCATCTACAAGTGTCACCAGCCTGCCGCCTGTCATGTCGGCGCAGAAGCAGAACGGCACTCCGCGCCGTGTCTTTCGCCGGAAATCGAAAGTTGTGCGGTTGTCGTCCGCCACCATGACCGTGACGCTCCAGCCGCATTTCCCGGCAATATGTATGATTGTCTGCAATGTCATATCTCAAAACATGGTTATGTCTGCCACAGCCTTGCAGGTTGTGGCAGACCGGATTATGGTCTTGTATGGTTTTAAGCCTACATCGGCTCAAAACCGGCTTCTTCAAGAGCTGTGAGCAAATCAAGCACCATGCCCTCCGCGTCCTCCATGCCGGCCACTATGTCGCGGATATGATATGGCGCGCCATTCCTGCCGTGGCCGTCATCGCCTATCCATAGATATGCCTCCTCGTCGGGGTCGAAGCCCTCATAATACTCCCTTACCGACTTTATCAGATTGTCGGGGTCGCCGTCTTTCATTTCGGCCGAAAAGTTGAAATCCTGCCCTGCATTGGTATATTGCGAGAATTCAAACTGCCATATCTCGGTCTTGGGGTTCTGCGATGTATGGACGCTCCAGCCCTTTGCCTCGGCACATTCGGTTATGCGGCCTATCGTGTCTTTAATATCCATGTCTATGTCGGATTGTGTCAGCCGTGGCGACCATGCCACGGCTGACGGGTTACAGGTCATTAATCGGGGCGGTCATGCAGTCTTGAGAGAAGCGACTGCAAACGACTGTCGGGTATCTCCCTCAGTGGGCGTGGCTTGAAATACGGCACCTCCGTGACTTGGAGTATTCCGTAGCCCTTGCTGCGGCAGTCAATCTCTATTTCGGCAAGTTCGTTGAGCGAAACATAGCCGTATTCGTCCTCGGCGAGTCCCACGACAATGCAGAACATTATTGTGTCGTCGCCCTCCCTGCTCCCTTCAAGCACAAACCATCGGGCATTGCCTATTGTGAATATGGCCACGCATACGGCGTCCTTGCCCTTGCCGTCCTGGGAGTATAGGGGGAAGCCCTTGAAGGCTTCCTCCAGTCTTGGTGTCATAAGTCTGTTCATATTCAGTCAAATTCTATTTCATCTTCGTAAAGTTCTATGGTCGCTCCGCTGCTCAGTTCTATGATATAGCGGTAGCCGCTGCGCCCTGCTATTGTGCCTCGGCGGTAGCCGCGCCACGGCTCTTTGAGTTCACACTGCCTCCCGTATTCGGGAAAATCGGTATCGTACATATCAGTCGTTGTTTGTGAGTTCGTCATAAGCGGTATCGAAGATAAGTCCGGTGTCTATGAGGTGTCCGTAAGCCTCGGCAGCGAGGCGCGAGGCCCACTCGTTGCGGTCGTCATAGCGTCCGCGTTGGTAGTTGTAGGCAAGGGCTTTCATATAGCCCATGAACACCTTGAACGCCTGCTGCTGGAGATAGCGGTGCATGGACGCCATCGCCATGCCGGTCTTTTCGGTGCTGCTCACTTTGCCGTTGACAAAGTTCTCGAAGGCCTTTACAAACTCCTTATCGCCCTCGGCAATCTTAATGAAATCAATGTCTGTGTTCATATCGTTTGGAATTTAGATGGTTGCCCGATTGTAGATTTGAGGTTCCGGCGACACATTATAGATATAGTCGCCACAACGCACCAAAAGGCAGTGCTGTCCGTAATACAGCTTCTTCATACCACGTACACTCCCGGTCTTGTGGAAATTCGGAAAGCGGCTTATACCTGCCCGCTTCCCTTCTTCGATTGTCATTCTTTTTACTCGCATGGTCTTGAAATGTCTGATTTGTTAATTTTTTCCCTTTTGTGAAGCTCTTTTGAGCTTTCCCGGCAGGGCTGGCCGTTTTTCGTGCAAGTGAACCACTGCGGCCGAAAGGGAAGATAAGGCAAGGGTGAAGCCAGCGGCAAGACCGGGATACCCAAATTTTGGAGGCATGAGAAAATTTGCGGAGGCTCACGGTCGCCGACGCCGGCCTCAAACGCAGTGGCCCTTGCTGTTCCTCCCGGACGCAGTAACTTCGCACGCCAAAACGACAATCCTGCCGGAACTCAACAGACACAGGATAAAGCCTCGACAACATTGAGTATGCCTTTAGACACCGATTATTACCGGTTTTCAAAGGGCCGGGCTTTTATATACTTGGAATGTTCTGACAATCACCATTTAGCATGAAAACCCTGAAGGATCGTTTAGGCAGTATCTGTAAAAATTTGTAAATTTGCAGTCTTTTATGGCCTTTGTATTAATTACATCAAGCAATTAATGGAATACGATATAGACGAAAACAGCGGGAATACCGTTGAAGATATGACAGTCGAACACGATTGTCACCATAACATCGAAGAATTGCCGGAACTCTTCGATGAAGAATCGGTTGACGATTTCATCGCCAGCCTTAATGACTGGGATTGATATGGCACAGTTTAACGCATTTGAAGAAGCGATAGATTTCTCTTTCTGGAAAGAGCTATGCGAGAAGCATGGTGAGCTGCACCATTATCGGCGCGGTGAGTATTTCGCATATACCGGTGAGGCAGTCAAGAGAGTCGGTTGGATTGTTTCCGGAGGCTTCAAGCACTCGCTGATCGACAATTCCGGTAAGGCGAAAACCGTCGGATTTGTTTTCGATGATTCTGTCCTTGCCAATTACATCAGCGTAATGCTCGACAAAAAGATTCCGACAGACATTATTGCATTGGAGGATTCCGATGTGTTGGTCATACCAACCTCTATGATTCGTGAGCGGCTGATGTCTGACCCGACTCTCCATATCAGGTTTCTGGATGCCTTGTTTGAACAGGCATACGGACATGTTCTTAACGATTACCGCTCCACTCCGGAGCAACGCTACCGACAGCTGCTTGCTCGTTATCCCCGATTATTTGAACTCGTTTCCCTTGGAGAGATAGCCACCTACCTCAATATATCTCGCCGACAGCTCCATAGAATCCGCGAAACAGTTGCCGGGTACACTCCTGACGAAGAAAAATTTGGGAATTAAAGCTATAAAAGGCTGTTTTATTGGTTGATTGTGCCATTTGTCACAGCTTTTGTCGTTTATACGAAGTAACTTTGCAACATACTTTTCTCTCGAAGTAATTAATTAACAAAAAAGAGTATCGTATGCAAAGAAATAATAAGATATTGGGTATAGTCGCCCTTTGTTGCCTGTCAGTTACGGCCTGCAGCGATGACAACACGGTTTTCAACGAACCGACCCGGATAAGGGCTTATGAAACCGATGCCGAAGTGCTTTCACAATTTGTAGAGGTGGATAGCCGCACAGGGCTGTTTTCCATCAATCCGAACAAAAAGGTCACGGCGACCGATTACGTTGTAAACCGTTCCCGGGAACAACTGGCAGAGGTGAGTTCCATAAACCGAACCCGCTTTGTGGGCGAGATGGAGCAGGCGAACAATCTGATAAAGGCTTATGCGAAAGCCGGGAATGTCAGCGTGGTTTACACTACCCGAACATCAGGCTTGGTGAGGAACAATGAGGGAGGAACAATAAGCCTGTCAAAATCTCAGCCAGACAGCAAAGAAGGGACAACAGAGGCCCGGCTGTCGGTATCAGGCGAAGATATATGCAGTACGGGATTCTATTCATTGGGGAATAACCGGCTCACAATAAGTTCCGGCAACACATCCATGTTCTATGTGGCACAGATTTCGTTCGTCGCATCTGATGAAACGGACAGAGGTACAATCCTTTTGGCCGGATTAGGAAGAAACTCGTTGCCTTACAGCTATTCTCTGTCATTGCCGGAGATCAATGGAGAGTATCTTAACATACAAGGCAAATCCCTCATCGGGAACGGCAGCGTAACAGTAGAAATTTCGGAATGAAACAAATACAGCTTCTCATATCTGTATTAGCCTTTGTGTTTCTCGCATCGTGCGAGGAACGCACGGGCTATTATGATACCGACCAGAAAGAAATTATCTCCCGTATTACCGGCGTTGAATGGAAGCAGACCTATGAACATATGTCCGGCTTTGAACCGACAGAGTGTAAAGAAGAAGGCTGGGTATATAAATTCAATGCCAACGGTACCGGCTCTTATAAATGGATGAATTGGAGCGACGGCACAAAAAACGGTGAACCGATATATTTTCGCTGGACTTTTACCACTGAAAACTTTTCAGTGATCTACATTGACAAATCGGAACGCTTCTGGCTCATAGACAGACTTACGCCAACTGAATTAACAGTGACGAGCGCAATGCAGGATCCTGTTCTTTATCCAAACACCGATAAGACAGTTTACAAATTCATTGCAATCGAATAAAACGAATCAGATACGATATATTTTATTTTTTCATTACTAAAGCCAGATTCTTCGTGTTAATGCCGAGAATCTGATTTGTTTTCATTTATGGGCGTTTAGGATAGTTTTCCATACCGGCGGCTTTTGTGTGGCTACACGCAAAAGCCGCCCCGAACGGAGAGTGTCGGAGCGGAAATATTGAAGATTACAATTGTGGTATCGGGAGCCACAAAACATTATCACGATAAGGTTTGGCGATTGTCAAAGGGTCGAATTTTATCAGCTCATAGGAGGCGATATTAAGTTTCTCATCAATAATCGCGAGAGCTATGATGTCGCCTTTCTCCGGCATATTTTCATCGCTAAACCTGTTCCAGCCTTTCAGCGGATTGGCGTCAGCCCACTCCGCTCCCTCGATAAAGCAGTACATATTGGGAACGCGGTACTCGCTGTCCTTATACCGCTCGGCGGCTTTATTGCGTATTTCCTCTTTTCGGTTCATGGAAAAGTTGTGTTATGCCCCCTGCGCCTCTCGCAGCGCAGGGAGCGGTAGATAAATCAGTCTATGTCAACTCCTATAAAGTGTTCATCATCAATCAGCAGATAGTAGTAGCCGTTGCCACAGCCCCGATACTCCTTGCTCAGTCCGGCTTTGATGTCGCCCTTGCGATAATAGCCGTCATCTTTGTCGGCAATCTCTATCCATAGAGTGCCGTCATATCCCCGGAAGTCGAACCTGCACGAATGATAGTTGCGACGCTCCAAAAGAGCCTTGCGAAATTCCGCTACCGACCACGGTGCGTGACGCGCCACGGCTTTGAGGGAGATAATCTCTCCGTCAATGCGGATGCCGGTAGTCAGCCGGTTCTCGTAACAGTCCTTTGCAGGGTCTGCCGCGAGGCATTTGCGCACGAAAGCCGAGGGGAAGGTGGCACGCGAGGCGTAACGCCTGAATTTTTCTACGATATTTGTTTCAGGTTTCTCCACTTTCACTATTCCGAGCCAGTTGGCTATTGTTGACTGCGGTATGATGTAGCCCCGTCTGCGAGAGCGTGGCGCAAACTCGCATATATTCCCCTGTGCGGAGAAAAACAGGCGTCTGCGTTCTCTGCCGTCGCCGGTGGTGATGTCGAAAAGACCCGAATTGCGGTTGATGATGGTTGCTGCTGCTTGATAGTCCATATTTTGAAGTGTTTGAGTATATTTTCCCTTTTGGTTGAAGCACCGGGCTTCGTCCGAAGGGGATATGTTTTTGTGCGCCACTCACGGCGGATCTCAAGGGAGAATAAGGCAAGGGTGACGCCAGCGGCAAGACCGGGATACCCAAATTTTGGAGGCATGAGAAAATTTGCGGAGGCTCACGGCCGCCGACCGCCGGCCTCAAAAGCATTGGCCCTTGCCGTTCCTCCCGTCCGCCGTAATTTCGCACGCAAAAACACCTCCGTAGGACAAGGCCGTTCTCATTCAAAAAATCTCCACCTCCTGATAACCGGCAGGTTGCTACGGCCCGGATGCCGTTACAGCATCGGAGCTGCGGTATTCCGAAAATAAACGCATATCAAGTCGGAAGCCTCCGTGCGGCGGCTTCGGCCTTGTGGCGTCATGGCTTACACACGAAAGGCTATATGTGATGTCGGTGCGCCTCCCGGCTCACGGACATGGCATATAGCCAGGATTATCCTATATTCGGAAGGAAGCGGAGGCAATGCAAGGTAGTGAGGCGTGATGCGCTTCGTGCGCCCACACCTCGCTCCGCTTTGCCTCGGCTTTCACCCGGCCGGTTTCCCGACAATTATAGTATCACTACAAAAATGGATTTCTCTTAAATTATGGTGCTAATTCACATCACAATATAACTATTAGTGGTGAGAATATCTATGATATGCTCGGTCGTCTTTATGGCAAAATGCCGAACTTTGAGAGTGTCACCATACAGTACCCTCATACCCGATTGCATCAGCCAGTTATAATAATCGGAGTTTTCGACCTCGTATAACGGTTCGATACCAATACCCTCCGACATATCGATTATCCTGAAGTGTTCTAAAGTTACGCGATATGCGAGCACTTCTTTGAACTCAATTCTTATTATCCCTTTGTTGTCGAAGCGTTCCAGTTCGACAGTAAGATCCGTTGCATTGTAATCTATTGAGTTGATAGAACATTCACAATCAACCACATTTATAGGATGGTATATTTCACTTTTCATATCTAAAATCGTTTATCGGTTAGTTTCATTGGGCTCAAAAAGTTTACGGATTGAGTTAATGATGTCTTTCCATGACGCTCCGTCAAGGTCAAAAGACAATTTCCGGTCATAATCCCAATCTTGCCATTTGCCGGCCGTTTTTTTGGTCGGTAGTATTTTCAGTTTGTGGCTATCGTGGGTCACAAGTACACTCGTAGAGTGCATGTAAAGTTGTCGCCATGAGCGTTGTTTCATCGCTTTGATTAGCTCGGAAGCCTTTATCTCAGTGTATTTGTAATGCAGACTTGCATGGAAAATATCCGTCAGGGTATTTTCAAACGCTCCATTATCGCAGTCAAAAGGCAAGAATTTGATCGGATAACTCGAATTGGCATAATATACTGTGACAAATATATACTCCTTGTCAGTGCGGTATATCATACACCTTCCGGAACCATCCAACTCCGGGCATCGTTCGTTGTATTTTCGGTTGAGCTTCAGCCAACGATATACAACCAAAACAATCGCAATAATTACAATTATTGTGGTAGCTCCATACTCTGGCCCATCATAATATTCAAACACAGTCATATTATTCTCCGGATTGTCCTTCTGATATACCACTCCTATACTGTCGCCTACAGCAAGGCCATTGACGGCATAGCTTCCTCGGTATTGCACACTCTCCGCATTGAAATAATAATCAATTCGGGGTGTGTGGCCGATACTATAAACCTTTGATACGACCGTTTTTGTGAAAACAGGATTGGATGCTATAGCATTATGTTTCCGGCCATCGAAATACAGTGCGACAATAAGGATTGGAACAAGAATCAGCATCATAGTGGCGATAGGCAACCATCTATCACCGCGTTGCCCAAAGAAAAACCGATATGTCTTGCTGTCCGATTTCATTTGAGGCTAAAACTTACTTTCCATCGCGGTAATTATTTCATCAAGCCGTGGAATATACTCGATGATGTTCGGTTCGTTCCTTCCCGCCATAAAACGAACTTGCGCCAATATCAATTCTTTCACCCTCTCATAGTCATTGGGAGAAACAATCCGTGTCAAAGTAAGATTTCTGAAAACCCAATCGGCTCCGATATCGGGTAATTGTTTCTTGCCCTTCAATATCGGGATGATTTCAAGATTATACATGTCCTGTAAGGATGTGTATGTTGAGAATACCATATTCGTACATTCAGCAAGCGTATCACGGAGCGTCCTATAAGCTTGTTCAAAATTTTCCTCTGTAACGGCAAATTTGTCTTTTTTACCGAGCATATTGCCTGTGAAATCCACTGAAGGAATATCACGCTGGTCTTGCAAAGTTTTGAAACTATACACCTCAAACCATTTCAGCAATATCTCGAAACGCACCCCATAGATAGGGTAAATGATAAGTAGACCATACTTACTCCAATGGTCCAATTCAATAGATTGCCGTAAATCGCCATCCTGCTTAAAGAATGATGAATCACGTTTGCGAAACTTGAACCCTGGGAGGAAAGACTCAGTTTTAAGCCTTTCAATAACAGCGTTAAATATCTCTGTATTTGTCATATTGAAGAATTTAGAATGGAATATAATCATCATCATGTGGCAAATTGCGCTTATACAGGCCTGCTGTCCTAAGTGTATTTGCCGACGAGTCGTTAAATATCACTTTCCTGTTTTTGGTATTTATAGAGATTTGCTCTAATGGTGATTTGAATTTTTCAGGCAATGCGATTATTATGACAACCATCGACGTGTCTTTAGTATATACACCAACATGGTCATCGCCAGGATTGATGTTATTCTTGAACAACGTAAATCTTGTAGGCCTTAGTTTGAGGATATGATAATTGCCTCCTATCTCGTTATTGTCAATTACTTTGCCTTCTATTTCATACTCACTTTTTAAGAAATAATCATTTTGATTGCTACTATAATTGTGAGATGATAAAGTTGCCACACCAATAAAGGTAACAAAAGCCAATATTAAAAGCATGACTCCACCAATTACACCATAAATTATTATCCCGGTCTTTCTCATAGTGTGGAGTAAATTATGAAGATTACGAATACAGCCAACAGTGCGATAATAGCTATTGTTGCGACATAGCGGTTTTGTAGTCTTGAACTTTCATAATCGAATATTTCGGTTCCGCCAAATTTTTCAATGGCTTGCCTTACGCTTTTATTACGGCATAACTTGCCGGATAGTCTTACATCGTGGAATTGTTCTCTTTTTCCCGCCGAAGTTTTGATGCCCAGACAACGGAAACAGAGCCCCATAGCGGTGCGCCATGCCATGTCGCATTTCTCGATTTCATCCCAATGCAGGAGTTTATTCTTGCGCCAATCTTTTATAGTGATCCCGGTTTCATCAATAATCAATGCACTAAGTCCATATTTCACATACTTGAATATGTAAACGACCATGCCGATAGCGAAAAATAGCAAACCTCCAACACTGAGAATATTCCAGCCCTCAGTGCAACCGGCCCATATGCACCATACTGTCATTACGACACATACGGTTGGTGCTGTAAACGATTCCTTTGCTATGTATTTATCGGTATTCATATCATGACAGGTATTTGATCACTATAAAAAAGAAGATGCCAAAGAAGATCACAAACCCGAAAACGGTGTTGACAAAAGCGTTGTCAAAGTTTGCGAGAACCGTATCTTTCGGATTATCGTAACGCAGGCTTTTATATGTTATTTTCTTCCTGAGGATAACTCGGATGAAGAAATATCGGAGTCCCGCTCCGATATGCCGGAAGATTGAACCAAGTATCGAGGACATAAACATTTCAATTAGAGCTTCCATAATTCGGTAGGATAAATAGCAAAAGTATCACATATATCCACAAAGTGACAGTCATCCCCCATGCCCCAAGAGTCCATTTTTGCCTGATTGTCATCGGTAGATTCATAAATTCACGATAATAGCGTTTAGCTCTTTTCCCATCAACCATAAACTGCATTATGACAAGTATAGCCAGTGAAATCCATGCCATAGTAAAATTCTTCATGAAGAATATCCATGAGAATATAATCGCAATATATATGCCGCCGTCTAACGGCCTATAATCCCAAAAATCCGGAAGATTATATCTACTGGTGCGTGACATTGACATTATGACAAAGGCGCGTAATCTTATAATTGCATTAAATATATTATCTATCCGGTGTCGGATTCGCTCAGCGGTTCTACCTCGGTTACACCAACGCTTGATGTAGGTGTAGCTGTCGCTGTTCCATCCGCTGCAGAACACACAATGATGCTTATTACTTCGGGCTTCCTTAATTATTAATAAGGCTTTGTCCTCCTGTTTGTTATGGATAAGAGCCATTAGATAGAGCAATCTATCCGGGTCATAATCCATCTTTGTTTCATCAGGATAGAATGTATCGGCATCGGGATTATTGGAAATAAATCGTGAAATTTCAGCATCAGCTTGAATGAAAATATGTTCATACAAATCCTTTATCTCGGGTTCAATGGACTCTTTCGGGTCAATTAAATTCTCATATATTGCCAACACCATCCCCGACAGCGCGTAGGCTCCCGTGCCCCGCAGACTAATGGGCGCGTTGATACATTCCGGCGCATCCCATATCTTCCACCAAAGGGTATCGGCATACATAGGCTTGACAGTAAGCCTGGCTTCATCGACGAAAAAATATAGACAAAAGAAGTATCCTTCTTCAACCTTGAAGTTGATATAGGAACTTTGACGAAAGCCATATTTACGACTCACGCTACGCCTCGCATCGGCTACCTTTTTATTATACTCCTTGTATGTCATCTATTTATTATTCAAAACCTATGGCTAATGCTTTAACGGTATAATTCCAGCTACAAATATATATTACCCACATCAGCCCAATACCAATGAGAAGGCAGACAAGTAATGCGATTCCGATATCTTTATGTCTATTTCTAAACGCATAAACCACGTTTGCCAACTGCGCTATTATCAGCAAGACATTCGCTACCAACAGACACCTGTTGACAACTATTGTTTCGCCTACAAAAAGAGCCGCAAAAGAAGCCACGAATGTAATTGCAAATAATATGACAATCGGCCATTTTGCTTTATATATCAATTTCATAGCTTGCCTCCTTTCCGCCAAAGGTATATGAACAGAAATAGAGCGATGGCATAATTTGCAAACACAAGATAACCCATATCTTTTATAGCGTTCTGCGAATAGGCGCGAATAATCTCAATAGCATCCTGAATATTTCCTCCCGGCTCAAAATAGATCGAGGTTATGTATTCGGTATAAAATATACAACTGACAATATTTAGAATTGCTAAAACGATTAATGCTACAATGCCCGTTATCTTCTGCCACTTTCTCATAATTTATGGGAATTTATATAAATCTTCACAATGTGGTGTAAAGAATCGTAGTAAAAGAAATAATTTTCATATAAGCTATAAGCCGTTATATTTGATTCATTCAGACATACATTTATATTTGTCTGCCAAGATTTATCTCCTAACAATAAATGATTATCGGCAAATGGGCCATCACTCACCAAAGTATAGATAATGCCATTCTCCATTTTTAATGGCTGCAACATTTGGGCATCATAAATAGCCCGTTGAAGTATTGTCCCTTTAATACAGTCAAATTCATACATTATTACAGCCTTCTCATTCCTCGTCAGTATTAGACAGGAATTATCTGAAGCTCTAATCAAACTTGCATCTCCGTGTGTGAAGAAATTATCAATAATTGTCCTATCCGTAAAATCATATAATTTATTGACACAGCTGTCTTTGTCGAAAATAAATCCGTAAATATGATTGCCAATTACCGCAATGCCTTTATTTGATGGCCGTTTATCGTAGTTCCCGATGGAATCCGTTGCTTCAAACTCATTGTCGGTTGTATAGAAAACCCCGTTTGCTGTATAACCCAATTTATTGTCATACTGAAAAAGTATCGGCAATGAGGATAATTTATCATTGGATAGCGTATGATTTCCTGAAAGGACATCCACACATAAAAGAGAAAAGATTGAATTTTTCTTTATTGCACAGAAAACACAACTGCCTATTTTAATAGCATTGAAAGCATGGTCATATTCAGGCAACTCTAAAATAGGTCGCCAATTATGTCCGGCATCCGTTGTACGGAATACTATGACTGAATCTGGCTTCTCAGGATAAGTCAATGAACTTAATGCGATACCTGTATTTTCATTGACGAAGAATAGGTCTGATACATTGCCATATAATCCCTTGGCTTTATATGTAGCTCCCGGATCTGGCCCCATAAATATTTGAGGACGGAATATTAGCAGATAACAAACCGCAAGGAACAATATAATAATTGCTCCAACGATAATGCCTGCTATTTTCTGCCACTGCTTCATTTGATATTTCTGAAATGATAGTTGAATTTTAGGTTGTCATGCTCAAGGAGCGACTCACCAAGCAAAACTCTGTCGTAGGGAAGAATAGAGTCGCTAACGGGGAATTTATGATAGCTAACATACACATCCTTTCCTATTATGCTGTCAATAGTGGGTGAAGCATCTTCTGTTCTAATAGATATACTTTCAATCTGTTCCGCTTCGCTATTGTAAATTCTCAGGTCAGCGTAGGAGCCAAATGCACCCTGGTCAAAAATAACCAACTCTGCCTGACCGCCATCAAAACTGATAGATCTGACTTGTTGTAGAACATCATGTCTGTCACCGCTAAATAGGGCAGCCGCAAACACGAACATTCCTATTTGAATAAAGGGTAGAAACATCTTTAGATGATATAGAATGTCGTTATTGTTTACAGGTGTAGTTTTCCGTTTCCCCTTTTGGTAATAACCTGCCTCCTTGGGAAAGTTGTATTTTATGATAATGCCGACATCCGGCACCGGTTTCAATATCTTTGAAGTCCATACCGATCCGAGAACCGCCATCGCTGCAAAAACGGCAAACAGCCCCCAATTCAAGCCCGTTCCAAGCATCACGCCCGCGCCCAACGCTCCTGCAAATGACATTATCAATGCAATGCCAAGCAACAATGATTTACTATCGGTCAGTTTCATATAATCTTTCTTTCACCGCTATCTATTTTTATAATCTTATTTGTGGTCCCGTCAACTTCCATATACAGGATGTCTGTCACGTTATCATCGTTGTGGTAAGGCTTGAATTTAACCTCGAATGAATACTTTTCCAACGGAAGTCCTGTAAAGTCGTCTTGAGGTTCTATTTGAATTGTCTTATAGGCGTGCCGAAAGTTGGTATCATCCGAAACAATCGGGAAAGTCGCCGCAGATAGTTCTGCGGTAAGCTCCTTGGAGCAATACTGCTCATACAGTCTTTTCAAGTCGGACGAAGATGTGCCAACTGCTCTTTCGTTCAGATACAAAGCCATAAAGTCGGCAATGTATGAATTCCCATCAACTCCAATTTCATACTCAAGGACTATGATATTTGATGTGCTGTCGGGAAGAATCTGATACAGCATATTCCAGCCGTCATCCGTGTCAGGAAGGAAGCAGCCAAACGATAAGTAGATGGCTGAATCCGATACCCAAAAAACTTCACCTCCCCACTGCATGATATATTCACCTTCGGTGCCAACCACATCTTTCGTCCGTATTTCCTTGTCGGAGTACACAATATTTCGGTCATAGGATAGGGTCAGAAAGACGGAAGAATCTTTCACAGCCCAGTCATGTCGCCCAACAACAATATCATTGGAATCTTTAGTCGCTTTGATAGTCCAGTGCCCGATAACGGTATCTTCGACAACCCTGCCTCTCACAACCTGAGGAACGGCTGCAAATAAGGAATCCTCTATCAGTTGCTGTGATGCGGCACTTTCGGATTTTTGACTTCCGCCACATGCAACGACCACGACAGATAGAATAGATGCGAGAAAAATTACGCAAATGAGATTTTTCATAACCAGTTGTTTTTAAGAACGCGACGCGAATAAAACGGAGCATAAATGAAACAAAACCATATATTCAGTAGCAAATAGCCGGGAGTGTCATTCTTAATGGCAATCGTGATATTTTGTCGGATGAATATAGATACAGCTATCATCAACGAGATATAAAATATACCGCCGACCTTCGACTCAATCAGCGGGGTATAGAACACTGCCGCGAATGTGTATAGCAGCCAAAATATCTGCACATTGCGAAGGAATAGATATACATTGCGCTTTGAAAATGTCGTTGATGTCTGTTTGCTGTCCGCTTTACCACTCAGGAAATATAAACTCAGGAAGGGATTGATAAAGAAGTTCCCGCATAAAATCAATGACAGATACTTGCCGCCGTATTGTTCCCGACTAATACGAATGTTGGTAAACAACAAGCCCATCGCCGATGCCATGAGCAGGAGCTGTGCAACTTTAGCCACATCGGAATGCAGCCACAATTCACGATCAAGCCAACCGCCACTAATTCCGACAATCAAGATAACGGCGTAAATCAGCAACAAGAAATTGCCGGCAATGGCAGATATATACAATAAATTCTTCATTCAAAGCCTATTGTTAATGCTTTAACGGTATAATTCCAGCTCCAAATATATATTACCCACATCAGCCCAATACCAATGAGAAGGCAGACAAGTAATG
>ENA-OROZ01000221-OROZ01000221.1-human-gut-metagenome-genome-assembly--contig:-NODE-221-length-69080-cov-7.108482_pt1 | contig 69080 bp, 56 predicted proteins | sample MGYA00242138_ERZ509066 | MGnify/ENA primary metagenome ERZ509066 (study PRJEB26280, sample SAMEA2338691) | human gut metagenome | biome: human gut; feature: human-associated habitat; material: faeces... | reverse complement strand
ATCCTAAGCGTAAACTTATCGGTGACGACGAGCACGGATGGGACGACAACGGTGTCTTCAACTTCGAGGGCGGCTGCTACGCCAAGGTTATCAACCTCGACAAGGAGAGCGAGCCCGACATCTACAACGCCATCACTCGTGACGCTCTTCTTGAGAACGTTACCGTTGACGCTGAAGGCAAGATCGACTTCAAGGACAAGAGCGTAACCGAGAACACTCGTGTATCTTATCCTATCAACCACATCAAGAGCATCGTTGAGCCCGTTTCGGCCGGCCCCGCTGCCAAGAATGTAATCTTCCTCTCGGCTGATGCATTCGGTGTGCTTCCTCCCGTTTCAATCCTTACTCCCGAGCAGACTAAGTACTACTTCCTCTCAGGCTTCACTGCAAAGCTTGCAGGTACTGAGCGCGGTATCACCGAGCCTACTCCTACTTTCTCGGCTTGCTTCGGCCAGGCATTCCTTGAATTGCATCCCACCAAGTATGCTGAAGAACTCGTTAAGCGCATGCAGAAGAGCGGCGCCAAGGCTTACCTCGTAAACACCGGCTGGAACGGTTCAGGCAAGCGTATCTCTATCCGTGACACCCGCGGTATAATCGACGCTATCCTTGACGGTGCTATCCTCAAGGCTCCCACCAAGCAGCTTCCCATCTTCGACTTCGAGATTCCTACCGAACTCCCCGGTGTAGATCCCAAGATCCTCGATCCTCGCGACACCTACGCCAACCCCGAAGAGTGGAACGTTAAGGCTAAGGACCTTGCCGAGCGCTTCATCAAGAACTTCAAGAAGTACACCAACAATCCTGCCGGTAAGGAACTCGTTGCCGCAGGTCCTCACGTTGGCTAATTCACGCAAGTAGTGACTGACTAACTTTCACGACTATAAAATTTTTCCTTAGAAGGTGGACGCTTAAGCGCCCACCTTCTATTTTTTTGCTGCCATCCGCTACTGGGGATGCTATTTTGTGGTATGTCGTGGATGATGCGCGGGCCTGACGTTATTGAGCTGCTATGCAGCTTTTGCGCTGACGCGGTGATACCACCATCAGGAGAGGGTAGTTATCGCGAGGATTGTTTGTCGTTGAGGTAGGCGGCGTTTACGCGGTAGACGAGGATGGTGACGAGGACGACAAAGATTATTGCAAACAGCCCGGCGCAGCCTCGCAGGAGCAGCACGGTGGTTGATGTGCCGACCAACCCGAAGGCATTTATCAAAAGTAGTATTATGGCGATGGCGATTGATGCGATTGCAGCATATTTCAATCGCAAATTGGGCTTTTCGTTATAATACTTTTCAAGCTCTCTGCGATATGCTTCCTTTTTTTCAAAATAGTTGGCCATATCTATGTAATATCTTGGGGATTAGAGGATGGTGTCGAGGGTGGTGGGGATGTTGTTCTGCTTCTTGAAGAGGACTGTCGAGGGGCGGTCGGTGTTCCATTCGACTATCTTTCCGTCGGGGCCTACGAGAATGTAGGTGGGGTAGCCGATGGTGCTGTAGATGGGCGCCGACTCATTGTGCATGATTACGGTGTTGACATCGTTGAGGTTGTGGCGCTTGATCATGTTTTTCCATAGACGATTGTCGGGATTGCCGCAGCACACTGTCACTATCTGAAGATTGTCGGCCTTGTCGCCGAGCGCTTTCTTGAATTCATCCATTTGTCGGAACTCTTCAAGGCAGGGGCCGCATCCGGTCGACCAGAAGTCGAGCAGCACCGGCTTGCCCTTAAAGCTGTCGAGCGACAATTCACGACCGTCGGCGTCGATAAGCTTCATGGGCGGCAGGTCGCTTCCCGTGCTTGTGAGCTTGTAGTTTTCGACGGCTTCCGACAACAGGCTCCTGAGCCAGGGGGTGGTTATGCCCTCGATTGTCTTGTCGGCAAACGGACGGATTTTTTCATAGGGGTCAAATACCATGCTGTTGCAGAGCTGATAGGCGTTGACAACATCGGCAGTGAGCGAGTCGGGCGAGATGTCTCTTGATGCCCGGATTATGTTGTAGTAGTCATCATTGGATAACAGGGAGTCATTGTAGACATTTAAAGTAGCATTGAAGGTTATGTATCGTGATGCAAAACTGCGTGTATTGGGATACTTCATATCGTCGCCGGTGATGCATTTATAGGGCTCTGATGATTTCAGAGCTGCCTGACCTGCGGTGATGCGTGGCAGCAAGTCGGGGCGTCCGGCGATAAAACCGACGACGCCGAAGTAAGCGTCATGTACAAAGTAGTTGTGATTGGCCAACGTTCCTGACGAAGCCTCGAAATCATCTATCAGCTTGTTGTAGTCGTTGATGTAGTCGTTTATACTGTCGACGAGCGCCGATTTGGCCGAATCGGTTAATGCGTAGTAGGATGCGACATTAATGTCGAGAAACCGCTTGCGCATGTTTTTGTGGCATAGCAGCGCAAATTCAAGGTCACGGTCGAAGTCCTTGTCGTTGCTTGAAAGAGTGAGCTTGCCGTTATTACAGTTTACTGTCACCGTTTTATCGGGCATCAAAGGTATTGACACGGCATCGTTGTTGATATATAGGTAGGCTTCCTGCAGGGGGCCTTCGATGTCGATCGTGCTTTGGAAATTGCCGTCGTTGTCGATGGCAATCTCCTTGGAATAGTTGTCAAGGTATCCGGTTACGGCCATTTCAAACAGATTGCCGAATGAGGTGTCGACATTTCCGTTTATTACGAAACTTCCTTTTTCGCCTAATGAGGAGATGTTGTCGCCGGCATGCAATCCCAAGGCCGCCGTGAGCATAAGCAATGATGCGATAATGTGATTGGTGTTCATAAATCAGCTGATGTAAAAAACAGATACAAATTCCGATACGCAAAAGTAGCAAAAATTATCCAATGCCGATTATTTGCAACAAGGTTTTATGAATTGGTGAAAATCAGGGAGGCTGTGTCGAAAGTGCGGCACAGCCTCCCATGGAAATATGAAGAATGAAGGGTTTAAATCGAACCTTTCGGGATGTCGTCGGACGACTGTGCGGGCACATCGTCCACACCCTTGAAGAATTTGCTCAGCACCTTCTCTTGGAACGTTTGCATCATGTCCCAGAAATTGGGGACAAAGAGGGTTCCGAGGATTGCATTGAGCAGCATTCCGAACACTACGGCCGTTCCAAGCGAAACGCGGCTTTCGGCTCCCGCACCCGTGGCAAACATCATGGGCATTACGCCTAAGATGAAGGCTATCGCTGTCATCATGATGGGGCGGAAACGTATCACGCCGGCATCGAGCGCGGCCTGCTTTATCGTCACTCCTCCCTTGCGGAAATAGGTGGCATACTCCACGATGAGGATTGCGTTCTTGGCCGAGAGGCCGAGCAACAGTATAAGTCCTATCTGAGTGTAGATGCTTATGCTCTGGCTCATGAACATACATCCGAGCACGGTTCCCAGGATGGCTATAGGCATCGACAGCACTACCGCTATAGGGTCGGTCCAGCTCTCATACTGGGCTGCGAGCACGAGCAGTGTAAGGATGATGGCAAAGATGAACACGGCCGTCACCGTGGTGCCCGACTGGGTTTCCTGATAGGCCTCGCCCGTCCATGCGTAGGAGTAGTTGTTGCCGAGAGTCTTCTTGACAAGCTGCTCCATGGCCTTGATGCCGTCGCTTGAGCTGACGCCGTGGGCGACATTGGCGGTTATCGCCGCTGTGGCATACATGTTGTAGCGCGAAGCCGTGGGCTGTCCCATCACCGACTCTATAGTCGTGAACGAGGCAAAGGGCACCATCTCACCGCCTGAGTTGCGCACGCTCAGCTTCATCACATCCTCGATGTTGCCTCGGGCGCTGTCGTCGCCTTTAAGCGTCACCTGATATACGCGACCAAACTCCACGAAGTCGTTGACATAGCTGCCGCCCATGTAGTAGGCGAGCGTCGAGAATACATCGCTCATCGTGAGCCCCTGAAGCTTTACGCGGTCGCGGTCGATGTTGAGGCGGTACTGCGGCACCTCGCCCTGATACATCGTAGTGATGGAGCTGATGCGAGGCTCATCCTTGGCCGCTTCCTGGATGCTTGCTATGGCCTTCATCATCTCGGCTGCACCGAGGTTGTTTATGTCGAGAAGCTGCATCTCAAGACCCGACGACATTCCCAGTCCGGGAATCGTGGGCGGATTTACCGAGAACACTATCGCCTCCTGATAGCTGTCGGCGATGTTGCGCACGCTGTCGATTATCGCAAACACGCTTTGGCTCTTGGATTTGCGTTCCTTCCACGGCTTCAGCACAACTACGAGCGAGCCCATGTTGGAAGACGCACCACCGCCGAGGAACGAGAATCCCGATATCGACATGACATCCGACACCTCGGGCAGCCGACGGCGTATCTCGTCGGAGAGGCTGTTGACCACCTTCTCGGTGCGTTCGAGCGATGCTCCCTGCGGCAGCTGGATCGACGACATGAAGTAGCCCTGGTCCTCCTGCGGAATGTAGGATGTAGGCCATTTAAGGAATGCGATAATACCTATAACAGCTACGATGACAAATGCAAGTATGGCGAGCTTGGCGTGATTGAGCGCATGGCCCACCACTCGCTTGTAGAATGCCTCGACGGCGTTATATCCCTTGTTGAATACCTTGTAGATGACATTTTTGGTGTTCTTGTTGCGGGGCGTGAGGAAGAGGGCGCAAAGAGCCGGGGTGAGCGTGAGCGCGTTGAATCCTGAAAATGCCGTCGACACGGCTATCGTGAGCGCGAATTGCTTGTAGAGCTGTCCCGTGATTCCGCTTACGAAAGCCGTAGGGATGAATACCGAGAGCAGCACGAGCACCTCGCCGATTACCGGCCCGGTCAGCTCGTTCATCGCCTTCTCGGCCGACTGTCGCCTTGAAAGCTTGCCTTCATCGACAAGTCGCGAGCAGTCCTCGACCACGACTATCGCATCGTCGACCACAATCGCAATTGCGAGCACGAGGCCGAAGAGCGTAAGAGTGTTTATGGTGAATCCCATGAGCTTCATGACCGCGAATGTGGCGATGAGCGACACCGGAATGGTGAGCATGGGTATTATCACCGCGCGCCAGTTTTGCAGGAATATGAGAATTACAATCATCACGATGAGTGTCGTTTCGACGAATGTCACCGCAACCTCCTCGATTGAGGCAGTTACAAACTGTGATGTGTCCTCGACTACCGAGTATTTCACACCCGGCGGAAAGTATTGGCTGAGCCTGTCGAGCTCCTTCTTGGCGGCCTTCGACACATCGAGCGCGTTGGCTCCGGGGAGCTGCTTGATTCCGAGCAGTGCGGCTTCCTTGCCCGAAACAAGCGTCGTGGCCGCGTAGCTGATGCTTCCGAGGTCGACACGTGCCACATCGCGCAGACGCAGCAGTCCGTCACCGTCGGAGCGGATTATTATGTTGCCGAACTCCTCGGGACTCTGGAGTCGGCCCTGGGAAACGAGCGTGAATTGGAATGCATCGGCTCCGGTTGTGGGAGCTGCGCCCACATCGCCGGCCGACACCTCCATGTTCTGTGACTGGATTGCCGAAAGCACATCGCCCGGGGTGAGTCCGCGGGCACGCATCAGTTCGGGGTCGAGCCACACACGCATGCTGTAGTTGCCTCCGCCGAAAGCCTGAACGCCACCCACGCCCTTGACGCGCGAGAGCTCGTTGACAAGGTTGATGTTGGCGTAGTTGGTGAGGTAGAGAGCGTCATACTTACCGGTGCTGTCGCCTTCGAGGGCGCAGAAAAGCACGATGTTGGTCGACTCCTTGTTGACCGTTATGCCCTGCTGCTTCACCGCTGCCGGCAGTGTAGGCTCGGCCTGGTTCAGTCGGTTCTGCACGTCGATAGCGGCCTGGTCGATGTCGGTACCCTGCTCAAATGTCACGGTTAGCGAGTAGCTGCCGTCGGAACCGGAGTTGGAGCTCATGTAGAGCATGTTTTCCACTCCGTTAATCTGTTCCTCGATAGGAACGCCGATTGTGCGAGCCACGGTTTCGGCATTGGCTCCCGGATAGGAGGCCATCACGCTTACCGTGGGAGGCGTGATGTCGGGGTACTGCGCCACAGGGAGCGATGACACAGTGAGCAATCCCGCCAGCACCATTAGTACGGCAAGCACCGTGGCGAAAATCGGCCGGTCTATGAAAAATTTTGAAAACATGGCGGTTGAGGCATTATGTTTACTTTATCACCGGGTTGACCGGCATACCGTTGCGCACCTTCAGCAAGGCCGATGTCACGTAGCGCGACTGTGGCGTGATGCCTTCGGTTACCACTCGCAGGGTGTCGTTGTAGAGGTCGCCGACCTTTATAGGCGTATATACCACCTTGTCGGAGTCGTTGACCACATAGAGATATTTGCCGAGCTGATCGGTGCCTATCGAAGCGTCCCTCACGAGTATGGCCTTGGGGTCGGTGTCGTAGGGCAGGTGTACCGTCACATACATTCCGTCGCGGAGTTCGCCGTAGGGATTGTCGACCTGAGCCTTCAGCTCGAGCGTACCGGTGCTCTTGTCGATTGTGGGAGCTGTGTAGAAAAGGTCGGCGGTATAGGAGTGGGGAAGCGTGTCGGTGAATGTAAGCGGCACGTGCCTATACACCTCTTCGTCGGCTGTGTCGCGTGAGTTGAGCATGCGCTGATACTGAGTGTCCTCAATCTGGAATATTATCACGACCTTTGAGTCATCGTATATCTGTGCAAGTGTGAAAGGAGATCCTTCCCCGCTTATGAAGGATCCGGGGTCGACTGTCGATGTGGTTATGTGTCCTGTTATCGGGGCTCTTACGGTGCAGTAGCCGAGATTGGTCTGAGCCGTGCTCAATGATGCCTGTGCCTGCTTGATAGCCGCTTCGGCCTGCTCCATCGAACTTTGGGCGTGTATCACATCCATCTGCGACACGGCATCGCTTTCGAGCGCCTTCTTCATGGCCGCGTACTGATTGGAAGCGTATTCATATTCGCTCTTTGCCGTTTGCAGTGCGGCTGATGCCTGCTGCACGGCATCGCGGTATTTCGTAGGTTCGATTGTGAATAGCACTTGTCCTTTTTTTACGAGCGAACCGCTGTCGTAGGTTCTCGTAAGCAGTGTCCCGTTGACGCGTCCCACTACCGCGGCCGAAGTGTTGGCCGATATGTAACCGGGATAGGTCTTGTAGATTGTTATTGAGTCGGTTACGGGCATTGCCACTTCGACGGACATTTCACCGCCTTCCTGATGAGCCGGGCTTTTGTGGCTGCATGCGGCGAGAGTAATCATTGCCAGTCCCGGCAATGTTAAGCGCAGGAGAGTCGATTGTTTCATTGCTATAGGGTGTTTGTTTTTTATAATTCAAAGTTGTGTTATGTCCCATCCTCCGCCAAGCGCCTGATAGAGGGCCACGAGCGATGTGAGTGCCTTGCCTTGTGCCGCCACGAGCGAGTTCTGGTTTTCGAGCAGGCTCATCTGTGCGTCGACCACGTTGCTGAAGGCCGAGAGGTCGCTCTTGTAGAGGTCGACCGACAGCTCGAGCGACTTGCGGCTCTGCTCGATCACCTTTTTCAGCATCTCGATGTTGTCGAGAGTGGCAAGATAGGTCGACATGGCGTTGTCGACCTCCTCGACGGCGGTCATCACGGTGAGATTGTAGTTGTCCATCTCGATTTCCATCGAGGCGCGTGCCGAGGCCATGTTGTAGTTGCGCGCGAGTCCGTCGAATATCGTCCACGACAGTGTGGGGGCTATAGCGTAGGTGAAGCTGTCGTCCTTGAACATGTCGCCTATCCGGTGGGCCGAAGTGCCTATCGAGCCGTTGAGCGTGAGTGTGGGCAGAAACTCCTTCTTGGCGATTCCGAGCTGGGCCGCCGATGCGGCGAGCTGATACTCGGCCTCGACTATGTCGGGGCGTCGACGCAGCAGCTCCATGGGTATTCCGGCGGTGACGATGTGGTGGTAGGAGGGCATGGTGGCGGTTGCCGACAGCCGTTCATACAAGGCTTCGGGGTATTCGCCGAGCAGCAGTGCGAGAGCGTTGATGGTGGTGTGAATCGACGACTTGAGCTGCGGAAGCGTTGCCTGGGTCGAGTAGAACACAATGCGGGCCTGTGTCACATCGAGCATGGAGCAGAGTCCCGCTTCATGCCGCGCCTCGGTCATCTTCAATATCTTTTCCTGCGAGGCTATGTGCTCCTGAGCCACGAGCAGTTCGGCCTGCCACATTCGCAGCGTTATGTAGGTCTTGGCTATGTTGCTGCACAGTGAGGTCATCACGGCGGCATGTTCGGCTCGGGTGGCGTTGTAGGATGCTTTGGCCCCCTTGGCTTTCGTGGCTATTCGTCCGAATATGTCTATCTCCCAGCTCATGTCGATGCCGAGCGAGAAGTAGTCGACCGTGCTTGCGCGTGTCATCACGCTTCCGAGCGCACCCGAGTTGCGTGACTTGGTCCAGCCTCCGCTCAGATTGAATGTCGGGAAGTAGCCGGCACGTATCGAGTTGAGCGCCTGACGTGCCACCTCGATGCGCCTGGCAGCCATGAGTATGTTGTAGTTATTGTTTTCGCCTGCCGTGATGAGCGAGTCGAGCATGGGATCCTCAAAGTAGCTCCACCATCGGTCGTCGGACGGTAACTCCTGACTGAAGTTCTCGTTATAAGTCCACTGCTCGGGAAGTGAATCATTAAGTACCCTGAGCGGCTTGAAGTCATCGGCATTCATCGCCGACGGTGCAAGCAACAGGCCTGTAATCAGGTAAAATGAAATCGATTTGATACGCATATTCGGAAAGACTCAGATGTTATACCGAGTGTCTTCGATTAGTTGGGAGGCACTCTTAGTAATAACTTTCGGTGTGTGCAATCCGTTTACGTATCTACATTAGATTTAAGTTATTTTAAGTCAATGGCTGTGTCAATGTAGTTCGATGGAGGTTATTACATCGGCTCCAACAGCTTCGTTGAGCAGCTGCACAAGCCGGCTGCGGTGATACGACAGCTCGTTTTTCAGCGAGGCCGAGCTGATGTAAACGTGCATCACGCCACGGTCGACATAGCGGCGTGTGGTGTATCGGTTGATGCCGGGACCCACGACCTCCTGCCACAGATAGGCGGCGCGTTGTTCGCGGAATCGGGTTTCAAGCCCGTCGTTGCGCAACGCCTCGTTTATGATGTCGTTGAGTAGTTTGGGGTCAGTGCGTTTCATGGTTGTTCAGCGGTTCAACGGTTCCGTGACTTACGAGCCACAACTTGTAGTCGCCCGTGGTGCGTGACATTATGTCGTCGAGATGGGTGCGGTTGGTGTCGGTTATGAATATCTGTCCGAAGTCGCTTTGCGTCACAAGTTCCATTATGCGCTCCACCCTTGTTGCATCGAGCTTGTCGAAAATGTCGTCGAGCAGCAGCAGCGGCATCATTCCGCACGAGCTTCTCAGAAATTCATATTGCGCGAGGCGCAGTGCAAGCGAGTAGGTTTTGCATTGTCCTTGCGAGCCGGCGCGTCGCATGGGCATGTCGTCGATGAGCATCTCGATGTCGTCGCGGTGAGGCCCCACCGAGGTGTGTCCCACGATTTCGTCATGACGGCGTGCGCTGTCGAGGAGCGATGTCATTGAGGCCCCCGGCGATGAGAGCGTGCTTATGTATCGGAGCGTCACGTTCTCGCCCTCGCCGGCAATGGCGTGGTAGAAGGTGTTGAATATCTCGGTCAGGGTTTCGACCCATCGTGAACGTGCGTTGTGCAGGTAGGTTGCGGCCATGTCCATCTGCAGCTCGACGGCCATGTAAAGATTGTGGTCGACCGAGTGGTCGCGCAACAGGCGGTTGCGCTGCTCGAGTGCGCGGTTGTAGCGGAGCAGGTTGTCGAGATATACAGGGTCGCTCTGTGAAATCACCATGTCCATGAGTCGACGGCGTTCGTCGCCGGCACCTCTTATGAGGTCGATGTCGATAGGAGCCGCTATCACGAGCGGAAAAGCTCCTATGTGACTTGAGAGCCGGTCATACTCTTTGCCTCCGCGTTTCAGCGACTTGCGCTTGCCTCGCGACATACCCAGAACAAGCTCCTCTTCGGCTCCCCGGCGCAGATAGTTGCCTTTGAGTATGGCAAAATCCTCGCCTCGCCGCATGACCATGGAGTCGGTCATTCCGGTGAAGCTCTTGCAGAAGCTGAGGTAGTATACGGCGTCGAGCAGGTTGCTCTTGCCCATGCCGTTGTTGCCGAGGAAGCAGTTGACTTTGGGTGAAAACTCCAGCCGTGCTTCTTCGAAATTCTTGAAATTGGTGATTGAAAGATGTCTTAATATCATAGTCAGTACAAACTTACACAAAAATCCCCGAAATCTTGCGATTCGGGGATTGTAAAATTTTGCTGACTTGGAGTTTTGCGGTGGTTGTGAGGCTGTTATTTCTCGGCCCAGGGCATCCATTTCATGTAGTCGACCTCGCTGAACATGTCGGCGCGGGTGATGTTGGTGTCGATTTCGGGCTTGTCGAGCAGGAATCGGTCGACAAATGCCTCAACCTCGGGATATTGGCTCTCGGGAAGCTGGCAGTGACCGTGGTTGCCCTCGATCGAGAATCCCATGCGCTCCTCGATGCCGAATGTGCGCCACACTTCGCGGGCGGCACGGCTTGACACATAGTTTGACTCGTCGGCGAGCCACTCGAAATCGGTGTTGCCAAGCACGAGCAGGGCTCGGGGTGCTATGAGCGCAGCCACCTGGTGGTGGTCGATGGGAAGTCGCGACACATTCTCTTCGGCAAACTGTGCCATGCTTTCAAGGAACCATGAGTAGTTGGTGCGTCCGAGTGTTTCCACGTTGCCGAGAGTTTCCGACACTCTCCAGGCGTCGACTCCGCCGCCTCCGGGCTCCTGTGCTATTGTGAGGGCTATGCGTTCGTCAAGCGCTCCTGAGAATAGCGCCATCTTTCCGGCAAACGAGCATCCGGTTATGCCGAGGTGCTTCAAGTCGATGCGCGATTGCTCGCCCACGATTTCAAGTCCGTCGATAATTCGGCTCACACCCCAGGGCCATGCGCTGTAGGCTCCTATTTGTATCATGTCGGGGTATATGCGGTTGATGGGCTCGGTGCCGCGTTTCTGGGTGTGCGACATCACCTGCGTGAAGTTGAATGCTATGCCGGCAATGTTGCGGCTCTCGAATATCTGCGGAGGCAGCGATCCGTAGGGGAATCCTACGCCTATCATGGCGGGGAACGGCCCGTCGCCTTCGGGATATTTTATAGTGGCCGAGAGGTTGAGGGTTTCGCCTCCGTTGTGCACTGTTACGCGCAGGGTGTCATTGTCCATGAAAGCCTCGATGCTGTCGCGGCTCACTACCGGCTTTTCGCCTATTTCGTAGTGGTAGAGCTGCTGAATTATTTCGGAGCGGTGGCGCGCCCAGTCATCGAATCGGGTTGAGCGTCCGCTTCCGTCGGCCCATGCAAACGGGTCGGGCAGGGTGGCTATTTCGGGAAGCTGCTGCAGTCCCGGCATCTCGATTGCGGGATAGTTGTCGGCAGTGTTCTCGCGGTCGTAGACTGTCGGTATTTCCTTGGGTTGGCATGACGCGAGCATAATCGCAATCAGCGGCAGGGAGAGGGTTGATAATTTCATCGGCTTAAAATTAGGGTAATTTAAAATTAGGTTAATTAAATTATGACTTCGATTAGTAAAAAAGGTTTAACGGGCGCTTGTGTAAAAGTTGCGAGGCAGGGTGGTGTCGCGAAGTTCTTTCACCGGTGATAAAATAGTGGTGATGAAGGGCATTATTGATGAATCAAGGTGAAATCAGATGCGTGAAATCGAGGCGGTTAATCATATTTAGTTAGAATGATTCTAAATAACGGGTGAATTTCATCATTTTTGGGTATTTAGCGGATTAGAGGGTAAAACTAATTTTGCATAAACAAAAATTAACCAAAAATGAGTATTTACATAGTGCGAAATTCACTCTTGGCCCTGATTGTTGCAGCAGGTTGCGCATCGGGTTATGCGCAGGATTCAACCGCAGTCGACAGTTACGACAAGTTCCGCTTCGGCGGTTACGGTGAGATTGTGGCATCGTTCAAGGATTATGGTATAAACCGCTTTCAGAAGGATGGCGCGACACGCGAAAACCGCAATACGATATCGATTCCGCGATTTGTCCTTGCGCTTGACTATAAATTCAATTCCAAGTGGGTGCTCGGTGCTGAAATCGAGTTTGAATCGGGCGGCACCGGCTCGGCTTATGAGATTGAGAACACCGAAAACGGCGAGTATGAAACCGAGATAGAGAAGGGCGGCGAGGTGGCTCTTGAGCAGTTTCACATAACGCGCGTCATATCCCGCGGGCTGAATGTGCGTGTAGGGCATCAGATAGTGCCTGTGGGGCTCACCAATGCCCACCATGAGCCTATCAACTTCTTCGGCACCGTGCGCCCCGAGGGTGAAACCACACTCCTGCCCTCGACATGGCATGAAACAGGGTTGTCGCTGTTTGGCTCGTTGGGGCGTGGCTACGGCCTGCTGGACTATGAGGTTATGGCTGTGGCCGGACTTAATGCCAACGGCTTTGACCGCAATGAGTGGATCGCCGGCGGTAAGCAGGGGTTCTTTGAAAACGACAATTTTACATCGCCGGGCTATGTCGTGCGCATTGATTACCGAGGTGTGCCCGGATTGCGCACCGGAGTGTCGGCCTATTACTGCCGAAACACTGGAGCCAACTCCGACAAGTCGCAGACCTATAAGAGCTACGGGCGTATTCCGCTCACGCTGGTGTCGTGGGATGCACAGTACCGCAACCGCTATGTCACGGCACGGGCCAACGTGCTTTACGGCCATCTCGGAAACAGTGCGGCCGTCAACGATGTCAACGGTAAGCTATCCAACGCATCGCCTTATAGCCGACTAACGCCTGTAGCCAAGAATGTACTTGCCTACAGTGCCGAAGTCGGAGTCAATTTAGCCACTGTTTCGGGCATCAGGCAGTGTCCTGTCATCTATCCTTTCGTGCAGTATGAGTATTACAATCCCCAGCAGAGGGTGGAGCAGCCCCGCACCCCCGACAAGCGTCTTGAGGTGAGCAAGTGGAGTGCCGGATTAAACTGGTTTGCATTGCCGGGCCTCGTCGTGAAGGCCGACTATACGACACGCCAGATAGGGACTTCGCGTGTGTTTGGTCGCGGAGAGTACAACAGCGAGAATGAATTTTCAATCGGAATCGCCTACATTGGGTGGTTCATAAGCCGATAGTAACGACAATAATCAATAACAAAAATCAATAACCCAAGATGAAGAGAACATCAATCACAACGGCCTTTGCCGTAGCCCTGACACTGGGCCTTGCATCATGCGGAAGCAACAATCAGCCCGACAATCCCGGCGATGACACAGTCAATGCCAAGGATATAGACTACACTTCGGCCAACGCCAAGAGCTGGCACAACTACATGATCAATGTAGCCCTCCTGCTTAGCGATGACGCTCAAAGCCTTTGCGACGCATGGACGGTGAGCTATAATGGGGGCGAACCGTTTGCGACGACATTCAAGAATCACTCCAAAGGAGCCTATCAGAGCGCGTTGAATTGCCTGGAGCAGATTGTCGACGGTTGTGCCGACATAGCCAATGAGGTGGGTACCGCTAAAATCGGCGACCCTTACAATCTCTACATGGCCGGACGCACCGAGGAGGCGTTATATGCCGTGGAGTCGTGGTACAGCTGGCACTCGCGTGACGACTACACCAACAATATCCGCTCAATACGCAACTCCTACTACGGCTCGCTTGACGGAACGGTGAACAGGCACTCGATGTCGGCGCTCATAGCCGAGGCCGATCCCGACCTCGATGCACGCTTGAAGGCCGCGATACAAAAGGCGGCCGACGACATACAGGCCATACCTCAGCCCTTCCGCAATCACATAAACAGCTCTGAGGCCAATGTCGCGATGGAGTCATGTGCCTCACTCGAAGCGTTACTTAGCAACGACCTGAAGCGTGCGCTTAACTCCATGTCGGGCAATGACGAGATGCTCGACGCAATCGTGGAGAGTTATGTCGACGAGGTGGTTGTGCCTACCTACCGTAACCTTGTGTCATGTAACAATGCATTGCGCGACGCAGTGAATCGACTTGCCCGCAATCCTTCGGATGCCGCATTTGAATCGGCTTGCGATGCATGGCTTGAAGCGCGTGAGCCGTGGGAGAAGAGCGAGGCCTTCCTATTCGGCCCCGTGGACCAACTCGGCCTTGACCCCAACATGGACAGCTGGCCTCTCGACCAGAATGCAATAGTGCAGAACCTGAACACCGGCAGCTTCGACGACCTTGACTGGAGCGACGGCGACAGTGACGATGTGATAGAGGCAGCTCAGAACCTGCGCGGATTTCACACTCTTGAGTTTCTGCTCTTCAAGGACGGACAACCGCGCCGAATCAAGGAGTGACACCTGATATGAACCGACTGTTTATAATAAAGAGTATATCGGCACTCGTCGTTGCGCTGGCCGTCATGTCGTGTGACGACGAGGGGCTCGATGTGCTCGACATCGAGGTTCCCGAAGGCTATGCTCTCTCGGCGGGCACCTCTACCATATTCATGAACTCGTCAAAAGCCTACGACAGCGAGGCCGAGTGGGTGACCGGAGCATTGGCGAGCCGCTTCACGCGAGGCGACAGGCTCTACGACGACATGCGCACGAGCAGCAACGATTACGGAGGCGGCCTTGGCCCTGTCTATGCCGGATATTCGTGCGGAAGCTGCCATGGCAATGCCGGACGCACCAAGCCGGCACTGTGGAGCGACGGCGGTTCGGGCCCTTACGGATTCTCGGCGATGCTCGTCTATGTCACGCGCAAAAACGGAGCGTTTTTCAAGGATTACGGGCGCGTGATTCACGATCAGGCAATATACGGAGTCAGTGCCGAGGGCAAGCTGAAGGTTGAGTGGCGTTACGAATCGGGAAGTTTTCCCGACGGTGAAACCTATGAACTCGCCTGTCCCTCCTACACGATTACCGACTGGTATGCCGACGAGATAGACCCTGACGACCTGTTTTGCACGGTGCGCATTCCACTGCGTCACGTGGGGATGGGACAGATTATGTCGCTCGATCCCGTCGAGATAGAGGCGCTTGCCTCGCGCAGCAACTATCCCGAATACGGCATAAGCGGCCGATGCAACTACGTGACCGAGCGAGGGGTGTTGTCGTTGGGCGTGTCGGGCAATAAGGCCCAGCACGCCGATCTCACGGTGGAACTTGGATTTTCAAGCGACATGGGTGTCACCAACAGCCGATACCCTGAAGAGATATGTGAAGGGCAGATTCAGATTAACCAAGGGTCGATGATGGGACTACTCTATGACAAACTTGACGTGTCGACCGAGGATATGGAGAATGTCGACCTCTACATGCAGTCGCTCGGCGTGCCGGCCAGGCGCAATGTCAATGATCCCGAGGTGAAGATGGGGGAGCGCATGTTCTATGAGGCCAAGTGTCATTTGTGTCACGTGACTACGCTGCACACGAGGCCGCGCGGGTCGGTGCTGCTCAACGGAACACAGCTGCCGTGGCTCGGCAACCAGACGATACATCCCTATTCCGACTTCCTGCTTCACGACATGGGTTCGGAGATAATGGGAGTGGGACTTAATGACAACTATGTGTCGGGCCTTGCCCGTGGCAATGAGTGGCGCACAACCCCGTTGTGGGGAATCGGGCTTCAGGAGAAGGTGAACGGTCACACCTGCTTCCTGCACGATGGCCGTGCGCGCAACTTCGTCGAGGCAATAATGTGGCACGGCGGTGAAGGCGAAGCGTCACGTAATCTTTTCAAGGCGATGACTAAAGAGCGGCGCGACGCGCTTGTGAAGTTTCTGGAATCGCTTTAGATGTCACTGACAATCAATTAAAATGCAAGTATATGAAAAAGATTTTTGCGATAATGTCGATTATGCTGATGCTGCACGCGACGGCATCGGCGCAATATGACGCCGATACTGAAAACGGGGTCGTGTCACTTGCTGGTCGCGACGGCTTTACATGGAGCAGCAACAGCGGCGACTTTGTGTTCAAGCCCTATCTGCTTGTGCAGACCTCGGCCAATTACAACTACTATGACGACGAGGGGCTTGATGCCGCCTACAATCAGGACAATGTGGCCAACAGCGGATTTGCAATACCCTATGCCGTACTCGGATTTACCGGCAAGGCTTTCGGAATAGTCACCTACAACCTGTCGATAAATGCAGCGGCAAGCGGGGGCAACCTGCTTCAACAGGCATGGGCCGATGTGAAGCTTCGCGATGAGGTGGCGGTGCGTGTGGGTAAATTCAAGACCCCCTTTTCACATGCGATTCTCACGACCCTGGGCGAAACGCTGATGCCTTCGCTGCCGTCATCGCTCACTACACCGGTCATAATGCCACATTCGCTGAACGCGGTAGCTCCTAAGATAGGTACGGGATTTGATCTCGGAGTCGAGGTTCACGGCATGATACGCGACCGATGGGGCTATCAAGCCGGAATATTCAACGGCACGGGGGCGGCCGTCAACGGCGCCACCAAGACATTCAGCGACGACTGGCACATACCGTCGCTGCTCTATGCCTGCCGCTTCACATTTCAGCCCAAAGGCGTGATGCCTGCGACACAGGGCAATCCGCGTCAGCTCAATCTCGACAGGATGCTCATAGGCGTGTCGGCGTCGCTCAATGTCGAGAGTGAAAACGAAAGCACCAACGATTTTCGTGCAGGAGCCGAGTTTGCCTGGCTTAAAGGGCGAATGTATATCGGTGCCGAACTTTACTACATGCGTGTGGGATTCACCAAGCGACAGAAGATTCATGACTCCTACAGCTACACGGGAGGTTACATCCAAGGAGGTTACTTCATCACCGACAGGCTGCAGGGTGCGTTGCGTTACGACCTCATGGACCGTAACGGACTCGACCGCGGGGGCTTGCTGAACATGCCTGCGGCGGGGATAAATTACTTTTTCAAGGGGTGCAATCTGAAGCTGCAGGCCATGTATCAGTACATGGGTCGTGTGGGTCATGACAGACAGCTCGACCGTGACAATGACAACCTGGGACTGGCCATGCACTCAGGTACAGTGATGATTCAATATACATTCTGATGATGAATCGAGCTATTTTTACTATTTTTGTAACTGTAGTCGGATTTTTGATGTTTTTGGCATCATGTGATGACGGACCGGTTTACGGCAGCGCCGAGCTGAAGCCCGAAAACGGACTCGTGCTTAAGCTTACCGGAGAGCTTTCGGGAACCGGCCGGTGGAACGCGGGAGGCTACAGCCTTGTCGTGGCCGGGTTTGACGACAGCGATTACGCCGTTATCACAAAATCGGTGCCTCAGTCGGTCGACGGAGCCGCTGTAACGGTGGTTATGTCGGGCATAGGGGAGAGCGTTACATCGCTTGAACTGTGTGTCATCAATCGTCTTCGCCGCCGGGTGGTGACATTTGCCTCGGTGTCGACAATCTCGGGTGATGACACGGTGAGATTGCCGGTAGGACGCATGGATGTCAGTGTCTACAGCGCATTGCAGGCCGGGGTGTTTGACGCCTCGTGTGTACAGTGTCACGGTGGCAGCAACCATGCAGCGGCCGGGCTCTACCTCACCGGCGACCGCAGCCGCGAGTCGCTTGTCGACATCCCTTCGACTGTTGTCGGGGATGCCGTGCGTGTATTACCCGGCAATGCCGATGAAAGCATCCTCTACGGGGTTGTGTCAACCGACATGACTCGCGGATGGAGCTTTGATCACTCGGCTTTGCTCGATGTAACATCGGTCGAATTCATTAAAAACTGGATTAACAATGGAGCAGAATAACATAACAAAATACAGTCACGTTACAATAGACAATAACAATGCAATGGAGTATAGTCATGTCACACTCGGCAGCGGAAGCATTGATGTGACGCTTGCCGCATTCAAGCCTGCGGAGGGCGTTGCCGAGTATCACGCCATGTTACGATGCCTGATTCCGGGCACAACTTTCAGCGAGCAGCTTGACGGCGTGCTTCAGGCCTGCGCCGAGCTGTCGGCTACGCTCGGCCGTGATGTGCGTCCGGTGTTCAAGCGTTACTTCCTGAGCGATGCCGCCAATCAGGCGGGTGAGATACCTGTCGAGAGCGAATGTGCCGTTTCGGTAATCGAGCAGTCGCCCCTCGACGGGACAAAGATTGCACTTTGGGTGTACTTCCAGGATGATGTGACGGTGAGAAACCTGTATAACGGACTTTTTGAGGTGACGCACGGTGATTACCGTCACTTCTGGCAGGGAAACGCCTATGCGCCCGACCTTCAGTCGGAGGTGGCCACACGCGCATTGCTGTGTGATTACGCACTGAGGCTTGAGGACGAGGGCTGCACACTGGCCCGCAACTGCATGCGCACGTGGTTTTTTGTCCAGAATGTCGATGTGAACTATTCGGGTGTCGTGAAGGGGCGCAATGAGGTGTTTGCGACCAACGGCCTCACCCGCGACACACACTTCATAGCAAGCACCGGAATATGCGGACGACATGCCGACCCACGTGTGGCGGTGACGATGGACACTTATGCCGTCGACGGGTTGCGTGACGGTCAGCACGGCTATCTCTACGCTCCCGACTACCTCAATCCCACCTATGAATACGGTGTGTCGTTTGAACGTGGCGCCTACATCGACTACGGCGACCGCCGCCATGTGCTCATTTCGGGTACGGCCAGCATCAACAATGAGGGCAAAATCATGTATCCGGGCGACATAAGGCGTCAGACAATGAGAATGTGGGACAATGTTCACGCTCTTCTTGACGAGGCCGGGTGCTCGTGGGACAATGTGGGCCACATCATCGTCTATCTTCGCGACCTGTCGGACTATGCCGTGGTCAATTCAATGTTCCGTGAACGTTTCCCCGACATTCCGCATGTGATAGTCCTTGCTCCGGTGTGCCGTCCCGGCTGGCTTGTCGAGATGGAGTGTATGGCAGTCAAGCCATGTCACAATGAGAGTTATGCGCGTTTTTAAGCGTGTCGCAATAACGGTCTGCATCGTTACGACGGCTGTGTTGGCCGTAACCACATTCATGTCGCCGTCGGTCTACTCGTCGGTGTGGTTTGTCACGTTGCTTGCATTGTGGGGCGTTACGCTCGTCGCGGGTATGGTGATGACCGGCATGTGGCACCGGTTGCCGTCGTTCCTGTTGCACTCGTCGTTTGTGCTGATGCTTGCGGGCGGGCTGGTGACCTACGTTTCAGGCGAGAAAGGTTACGTGACAATGTCGCCGGGCGATGAGGTGTCGTCGTTTAATCTTGAATCGGGAGGAGTGTCGCAGCTGTCTGTGACATTGCGGCTCGACAGCTTCCATGTGGAATATTATCCCGGCGGCGTGGCTCCGAAGGATTATGTCAGCTTCATCCGTGTCGACGGCGAGCCTTGCCGCATATCGATGAACAATATACTTGAACGTGACGGTTATCGTTTCTACCAGTCGTCCTACGATGGACGGGGCGGCACACTGCTTACTGTGAACCACGATCCGTGGGGCACGGGCATAAGCTATGCCGGATACCTGTTGCTGGCCGTGGGCGGCTTGATGCTGATGTTGTGGCATAAGGGGCGGTTCATGACATTGTTGCGCGGATTGAGCGTTGTCGCGATGCTGTTGTTGTGCGGCAATGCGGCCGATGCCTCCTCGATAAAGGGAATTACCCGCGAGCAGGGCGATTCGCTTGCGTCACGGCAAGTCATCTACAACGGCAGGGTGGCCCCGTTTAACACTCTTGCGCGTGACTTCGTGACGAAGTTGTCGGGCAGCGCATCCTACAGGGGATTGTCGGCCGAGCAGGTCGTAGCTTCATGGATGTTGTATCCCGAAGAGTGGCAACACCAGCCCATAATATCGATAGAGAGCGACGAGTTGTGTCGCAGGCTCGGCATCGAGGGCGGCATGGCGCGAATGACCGACCTCTTTGACAACGATGGTCGCTACAGGCTGGAGGCGATGTATAAAGGTACCGACCGCGGACTTGACCGTGACATACTTGAAGTGGACGAAAAGGTGGGACTGGTGCTGATGCTAACCTCCGATGAGCTGATAGTGCCGCGTGGCGATGATGTGGCCCCGTTGTCACGAGCCAAGGTCGCGGTGGAGATTGCGTATAACCGCTTGCCGCTTGAACGGATTTTCTTCATGTTCACGCTGTCGATGGCCGTGATTGCTTTTTTAGCGTTTGTCATGAAGTGGCGCTGTCGCAGGCTGTTTGTCGCGGCACTCTATGTTTCGCTGTCGCTTCAGGCGTTGAATTACACCATGCGATGGTATGTGTCGGGCTCGATTCCGCTTGCCGACGGTTACGAAACCATGCAGTTCCTGTCGTTGGCAGTTCTTGTGCTGACCTGCGTTATTTACCGGCGAAATGAGTTTGCATTGCCGTCGGGCATGCTGCTTGCCGGTTTTGCCGGACTTGTGGCATGGCTCGGCGAGTCGAATCCGACGATAACGCCGCTGTTGCCTGTGCTGTCGTCGCCTTGGCTGAGCCTGCACGTGACATTGGTGATGATAGCCTATGCGCTGCTTTCGTTCACGATGCTCAACGGCATTGTGGCTCTCACGATGAAGCGTGAGCGTGAGCGTGAGCGGCTGATGGCGATGAGTACGGTGCTGCTCTATCCGGGAGTGGTGTTGCTCGGCATCGGAATATTCGCCGGTGCGGTGTGGGCCAATGTGTCATGGGGGCGATATTGGGGATGGGATCCGAAGGAAACATGGGCATTGATTACATTCATGGTCTATGCGGTGCCGCTTCACACATCTATTGCGAAATTACGCACTCCGCTCAACTTCCACATCTACCTGATTCTGGCATTCCTGACCGTGATAATGACCTACTTCGGCGTCAGCCTCCTGCCCTCGCTGCACGCGTATTGAGCTGACTGCGACTACCCCAACGAAGTTACGCGTTGGCTCAGCGGTGAACACAACTTTACCATCTCAACCATTGCCATGCTCTCTACATTCTTTGGCGAATCGATAATTACAGTGTAATCTCACTATAGACCGGGCGAGGGTTCGGGACTTGTGGATTAAAGGAAAAAGCCCTTCTCTCCGAAGGGCCTTTTCGTGGATAAACAAATAACATGCAACTAAACAGTTGTTTAGAAGTTGTAGCCGAGGGTGAATGTCCATGCTTTGTTGTGACCGTCGGGGTGTTTCTCGGTTTGGGGCAGCTCGCGCAAAACGTTGCGGCAGCTGAAGTGGTAGTGCGCACCGATGTAGTAGTGCTGCATGACGAGAACACCGAGTCCCATCTTCAGTCCCCAGTCGTAGGTCTGCACCATTCCTTTGTCGCCGAAGCAGTCGCTCTTGAAGTCGCGACCTATTACCTGCGGAGCTGTAGGCTCGGTGTCGGATGTGCCGTAGACGGTGTATTTGTTGGCGCCGCCGAATCCCCACGCGAAGTAGGGACCGAAGTCGATCTGTACCTGAGCGAGCTCGGCCACACCCAGTCGCAGTGATGCGAGGATGGGTATTCTGATGTAATTGCCGGTAAGCTGGCCGTCGATAGCTTTCAGCACATTGTCGGAATTGACAAGATAGTGATAGGTGCTTTTGCGGGTGTCCAAGAATATTCCCGGTTGTATTGTGAAAAAGTTTCGCAGATTTATGTCGACAACCATTCCGGCCGAGAAACCGCCTTTCCATTGGTTGTGGTTCCACTTGATGTCCTGAAATGCGTCATCATAGTTGGTGGTGAGGTTGGAGGTGTTGAAGCCCGCTCTCACACCTACCTGAAACAACTTGGCGGGTACACCGTAGTCGATGAGGGTCTGAGCCTGCGATGATACTGATATTCCTATAAGCAGAAGCGCTGCAAATAGACGGGAAATGGTTTTAGTCATAATATTGGAAGTATAATTTAATAATTGATAGTGTAAAATTACTTAATAAGATTGAATAATACAATATCACAAGACAATAAATATACAAATAGACAAACAATACGGATAACATGGATAATGTGTAGAAATTTGACATATAAATTGATTTTCCTCAGCTGAAAGATTGACAATTGAGCAATTAGAGTTATTTTTGCAAAAAGTTATCACAAATCATAATCATTATTATGAAATCAATCATCAATTACATTCTCGCGATTGTAATGCTGTCGATGACGGCATTTTCAATCCATGCAGCGAAGTATGAGTACAGAACCGTACCCAACGACCCGCTGAAAGCCAAACTCTACACACTTCCCAACGGTCTTAAGGTCTACATGACCGTAAACAAGGATCAGCCGCGTATACAGACGTATATAGCAGTGCGCGTGGGTGGAAAGAACGACCCCGCCGAAACCACCGGACTTGCCCACTATTTCGAGCATCTGATGTTTAAGGGTACTCAGAATTTCGGAACATCGGATTACAAGGCCGAGAAGCCTCTTCTCGATGAGATAGAGCGACTCTTTGAGGTTTACCGCAAGACTACCGACGAGGCCGAACGTGCCGCACTCTATCACCGCATCGACAGCGTGAGCTATGAGGCGTCCAAGATCGCCATTCCCAATGAATATGACAAGCTTATGGCTGCCATCGGTGCATCGGGAACCAACGCATTCACCTCCTACGATGTCACCTGTTACACCGAGGACATTCCCTCGAATCAAATCGAGAACTGGGCGCGCATCCAGGCCGACCGCTTCGAACATCCGGTACTGCGCGGATTCCACACAGAGCTTGAAACAATCTATGAGGAGAAGAACCGCTCCCTTACCAGTGACTCGCGCAAGGCTTACGAGAAGATGCTCGCGCTGCTGTTTCCCAACCATCCCTATGGAACTCAGACAGTGCTCGGCACACAGGAGCATCTTAAAAATCCGTCGATCACCAATGTCAAGAACTATCACTCGCAGTGGTATGTGCCCAACAACATGGCAATATGCGTGAGCGGTGATTTTGATCCCGACAACATGATCGACATCATCACCAAGTACTTCGGCAACCTGAAGCCCAATCCCAATCTGCCTGTGTTGAAGTTCAAGGAGGAGGCTACCATAAAGGCTCCCATAAAGGCCGAGGTCATGGGCAACGAATCGGAAATGCTGTTTATCGGATGGCCTTTCCCCGGTTCAGGAAGCCGTGAGGTTGAGGTGCTCGACATTCTCAGCTCCATCCTGAGCAATCAGGGTGATGCCGGCTTGATCGACATTGACATAAACCAGCAGCACAAGGCACTTGCCGCCGGTGCGGGAATGTACAACATGGCCGACCGCACCGCATTCATGCTCATCGGCGCTCCCAAGGAGGGACAGACACTTGACGAGGTGCGCGACCTGCTCCTCGCCGAAATCGACAAGCTGCGCAAGGGCGAATTTGACGAGAGCCTTATCGAAGCTACGATCAACAACTACAAGCGCAATGTACAGAGCAGCATCGAGAGCAATGAAAATCGTGTGAGCATGTTCCTCGACTCATTTGTCAACGGTACGGACTGGGCCGACGATGTAGCATCGATCGACCGTCAGTCAAAGCTTACCAAGAAGGATATCGTGGACTTTGCCAACAAGTATCTCGGCGACAACAACTATGCCATCGTCTACAAGCTTCAGGGCAAGGACACCACCGAGCTTAAGATGTCGAAGCCCGCACTCACTCCCATCGTGATGAACCGTGAGATGTCGAGCGACTTCCTCAAGGAAATCCAGTCGAGCAATGTGAAGCCCATCGAGCCCGTGTTCCTTGACTACAACAAGGATCTCACTATCTTCAATACAAAGAAGAGCAACATCCCGGTGCTTTACAAGAAGAATGAAACCAACGGATTGTTTGAGCTCACCTATGTGTTTGACATGGGTAACCGTCATAACCGACTGTTAGGCACTGCCGCTCAGTATCTCGACCTGCTCGGCACCAAGGACATGACCGCCGAACAGATAAAGAATGAGCTTTACCGACTCGGATGCACGTTCTTTATCAGTCCCGGCACCGACCGCCTCTATGTGCGCATCAACGGACTTAGCGAGAACATGCCTCAGGCCGTAGCTCTTGTCGAGAAGCTGATGAACGAGGCTGTTGTCGATAAGGAGGCATATAACGGACTCGTGAACCGCCTGTTGAAGTCACGCGATAACAACAAGAGCAGCGAAAGCGCCAACCAACGTGCTTTGCAGTCCTACATGATTTATGGTGATGCCGCCAAGAAGCTCAATCTTACCAACGATGAACTCCGCAACCTCGACCCTGCCAAGCTCACCGAGGCTATACGCGACCTCAATTCCTACAAGCACCGCATAATCTACTACGGCCCCTACAGCGAAACCGAACTTACATCGCTCGTAGACCGCGAACACAAGACTCCGGCCGCATTGAAGGATATTCCCAATGTTCCCCGTCTTAAGATGAGAGAAACAACCGAGCCGGTAATCTACGTGGCTCCTTACGACTCCAAGCAGCTGAAGATGATGCAGTACTCCAACAACGGCGAGAAGTATAATCCGTCGATTGAGCCTGTGGTGACCCTCTACAACGAGTATTTCGGAGGCAGCATGAACTCGATCGTGTTCCAGGAGATGCGCGAGAGCCGCAGTCTTGCTTACTCGGCAGGCGCTTACATGTCGTCGCCCTCTTATCTCGACCAGCCTTACGTTTATATAACCTCTATAGGCACGCAGAACGACAAGCTCTTCGACGCTATAAACGCATTTGACGAGATTATCAACAATATGCCGCAGAGTGCGCCCGCATTCTCGCTTGCCAAGGAGGGTCTTGACGCCCGCCTGCGCACCGAACGCGAAATCAAGGACATGGTGGCATGGTCCTACATAAACGCTCAGGACCTTGGCGAAACAACCGATGTGCGTCGCCGCATATTTGAGGCTCTTCCCTCACTCACGCTTGAGAATCTCACCGATTACCAGAAGTCGGATATCGCAGGACGCACCTATAATTACTGCATCCTTGCCAATATCGACGACATCGATCTTGACGCTCTTGGAAAGCTGGGCAAGGTGGTTGTGCTGACAACCGATGATATATTCGGTTATTGATATATCTACAGCCCACTGAAATAATAAGCGGAATATCGTCGCCGGGTTTCCTGTGTATCGGGAATCCGGCGATTCCTTTTTTTGTCGTGCGTGACCGACGGTTGCCGGGAGGGCTGAGCCTATACTGAATTATTGTGGAGAAATGTTTGTAAAGTTTAAATTGTTGGGTTAATTTTGCACTTCAAAATTGGGAATTTTAATCAACAGTTAATCTGTATCTCTATGCCAAAGTTATCACGCAACATCTGGTTGTCGTCCAAGGACTATGTGTTTATAGTCTTGGGTTTGTGCATCTATGCATTCGGTTTCACTGCTTTTGTTCTCCCCGAAAAGGTAGTTATCGGCGGTCTTGTCGGAGTGGGTTCACTCGTATATTTCCTAACCGATATCCCTGTGGCCATCACCTCCTATGCCTGCAACCTGTTGTTGCTTGCAATCGCCTACAGGATTGTGGGGCGTCAGTTTGTGGTGCGCACAGTGTTCGGCGCCACGGTGCTGAACCTCCTTATAGGTATAATGCAGCCGCTTTTCCCCGAGCCGCTCATAGCCCAGCAAACGTTTATGAACATCATCATAGGCGGTGTCCTTTGCGGAGTGGGCATTGGTCTGGCATTTACCCATAACGGCAGTACGGGCGGCACCGACATCGTGGCCGCGATGGTGTCGAAGCGCAGCAACGTGTCGATAGGCCGCATGATGATATATTGCGATTTCTTGATCATATCGTCGAGCTTCTTCCTTTTCTATCAGATCGACAAGGTGGTCTACGGTCTTGTAGTTACGTTCCTTGCATCGTTCATGACCGACCAGGTGATAAACACCAACCGTCAGGCTGTCCAGTTCACCATCATATCGCGTTATTGGGAGGAAATAGCCACTGCGATAAATAATGAGGCCCGTCGAGGCTGCACCGTGCTCTCGGGAATGGGCTGGTACACCAAGCATGAGGTTAAGATGCTCATCGTCATGTGTCGCAAGATTGAATCGGTCACCATATTCCGCATAGTCAAGTCGATCGACAAGGACGCATTCATCACCCAGGCCAATGTCAACGGAGTCTACGGTCAGGGATTTGACATGGTAAAGCTCAAGATGAAGCCGAGCAAGAACCATGACGGACTCCAAGAGCCGGCTCATGCAGTGCCTCATGATGCGATAAAACAAGAATAATAGAAGAAAAAAGTGTAAATGTGACATTTATTAGCGAAAAATAGCTATCTTTGCAGCCTGCATTTTGGTAAGAAGTGCCATTTAGGCAGAAGTCAGTCACAAAACGCTTACTTACACATAGACTATGAAGCTATTACAAGCTAAACTGGACAAGTATCAGGAACCGCAGAAGGCTAAGGCTGCGGGCATTTATCCTTATTTTAGAGAAATATCGAGCGAACAGGATCCCGAGGTTATAATAAATGGCCGCAAGGTGCTGATGTTTGGCTCCAATTGCTACAGCGGACTCGTGAATCATCCCAAGATTAAAGAGGCTGCCATTGAGGCAATTAAGAAGTACGGCACGGGATGTGCCGGTTCGCCGTTCTTGAACGGTACGCTTGACATCCACAAGGAGTTGGAGGCAAAGCTTGCTGAATACGTTGGAAAGGAAGACGCAATGATTTATTCAACCGGATTCGGAGTTAATCTCGGAGTCGTTTCCACATTGACAGGCCGTGAGGATTACATACTTTGGGATGAGCAGGACCACGCTTCCATCATCGAGGGCCGTCGATTGTCGTTCTCTCAGTTGTTGAAGTACAAGCACAACGACATGGAGTCGCTTGAAAACCAGTTGAAGAAGTGCGATCCTTCAAAGGTAAAGCTTATAGTCACCGACGGCGTTTTCTCGATGGAGGGCGATGTAGCCAACCTTCCTGAAATAGTGCGTCTTGCCAAGAAGTATGATGCAAGCGTGATGGTCGACGAGGCTCACGGTATCGGAGTGTTCGGTCGCGGAGGTCGCGGAACATGCGATCATTTCGGAGTTTCCAAGGATGTGGATCTCATCATGGGAACATTCAGCAAGTCGTTTGCATCGCTTGGCGGATTCATCGCCTGCGACAAGTCGATTACCAATTACCTGCGTCACCATTCACGTTCCTATATATTCACAGCCAGCATAACTCCCGCATCGACTGCCGCTGCTATGGCAGCACTTGAAATCATGCAGCAGGAGCCTCAGCTTCAGGAGCAACTCTGGGCGCTCACACACTATGCGCTCGAAGGATTCCGCAATATGGGCTGCGAGATAGGCAATACCTCGACCCCCATCATTCCGCTCTTCATCCGCGACAACTACAAGACATTTGCCATCACCCGCGACCTTCTCGAGGAGGGCATATTTGTCAACCCCGTGGTTTCGCCGGCAGTGGCTCCCCAGGATACGCTGATACGCTTCAGCCTCATGGCCACTCACACCAAGGATCAGGTTACTACCGCCCTTGAAAAGATTCAGAAGGTGTTCAAGAAGCACGGTATATTGAAATAGTATATCCAACACTACAGATTATATGTCGACATGGCCGTCTATCGCTGACGGCCATGTATTTTTTTGTGCGCGAGAAAAAAATCGTGCCGTCACATGAAAAAAAATAAGTAAAACACTTGCATGTTTCAAATAATAATTATAACTTTGTAATGATTACAAAACAGTATTGACTGCAATGAAAATGATGACGACGGCACAACTGAGCGATTATCTGAAGGCCAAGGGGGTAAGACCTTCGGCCCAGCGCATCGCCATATTGCGCTATCTCATGGAGAATCCGGTTCACCCAACGGCCGAGAAGATACATGAGGCTCTGGTGCATGACATGCCGTCATTGTCATTGACCACCGTCTACAACACTCTGAACTGCCTTGTGGCAGCCGATTGCGGAGTGACGATGCTGACTCCCGACTCGCGTAACGCTCACTTTGACTTCATCGAGCATCCCCATGCCCACTCCTATTGCCGCTCATGCGGAGCTATAATGGACATGGAGCTTGGCGGTGTGGCACCGGGCAATGATTGCTGCTGCGGCTTCCATGTAGAGCACGTTGATGTGTGTTATCGCGGACTTTGCAGCGACTGTTATTCAAAACTGAATTGAGATTAATATTTTATTCGTATAATTATTTAATAACCAAAAGAAAATGAAAAAGAAATTTATTTGTACCGTGTGCGGTTATGTTCATGAAGGTAATGAAGCTCCTGAAAAGTGCCCCCAGTGCGGCGCTCCCCGCAGCAAGTTCAAGGAACTCGACGAAACCGCTCTTCTCCAGTTTGTAACCGAGCATGAAATCGGTGCAGCCAAGGGTTCGGACGACGAGATGATCAAGGACCTTACCGCTCACTTCAACGGCGAGTGCACCGAGGTGGGTATGTATCTTGCAATGTCGCGTCAGGCCGACCGTGAGGGTTATCCCGAAGTAGCCGAGGCTTTCAAGCGTTATGCTTTTGAGGAAGCCGAGCATGCTGCAAAGTTTGCCGAACTTCTCGGTGAGATGGTATGGGATACCAAGACCAACCTTGAAAAGCGTATGGCTGCCGAGGCAGGTGCCAATGCCGACAAGATGCGTATCGCAAAGCGTGCCAAGGAACTCGGTCATGATGCAATCCATGACACCGTTCATGAAATGGCTAAGGACGAGGCTCGTCACGGTCAGGGCTTTGAAGGTCTTTACAACCGATTCTTCAAGAAGTAATCAAATCCTGTTTATAAAAAACGCTGTGAAGCTCGCCGTCAGTTCGGTGAGCTTCACTTGTATATGTTCATGCCCCATCGGGTTAAAAATGCTTATATGGTTAACTTTTAGGACTCCAATGTGTTATATCGTCTGAATAGAATAATGAAAACATTTAATTTCAAAGTTATGAAAAACAAGCTATTTTTGATGATGTTGGCATTGTGTGGAGTGTTCATGCTGTCGTCGTGCAGCGATGATGACGATGACAATGATGTTGCAGCCTCCAAAGTTCCTCAGGCTTATGTAGAGGCATTGGCTGCCAAGTTCCCTGAAGCTGCAAATGTGGAATGGGAAAACAAGGGCGCATATCTTGTAGCCGATTTCACAAAGGATTTCCGTGACTATGAAGTGTGGTTTGATTCATCGGCAAAGTGGGGTATGACAAATATCGATTGTGGAAAGGATCTGTTCTTCATTCCCGGCGAGGTGTCGAAGGCTTTTGCCGAGAGCGAGTATGGAACATGGACTATCGACGACATCGAGAGTTACGAAAGAGCCAACGACAGCTTCTATGTAATAGAGGTGGAAAAGGTCGGAAACAGCGATACTGACATCTACTACAGGCCCAACGGCGAGCTTATAAAGGCTGTGGTGAGCGACAATGCTGAAATAACCCCGGTCACCGTATTGTAGCCACGATTGCGAATGCCGATGCATAGAGCAGTATAAGCATCGCAGTCATTCCAAGCAAAGGATTAAGCGACTTGCCCGTAACCCGGGTGAGTCGCTTCCATAATATGAGGTGAAGCACGATGTACACGTAGGCAATGGCGTGCATGTTGGTGAAGGCTTTCCACATCAGCGCTACGGCTATCAATCCGTTGAGCAGATATAGAGTGGCCATGAACGGGCGTCCCATCTTGACGGCGAGCGTGAGCTTGCCCACGGCACGGTCGTCGTCGATGTCGCGGTAATTGTTTACGATGAGCACATTGGCGATCATGAGGCCCAGTGCCACCGATCCGGCAAGAACTTCGGCGGTGAATGTGCCCGATTGAACGTAGTAGGTGAGATTGACCGGAATTATGCCGAAGTAGAACACTACCGCCACTTCGCCCCATCCGTGACGCGACAGCGGGTAGGGGCCGGTTGAGTAGGCCATTACGCCCAGGGCAATCAGTATGCCTGCGGGCAGCATCCACCATCCGCCCCAATATATTAGCGAGCACCCTACGGCGCAAGCCAGCGCGAGAGTGGCGAATGTGGCTGTTTTCATCGCGCGTGGCGTTATGTCGCCTTCGGTCACTCCTCGCCGTGGCCCGTCACGGCCCGCGCGGTCGAGTCCGTCACGGTAGTCATAGTATTCGTTGGCGAAGTTTGACGCTATCTGCGCAAGTACGGCAAAAATCAGGCACAACGCCGCAGGCAGCGGCTTGAAGTTTCCGTCGAGTTGATTGTATCCTATTGCAAGCACCACTCCGGCTACCGACACGGGAAGCGTGCGCAGCCTCATGGCTTCAATCCAGCACTTAATCATCATTGATGGCACTTATGTCGGGTCGCGGAGCCGAGGCCTCGGTTTCATCGATTCCGAAGCAGTGCACTATGGCGTGTCTTATACATTCGGCGTCGCGTCCGTTCTCTTTTAATATTTTTATTATATCGTTAATGTAACTGTCCTTGTTGTTGAGTCCGCACAGTGCGGCGACATTCGATCCGGGGAGCATCGACTTCTGGTTGTAGACGCGAAGCACCGACTGATAGTCGCCGGATAGGACATAACGGTGAAATTCCTTGCAGAAATTCTCGTACATGGCTCGCGGATTAATCTCGTTGACCAGATTGACCATGTGTTCCTCAAGCTTGTTGATGTTGGGGAAGCGGCCGTCGATGCGATACTCCATGATTCGTTTTACACGATGACGGGTGTGCAGCAGGGCCTGCTGGCGTATGTCGTGCTTGAACTGTCCGAGAATTGATTTCTTGACATGCTCAAACACCCGGTTCTCGTTGCGGTGGTGACGGCGAGCCACAGTGCGAATCACCCCTTCGAGCATCAATATGTTTTCGATTTCGGCCACATCGGGGACGAAAATCTTTTTGTCACGCAGATACTTCACCTCCTGGGCGTCGCGGCGGTCGCGGTCGACTATTCCGTGACTGTCGAGGTGGTGGAATGCGTTCAGGTCGTTGAACGTGCGTGTCGCCTCGATGACCTTGTTGCAGCTGCCGAGCGACTTTACCGTATAGTCGGTGAACACCAGCGGATATAGCTTTGCGTCGATGGAGTGGGTAGCGTCACCTTCGATGAAGAGCACCGGCTTGCGTGCGCCCACGAGGGTGGCATAGAGGTCTTCGCTTATTGAGGAGTTGGGAGGGAGAACTGCATAGTCCCATGTCTGTTTTGCTGCATCATATCCTCTCACCCATACGATTGCGTTGTCACGCCGTGCCGACAGGAATTCCACATCGTGGGTGGTGTAGACAAATGTGCAGTCGGGGCGCATCGACTCGACTTTGTCCCAGATGAATCCTGTGATTGATGGGTGAAGGAACATTCCCGGGCTGTCGACAAATATGACGGCCTTCTCGGGGGCGTATTGTAACGCTCCGAAGTAGTAGAGTACGGCCTTTTCGCCGTCGGAAAGTTTAAGTGAGGAGTAGGCTTCGGCCGAGTCGTTGTTGCGGCTGAAGAGCAGCTTGCCGCCTTCACGCAACACCTTGTTTTCGGGGAATACCTCCTGCCATGCCTTTATCACTCGGTCGAGATGGCTCTCGGGCAGAGGTACGGGTTTGCCGTCGGAGTTTGTGACTTTGTGAGCGATCAGGTTCAGCACCTCGTCGTAAAGCATCAGGGTAGTTAGCCGTTCAAACTGGGTGGCGTTGTCGCTTCTGATGAACGATGACTGTGATGTGGCCTCCACATAACGCGAATCGATCGAGCCGGGGAGATTGTCGGGCGCGTCACAACGATAGAGTGCCTTCAAGGCCGAAAGCCTGAAGACCGGGGAGTCGAGCTCGGAGATGAAGCGCTCGGTGAAGCGCGTTTTTCCGGCTCCGTTGGCTCCGATAACGATGATTCGCCTGTTGTCGGCGACGATGGTGTCGCGTGACCCGTCAAGCCGTGGAGGAAGTTGTAGTTTCATGACGCTATAGGTGAAGAGTTATAACGTAAAGTTAGTAAAAACTTTTGTAACTCCACCTATGCTTTCGGGTTCTCGATTGACAGATTGTACTTTTTGAGCAACATTACGGGATGATATGACAATTTGGCCTTGCGCAGCCCCTCGTCGCCTACATCCTCTTCGCGGTTTATGTAATCGATGCCGTGGCGGGCCGTCATGTCGGCTGCAAACAGCTTGTTGATCGTTTCACCCGCACCCGGTATGGTGTGATTCATCTTCTCGATGTGTACATAGAGCGTGTCGCCTATTATCTCGCCTATGGTGAATGCCACGATGCCGTGCCGGTGGGTCGATAACACAGCGCCCTCAAAGGGAAACCGCTGATAGTTGTCGAGAACGTTGAACACCTGTTCGCGTTCGGCGTCGGCGAGCTCCTGCGAGGCATCGGGGTGCAGTGTGGTGTGGTGGTAGAACTCCTTTACCGCCTCGATGTTGTCGATGGTGAGCGGGCGGTAGTCGTAGTCGGGATTGTCGGCTATGAACCGGTTCACGTGATTGCGCTTTTTGCTGTATTTGTTACCCTGAAGGGTTGCGAGGTCGGCTGCGTTGTATAGGTAGTCGGCCCAGTCGGTCAACTCCTCTATGCGGCACGGGCCAAGACAGTAGAAGTCCGACAGCCGGTCCTCGGGTACGGCCGAAAATTGAACGGGCAGGTTGTGGTGACGGCAGTAGTCGATAACAAGCGATATTGCGTCACGCAGCGCCATGTCGCCTATCGGCATCGAGAATGCGGGAACGGCTGTGTCGTTCTCCGACACGCCTTTTATGAAAAGTGTGTTGTCGACTATGTCGTATTGGTAGTGGAAATAGTCGCTCCACATCAGCAATCCTGCTATGGTGTAGTCACAGGTGCGGCTTTCGGCCTTCCGGAGAATCTCCCTTAATGCCGGAACTGCGTCGATTGTGACGGGTCGGAACGATAGTTTTGTAAGAGTATCCATAAATTTGATATCCACATAAATTGTCAAGCATCCGGTGCGACAGTTACATGACTCTTCATCCCTCTTCTTTGTCTGCTGTCGCACCGGGATAAAAGAATAATGCTTACAGGCCCGCGATTGTTTAATGACCGACTGTTAAGAAGTCCATCGGAGCCTGTGAGTAGTGAAGAGCTAAAGGAAAGGCGACCTCACGCGTCGGGGGTCGCCTTTATCTTAGCTGTATACATCAGGGGACTGCGATTAGCGGCGATTTCATCCGCTTACGATGAAGTGGGATTGATATCCCGGTCGAGTTCCCTTTCTTGTCTATATAACACATTGTGAATGACTGATGTTTGATTCACAATAGTTAAAAGAGCTTAGAAAGAGATACAAAAAAAGGGTAAGCTTACTACATCGCACCGCTACAACCCGGTACCGTTGCTCCGGTCAAGGCCTGGCGGAGTTCCCGGGGAGCTGGTCGTATAGGACTTACCCGGGCACAAAGGTACGACTTTTTTCCGTAACGACAACTATCCGGCGTTATTTTTTCATCGGTTGACATTGTGAAATAGGGTTAACGCATTGTAAGCGTGACATGAATGTGGGATGACAATAAGTGACGATGATTTGCGTTTTAATGATAGCAACGTTTATGTCGGAGCGCATATACATAGTATTGAGGATCGTGCTTGCCGCGGTGTCGCTTTTGTCGGCGCCGGCGGTAAGGGCTTTTGCGCCCGATAGTTACGCCCGACATTCGGTGCTGTCACATGGCCGTTGGGTCAAGTTGAAGGTTATGTCGGAGGGCATGTATCGCATAGACCTTGACGACCTTGAGCGATGGGGATTCCACGATGTGACGCGCGTGAGCGTCTATGGCTACGGTGCCGAACCTGTAGGTGACGCACTTTTGGAGTCGGATTACATCGACGACCTTCCGCAGGCTCCGTGTGAGATTACATCCCGCGGCCTTGTGTTTTATGCGCGGGGAGCCGAGGGACTTACGGTGTCGAATGAGCGTTATGTCATGCACAAGAACGGCTACACCGATGCCGCCTATTACTTCCTTGGAGAATCGGAACCCGCTGAGCCCGGCAGGACGGGGACTCCCGGAGCTGTCAACGGTGTCACTTCGTTTACCGAGGTGTTGTCGCATGAAATCGACTTGGTGTCGCCCGGTGCCACGGGACATGAAATGCTCGGAGAGGACTTCCGGTTTCAACGGAGTGCCGAATTTGTATTTGACCTTGCCGGAAAGTCGGGTGACAATGTGTGGGCGGGTTGTCGGTTTGCAGTGAAAAATGTGAAGGGAGCTTCGACATTGGCATTAAGCGTCAACGGGTCGGGAGTGTCGCCTGTCACCTCGATTGCCGCGAGTCCCAATGACAGTCACCAGCACTACCGCATAGCCGAAATGTCGCATGATATAACCGTTGACGGCGATGTGCTGACGCTCGGTCTCGACTTCTCGACCAAAGGTCAGGCGGCACTGGCGCGCCTCGACCGTATAACGGTCAACTATAACTGCCGGCTGGCGATGACCGACGGTGTGCTGACATTCAGTCACTCGTCACCGTCGTTGATTGTTGAGGGCATGCGTGACGATACGCGTATATGGGATGTGACCGATGCTCGGCGGTTCATGAAAGTTGACGCGGCGGTGTCGGAAGGAGCGGCCAAGTGGACAGCCACAAGCAGGGGCTTGAGGCGATATGTGGCATGGAATCCCGATGCCGACATGAAGTCGCCTGTCCTTGTCGGCGAGGTATATAACAGCGACCTCCATGCAATGACAGTGCCCGATATGGTAATCTTCACTCCTAAGCGTTGGTTGGGTTATGCCGAATCGCTTGCCGCCCTGCACCGTAACTCGTCAGACAACCTTGATGTGGCTGTGGTGGCCGCCGAGGATGTCTATAATGAGTTTGCCTCGGGGGCTCCTGACTTCAATGCTTTCAGGCGTATGCTGAAGATGCTGTGGGACCGCGGGGGAGGCAGTGCCGCCACTCCGAGCAAGCTGAAGTATGCGCTCATGTTGGGGCGCGGACATCATGACCACCGTCGCATAACGGCTTCAGCCCAGGCTGCTGGCTATCCTATACTTCCGCAATGGCAGAGTGTCGACGGGTCGTCGGACAACACTTCTTACACAACCGAGGACTATCTCGCATTTCTGCTCGACGGATCGGGTGTGAATCCGGGAAGTGACTATCACTGTATAGCCGTAGGGCGCATTCCCGTCACATCGGACATGGAGGCGCGCATGGCGGTTGATAAGATTTCAACTTACATCAACGGCGACAATGACGAGAGCGATTGGAAGATAAACATGGTAATGACTGCCGATGACGGTGACAACGGAGAGCATGCCGAGCAGATGGAGCGGATATATAATCAATTAATGTCGACTGACGACGGCGGCCGTGAGATGCTCTATCACAAGGTGTATGTGGATGCGTCGCCGCTTGTCGACAAAGTAGCCGTGGAAGCTCACGACAGGATGATGAGGCTGCTTGGCAGGGGGGCTTGCTGGTGGTGGTTTGTAGGTCACGCCACAACCTACTCCTGGACGGGTGAGGGGCTGCTTACAGCCGATGACATACGTGACATGAACCTGCGCCGCCAGCCGCTGCTTTTTGCTGCTACGTGTGACTTTCTTCGATGGGATGCCGACGGACAGTCGGGTGCCGAACTGCTGTTTATGAAGCCCGGAGGAATAATAGGGGCGGTGGCCGCCACCCGTCCTGTCTACATGACCTATAACCGTGACCTGACGATTGCCACGGCGAGGATGATGACGCGACGCGATGAGTCGGGCGAGTTGCTTCCCGTAGGTGAGGTCATGCGCCGTGCCAAGAACGAGCTCACCTCACCGAGCGATGTAAACAAACTGCGTTACGTGCTGCTCGGCGACCCGGCGTTACGCCCTGCCGGCGCCTCTTTCAAGGCGGTGCTCGACTCCATTGCGGGGCAGGTAGTGCATCCCGATTCGCAGGTGACGGTGAAGGGGCGTCAGCAGCTCGTTATGAAAGGACGCATCACCGATAGCCGAGGGCGCATTGCGTCATCGTTTAACGGAGTTGTCAATTCAACCATATATGACGCTGAATACAGCACCACCACCGAGGGACGAAACGATGGGAAGAAGGTGATTTTCGAGCAGCAGGGCGACCGGCTGTGGACGGGGCGTGACACTGTTGTAAACGGAGAGTTCAACATAAACGTGACCATGCCGGGTGAAATATCGTCAAATTTCCGTCATGCGGCATTGAGCATGACGGCCTTGTCGGTCGACGGCCGCGATGCTTCGGGGGTGAACCGTGACTTCTATGTCTACGGTTATGACGAAACGGCGGTTGCCGATGAGGAGCCCCCGGTAATTGAGGCGTTTGGACTGAATGGCGAAGATTTTGTCGACGGACAGACAGTCAACGAGTCGCCCATGGTCATTGCGCGTGTCACCGACAATGTGGGCATCAACATATCCAATGCCGGAATAGGTCACCAGATGTCGCTGATGCTTGACGGCAGCAAGGCATGCCCCGATGTTCCACACTATTATAGTCCGGGAAGTGACGGCGGTCGCAGCGGAACGATAGCCTATCCGCTGTCGGGACTGTTGCCGGGTCGTCACACTCTCAGGCTGCGGGTGTGGGACACCTCCAACAATATGGCCGAGTCGACTGTTTCGTTCAGGGTGGTCAAGGGGCTTGCTCCCGACATCGTTGAGCTGTATACCGATGCCAATCCGGCAGTGGATATGGTCAAGTTCTACATACGCCACAATCGACCCGATGCGATGTTACAAGTGAAGCTGACGGTATATGACCTGTCGGGACGCATTGTGTGGAGCACACGCCAGAACGGGCGCAGCGACATGTTTGTCACAGCTCCTATCGTTTGGAATCTATCGGATAACGGCGGCGGACGCGTTTCCCACGGCCTTTACATTTATAAGGTTGCAATCAGTGCCGACGGCGGCAGCGAAACTTCGGCAACACGAAAGCTCGCCGTCGCTCCCCGTTGACACAGCATGACTAATTTAAGTATTAAAGAAAAAATGTGTACCTTTGCGCATCCAAAACTATAACAATGTCATGAAGAGCATAAAAGAACTTTATAGAATAGGTACCGGACCGTCGAGCAGCCACACGATGGGGCCGCGTTATGCCGCTCAACAGTTTGCCGCCCGCAATCCGGGGGCATCGTCATATCGTGTCACGCTTTACGGCAGTCTTGCGGCTACCGGAAAGGGCCACATGACCGACCGTGCCATAATCGACACATTAAGTCCTACCGCACCGGTTGAGATAGTGTGGCAGCCACAGATATTCCTGCCTTTCCATCCCAACGGAATGCTTTTTGAAGCCCTTGACAGCGAAGGTAACGTTACTTCCAATTGGACGGTGTTCAGTGTGGGAGGCGGACAGCTTGCCGAAGAGGGAGAACCTCTTACAGCGAGCGATGATGTGTATCACATGAACACCCTTACCGAGATTCTCAACTGGTGTCAGCGCACCGGCCGTTCCTACTGGGAATATGTAGAGGAGTGCGAAGGCCCTGAGATATGGGATTATCTTGCCAAGGTGTGGGACACCATGTGCAAGAGTGTCGAGCGGGGCCTCGACCGCGAAGGTGTGCTGCCCGGCCCGCTGCATCTTCCGCGACGCGCAGCCACCTACTATGTGCGCGCATCGGGTTATAAATCCAATCTTCAGTCACGCGGACTGGTGTTCTCCTACGCCCTTGCGGTGTCGGAGGAGAACGCTTCGGGAGGAGAGATCGTGACGGCACCAACCTGCGGATCGTGCGGAGTAGTGCCGGCAGTGCTCTATCACCTTAAAAAGAGCCGTGACTTCTCGGAGGCGCGTATATACCGTGCGCTTGCTACAGCCGGACTTATAGGCAACATCGTGAAGCACAATGCGTCGATAGCCGGTGCCGAGGTGGGCTGTCAGGGCGAAGTGGGCGTGGCATGCGCCATGGCGGCCGCAGCAGCCAATCAGCTGTTTGGCGGCAGCCCCGCCCAAATAGAGTATGCGGCCGAGATGGGTCTTGAGCATCATCTCGGTATGACATGCGACCCCGTGTGCGGCCTTGTCCAGATTCCGTGCATCGAACGTAACGCCTATGCGGCCGCACGTGCTCTTGACGCAAACCTCTATTCGGCATTTACCGACGGCGGCCACCGGGTGTCATTTGACCGCGTGGTCGAGGTGATGAAGCAAACCGGCCATGACCTGCCTTCGATATATAAGGAAACAGGCGAAGGAGGTCTTGCCCGTGACTACGAAATAACGGAATAAGCATCGCATATAGATTAAATGACGATATTTTCTCCGCCCCGGTCATAATCAAAACCGGGGCGGAGCTTGTTATAATAGTTACTAATAATGACTGTTATGAGAATATCGGATAGGGATAAGCGAATATTAAGGACTTCACTCTATGTGTTAGTGTTGCTGTTGTCGCTGGCTTTGATTGTGTATATATCGATAGACACGTTCACCAACGTAAACTTCCTTGAAAACAGGAATTACATGAGATTTCAGCTACTGGTGTGTGTCGTGTTCATGATTGACTTCTTTGTGGAGCTTGCCCTTGCCGACGACAAGTGGAAATATGTGCGCCGACACTGGTTTTTCTTCCTGCTGTCGATACCCTATCTTAACATAATAGAGATATTCAATATAAGCTTCTCGCATCAGGAGCTATATTTTATAAGATTCATCCCTCTTGCACGAGGAGCGTTGGCATTGTCGATAGTGATAGGCTATATGACGACCAACCGCATCTCCTCGCTGTTGATGTCATATATCGTAATATTGTTGTCGGTAATATATTTCGCCAGCCTTATATTCCTTGAGAAGGAGCAACCGGTCAACAACATGGTGCCCAATTACGGAGCGGCGCTGTGGTGGGCGTGCATGGATGCTACGACCATAGGAAGCAACATATATCCCGTTACGGTGGTGGGAAAGATACTCGCCGTAATACTCGCCGGCATGGGCATGATGATGTTCCCGCTATTCACGGTCTATGTCACCAACATGGTGCAGCGTTACAACAAGAAGCACTTCCCGAAGATATTCCAGTCGGAATTTGACGACCGTCACATAGAACCGGGATCGGAGTAGCCGTTATATGGTTTCAAGCGACAACACGTTGTTGAGCAGGGCTACGGCTTCCTCGACAGTAGGCACATCGGCTATCGCAAAACTGCGACGGCCGTTTTTTTCGCGTATGCGACAGCGTCGCGGATTGGCTTGCAGGAAGTTGAGCAGTCGGCCAAACATGGGCGACTGATAGTAGGCCTTGTTGTTGTCGTCGACAAAGTAGATGTACATAGAGCCCTGTTTCAGCACCACTTTCTCGATACCGAGCCTTCGGGCCAGGTAACGCAGACGCGGGATGCGCAACAGTTCGGCTGTTTCCTTGGGAATCTTGCCGAAGCGGTCCTCAAGATGAAGCTTGAATTGCTGAAGGTCGAGTTCGCGCTCTATGCCGTCGAGCTCCTTGTAGAGGCTTATGCGTTCGCTCTCCTGAGGCACATATTCGGGCGGAAGCAACAGCTCCATGTCGCTTTCGATCACGCAGTCGGCCACAAACTCCTGTCCGTCGCTCGAGTCATCGGGTGTGAGAGTGTCGGAGAACTCCTCGTTTTTAAGTTCAAGCACGGCCTCCTTCAGTATGCGCTGGTAGGTTTCGTAACCGAGGTCGGCAATGAATCCCGACTGTTCGGCTCCGAGAAGGTTTCCGGCACCCCTTATGTCGAGGTCCTGCATGGCGATGTGGATGCCGCTGCCAAGTTCGCTGAAACTCTCGATTGCCTGCAACCGTCGACGCGCAACGGGATTAAGCGGGATGTGGGGCGGCACAAGAAGATAGCAGAAAGCCTTGCGAGAGCTGCGGCCCACTCGTCCGCGAAGCTGATGCAGTTCGCTCAGTCCGAAGTTCTGTGCGTTGTTGATGACGATTGTGTTGACATTGGGCATGTCGATACCCGACTCGATTATCGTAGTGGCGAGGAGCACATCGTAGTCGTGGTTGGCGAAGTCGATTATGGCTTTCTCAAGTTTCTCGGGCGGCATCTGTCCGTGGGCTACGATTGTGCGTGCGTCGGGTACGAGCCGGTTTATCATGGCCTCCAGTTCATAAAGTCCCTCGATGCGGTGGTTGACGATAAACACCTGTCCGTTGCGCGACATCTCGAAGTTGACGGCTTCAAGCATTATGTCGTCGTTTATGGCGTTGACCGAGGTGAGTATGGGATAACGGTTGGCCGGGGGAGTGGTTATGGCCGACAGGTCGCGGGCTCCCATCAGCGAGAACTGCAGGGTGCGCGGAATGGGGGTGGCCGACATGGTGAGTGTGTCGACATTGACCTTCATCTGCTTCAGCTTCTCCTTTACGGCGACACCGAATTTCTGCTCCTCGTCGACGATAAGCAGTCCGAGGTCCTTGAATTTGATGTCTTTCCCGATAAGCTTGTGAGTGCCTATGAGAATGTCGATTTTGCCTTCGGCAAGGTCGGCCTTTATCTGTTTCACCTCCTTTGCGCTTCGAGCTCGCGACAGGTAGTCGACACGCACGGGAAACTCTTTCAATCGATTCTTGAATGTGTTGAAGTGCTGATAGGCGAGCACCGTTGTGGGAACGAGAACGGCTGTCTGCTTGTTGTCGGTCGCGGCCTTGAAGGCGGCGCGTATTGCAATTTCCGTTTTGCCGAATCCCACATCGCCGCATATAAGGCGGTCCATCGGTCGCGCCGACTCCATGTCGTTTTTAACCGCCTGTGTGGCCGTCAGCTGGTCGGGGGTATCCTCATATATAAATGATGCTTCAAGCTCCTGCTGGAGATAGCTGTCGGGGGAGTAGGCAAATCCTTTTTCGTCCTTTCGCGCAGCATAGAGCTTGATGAGGTCGCGGGCAATGTCCTTCAGCTTGCTCTTGGTGCGCTCCTTCATCTTGCCCCATGCGCCCGAACCGAGTCGGTTGATGTGCGGTTCCACGCCCTCCTTGCCACGGTACTTGGCGAGCTTGTGCAGTGAGTGGATGCTTACCAGGAGAATGTCGTTGTTGAGGTAGACGAGTTTTATCATCTCCTGCATTCGACCGTTCACTTCGGTGCGTATGAGTCCGCCGAAACGGCCCACGCCGTGGTCGACATGGACCACATAGTCGCCGACCTCTATCTGACCAAGCTCCTTGAGCGACAGTGCAAGTTTTCCCGAGCGGTCGCTCTTCAGATTGTACTTGTGGAATCGGTCAAATATCTGATGGTCGGTGAATATACAGGCCTTGGTCACGTGGTCGACAAATCCTTCATGGATTGTAGAGATGACGGGGGTGAACTTTATGTCGTCGCCCCGGTCCTCAAATATGGCGCGCAGTCGCTCTATCTGCTTCTCGGAGTCGCTGAGAATGTAGACGGTATAACCGTCGCCGATGAACTTCAGCAGTGAATCGCTGATGAGGTCGAAATTCTTGTGGTAGATGCCCTGCGGCGTACAGCCGAAATCGATTGCGGCCGAAGCGTCGGCATCGGCGTTGGCTGCCGCCGAGAATCGAATCTGACGCATGCTCTTGAGCGACTCGGCAAACCGGTCGGGCTCGACTACATGCTTGAGAGCGTCCTTGTCGCCTTCGTCGGCTATCAGGGCGCTGTCGCTGAATGTTTCAGTTGAAATGGCCTCGATGCGCTGCAAGGTGTAGTCGGCATCGCGCACCCACAGCAGTGTGTCGGCGGGAATGTAGTCGAGAAGCGACTCGCCTTTGCCCTGCTGTGAAACATTGGATGTGATCGAGATGCGGTCGTGCTTTGACTCCGAGAGCTGTGTTTCGATGTTGAATGTGCGTATCGACTCGATTTCGTCGCCGAAAAAGTCGATGCGGAAAGGCTCTTCGCAACTGTAGCCGTAGATGTCGAGAATGGAGCCGCGAACTGCGAAATGGCCGGGGTCGTACACATAGTCGACCTCCTGAAACCCATTTTCACGTAACCACTTCTCGGTTTCGGCGAGGTCGACAGTAGAACCTACGGCGAGCTGCAGGGTGTGAGCCTCGATGGTGTCGCGGGTCGCCACATGCTCGGCAAGTGCCTCGGGATAGGTGACGACATAGCGCAGCGAAGGGTCGTCAAACCAGTGGTTGAGCACTTCGGTGCGCATAATCTGTGATGGCGGGTCGACTTGTCCGTATTTTATCGACCTCTTGTAGCCCGATGGAAACATGAGCACCGCGCTCTCGCCAAGCACGCGTGACAGGTCGTGATAGAGGTAGCCGGCATCATCGAGCGAATCGCCTATAACAAGCATCGGCCTCCCCCGGGAGGGGAGGGCCGACATTAACATTGGTGCCGATGACCCGGCAAGTCCATACAGGGAGATGCGGCGGCAAGAGTTGTCATTTACTGCACTCTCGACCGCTTCACGCCGGCCGGGAGTGAGAATCTTTTCACATAACTGCTTCAGGTCCATCTGCTATGAATTCTTCTTTGTAGCAGGAGAGAGTATGGCGTTGTAACGAGCTTTGTTATTAAGGATTACTTCGGCTGAGTCGATTGTGACATCGCGCTTGAGGGTTTCGATCACCTGTCCCTTCTGGTAGTAGTAGCGCTTTACTATTTCGCCTGCCAGAATGCCTTCGATGTCCTCGCGGTTGTTGTCGAGGTCGTGGCCGAGGTTGTGCTTCAGCAAGCCTTCGAGTACGGCAAACTCAGCCTTGGTGGAGTCGTTCATGTAGCCTTCGATTTCGGCTGTCGACTTCAGCGCGGCAAGCATCGACTCGCACACCTTGTCGTAGTTGAACTTGTCGGGGTCGATAAACGACTTGAAGTCATTGAAAATCGAGTCGGTGATGACAAAGTCCTCGGCAGCGGCGATTTCAGGATGTTCGGCGGCAAACTTTGTGGCGTAATTGAACGCCCAGTTGTCGCTGACAATGTTGTAGGTCAATCGGTTGACTTCGCCGTAGTCGATTTTTACATCGGGGGTTATGCCTCCGCCGTCGCGCACTTCACGGCCGTGGATGGTGGTGAATACATTGGTGAGCGAGTCGGGAATACGTGCCACCGAGCCGTCGGGATTGCGATGGCTGTAGTCGATGGCCTGGATGAGGCGTCCGCTGGGGATGTAATATTTGGCGATGGTGACTTTGAGCATTCCGTCGTAGGGCAGAGGTCGGGTTGTCTGCACAAGACCTTTGCCATAGGAGCGTGCTCCCATGATTACGGCGCGATCGAGATCCTGTAGGGCACCGGCTGTTATTTCAGAGCTGGAAGCCGAACCTCCGTCGATGAGTACGGCCAGCGGAATTTCGGTGTCGACAGGAGCCGATGTGGTCTTGTACACCTTTTCGTTAAGAAGGCCTTTGCCACGGGTGCGCAGCACTTCGGTGTTCTTGGGGACAAAGAGGCCCACAATCTTTACTGCCGCTTCGAGCAAACCTCCGCGGTTGCCACGCAGATCGAGCACTATCGACTTCACATTGGGATTTTTCTTGAGCTCCACAAGTGCGTCCTTAACTTCGCTTGCCGCCTTGTCGGTAAACGATGTGAGGTAGATGTAGCCGATGTTGTCCTTAAGCACTCCGTAGTAGGGCACTGCCGGCAACTGAATCTTGCGGCGAGTGATGTCGAAAGTCTTTATCGAGTCGGTGACATAGGGTCGCTTCACGGTTACCTGAAGTTTTGTCCCGGGCTGTCCCTTGAGCTTCTCGCTGACTTGCGAGCTGTGCCATCCTGTAACCGAGTCATTGTCGATTTTTACAATGAGGTCGCCGGGCTTCAATCCTGCTTCCTGAGCAGGACTTCCTTCGTAGGGCTCGGAGATAAACACTCCCTTGCCGGGCATCTCCACAATCATTGAGCCTATTCCGGCGTATTCGCCCGAAGTCATCATGGCCAAATCCTCCTGATCGCTTGCTCCGTAGTACTCGGTATAGGGGTCGATGTCGTTAAGCATTGCTGCAATGGCGATGTTAATCGACTTTTCGGCATCGATGGAGTCTACGTAGTTGGTCTGCAACTCCTTGTATAAGGCGTTGAAAATGTCAAGATTACGAGCTATTTCTCCCTTATTGCTCCGTGTCGCCGCGATAGTTGACATTGCGACAATCACGATGGTAGCCACGACTGCAAGGCGGCTCAACAGTGAATTACGACGATTCTTCATTGTTATCTTTCAAAAATTAAGTTGCTAAGTTACTTAATAATTATAACAATCAAGTCTTAATTTTGTCAAAAAAATCTTCAAGAATTATCGCATAATATAAATGATGATTTTGGCGGGGTGTATTCAAATGCGGGTTTCGGCGGCGAATTTTGCCGGTTGAAGTGCGTCAAAATTGCAGTATCTCCTGTTGAAGCAGGTCGAGGAATCGGGCGGCATGGGCACCGTCCATCTGTGTGTGATGAAACTGGAACGACAGGGTGAGGGTGGTTTTGAAAAGGCTTCGGCGGTATTTGCCCCAGATTATAAATGGATTGTTGAAGATGCCGCTGTACATTCCAACAGCACCGTCGATGTCGTATTGCACAAGTGCCGAGGTGCCTATGACCATGCTGTCGGTGAGGTCGTGGTTGAGGCATGACTCGGCTACCTGTCGGGTAAGACGCAGATATTCGATGTTGAATTGTGACAGGTTGTCGGAAAATGGGATGTCACACGAACTTACTTCACCCTCGCGGTTGGTGACGATTGTGTTGACTGCTATGTTGTCGTAGCTGAATAGCTTGTCGCCTACGGGCAGCATGTAGAATTCCTTGACCCGGCTTGCCGCCTTGCCTATGCACCAGCACATGAGCATGTTGAATTTAAGCCCTTTTTTGCGGCTATATTTTACGAGCGGCGACACATTCAGCGTTTTGAACAGTGTCACCATGGGCATTGGCGCTTTCATCCAGGCGTGGAACGCGTAGGCGCGGGTTGTTTCATCGGGATTTACCTCTTTCATGTTTCTGTTGTTTTATTGAAAAGTTACTTAGTCGGTTTTTCAGTATTAAACTAAAAGGGAACATTGATGAGGATGATACGCCAGAGTCGGGTACACGTGTGCCCGTGAGGAAGTGTTATAAGGCGGAAAATGCAGCCGGCCTTTAGCGGGTCGGCTGCATTTATTTTGAGTTGCGGAGTGAGGGGGATTCGAACCCCCGATACGCTTTTGGCGTATACACGCTTTCCAGGCGTGCCTCTTCAACCACTCGAGCATCACTCCTTGGTTGAAACCGGTGCAAAGGTAATGATTTATTTTTGATTTGGCATAATAAGTCGAAGTAAATTCATGATGCGACGGCAATAAATCGACTTGATTAATTGAATAAAAAAGTTTAACTTTGTATTTCGTAGACGGAGCGCGATGGCGTTTTTCCGTACTCGAATACAAGACTATGACCGACGACAAGCGAATAAATCAAATGAGAGAGCAGCTTCCTGAGCCAACGCTCAGGCGTCTGCCGTGGTATCTTGCCTACGTGAGGCTGTTGCTTGACGCAGGGGTGGAGTATGTGTCGTCAACACAGATCGCCAAGGAGATAAATGTCGATGCGTCGATGATAGCCAAGGACTTGTCATTCCTTAATATAAAGGGCAAAACACGCATAGGCTATGAGGTGGCTTCGCTTGAGCATGAGTTGCAGGACTTTCTCGGATTCAAGGTGGGGCATAACGCTGTCATGATAGGCGTTGGCAGCCTTGGAGGCGCCCTGATACATGATTCGGGATTGGCTAACTATGGATTGAGGATAGTCGCGGGATTTGACATCCGTCATGATGTCGTGGGCACCACGCTGTGCGGAATCCCCATATATGATATATCGGAACTCGACCAACGGCTCGCCACGTTGAATGCCGAAATAGGCGTGATAGCCGTGCCTATCGATCACGCTCAGGAGGTGAGCGACCTGCTTGTCAAGGCCGGCATTAAGGCATTGTGGAATTTTACGCCGTTCCGCATTACGGCTCCTCAGGATGTGGTGATACAGAATACTTCGATTTATGCCCAGCTGGCGGTGATGTATAACCGCATGGGAAAGCAAATGTAGATTATCACGATGAAAGTGCTTGTTTATGGACGGACTCCGGATGCGCCTTTGTCAAGAAACCAGCGGGTGGACCTGATGCCCGATTCGGCAATAATAAAGGATGGCAAGCCGTTTTTTGTACCCCCGTTTTCGGAACGATGGAATTACAGGGTGGGAATCGTGGCAAGGATATGCCGTCTTGGCAAAAACATAGGACGAAAGTTTGCGCCGCGCTATGTCGACGGTGTAGGAATATGCCTGCTTACCGAGCCGGTTGATGCCATGGAGCATGCTGCGGCACATAACGCTTTGCTGCAGGCCTACGAAGGCGCAGTGATACTTGGCGATATCAGCCGAAGCGACTTCGGCGTGGCAAAGGTGGACGAGATCGAGCTTACCCTTGGTGACGAGATTGAGAGGATATATGACATAGTGGCTGATGCAAGCCGCTATTGTACAATGAAGATAGGCGACTTGATAGTGTCGTCGTCGATTGCCGGCGGCACTCTTGAAATCGGCCAAGAACTCATCGGAACCATTGACGACATCCCCGCCTTAACCGTGAGGGTAAGGTGAATATTGCCGGGAGTAATTCTTGATGCTGTGAATAACAAAAAATACCATAGAAGCACGAATAAAAATCGGTAAAGGTTTTAAAAAATAAAGCAGGGTTGGATATTTGTTTTTATCCATGTATTTATATAAATTTGCAATGTTGAGCCTCGGCTCAGCAGACAAATGGAAAGGTAATACAAAAGGATTTTAGGGAGTCTTTATGATACCTAAGAGTATAATATGATAAAGTTATAATTATTAAATGTTATAGTATATGGATATCCTAAATTTATATGCTAAATGGCTATGAAATAGCGGGATTACGGCTACATCGAAGTCAAACAGTTGCTATGTTTCAAGACTAAAGAAGGCGATTGAGGTATATGATAACTCAAACGGTGCTTTTTCACCTCTAATAAATAGAATCCCGGAAATACTTTCTGATAAGGATTCTGAATCGATTATTGGAGCTATTGCATTGAAAATGACAAATCTTGTTGAAAATGAATATAAAGCAGAAAAAATCGGCAAGGGGTATCGTAATGACATTTTCACCGCGATAAACCGATTTGAGTTATGGTTGAGGGATGGAATAAATAATGGTGATTTCAAAGGGAATCAAAGTCATGTCAATATAGAGTCAGACAAAGTCAAGTTGAAAGCAGAATTAAAACACACTAAAGAATTTGATATAGACACTTTTAAGGCTCGCATTAAGAATAGACTAAATTCTAATAGGAGTAAGTGGCCTATAAGAAAATTCCCTCAAAATTTGAAATGGAGAGAGCAAATTGCTGATGAATTGCTTGTATTGACCGAATGTGGAATACACAAACTTCATGATTTAACCGCTATACGAATAAATAATGGAATACTTGAAGTTAAACCTAAAATTTATCAGAGCGACGATATAATCAAAGATAGGTTCATACGAGTATATAGTTATAGGGCAGATGGTTCAATAGCAGATTTCCGAGTTGATGAAAACAGTCTTGATCCCATGAGCCTGATATCTATAGAACATTCCCCTGCAATTTCTCTGATTTTGAAGAATGGTGATTTCCATGAGTTGGAAAATCTTGATAATGGTAGACCTTACGATGAGAAGAAATTGGCTGCAGAAATCAGTAATGTGATTAAATTATCTACATGCATGCTTATGGAACATTCTGAGAATATAAAAAAGAATGATAAGTGGTAAATGCGTGATTATCAATAGTTATTTGTGGCTATAATCTGAGATAATATAATCTCGGTCATGTCGTCAAGGTCTTAATTTATTAAGTCGTCCGGAAGCGTTAACTTTGCGGAAAAACAGAATAATATATGTCAAGACCAAGGAAATATCCGTTGTGGCCCGGTCCGGGCGAAAAGGAAGTGCCATACGACACAGCGCATTTCATAATGTGGTGTGTCGATGGTGAAGGCATGACCCAAAGGTCTGCGGAAATGTATGTGCATCATATCCGGAAGGCTTTTGAGATAATATGTAACGAAGACTATAGGATATTCGAAGTTTTAGCACAAGCATTCAAAAGATATGGTCCATATCAAAAGCCTTGTCTTGAAAGACTTGAAGTGGCATCAGGGCTTCTTGATGATATAATTGAGATTATGGCTCAGTTAGACCCCAACGAGTTTTTTAAGATTAACGGGCTGGACTATCAACCAAAAACGCTTAGGGAATGGATAAGTGCATTTTCAGCCTACCACCGTTATTATGAGTACCGAATAGACAAGGTGAGAGTAGAGCTCGGCCTGCCGTCCAAATCTCCTGATAGCCGGAAAGACAGAGAGATACCGCTAAAAGAGGATTTCTCAACATACCTGAGAGAAGAGTGCCGGTATTCGTCGGCATCTGTATGGTCACACGTTACCTATTTAAATAAACTCAAATATTTCTTCTTCGATTTCGCTTTGGAGGAAGATGTATTTGCAGTTATTGTTGAAGATGATGGCGATTGGGAATCCAGTTTGTCTATACTCAAGGAGTTGGAAGAGTTAATAGATATCGAGGTTAGAATGGTCGAGAAGGATATTCCTGACAGAAATTCAATTGGATTAACAGTCTCAGATTTGAAACGTGGAAAAAATGCCTTATGTAAATATCGCGATTTCATAAAATATCGAATCAAGAATAACTCAATGGTTCAACACAAATGCAAGCCTGACTAACAAAAATGACCGCATAACTACACCCTGCGGCTGCCTCGGTCGCAGGGTGAGTTGTAAATACTATAATTTTAACTCATGACAAAGATATGATGAAACATGGCAAATATTCATTTGATGGAGATGAAACCTTATGGGAGCATCTGGCAAAAGCTGGTATTTCCAAACCGAGCATAACAAAACATAATGTCAATGATTACTATACGACTGCCTTAAATAAAACTATAGCTGATTATGAACCATTTGAATGTAGATTTTCTTTTGGCACTTACTTAATCAAGGGTAATCCGGACGAAATCATTAGGATTATCCGTAATCATGCAGTTCTCGACATAAGCGAACGTGATATGATTGATATTCTTTCTCCGGTTGCAGTCAATTATGTGTCTTCGTATTACCATGAAAGCGGAGATTATGAAAATCGGATGTATTCTGCGATTGTAGTTATGGAAGATTTCTTGAGTGACTATGTAGATTCGTATAACAGTATCCTTGTTTATCTATGGAGTCCTAAAGAGAAATGTGTAACCTCTGAAGAAATTAAAGAGTTAGTCGCCTTTATTGAGAAATTTCCCAATACAGTCAATGTCATGTTTGGGGTTGGAATAGACGATTCTTTATCCGACAACATAAAAATGACATTAATCGCATCAGGCAAGTAAGACTGTGTTAGGAGCGATAGCTGGCGATATAATAGGCTCATTCTTTCTTTGAGCATAGCCGATTGAAGCTTTACGACTTCGACTTGTTTTATCCTCGGATCAAGTTTACCGATGATACGGTGATGACTTCAATCAACTTCTTGATTTGATGTCAGATGATTGAGCTTATTTGTAAGGATATCAAATTATTTGTGAAATACCATAATATGAATTGCGAATAGCTCAAGGTGCTGTATCAATATTTGATACAGCCGAAGTGTATTTTTGCCAAAAACGAATAAACTATGCAGTTAGCACAGGAACAAGAAGCCGCATTGCAAATGATGCTTTCGGGAGCCAATGTGTTTCTCACCGGCGAGGCCGGAACAGGAAAATCTACGATTGTAAAGGAGTTTAGCCGTAGAAGTTCCAAAAATTGCATATTCCTTGCACCGACAGGGATTGCGGCTGTCAATATAGGAGGATCTACTATTCATAGTTTTTTACGCCTTGCTCCCGGACCGATGTCGGAGGACTCTATTGAAACAATTGGCAATAAGAAGCAGCGGGAATTGATAAGAAGTGTCGAGGTGGTAATTATCGATGAAATATCAATGGTACGCAGCGACTTATTCTGGGCGGTGGATTATCGACTGAGGCAAGTGTCGCAAGGTCGAAATAAGAAACTGCCATTTGGTGGCAAGCAGGTGATTTTGGTAGGTGATTTTTATCAGCTTCCCCCCGTCATTAAGTCAGAGGAAGAAGAGTGTTTTATAAAAAACACTTTTGGGGGAGAATTTTCCTTCCAAACCGACATTTGGCAACGAGGCGAGTTCAAATGTTTCTGTTTGAAGACTGTCCATAGACAAAGTCATGATGACTTGTTTCTATCGATACTGAATCATATTCGTCACAATGACCTTGAAACACGAGATCTCGTAGACCCTGAAACAAAGTGCTTGTTGACTGTTAGAGAGATTCTGAACAAGTATGCCGATATTAGGCGGCCGCTTGATGTGCCCCCGGTTTGTTTGTGTACAACTAATCGAGAGGCCAATATACTCAATGCGCTTGCCAATGAGAAATCGGATGGGGAAGGCCGCACATTCACTGCTGTTATAAAGGGCATTTTCTTAGCTAAAGACTATCCTACTCCGGCAAAACTGGAACTAAAGACCGGCACACGTGTCATGACGCTTATAAATCATCGTACACCCTCAGGCACACTTGAATTTGTAAATGGTGATGTGGGTGAAGTATTGGGTTATGTGACGCTTGCCGGAACCGAGGCCGTCAGAATAAAACTTGATAATGGCAAGACGGTAAACATCTCTCCCAATGAGTGGAAGAACTATCAGTATGTTTTGACGACCGATCCCAAAACCGGCAAGGAAAAGGTGTCTCAAAAGGAGGTGGGCTCCTATATACAGCTGCCGTTAAAGCTGGCTTATGCCATAACGATTCATAAGTCGCAGGGCATGAGCGTGAACTCCACACTGATAAAACTTGGCAATGGGTGTTTTGCGCATGGTCAGCTCTATACTGCTTTGTCACGTTGCCGTAGTTTAAAGAATCTTAGAATTGACCGCAATATATGTGCAGAGGATATAATTATTAATTCTGCGGTGGTAGATTTCTATAGTTCCATAGAGAACCCCGAGCCGCAGAAAGAAACAATCAGGATGGATATTCCGGCGCAGTATCAGGATGCTGTGCAAGAATTGCTACGAAAACTGATGGCTGAGAAACAATCTGGCACAAAGGTGAACCTCGTCAAGCAGGAGAGCAACAAAGTTACGAATCATCCTGATCTCGACCGCTTGGTCATAGTCTATAAAAATCAAACAAGCAATGAAAAGGGAGAAGGAATTACTGAAAAGAAAAATGGCGTTGGATTCAACAAACATGATGCCCCTATATTGACATCGATAGCCGAAAATTATATAGAGTGTGGATTTGTATATAATGATGACTTTGCAATAGCGTCAAGATTAATTCAAAAATATCATGCTCAATGGGAAGTGTGAACAGGATGTTTCATCTTCAGCTCCCGGGGTTGGTAACTAATATTTTCTCGGCATTATGGAATATATAAATATTCATGGTCGCATAGTCTATCCGATAACCTCTAAGGAAGGGCAAAGGTGCTATTACGAACATCTCGATCGCTGGCATGTCTGCTATCAAAAAGACAACCGGCTGATTGTTCCGACTAAAGATGACGCCTTAGAGTATATGCGCTTGCAGGAGATGGGGAATAAACTCTATTGCTGTACTGATAAGGAATCGCGCAAAATTTTGCGCCAATTGAGGGTGTATAATTCTCAGTATGATTGGCGACCTCGAAAATCAGGTGACGAAACTTTCGTCGGGTTGATTTCGCCGACAGGTGAACAACTGTTACCTGACAGTTTCGCTGATGTATTTACTCAATTTGATGCTATAAACTGTAAGCCGAGTTTCGTGCCTGTTTATGACGGTGAGGCATGGGCGTTGGTTTCGTTATCTGATCCGAATATTATGATGACCGATTTCCAATACAACGCCATCATTCCGGAACGAAGGGTGCGGCAATTGTTTTTCGTTCAGGACAAAAACACAATGAAGTGGGGCGCACTCTCGGTCAGATATCCCTTTCTACATGTAAAACCTTATAAGGATTGCTTGCCCTTGCTTGAAACTCTTATGCCGACTATCGCTGATGAAATCTATGAAGATGAACTTATGACCGAAGACGAACCGACTCTGTTTTTCATGACGCAAAGAGATGGAAAGATTGGAATATTGACAGCCTTCGGTTATTCAGACATTATTTATGATTCATACGAAGTAGATAACGCTAAATGCTCATTTCGATTAATCAAGGATGTCCGCAAGAGGGCACATCGATCCGATTATTGGCATCCTAACGGCAAGGGTTGGTTGAAACATCGTAGACTTAAAAAAAAATAAACAATAAAAATGCAGTTATGACATTTGATGAATTTAAAGCGTTGGCGCTCAATTCTCCACGGCGCGATGAAGAAATCATTTTTGAGGTTATTGAATATGATGTCAAGGATTTGCCGGGGCGCAAACGCAGTCATTATCCAAAATTTGATGTGAGGCATTATCGCGTCGGAATCTGTCATACTCTGCCTGAAGCAGAAGCGTTGATGCACAAGGCAATCGAAAGGGCTAAAGAGTACAACGACGAGATATATTGCTTTCACATAAAGGAGTACCCGATGGGTGAACTTCTGGATTTCTTGTGGGAGGACTACGGCGAGTCATGGAGATTGTATGATGGTCATGGACGCTTTCTGGATAGAACATATTGCTCATCTCTCGAATGTGACCACCGCACTATATATGGTCGTTACCGTGGTCGCCCTGAAGAATCATTCCGATTCAAAGCCGGTGACATTGTTGAGGTGCTCGACGGCAATGAAGTCAGGCTTGCCGTTGCAACAGGTTCGGGCCTCTCAATCGAATGGTATTGGGAGATGTGGCAGCGAATCAAGAAAAAGGAGGGATTTATATATGTGAAAGATGGTTGTGAAATGACTGATGCTGAGGTGGAAGAATTGTATTTTCCCGATGCCAGCGATGACCAAACACCGGTTATCGATGGCCCGAGTTATGCCACTCACGACCATGTGCACACTCTCAACATAATGCCTTTGCGCTACCCTCTGTCAAAGACGCTGCGTCAGCGTTATGAGAACTACTACAAGGCGATGCTTAAAGAGGAAGATAATATATAAATATCATGATGAGCTTTGAAAGTTTCAGGTCTTTGGCTATTAATCATCCATGTACCGTTGAACCTTCGGTTTATAGGGTTGATGTGTTTCGTATAAACGGTCCTGTGGATAAAATGCCATGTAGGAATCTTTCACTTGGATTGTTCAATGTTCACGTACATGGTGATGATAGAGATGACGCGGAGTATTATCCTGAATATAACGTTTGTAAGGCTCAAAGTTTCGTGATGCCGACTTTTGAAGATGCAAAAGAGTTTATTCAATCTGGACGAATATCGATAGATGATGACCGGCCGGTTTATTGCATTCACATATATGAATTGCCGTTTGGAAAGGATGTGATATCTGATTTGTGCAAGCGCGAGTGGGGGTTTGACGGAAATTGTAGCATTATCAATCAGTCGGTATGCTCATCTTTGCTTGAAGACTTGGACACTCCGGAAGGTCACTTCTGGGGCCGGCCCAAAGAAACAATACGTTTTAAGCCGGGAGATATTGTTGAGGTTCATGACAGGAAAAAAGATTCCGTTCGTCTTGCGGTTGTTGTGTCATTGCGTAACACTATTGAATATTGTTGGAATGAATATCTTAATGTTGTTGCCGAGTGTGAATGTGAGGGAGTGGGGGAAGATAATGCTCTTGGAAACTATTGGAAATATGCCTGTGACGATTGCTATGAAGTCATAGACTTTTCAGGCGTTCAGTCCTGTCCTTGTACGACCGATGTGCATTCGCCGCGCTTCCCGGTTCCCGATGACATTCGCAGTGTTTTTGATAATATCGTTGTTAGTAAGCCTGCGTCATTCGGGTGTTAGCTATAATGTTGATTCTTTGTCATGGGGGAGTTTGTGTTGTTTAATGGCGTGAATTTTAGTTATTTCCCCGTGATGATTTTGTGGGTTGTTTGGGTGGTTTTGTGTAGGGCGATATTGTGAAGAGTCGAAAATGTTGAATTGCATGATGCATAGGGATGATATTTTTGATTTTGTTGTTTGTTGATTGGTTTTGGGCATAGGCTTTGATGCGATTTGTTCCTCGATGTGGTATATTTCTTATTGTCAGTGGCTTATCTTTTGCTATATGGGCTTTATGGAGGGAAGAATGTTGTTCCTATAAAGTGTTTTAAGGGATATTTAAGATTGTTTTTGAGGATTATTTTGCGGAAGAAGCGATTTTTGTTCAAATAAATTTGGCCAATTGAAAAAATAGCCCTACCTTTGCAACGCAAAAAGGCAATGGTGCCATAGCTCAGTTGGTAGAGCAAAGGACTGAAAATCCTTGTGTCCCCGGTTCGATTCCTGGTGGCACCACAGAAGACCGCTAATTCTCAATGAGTTAGCGGTCTTTTGTTTAACAGCACCTCTCCGGGTCACCACAAAAGTCACCACACCCACGCTAATGCACTGAAATATTGTGCATTATGCGTGTCACGATAGGCGCACATCTTTTCTTGTGGCTACTTAATATGCTGATAATCAGCACGCAATTCATTCTAATTCAAAATCATTCAGCATCATTCAACCCCACACCACCGCCTCGTAGCCCCAAACTTTAACAGACTTTAATTATTTCGCGACAACAAAAATGTGGTGACCTCAGCCAAAATTTCGTCAGGTCACCACTCTTAACCGTTAAAATCTCATAATAATTTCGTAACTTTGTGGTTGGGTTGACACCAGTCTGCCCATGACATTTTAGAAATAAGAAGCGATATGCTCTCTTGTATTTGGGAACGTAGGAAATTCACCAGTGTACTGAGATTGCATAGCGGTTCTCACGCATACGGCGTGGGCTGCTATAACTACATCTGTACACAAGGTTTCCTACGACCTCCAAATAAGACGTGGCGTTGCAGTCCACGCTTCTGTATCTAATTACATGCATCATTGGGCTGTGATGCTTTGTGTTTATGAAAAGTATCGAAGTAAACAAAGAACTCATAGCGGCGTGCGGCCTCTACTGCGGCGCGTGCCGTAAGTATCTATCGGACAAATGCCCCGGTTGTCGTAAGAATGAGAAGGCGACTTGGTGCAAGATTCGGTCATGTGTCAATAGTCAAGGGTTCCACTCTTGTGCCGAATGCTCTAAGAATGTAAGAGAGTGCAAGATCTATTCTAATTTCATCGGAATGGTATTCGCTTTTATTTTCAGATCAGACCGTCCGGCTTGTATCCGCTACATCCGTGAACATGGCGAACAGGCTTTCGCCGAGGAAATGACTAAACGTAAATGTCAGACAATTAAACGGAAATAAAACCATGTTTATCGCAATTTTAACATATAAGAAACCGTTGAGCGAGGTTGACAGATTCCTTGCCGCACACCGTGAATATCTTGCTAAGCATTATGCCCTCGGAGATTTCATCGCCTCAGGGCCACAAACACCTCGTGTGGGTGGAGTGATTATGATTAAGGCTGAAAACCGCACAGCAGTGGATGCCATCATTGCAAAAGACCCGTTTAATATCAATGGCATTGCCGACTATCAGATTGTGGAGTTCAACCCAACAATGTTCTGTGACGCTGTTCTTTCAAATTTCTTATTATAATCAGGTGATATATGGTAAAATTAGAGGATGCTGTTGAAATAATATCTGCACTCGAAAATGCAGGAATCAAAGTGTTCATTGATGGAGGCTGGGGGGTCGATGCGCTGCTTGGCTATCAATCCCGGACACATAATGATATTGATATATTTATAGAATGTTCCCATAAAGATAGCGCACTCAAAATACTATACGCTAATGAATATAAGGAAATAAAAACGGATTATACTACTTCGGATCATTCCGTTTGGAAAGACAAGAAAGACCGCCTCATCGATTTACATATATTTTCATATAGCCCCAACCTCAATTTTATATTTGAAGGACAGGAATACCCAAGAGAGGTTTTCTCAGGAAAGGGAAAATCGGGGATATCGATGTAGTTTGTATACCTCCCGAATATCAAGTACAATTCCATTTAGGCTATGAGCGTGACATTAATGACATAAAGGATGTATTAAAAATATGTGAAACTTTTAACATTGAAATTCCATCAGAGATACTGAAGGAAATTTCCACATAAAGACGAGTAATATGCCCTATATATCAATAGAGAGTGGCAAACTGACCGCTGAACAGAAGAAACAGTTGATTGAGAGGCTTACTGCCACAGCCTCCGAGATAACCCATATCCCGGAGCAGTTCTTCACCATTACCATCAAAGAGCTGTCTGACGAGAACTTTGGCATCGGCGGCAAATCAATCGACGAAATAAAACGTAGCTATAAAGGATAGTATTATGAATATCGAGGAACAACTACGACAATTATCCGAAAGGGAAACAGACATGCACTTCAACAATGTAGAGGTTAATCCGGAAATCATACGGGCAATCATGATAAATGAGGTAGTTCCATCATGCCCGGAAGATGATTTCTATGGAAAGCCGGATGCCGCATATATGTCAACGACAATTCCATTGTTCCGAAAAGCCGGGATAGAGGTGAATTCCGCACTGGATATCCTGAACAAAGGGATTTACATCACCAATGCTGTTAAGATGCCCAAAACCGAATATGCCGTTTCAAAAGAGAGCATAGAGGAAAATTTGCCCTATCTGGAAAGAGAACTTGCATTGTTTTCAAATGTCAGGGTCATTATGCTTATGGGGGATGTGGCAAAGAAAGCCTTTAATATGATAAGTAAGAAGGCAATCAAGAAGAATGCTGTTCCAAGCATATCCACCTATAAATTGCGCAATACCGAGATTGTATACAACGGTATTCGTATCCTTCCATCCTATATAATGACAGGGCAAAACATCCTGATTGAGAAATCAAAATTCGAGATGGCATCGGAGGATATAGCAATGATGTACCGGTTAATTAAAGAATCATGATTACAATATGGCTGTTACACCTGATAACATTCTGAATTATTGCCTTGACAACCTTGAAGGAGTTGTCGAAGTTCGTAGCTGGGGCGAGCGCGGTATTTTCTATAATCCCAGTAGCGTACTGAAACGTGGCGTATATGTCTTGACAATCAAAGAAAAGGATGGTGACAATGACCGAGCTTCCCAACTAGACCGTGAGGGAGCGTGGCGAGTAAATATAGGTGTCCGAAAACAGACATTCCGCACTTTGTTCGGAGAATTACCCAAACGTCCATGCAAAGGTAGTATTGTGGATATGCCATATAACTTTACTGCAAAGAATGTCATTATGCCGCATCCGGTCTATGCGTGGATGGGTTGGATTTGCGCTTTGAGCCCATCCGAAACGACTTTTGAGTCATTGAAGCCATATATCCTCGAATCTTATGAATATGCAAAAGAGAAATTCAGCAAAAGGAAATAGCTGTTATGATAACAAACATATGTATTGATTGTGTATCGTATTGAGATGGAACAGTATAGAGAACTTTTAAAGTAACGGAGATAACCACAAGTTGCAACTTGCGTAACCTCGGCGAAAATATGAGATTAGTACAAAACGTGACAAAATAAAAAAAGATGATTGAATCTGAACTTGATTATCAGAATGGCAATATAGGGAAGTTATTTCGCTCACTGTTCTTCCCCACACTGATAGGGATGCTAAGTAACTCTGTATTCCTTATCACTGACGGGATATTTGTCGGACAAGGTATTGGTCCGTTAGGACTTGCCGCAGTCAATATGGTTGCTCCAATTTTCATTCTGATTTGCGGTGTCACCCTGATGTTCGGCATCGGTAGTACTGTCAGGGCATCTATTTCTCTTGCCAGCAAACAACTTCTCTCTGCTAAGAAAATAGTGTTTCAAATTTTTTTAAGCGGAGAATTACTGATATTGTTTCTTGCGATTATATTTATTAGTGATTCCCAAGGAATTGTCAACATACTTGGAGCAGATGCTTCTATAAGGAAGCTGTCTTCGGCATATCTGTTCTGGCTGTTTCCGGCTATGATTTGTATGTTGCCTCAAATCGGAGGCATGATGATAATGCGAGTTGACGGTTCTCCAAGATATGCCATGTTCTGCCAACTCATACCTGCCATTCTGAATATTGCTTTGGACTATTATCTTATATTTCACTTGAAACTTGAAACTACCGGAGCGGCGTTAGCAACTTCAATAAGTGGCATTGTCGGAGCTTTAATGGCGTTTCTTTATTTTTGTAAATGGTCTGTCAACTTCAGATTTACGAAAATTGCAGATGTATTTGGAGGAATATTGACCAATACTCGATATGCTGTAAAAATTGGTTTCTCTGCATTCTTTACTGAGGCAACAACTTGCGTAATGATGCTTACCGGAAATTATATGTTTATGCGGCTCATGGGCATCGAAGGAGTATCGGCATATTCAATTGTATGTTATCTTTTCCCGTTGTTTTTCTCTTTCGCAAATTCAATAATTCAGTCAGAACAGCCGATTATCAGCTTTAATTATGGTAATCAGGCATACGGTAGGATTGCCGCAACATTTAAACAAGCTATTGGCACCGCATTTTTATCAGGCATTGGACTCTCGTTGTGCTGTTTGCTGTTTAACAGGCCAATAGCCGAAATATTCTTGGGGAACGGCATGGCATATGGATTGGCTGTGGCCGGCATACCATTATTTGCAATTTGCCCGATTTTCTTCATCTCCAATATGGCTATGATTGGTTACTATCAGAGTATTGAGAAGGCATGGATAGCTTCACTTATCTCCCTATTACGGGGCCTTGTGGTATTAGTGCCTTCCTTTATGATTCTCCCCTCTCTAATTGGTGTTGCAGGATTATGGCTGGCAATTCCAATGTCGGAGTTCATAACACTAACTGTCACGGGCGGAATATTCCTTTTCAGGCATAGGGTTGACATATTAGAGAAATCGCTGACACGATGAATTAACAGCTATGGACCAGAATAAAATTTATCCGCGTTCCAATGATAATCAGACAGCGTATCTGAAATCAGTTGTCACACGGCCGACAATCAAGGTCGGAGATTTTATCATCTACAATGACTTCGTGAATGCCCCACGCGACTTCGAGAAAAACAATGTGCGCCACCGAGATTGCTGATAAATCTCTCTCGGTGGCGTTTGGTTATAATCCGTGAGACATTCCCATGTGGCGGGAGTGCCCGTGGTTGAGCTTGAACATCGACATCGCTTCCTGATTGGTCAGCGTAGGGTGCGAGCGGCGGAAGCGTTTGAACTCCTCTTTATCAAATCCGGTCAACCCATTATAGAACGCCTCGTATTCGGGATGCGCTCCCGGAACAAATGGCATTCCGCCGCCTGTCATTATGTCAAGGTTATAGCGCGAGACGTCGGGCTGCTTGATGTCAGGGTTAAATCTGATATAAGCGTCGCCGACATGGATGGTGTAGCCTTTGACATACAGTCGCTGTTGCTCCGGTGCAATCTCGATGTTTCCAAATGTAGTCGGCGCGACAGGCGAACCGTCAAGATGCACCCACTGATTATTGGGGTCAATGGTTGTGGCTATGCGCAGACGTTCTGCCTGAGCTGAACGTCGGTCTAACTCCTTGAGTACATTGTTGGGAGTGAAACGCTTGCCGATTTTGGAGGCAACAAAAGAATGACGACCTTTTCTATAAATAAGGGTTTTCATTTTCTGTTCCGGTGTCTGGTCGTATAGAACCTCCACTTTTACGCCTCTCTTTTTCAATTCCTGCCTGAATGTGTTGACATCGTGGATACTCTGGTCATTCAACACATCGTTGGCAATCTGACGAATCTCCACTTTGCTCCGTTCAGACCCACGCAGTTTTTCTGGGTCAAGCGAAAGGCTGTCTGTCCCCATCGTGAGATTATGGCGTCGGGTGATATCAAGACACACAGCTTTGTTTCGGTAACGATTGGTCGCCGATTTGATAATCTTGCCGTCATAATCCACACGGCTGAACATGATGTGACAGTGAGGATGAGGTTTGTCGGTATGCCTGACAATTATGTACGGAGTGTTGGTTATGCCCATTTTCTCCATATATTCTTCCGCAATTTTAAGCATATAATCATCGGTCAACCTGTCGCTGTCTTTAGGCGAAAAACCGAGGGATATATGGCCGCACGGCTCCTTGATTTTGGCTCTTGACAAGGATGGTCGTTCCATATCCCTGGCGGCGGTTTTGCGCCAGTCATCTTCACCGATATTCAGCCGAAGTCCATCGCTTCCGAGTACATTCCAGACTTGTTTTTCTTTCGGCAAATAATCCTGTTTTACACGTGTGATGTAGTCAAGACAACCTCCAAACGAATTGCCGCTACTGATTTTTCCAATCATAATTTAGGGCTTATTTTCATTGAAACGGTCGATGATAGCGTCAAGCCCTCTAAGGATCCTCATTGCCTCGTTAGCGACGCTCCAGCATTTGCCGGCGTTGCAAGCCTTGGCGATCTGGTTGATGTTGTTCCGCTCCCTCAACAGTTCTCGGAGTAGCTCTTGCTGCTCCGGCGTTACACGCTCTACAATCTCGGTTGTGAGAATGCAGTCGCGTCCAAAGGTAGAGAAGCTGGTGTAACCGGCTTTCGCCATGCGCTTACGCGCTATGGCAAGGTCGTTGCAAGAGAACTTTATGCTCTTCACAAGGGTACGGATGTCCATTACATCTTTATTGTCGTACCCTGAATATGGGAGTGATTTAAGTTTCTTTCTCATGTTGATTACAATGATTAAATAACTAAAGTGATTGTAGTGGAAATGGAGGGGGAGGTTTTGAGCTGCGCGAAAGGCTTAGGTATTACCTTAGCCTAAACTCGCTCCCCCTCCATTATCATTCCGGTGGTTGCCGCTTAGGGGCGGCAAGTTCCGCTGCGATTAAGGAGCTATGCCTTCTGACATTGACTGTCGATTAGACCTGTCGGCGAATCAGTCAAGGTCTGCCCAGCCCTCGGTGTCAGGCTCGATGATGTCAAGAATCTCCATGAGAAGATTGTTGACAAGATACGTGGGACAGGCGCGGTAATCGCCGGAACGCGCGCAGATGCGGTAGAGCCTCTTGATAAGGTTTGCGGAGATGGTTATCGGCTTGCCTCCCTTGGTGTCGGTCTTGACCAGATAGGCATCATGGAATTCCTGTCTTGATGCCCGGCGCATCTTGGCACTGATACGGGTGGCTTTGCCCGTGACCGCAGGGGTGTCAGCGACATTGGGTTGGGCTTCTGCTTTATCGGTAGTAGTCATTATAGTGGTATCAGTTGCTGTAATGACTTGAGTTGGTACTCCAATATCGTTCACTGTCTCCACAGGGGCAGTATCAGGAGCTGTGAGGTCTGTTCCTTTTTGATGTAATAGCAATTCCGCTTGTGTGGGATTGCTCGTGGATGCTGTCTTAACCGTTGGCATATCTTCCGATGCCGTGACGTTCTGTTGCGAGGGATTTTCCATTTCAGTCATTATAGTGACTTGGTCACTATCTGGCTTTGATGATTTGGAATCCGATGTACCGCGAGATTTTCTTCTCTTTGTCGCGTTGGCGAAGTAAGCCTTACGTGCGGTTTCTTGTTCCTCTTTACGCTCGGCAGCGAGCTTTTTGACTTCTTCGCCATGTTCCCGGATGAATTCCTCGACATTCTCCGGCTCCCATCTTACAAGACAAGGATTCAGCTTCATTCCTGGAAACGGTGGATCATTGTCTATTATATTCCAAGGAAGGGAGTATTCGATGATAAGTGAGTTCCTTTCCTGCTGTCTTTCTTTCTCATCCCGGTCCTGAAGAAATTTATCGGCATCAAAACCGGATCTATTGGATGCTTTGGTTGATTTTGCCATATCATTGGGGATTGTGGCCGCCGAGATAAATAGTCCCGGCGACCGAGTGAGGTATTGAATTTGATAAACTGATGAATCGTGAGAGTATTGATGTGCGGCTCAATACGTTAACGGCTCATCGGCATTTCATCATGGTTTTGGCGGTAAGAAAAACATTCCGGCGAAGGAAAAGAGAAATTGCATTTTCTCTCGGTGCCACACAGTTTTTTCTTTCATTGCCTTTCATTCTTTGATGAAATGTTGATGAATGACCGATGAAAAGAAAAAGCACTGAGAAACAATACTGTATCTCTCGTTTCATCAGTTTATCAAAATTCAACGAGAAATAATTATAAACTCTCTAACATCTGTCGGGTAACAGTGTAAAACCGTCCGACTTTGCGAGTCTCGGCGTATGCCGGTTCACTGACAGACACCCCAATCTGATAGGTGGTGTATGACAGCGAATTTGGTGCTGGTCTGAGTTTCCAGCAGTCCTGCACGACTTTTCTCAGTGCCGTGCGGTCGGTTTTGACGCGCTGGTAGTCGAACAGATTGAGGATGTCGTTGAAGCAGAAGTAAACGGTATCCACGTGCATACTCGCCATGATGTCGAGCAACAGTTCGGCGAGTTCCAGTTCCACACGGTTGCGGTTGGCACGGATGATTTTCTGTAACGCATCGGTGTCAATCAGTCCGGGAGCGAACCACATTCGGCTTTCCTCGGCGGTTGACAGTTGCCGATAGGTCAGGGCGTGGAGAAATGCCGGGATCTCGTAGCGGATTTTCTCCAGAAACGTGGTGTCGTCGGTGGTGAGCTTCGGAATCTTCCGTACCCAATAGCGTGTCTCGCCGGGGTCGATGACTACGGGGAGATACTCGTTGTTGGAACACAGCACGAACTTGGCGAAGAAACTCACCTCCTCGCGGTCGCGCCCTTTGGCTTCCATCTTGTAGTTGCGAGTAGTGCTGAGATTCTTCAGACGCTCAGAATCCTCTCGCTTGTTGAGCAGCACCTCGTCAACCACGATTATAAGTTTGCCATTCCAGTCGTCGTTGAACTGACTGCGAAAATTCTCGTTGGTATTGAACGTGACATTCGCCTCAAAGAGCAGTTTGAGGAAATTGAGGAAGGTAGATTTGCCGGTGTTGCGCTCCTCTGACACCAATAGCAGAATCGGGAGTTTCTGCAACGGCATGGTGTAGAGGATTTGCAGGTAGTCGAGGCCGAGGTCGTATTGTTCTCCGAAGATATGGCGCACAAGCGATTCGATGCACGACCATTCTCCCTCGGCGGGGATGTGGCTTAGCGGTGAATACTTGTTCTTGAAATTGCCGACCACGGGCTGATAGTCAAGATGCGAGGGAACACAGCAGAAGCCGTCGTATTTGGGTACGTTGGCAAGAAAGTCCTTGCCGTAGTCCTGACGGATCGCCTCGATTGTCCACGGGATGCTGCGCTCGATGAGCTGTCCGGCGGCGTTGGGCTGTCGGACAATCTTGTAGTAGGTGGTGCCGATGCGCTCAAAGCGGTCGTCGGCTCCGGGAATTGTATCAATTTCTGTCATGGGTTCAGTCTTCATTTCGGGCGTTTATAATGTCTTGTATCTCACGCTGGCTGTAGCGTGTGCTGCCGTTCACCTTGAAGGTGTGCAGTTTACCGCTTTGAACCATATTCCAGACGGTGGTCTCGCACACGCCGAGCTGTTCGGCTACCTGTTTCTTGGTGAGCGGCTTGTCTTTCTCCGCCTCCATGAAGATGGGGAGAAGACGCTGGCGTGTGGCTTCTATTGTGTCCACCACCAACTGATGAAGGTCGGAGAGGTGGACGGTGAGGAGAATATTGGGGGAATCAGGGTCGGACAACGACACCTGAAGAAGGTCGTATAGGCTTGCTTTCATCTGGGGGGAATGAAGTTAAGTTATATCGCCGGATTGTTTACACCATCCACTGCCCGGCGACGATTAAGGCAGGGAAGATGTGTCCCCGAAAGGACATAGAGAGAGCTGTCGGCTATGTTTCGCTAAAGCCGACGGGTGTCGCTGCAGACCGTTCAAGGTCAGCGCAGGGCGTAGTTCGCCCTATCCCATACCGTGCGGATTGGCAACGGCATGAGTGGCATCCGTCCCGGATATGGGGCGGACACAAAGGCGGCTGTGTCTTACTTACATAGGGTAAGGCATACACATTTTTCTTCTTTTTAGTTGATTTTTTATCGTACAGATTCTGTACGGGCACGGTTATGGCTGTCCGCTTTCTGATTTCTGGCTCATTACGGCTCATTTATGGACACACGTCATGCTGCACCGCCTGATAGTCTGTGATTCTCGGTGGGATATGGGTGTCGCAAATGTACGCCTGTAATGGCTCTATGACAGCTCATGGCTGTGCCAGGCTTTCTTCTCTACTGTTGTCCCACGTGCTTAATCCGTTGACCATCGCTTCCTTAAGGCGAGTTGTTGCCGGGTTAAACCGTTGCGGTGCCTTCCGCATTCAACAGCAGGTTCTTCATAGTCTTTCCGGATTCCTTGTTCCGGTTTTCTGATTAGGGTACCTCTTTTCTTTTCGTTGCGCAATATCGGCTTTTTGCATCCATCAGGGAACATCGTTCCGTTTCCGGGCTATAAAGTTGAACGTGTCGCTTTCGGTATGCGAGGCTCTCAATCGCTACATAAAGATACGAAAAATTTTTGAGGATTCCAAATCTGCACAAATTCCCATCAGTGTGGTCGTCTTGTCAGCTATCGTGTGTATGATGTAGGTATGTCAATAACTGCCACACGCGTAACGCTTGAATACAGGCACCGGCATCGGTGTAAGTGTCGGGTATGTACCCGCACACCGATTGTATCCGCATAGGTCGCTGAGCCGACTGCGAAATCAAGCACACACTTTTGGGATTGTGCGATAGGTGTTCGACCCATCGGGATCGAATTATAGTCCAGCCCTCTCTTGGACTGGGAGGTAGGTATGCGGTGAAATAAAGGCGCAACCATCACGGCAGAGCAATCTGACACTCCGCTATGGTCACAAAATATGCCACCGTAACTTTCTTAACAAGGCTTTATGCGGAAAAGTTCACGACTTGGCGAAAAAAGTCATCAATAGCCAAAAATAGTGTATTTATGGGCATGGCAACTCGCGCCAAATCTTCTTTTCATCGGCAAAGATAAGTCGTCATTCTCAATCCCTCCAAATATTTTCCGCTGGATATAGCACGAGGTTATACATGTATATAAGGATATACAACCGATATAGCGATAACAATTCGCTCAATAGCCCGGCAAAGATAATAACACCTTGATGTATTATCCAAATTATTTCGGGCAATGTTCGTGAATGTCCGTTCTGGTTCCGTTCTTTTCCGCGAAATGTCCGCAAGAATGGTCGGTAGAGAATCCCAAAATGTGCTTATAATCCCCCAAATCTATGCCTTTTGACCCACTTTTGGGGGATTATAACTGTATTACTAAATAATTCTGCCCTTTATTCCACCCTTTTATTCTCATTGCGCTTGCGTATAATAACGAATTCATTTACTGAAGCCTCATCATCAGTTGCGAATACATTGCTTAAGTCTGACTCGTTTGATTTCCGTCAGTTCTTAATTAAAATGATGTCAGTTCACTATTATTTGCTAACATCCTCGCAACAATTATAAAATCTGGATCGGCACATGATCCCTTTATAGCATTGCCGGACTTTGTGTAATGGATCCCGGCATGATATGGATTCTTCTGACTCGGATGTGATAGTACATCTATCATAATATCCTTATACGAGATATTCCTGCATATACCTACATTAATTAAGGCATAGCCATATAAAGTGTTGCCTTTGGGTACACGAATCATAGACACATCTTCAGGCGTAGGTATTATGTAATTATGGCGAAGAACGGAAACGTAATCTTCGGGAGGTTTTAAATTTCGAAGAAAAAAAGCAGATGGAGAAACCTCATCGTCTTCCACCATCATTGGTGAGAGAATTACACGTGCAATATTCTCTTCATCTGTAATATTTTGTGGAAGAGATTGAATCTCAGACATATCCTAAAATTCTATGAATTTGTTTTAATGCAGACTTAAACGCCTGTTCAGTAAAAGGCTCTTTTCCACTTATTTGTTTATCATCTGATACAAAGGCGGCATAGGAAAATTCATCATTTCCGATACTTATTCCTGCAATTGATTTATTTTTAGGAGAAAACAATAATGTACCATTGGGATTGGGAAATAATCTCCAATGCTTAAGCATTATACTGGGTGTACTTTTGATAGCTGTCTTAGTATTATTATAGGCCTTTTCTTCAATTGGACAATCATCCTCGCCATTCCAATTTTCACTTAGGGACTCTTTTAAAGTTTCAAGTTTCTGGAGTAATTTAGCTTGTACCTCATAATCATTACCCAAAGCAGCCATAAGTTCATTTTGAAATGACTCTATTCCTACAAAAATGGGCTGATATCTATCTTCTATTACGTGACAATCAACAGCCACTATTGACATAGCAACTGATAATGACGCGGCAGCAAATGACATTCGCCTACCTGTTGAAGCTGAGAAAGATTGTTCAGCTCGTTTCTTGTGAGGCTTGCTTATCCGAGTTTGAGGCTCTAATATTTCGAAAGAAGTATTCATGATAAATTCTCTCTGCACATTAGATTTAAAATATTATCCGAAATCGTTTCAATAAACCCTTGATAAATCACATCATTTAAAACAATTGCATCAGAAAGCAAATCGTTGATGCCAATATTTTTCGCTGAAGCATTTAATACTAATCCCAAATTAACTTTTTCTTTTGAAACAACTTCAGCAGAGAGAACGGCATCTACATTTGCGTTTTCTGCAATTGCATTATTCGATGTTTTTGAAAGCCTAACAGGTTTAGGATCTTCATCAAACTTATACGATAACATATCTGCCACACATCTTTCCTTGAACGTGTATTTGATCATGTCTGTAAAGTTTAAGAAAGCGTTATCAGACTTTATTGGCCATATATTTATTTTAACGATGTTTATTTGTTCCAAAGTTTCCACTTTTGCAACATCGCTAATAAAACGTAACAGCATACCTATCATAGGGATTGCCATTTCCGCAAACGTTGTGTAGCTCTCAGGTCCAATGATAAATTTTGCTTGATCCAAATCAAAAATAAATTTCTTCTGCTCTTGATCAGAAGATACTTCAGCATGGTTTGCATCTTTATCAGCCTTATCTGATAAATCTAAATTAAAAACTGATTTAAGAAATGGAAGCATTCTATCATGAAAATCCACATCAGGAATGGCTGGGGTAAACCTTATGCTTACCTCAGTTTGTTGGAGAAACGTTCTTTTGAAGACCCGATGCTCCATTGTTGGGTATGGATTTTTAATCGCCATAATATATCACGCTGCAAAATTAATCATTTTCATTAAAAGAAACAAGTGTTTGGGCGTCAAAGTTGTGTCCTCACGCATCTAATTACTTAAGTAATTAGATGCGTGAGGACACAACTCAAATGACGATGTAATGATAATATACTGATTATAAATAACTTATATAAATTACCACATCTCATTCTCTTTCTTCGACATGGCGGCGATTTCGTCGGCTATTTCCTCGGAGGATAGCTTGATGTAGTCCATGAAGGTCTTTTGCGTCTTGTGGCCGCTGACGTGCATCATCTGGAGGATGGTGTACTTGTGGCTGAGATACATATTGGTAATGCCGGTGCGTCGGGCGGTGTGGCTTGTCACGCAGTCATATCGTGGCACGATCACATTGCCGTTAAGGTCGGTTTCCGGTTCTTTCTTCTCTTTTCTCAACGCCTCCTTCTGCTTCATGGTGAGCTTGGTCGGCACTTTCTCTTTTAGCGAGGGCAACTGTTCCGACAGGTCTTTGAGAATATCCTTGATGTAGCGGTTCAGCACCTGCTCGTTGGCTTTCGGTATGTTGTATCCGTATTTCTCGCAGATAGTGATAAGGTTCTCGTTGAGAATCGGTATGGTGACCTCGGTCTTAGTCTTTTGCTGGACAAGGCGGATAATGCGCGTTCCCTTTCGGGTGGTCTCAAAGTTGTCGGCATTGAGGTTATTGTAATCACTAACGCGCTGACAGGTATAGCAGCCAATGAGAAAAACATCGCGGATATGTTCTTTCTTCCCGGTCAGCGGCATCTCGTATAGAGCTTGCAATTCCGCCTCGGTGAGATAAATCTCGACAGCTTTGTCGCGGTCTTCAATCTTTTTCTTCACGATGAGAGCTGCCGCACGTTGATTGTCGTGTACGCCGTCAATGAAGGCAGCGTTGATAAGAGCCTTCAGATTTGTCAGATGCTTGTTGACCACCTTTGCCATATAACCATGCTTCTGTAAATAGTTGATGTAGCGCGATACAAACGCACGGTCAATGTCAGCCCATCCGAATTTGTGTAATGGGTCGAAGCCTTCATATACTCCTATAAAACTTTTCCACGCCTTGCAGGTGCTTGGTGCATAGTCATCACTGCCTATCTTGCGTGCCCCACTCTTGATGTCATCGACAAACTGAACAAGAAACGGCCAGATAAGACGATTCTTCTCATCCTCGATACGTTTCTTTTCCTCGGCTTTCTTGCGGGCTTTTTCTTTCGCGGCCTCCCGTTTGGCGATAGCCTTTCGCTCGACCTCGGCGGCTTCCTCCATCGCCCGGCGTTCTGCGTCCACCTTCTCCGGCTCGGAGATATAACGCACATCCATGTCGAGTGCGTCACGGTCAAAGTTCACCTTTGCGAGATGAGCCTTGACTATGCCTTCAATCTGCGTCAGCTTGGCATGAAGCTGATAATTCTTCTTCTGATGCGCCAGCCATGCGCGGGGCGATGCCGTGGCCTTCTGCCAATCGGCAACCTCGACCTGAAGCATGGTTGATACAAGCACGTCAATCTTGCGGGTATGGATACGGATAAAGAGTGTCGCGGTCTCTTTCCCCAAGTCCTTGTTTCGGATGTGAAATGGGGTCAATTTCTTCGGAGAGGGTGTTGTTGCCATATTTTTTCAGAGTAAAAAGTTTGAATGGTGGCGTTCACAGTTATTCACAGTCAGCCACTTTGGTTCTGCAAATATAACAACCCAAACCGCATTTTGTCAAGTCGGGTCACCACGCAGGTCACCACGTTTTCTGAATAAATCTGAAAATCGGCAAAAGTTACCATAATTCATATTGCACTATTATTCAGTGTTTTACTTAAATAATACATTCAAATCCATTCGTATTCATTCAGAAACTCAGGTGCTGGTGGCACCACTTTTGGAAAAGCTAATTATCTGAATGAAAGATGGTTGGCTTTTTTCTTTTGCACTGTTTTGTCAATCAAATGTCAATTTTCAAAATTCTGTCAATAGAAAAGCGCATCGGCAACTTCTGGGTCAGCGGATTTTCCCGGTGGGCGGGGAAGATGTCGGAGTATAGTGTTATCTT
>ENA-OROZ01000211-OROZ01000211.1-human-gut-metagenome-genome-assembly--contig:-NODE-211-length-70884-cov-9.099394_pt1 | contig 70884 bp, 71 predicted proteins | sample MGYA00242138_ERZ509066 | MGnify/ENA primary metagenome ERZ509066 (study PRJEB26280, sample SAMEA2338691) | human gut metagenome | biome: human gut; feature: human-associated habitat; material: faeces... | reverse complement strand
TGATATTCTATCAGATTTTAAAAAGACTGTCGACAGTCACTTTGTCAACAGTCTGTAAGGAAGTCTTAAGCGACTTCCTTTTCATTTGCCATACGATATATTTCAAGCATATCCATTTCATCCAACTCTTTAAATTTTCCAATTGTGCGCGTATGCTCAAAGCTGCATTTGTATGTTAATTCATACAATTCCGGTTCTGTACACTTACGTTTTAACAATCCTTGAATACTTGTCGGCATGCCGATACTTCTAAAGAATTCTTCCATCTTTTCAATAGTATTCAAAGCACAAGATAATGTATCCGAATCATCCAAACCAAACACACGATGTCCAAGCTTGGCAAATCGCGTTGGATTTTCCATATATACATGATTTGCCCAACTATCCCAAATAGCCGCAAGACCTGCACCATGTGCTACATTAAACATTCCACTTAATTCATGTTCCAATTGATGGCAAGCCCAATCTCCTAAAGAGCGATCTCCAGTCATGTCATTGTGTGAAACACTACCTGCCCACATAATTTCAGAGCGTGCCTGTTCATTAGAAGGATCTTCTAAAAGAATTTTTGCGTTTTTTATGACAGTACGGACTAAACTTTCTGCCATTTGATCTACCAAATCCAATGTTTGGTATGGCGTAAAATATCGTTCCAATGTATGCATAATAATATCCGTACACCCACACATTGTTTGATATCGAGATACAGTATATGTTAATTCTGGATTTAAAATAGAAAATTTAAAATATCCATAATCGCTGCTTAAACCACGTTTCAGATTACCATCTTCATTTGTGATTACGCTTGAATTGCTCATTTCACTGCCTGTTGCGGATAGCGTTAAGATACACCCCATAGGTAAAGCACCCTTCACCTTTTTCTTTCTTGCGTAATAATCCCAGACAGCACCTTCATTATAAACGCCATACGCAATGCCTTTGCTTGAGTCTAAAACGCTTCCTCCACCAACTGCAAGAATAAAGTCAGCTCCTTCTTCTTTACAAATTTGAATTCCTTCGTTCACCTTTGAAAGTAGTGGATTGGCAACAACACCTCCACACAAACAATAGGCAATATTTTCTTCATCAAGTGCCTTTTTCACTCGATCCAAAAGACCAGATTGAATGGCACTTTTCCCTCCATAATGAATCAATACTTTCTTTGGATGATATTCTTGTAAAATCTTTCCAACCCTTTGTTCCTCATCTTTACCAAAATACACTTTTGTTGGTGCATAAAACTTAAATTTTTCCATGTTTACCCCTTTTAAATCTTTTTCATTGAAACAGCTTCAATCAACAAGCTAAGACCAGCCACAACCAAATAGGTCGCAATAATATAATTAATGACTAAAGCACTTTGGAATGGCATTACCAAAAAAATAATACCTAACAACAGATTGACCCAACCTGTCAAACTTAAATATTTCGTATCGATCACTCTAAAGAAACTAAGTCTAGACCCCCAAGTAATCTTTTGAATACCATTAACCAATAGCACAAACGCAAACAAGAATGTCAATGTACTTACAGTAATTGTAACTGGCATCGTGCATAATAAACAACCTAACAAAATATTTAAGATACCACTGGCTAGCCACATTGCATCTCTAAAGAAGAAGGTTGTTGTGATATATGAATAAATTTCACATGCACCCCAAACAATCAAGCCAATGGCTGCGATAATTTGAATCGTTGTGAATACCTTTTCCGGAAACACAAAACATAAAACACCAATAAGAATCAATACTATACTTAATATTATACTCATTCTTTTAGCCTTTTTATACCTTTCATTCCATTGTGTTGTGAATTCATCAATATAATCATAATCAGAATCAAACCATTTCATAAGTAACATCTCCTTTATGATTTCAGTATAACACTATTTTTAGCACTTTCAACGTCGTAGTGCTAGACACATTTCAAATTCTGTCTATTATTGTAAATTTATGTCATCAATGATAAACTTTTACTTGTCGAAAAAAAGGAGATTTTAAATGTTTAAAAAATACCTGATTGTGTTTTTTGTATCTATGGTACCCCTTATTGAACTTCGTGGAGCCATCCCAATCGCAGCCGGAATGGGATTACCATTTATACAATATTATATAATTGCGATTATTGGAAATATGATTCCTGTTCCCTTCATCTATTTCTTTGCCAGAAAGATTCTTGTCTGGGGAGCTGACAAGCCAGTTGTCGGAAATTTCTTTACGTGGTGTCTAGAAAAAGGTGAAAAAGGTGGTAAAAAATTACAAGCCACTGCAGGAAAAGGATTGTTTGTAGCCCTATTATTATTTGTGGGTATTCCATTACCGGGAACAGGAGCCTGGACTGGTACACTTGCCGCTAGCATCTTAGATATGAATTTCAAATCGAGTGTACTAGCCGTTATGTTAGGTGTCATTTTAGCTGGTATCATCATGGCTCTTGCGAGTATGGGATTATTTGGAGCACTTGGAGCACTATTCTAATAGTGCTTTTTCTTTTATCTAAAAGAAAAAAGGTTTGAAAAAAAACCAAACCTTACTTAAACATATTGTGTCTGAAAAAATAAACAGTCGCAATTATACAAGCTAAAATAGCTATAAAACTTGGAAACCATACAAATGGGAATGGCAACTGTACGTTCATCCCATAGAATCCAAAAATAATATTTGGGATAGCCATAACAATTGTGATTACAGTCAATTTATTCATGACAATGTTCATATTATTAGAAATAATACTCGCGAACGTATCCATCGTACCTGCCATTGTGTTTGAGTAAATGTTACACATCTCGATGGCCTGATGGATTTCAATCATTACGTCTTCCAACAAATCTTCATCCTCTTCATATAATTGAATCTGTTTTCCACGCATAATCTTACTTAATGTAACCTCATCTGATTTTAAAGATGTTGAAAAGTAAACCAATGACTTTTCTAAGCCTAACATTTCAATCAATTCATCATTTTCTACAGACTGATGCAAACGCGTTTCTGTTCGACTTGATAAGCGGTCAATTTGGCGTAGACAAATCAAGAAACGTTGTGAAATACGCAATGCCAAAAGTAAGAAGAATCTTGTTTTTAAACGTGTATCCACACCTTTTATTCTACCTTGTGACATTTCTAAAATACTCCAGTTTTCATATAAACTTATTGTCACAACATACCCCTTTAAAATCACAATACCAATTGGCAATGTAGAATAGGTTGAATCAATTGAATCATCATCTTCATTTTCTGCACTTGGGTAGTCAAAGATAATCAACACTTGTCTAAAATCATCATCATAATCAATATGTGAACTTTCTTCTTCATCCAACGAAGATTTTACAAATTCAGGTAAGATTCCTATTTGTTCAATCAAAAAATTTCTTTCTTCTTCCGTAGGTGCAACCGCATTGATCCAGCATCCTGGTTCTGGTTCTGCAATTCTGCGTGTTCCATCTTCAAACGTTTTATAAAATTCTAACACAATTTGTCCTCCTTATATCTTAAACGAAGACAAATATCATGTCTCCGAACGTATTTGTTTTTTCATAATTATAATAACTCGGGTCTGGAGACATGTTTTCACCTACTTTCATACATTAGATATTGTATCATATCCATGTCAAAATCTCGTGAATTTTCACAAAAAAAATGACTAGTATAAACTAGTCATAAGGTTTGTATTCAACTGTTTCTTTGTCAAAATCAATAAATAACTGGAATGCATTACGATTTTCATCTTCATCCCAAATTTCCACAAACTTAGGAGTCACTTCAATTAAGATTTCTGTATCAATGTGTGAATATGCATTATAGCTTTGCCACAAAAATTCTTTATATTTCTTTTCAAAAATACGTCCCGGCTCATCAACAACCAAGCCTAAGCTTTTAGCAGTACCCTCTACTTGCACTCCATTAAAGCACATAGCTACTTTATCATTTTTGAACAATTGTTGTGTTTTTCTAAAGTTTTTGTCTGTCTTAAAATAAATCTTGTCATTGTAGAAAACACAACTTACATTTCTTACCATAGGATAATCATCTACACAGCTAGCCAAAGCCATGATTTTATAATCTCCTAATTTTTCATCCATAATTTTTTTTGCTTCTAAAAGTTCCATGTTTTTCCTAACCTTTCATAACTAATATTAAAACTGCAATTGATACAATAATAAACGCACTGACAATTCCCACATCTTTTGTAAGTCCTTCACTTGTATTAGACTGTGGAACAAACTGCGTGTTTCTCAACGCATTTACAAGTGGTTTGTAGATCAACATTGCACAGGCTGCATTTAATGTACATTTAATAATATTGAATGGAACAATACCTGGAAGTAACATACCGACCACTGCACTTCTTGGCATTTGGTAATAAATCGGTGTAACAATATAGTTCCATAATGTCATACTCAATGTACAGCATACAGTTCCTAATACCAAGCCGATGATAGCTCCTTTTTTAGAGTGTTTATACTTATAGATGCAGGCTGCAACACATGCGAATGTACAAGTTGAAATCACATTCATCAAAACATCTAATAAGTTTCCTCCACGGAATACGATTTCTAAAAATGAACATAAAACACTCATGATAAAAGATGTCATCGGACCATAAATAAATCCTGCAATCACAATAATGATATCTTTTGGATCGTAGCTTAGAAAAGATACGGCTGGTACAATTGGAAATTGTATCAATAAGTTTAAAACCATTGCCATCGCACTTAAGATCGCAATCGTTGTTAGTTTCTTTGTTGAACTCATAAATCATCATCCCTTCATATATCAACTAAAAAAACGTGCCTAAAGAAAATCCCCTAGGCGCGTTTAAATATACAAAAGAATATATAAAAACATCTTCTTCCATCCAGACTATACTGTCGCCACTGGAATTGCACCAGTTCATGCATAATGCTCGCGGGGTTTACCGCCGATAGGGAATTTCACCCAACCCTGAAGATTTAATTTATGCAAATTCAGTATACACTTGTTTCAAGTAAAAAAAAAGAGCAAATTAAATTGCTCTTTGTAGTATCCTTAAATCATAAGCCATGTTCTGTTCCACTTGCGTGGTGACAGTCATTTATCTATAGCATAAAGCTATCCAGCCTTCCTTTCGTTTCATTCCAGCCGGTTCCCCTACCAAATTTGGGTTTCTCGCTTGTGGGGTTTACCCGTTCCACCCTATACGTTTCCATATAGATTCGTCTCTGTGGCACTTTTAAAGTTTGTTTACATAGTTTCCCTTAGCAAACAAAACAGCCATCAAGCAATAACTTGCCTAGACTTATTTATTCATCTAGCACAAACACTACAATCATCACAGATTGTGCGAGCATGGACTTTCCTCTAACTATCTAAGTAGCCAGCGACTGCCGATTTAATTCACTATTCTTCGCTTTGATTAAATACAGCTTTTTCCAAACGTGCAATACGTTTTAAGATATCTACTGTATTACTGCTTCCATTCACAAAATCAGAATTTACTTTTTCGTTTAAGTTTTCATTCTCACTTTGTAGCGCAAACAACTGTTGCTGTAATTCTTTGATTTTTTCTTCATAACGAGTGACTGCAGCACCTAATTCTTCTACTTTTTCATCATATTTCTGATAATCTTCAATTACCATATCTAGAAATTCATCTACTTCAGCAGGGGCATATCCCTTCAAGTCTACATGAAATTCTTTTTCATAAATTTCCTGAGCTGTCAAATTCATATCTTTTGCCATATATAAGTCCCCCTATATCTACCTAAATATTATGAATGTTTTGCACAAAAAAATCAACTCTGACTTTTCAGATTCATTGAATGTTCATCCTTTTTCATATATAATGTTCGTGATGAGCACTATTAAATATCCGAATGCAATTTCAACCATAAATACAATGCAACAAAAGAGTTATAGTTCTCGAGGTATGCGCCTTGAAAACGATATAAACGACTCTAATAAATATTATAGAGAACTCGATAGAGCTTTGATTTATAAAAAGCCAACACCCGTTCAAGTTGTTCATGTGGACTACCCAAAAAGGCAAAGAGCTAAAATCACTGAAGCTTATTATAAAACGCCTTCCACGACGGACTACAACGGCGTATATCGAGGTAAATACATTGATTTTGAAGCAAAGGAAACGAAAAATAAAACGAGTTTTCCACTCTTTATGATTCACCCACATCAAATCAAACATCTAAAAAAAGTTGTATTTCATGGAGGTATTGGTTTTTTTATTATTCGATTTAATTATTATAACGAAACCTACCTTGTTGATTCAAAACTGCTCATAGGTAAAATAGAAAATATAGACAAAAGCTCTATACCATATTCTTGGTTTCAATCCCACGGGATTCTTATTCAAGAAGGATTATATCCTAGGTTAGCGTATTTAAAAGCTGTAGATGAACTCTATTTTAAGGAGGATAAGTAAATGGCCCAACCACAAAACGAACAAAATAAGCCAAAAACACAAAAGACAAACAGAAGAAAACTAGACATTTGGAATAAACTAGCCGTATCCGTCTTATCTATATTTTTAGTTGGATGCATCTCCGTATTCTTCATTCTTGTCAACATCATCAACGATCCTGACGGCATGCGTTTTTCGCAAGACGGTTTGACTACATTATCCAATTCAAGACTTTACGATGCTTCAGGCAACGTATTCTATGAACTTGGAGATGAAATTCGTGAAGACGTAACCTACTCACAAATTCCACAATCTGTAGTCGATGCTTTTTTATCAATTGAGGATTCACGTTTCTTCGACCACAATGGATTTGACTTGCCACGTTTCTTGAAATCCGCTATGGCAAACTTGAAATCTGGAAGTCTTGCTCAAGGTGGTTCTACATTAACCATGCAGATGATTGATAATGCATTTACTAAGAACCAGGAAAAGAAATTAGAAACTGAACAGGGTACGGTCACAACCGTTCAAAAATTAAAATTAAAAGTTCAAGAAATCTATCTTTCATTGATTGCTGAACAAAGCATTAATAAGGAACAAATCTTTGAATACTACGTAAACCGTATTTGGTTTGGTTCAGGAAACAATACACGTGGTATTCAAAAAGCTGCACAATACTTCTTTAACAAAGATGTATCACAATTAAATTTAGGTGAAGCTGCCTTCTTGGCTGGTTGTATCAATGCACCAGATACATATAACCCATTAAACAATTTAAACGAAGCAAACACAAAGCTAGATCATTTAAAAGCTGCTCAAAATCGTAGAAATGTAACTTTGGAGTTGATGTTGCAACATGGTTATATTACGGAAGAAGAATTTAATCTTGCTTCAAGCCAAGATTTGTCATTCTCTTTAGAATATGTAGAGCGTACAAGTGATGATCCAAATCAAGCTTATATCACACAAACATTAAGTGAAGTTATGGAATTAACTGGACAAGATCCAGCCATTATTCCAATGGATATCTATACCGCACTAAATCAAGATGCTCAAAAACAAGCTGATGAAATCTGTAATGGTAACATCGTTCAATTCCCTAACGAATATTTCGATGTTGGTTTCTCAATGATTGAAAACGATACAGGGGAAATTATTGCAGTTGGACCTGGCCGTCGTTATCACTCAGACTCCGTAAAAATTGATTACTCAACCGAACCAAATCAACCAGGTTCAAGTATGAAACCATTACTTGCCTATGCAAGTACATTTGATATCTTAGGATGGTCTACCGCTCATCAGGTAAACGATAAGAAAAAAGACTATTGGAAAAATGGTTCTTACGCTCCTAAAAACTCAGATGGTAAATACAATGGTATTATGAGTTTACAAGATGCATTAGGTGTTTCAAAAAATACCACAGCCGCTCAAGCTATGATTGATTTAGTAACAGCCAAAGGCTATGATTACTGGATCGATTATTGTAAAAAGCTTGGTTTTAGCGATGAAGTGGCTGAAGGATTTAATGAACAATACGCAATCGGTGGTTCGAGCATGCGTGCAAGCCCAATCCAACAAGCAAGTGCTTATTCAACATTTGCGAATGGAGGTAAGCGTGTGGATGCTCACCGTGTAAGAAAAGTAGTTCGTAGATCCGATAAAAAAGAATTTAAGACAAACGCTAAAACATATGATGTTATCAGTGAACAAGCTGCATGGATGATTTCGCAATTACTTGAAAAAGTAGTTTCAGGTGGTTACCAAAACTACAACGAAATTCTTGCGAGCAACTATACAGTATATGGAAAATCAGGTACAACAGACTGGCCTGCGAACCCATATAAAATTCCTGAGGGAGTTGCCAAAGATGAATGGTCAGTAGGCTATACAAATAAATATACAATCGCTTGTTGGAGTGGATATACAACGGATGCCATCACAAACTATGGTATGTATATTACTTGGAATGATTTAAATGTTGCTTCAGCATTCCATATTTCACACTACATGCTTGATTACATGCAAAAATATGCAACATATTCTGCACTTGAAAGACCTAGTGGTATCTCAGACTACAAGGGTGGATACATCAAAGATGAATTCAAATCAAAAGGTGATACAACATCTGATAACAATGATGCGCAAGACGCTTGTGAAGCTGGTGGTGGCGAATGGGATGAAGAAAACCAGACATGTAAAAAGTCTGATGATAAAGAAAGAGAAGCTTGTGAAGCCGATGGTGGTGAATGGGATTCTGAAGCTGGTACATGTAAAAAAGAAGAAGAAAAAGAAGAAACGAACGAAGCCGAAAAAACTTGTACAGATAACGGCGGAACTTGGGACGGAAGTGCATGTACATATCCTTCTACAGAACCAACAGAACCAACAGAACCTACAGAACCTACAACACCTGAGCCAACGGAACCTAGTACTCCAGGAACAGATACTTCCACAGACAACACAACTGGCTATGTTTGGTTTGATCGAAGAAATCTCTACAATATATTCGATAGATTATAACAATGAAAGTGCTCAATTGAGCACTTTTTTTGTACACAAAAAAAACAGGGATCATTTCCCTGTTTCAAGTATTGTATTCGCAATTTGAAGTTGTTTCTCAGTTGGCGGATCAATTCCTTCTAAAGGATATCCTAAGCCAAGTTCTTTCCATTTATAAGCCCCTAGAGTATGGTATGGTAATACTTCTATTCTTTCTACATTTTTTAATTGAATAATAAATTGATGTAGTCGTTCCAAATATTTTTCATCTGTATTGATTGTCGGTACCAACACATGACGAATCCATACTGGCTTTTGAATGTCAGATAAACACTGAGCTAACTCTAATATATTACAATTTGTATGTCCTGTTAAATCTTTATGAGCCATTTCATCAATATGTTTTATATCTAATAATACTAGATCTGTAACATTCATAAGTTGTTTAAACTTAGAAAAGAATGGTTCTTCAAAAGTAAATGGTTGTCCACAAGTATCCAAAACTGTATTGACACCTTCTTTTTTAGCTAATGTAAAAAGTTCAATCAGAAAATCAATTTGGAGTAATGGTTCACCACCACTGACTGTAATGCCACCATTATCTTTCCAGTAAGGACGATATCGTAAAGCTTTCTTTAATACCACTTCTGCACTTTGATCTGGCTCTTTAGTTTTCCAAGTATCGGCATTGTGACAAAACTTACAACGCATATGACATCCTTGCATAAAGATGACATATCTTACGCCTGGTCCATCTACAAGGCCAAACGTTTCAATCGAATGAATTGCTCCTAACATAATAGCCTCCTAACTAGAAAGAGCCTTATTAAAGGCTCTTGTGACATGTACGACTAATAACATCTAATTGTTGTTCGCGAGTTAAATCAATAAATTTAACGGCATAGCCAGAAACACGAATTGTAAAGTTTGCGTATTCCTCTTTTTCTGGATGCTCCATCGCATCTTTTAATTTTTCTACACCAAATACATTCACATTCAAGTGGTGAGCGCCCTGATCAAAGTATCCATCTAATACATTCACTAAGTTATTTACTCTTTCCTCTTCAGTGTGACCCAACGCATCCGGATTGATTGTTTGCGTATTACTAATTCCATCTAATGCATATTCATAAGGAAGTTTTGCGACAGAATTTAGCGATGCCAACAATCCATTTTGTTCTGCTCCATATGCAGGGTTAGCACCTGGTGATAATGGTTCACCTGCTTTTCTTCCATCTGGAAGCGCACCTGTAGCTTTACCATATACAACATTTGAAGTAATTGTAAGAATTGAAGTCGTTGGTTCACTATCACGATATGTGTGGTGTTTTTCAATCTTACGCATAAATGTCTTTAATAACCATACGGCAATTTCATCCGCACGATCATCATCATTTCCATAACGAGGGAAATCCCCTTCGATTTCATAGTCAACAACCAATCCATCTTCATCACGAATTGTCTTCACTTTTGCGTATTTGATGGCACTCAATGAATCTACTACATGTGAGAATCCAGCAATACCCGTTGCGAAAGTTCTACGAACATCTGTATCAATTAAAGCCATTTGACTTGCTTCATAATAATACTTATCATGCATATATTGAATCAAATTCAAGATATTTACATATAGACCTGATAACCAATCCATCATGATATCGTATTTATGCATTACTTCATCATAATCTAAATACTCACTTGTGATAGGCTTATATTCTGGACCTACTTGTACTTTTGTCTTTTCATCTACACCACCATTGATAGCGTATAGTAAACATTTAGCTAAGTTTGCACGAGCACCAAAGAACTGCATTTCTTTACCAGTTTGCGTAGCACTTACACAACAACATACCGCATAATCATCTCCCCATACAGGACGCATTACATCATCATTTTCATATTGAACACTACTTGTATCAATACTTACTTTTGCAGCATATTTCTTGAATGGTTCTGGCAAATTTGAAGAATACAATACAGTTAAGTTTGGTTCTGGACTCGGTCCCATATTTTCAAGTGTATGCAAGAAACGGAAACATGTTTTTGTGACCATGCTTCTTCCGTCCATACCTAAACCACCAATATCTAGTGTTGCCCAAACTGGATCTCCTGAGAACAATTGGTTGTAGCTAGGAATTCTGGCAAACTTAACCATTCTAAATTTCATAGTTAAATGGTCAACAATTTCTTGAATTTCACTTTCGGTAAATACACCATTTTCTAAATCTCTTTCAAAATAAATGTCTAAGAAAGTCGAAATACGACCTACAGACATAGCTGCACCGTTTTGTGTTTTAATAGCCGCTAAATATCCAAAGTATAACCATTGTACAGCTTCTAAAGAGTTTTTAGCAGGCTGAGAAATATCATATCCATAGCTTGCTGCCATAATTTTCATTTCTTTTAACGCCTTGATTTGTTCAGCTAATTCTTCACGCTGACGAATCACATCATCGCTCATTGTTCCATCGCCACAATATGCGAAATCTTTTTGTTTCTGCTCAATTAAATAATCAATACCATAAAGTGCAACACGACGATAATCCCCTACGATACGTCCACGACCATATGTATCTGGTAATCCTGTAACGATTTTGTTACGACGTGCTAAACGCATTTCTGGTGTGTATGCACTAAATACAGCATCATTGTGAGTTTTATGATATTTTGTGAATATTTCATGTAATTTTTCACTTGGTTTATATCCATAAGTTTCACATGCCTCTTCACTCATACGAATACCGCCATAAGGCATAAATGCACGTTTTAATGGTTTATCTGTTTGTAAACCAACAACCTTCTCTAAATCTTTATCTAAATATCCAGGGCCATAAGCTGTAAGACTTGAAACCACTTCTGTTTCCATATCCAATACGCCACCTTTGGCACGCTCTTCTTTTTGTAGTTTTTGAAGTTTTTCCCACAAAGTATTTGTCGATTCTGTTGGACCTTCTAAAAAGCTTTCATCCCCATTATAAGGTTTGTAGTTATTTTGAATAAAATCTCGAACATCTACCTCGTCCTGCCATTTACTGCCTTTAAATCCTTGCCATTGTTCTTTCATGATTGCCTCCTTCTAATGACAGTTAGTTTAAACTAACAATTATTTAAAGTTTACTATGATTCCTTCGAGTAGTCAATTAAAAAGACCCACCGAAAAGACAAAGTAAACTTGCCCAGACGGTCGGCCTATAACATCATACTTCATGTGGTAACTCCACTTCCGTCAGTCATATGATGTTCAAATCATAACAAAGAACTGTCAATTACGCAAGCGTTTTCATCAGGGACATGAATTTAGCTTTGTGCTTCTCCAATATTTGTCATTTTAAACCCCTCTCCATGCACTTCATGAGACTCTACAACCACAAAGAAAGATTCTGGGTCCGCTTCTTGTACAGACTTTCTTACTTGATACATTTCCTTACTATTACATGCACACATCACCACTTGCATATCATCTTGTTTATATCCACCTTGTGCATTTAAAATCGTACTTCCCCTTTGACTTGTTTCATCAATCACCTGACAAATTCTTTTTCCGTGTTTTGTCACAATAAAAGCGACCTTACCAGAATTCAAACCATAAATCATTTTATCCACTACAACCGCGAATAATAAATTTACAATCATACCATAAATCATTCCATCCACATCTTTAAATAGAATACCACCCACTAAAATAATGCCAACATCCGATAAAAAGGCAATATTTCCTAAAGATAAATGTGGCCTTAATGCCTTTACTGCCATGATGATAAAATCAGATCCTCCGGTAGATGAATTTCTTGTATAGATTATCGCATAGCCAATTCCACCAAAAACTCCCGTACATAGGGCAGCTAATAATCGATCTCCTTGGTAGACTGGAAATAATGGTGCCACATAGTCGATAATCAATGAAGATACAATCATACAGCGAATCGAACTAATAAAAAACTTCTTTCCTAATAATTTGTAGCATAATATCGCAACCGGAATATTTAATAAAATGGTTGAAAAACCAATGGGAATATTAAACAAACGATACAAGATAATTGAAATTCCTGAAAATCCTGTCATAGGAAATTTAGCTTGTACGGCAAAGTTATAGATACCAATCGCTACAAAAATACTGCCAACAAGTTCCCACATCATTTGTACCAATAATTCTTTTGTCTTATTCATACTTACCTCCAAAAAAAAGAAGCGCCTAAGACCAAATCTTACAGTGAAATCACTGCACCTACGATTTGATCCTAGACGCTTTAACCACTCATCCGGTGAAGAGTGAACGCTATTTTAATGTACTCGATTATTGTATGGGACATAACCATTAAAGTCAAGAAGAATCAGCTAATTCGCCATTTGTGGGATGTTCAATTTATAATATAAATAGTAATGTTTTAGATGAAAGGAGGCTAATTATGGACACTAAAAAGATAGGAGCCTTTATCGCATTCAATCGCAAGAAAAAAGGATATACACAAGAACAGTTAGCTGAAAAATTAGGGGTGACAAATAAAACAATTTCAAGATGGGAAAACGGGCATTATATGCCTGACTTATCTTTACTTGAACCTTTAAGTAAAGAATTAGATATCACATTAAATGAACTATTAGCTGGAGAAGAAATTGTTAAAGAAGAAGTTGTGGAATATTCTGAACAAAACCTGATTCAAACCATTGATTATACAGATAAGAAAATCAAGGATGAACACAAAAAAATATCTTTATTTATTATAGGGCTTGGTATTTTTACATCCCTTTGTGCATTTACTGTTTTCCCTTCTGAAAGTAGCTGGGGAAGCATTTATTCTATGATTGGCTTGTTTTTATTTGTAGTTGGAATATTTAGAGAATTAAAATTTACTTCTCTACTCAAGAAAGGATTGGTTTCAATACTTCTATTCGTTTTACTTTTAGGAGTTTTCTTTATTTTGGACTATGTCAGTGTAACCCAATTTAAACAACCACCCATCTATCGACTGACTACAACCACAATATTTAGTGATGATGGCAATAAAATGATTGAATACCAAAATCTATTCTATAATGTATTTCGCATCAATGCCGATACACCCAATGAATATTATCGAATTGACAACAAGAAACAATATACGATTGATACCGTTCCAACGAGTCCTTTTAATATGGATAAAAGTTCAATGAAACAATTGAAGCACTATAAAAGTCATTATATTGGGGATAATAGTAATACATCCCATTTACTAAATGTCTTACCCCTATCGGAATATGGCTATGTGTTTGAAATTGATTCAAAAGGCTGTGGACTTATAATAGATTATCATTGTACAGATTGGTACAACAACGAAAACTTATATATACATAAAGCCCTAGTGTACAATTCTGTATCTCTATTCAAATTGATTGATAACCTTGAATCCATCACATTTAATTTTAGTGGAAGTAGCTACACAATTACTCGTGAAGCTATTGAAAAACAGTACCCTGTGGATCAAAAGATCAATGACAATGAATTTGTATGTGAAATGATGAAATTGTTTGAAACAAAATAAAAAAACGCAAACGCGTTTTTTTATTTACTATGAATAACTTCTTCTGCACGATCTAGTGCAGCACTGATACTAGGCTGGAAATTTTCTTCTCCAACAAGCTCAATAAAGCCTGCCTTTTCCATGACCTTCATTGGTTGATCATTCACATGTGAGAATACAATCGTGATTCCTTTGGACTTGCAAACCTGAACTAAATCCTTTAATGCGTTTAGTGCCGTACTATCTAATGCAGGAACACTGCGCATACGAAGAACTAGACATGTTGTAAAATCTTTGACTACAATTTCTTCAATTACACTAGCTGCTCCAAAGAACAAGGGTCCTGAAATCTCATAAACACGAATTTGAAGAGGAAGCTTTTGAAGGTGTTCATCAACATCGGGTGTATCCTCATCTACATATGTCCAGCCATTGACTTTTGTTTCTTCACTCATACGTTTAATGAATAATAAACAAGCAAGTACCATTCCTACTTCAATGGCTACAACCAAATCAAAGATTACAGTTAGCACAAATGAAGTGACTAAAACAATAATATCACTCTTAGGTGCTGTTTTAACTAAGTTCACAAAGGTACGCCATTGGCACATATTGTATGCGACGATAAATAGAATAGCCGCAATGGTAGGCATCGGAATCATTCCGGCATATGGCATTAAAACAACTAATACAATGACTAATGTGATGGAGTGGACCATGCCGGCAATTGGTGTTCTTCCTCCATTTTTAATATTGGCAGCCGTTCTTGCGATAGCACCCGTGGCAGGAATTCCTCCAAATAAAGCTGACGCAATATTTCCAGCACCCTGTGCAACAAGTTCCATATCCGAACGATGTTTTCCATTGATCATACCATCGGCAACAACACAAGAAAGCAATGATTCAATGGCCGCTAATACAGCTATAGTTAATGCATTCGGCAGTGCATTTTGAATGACATTTAATGATAAGTTTGGAAAATGTAAAGATGGTAATGCATTGCTGATTGTATACAGATTTCCAATTGTATTTACCTTTAAAGGCAAGAATTGAACCATCAAAATTCCTGTAATAACGGCTAAAAGTGAGCCTGGAATTCTTTTAAAGATATATGGAGCAATAATCAAGATAACTAAAGATACCACACCTACAATCACGGCATCCATATTCATTGTAGAAAAATTATGGATTACAGCCTCAAATTTTTCAACCGTCTCAATAGGCTTTATTCCCGTTGGATAGGTTAATCCAAAAAAATCTTTTAATTGCCCAATCACAATCGTAACGGCAATACCCGAAGTAAAACCTGTCGTAATGGTAAATGGAATAAACTTGATTAGACTTCCAAAATGACATAGACCCATCAAAATCAAAAAAATACCCGCAAGAATCGTGGCAACGATAAGGCCATCCATTCCATCATGCGCTACAATTCCAGCAACAATCGTCGCAAATGCAGCAGTCGGTCCTGCAATTTGTACACTGCTTCCGCCTAGTGCTGAAATGACAAAACCTGCTACGATTGCAGTAAAGATTCCGGCTTCCGGTCCAACGCCAGAAGCAAGTGCTAATGCAATCGATAATGGTAATGCGATAATAGCTACAATAATTCCAGCCGTTACATCTTTGAAAAACTGAGACTTATCATAGCTTTTAAGTGATGAAAGTAACATCGGTTTTAGTGAATTCATTTGTTAATATCCCTCTCTTTTTAACAACCTTTAAAGTATACCATAATTTAAGGATTTTTAAGGATATTTCTATAATACTATTTGATATACTGAATATATAACGATAATAAATCAGGAGAATAATCTATGAACAAAAAGACTAAAATTATAATTTTAATCTCATTATGTATTTTAATTGCCATTATAGGCATCTATTTCTTATTTCCAAAAGGAAGCAACACTCAAAACATCTATGTTCAAAAAGTATCTACAATCATTGGTTCTTCTTATACGGAAAACCGATATTCAGGTGTAGTAGAATCCTCAGAAACTGTAGATATCAATTCTGATGGAAATAAATCCATTACTGAAATGTATGTTGAAGCTGGTCAAAAAGTAAGAAAAGGCGATAAATTATTTTCTTATGATACGACTGAAGCATCCAATTCCATCGCCCAAAAGAAATTGGATATTGAAGCACAGAACAATGAAATCGCTGCTCAAAATAATACAATTGAAGATTATAAGGCTGAACTTAATAAAGGTGCAGATAAAGTTGAGATTCAAGCTCGAATCAACGATGCGAGTTATGCGATTCGCCAGGCTCAAAATACAATCAAGGCCACACAGACTGAAATTGATCAGTTGAACAAACAAATCGAAAATTCGACCGTTCTTTCGACAATTGATGGAATTATTAAAGAAGTCAATAGAGATGGTGGAACGAGTGAAAATGGAAACCAAAAGCCATTGGTGTCAATTACACAAACTTCTGATTTTAGAGTAAAAGGCTCTATTAGTGAAATGGGATCTATTTCTGAAGGAACAAATGTTATTGTAAGAAGTCGTATAAATGAAGATCAAATTTATAAAGGTACAGTTACCAAAGTGGAAACAGACCCTCAATCCAATTCTAACAATAACGTTTATGGAAATGATTCAAATGAATCTGCATCCAAATATCCTTTCTATGTCACTTTAGACAATAATAAAGGCTTAAAACTTGGACAACACGTCTATATTGAAGTGGATAATGGACAATCCACAAAGAAAAAAGGAATTTGGTTAGATGCGAGTTTTATTGTTTCGGATGACAATGGAAATTCATATGTATGGGTTTCTGAAAAAGGTAAATTAAAGAAAAGAAAAGTAGAACTTGGTAAAACAGATGAAGAAACATCTACCACAAAAATCAAGTCAGGACTAAGCGAGGATGACTATATCGCATGGGCTGATGATACATATAAGGAAGGTATGAAGACAACGACGGAATATCAAACGGAAACGGATGGTGATGCGAATGCTTCTTAACCTTAAAAACATTTATAAAAATTATGGAAAAGAACCATTGATCGTTCCAGTTTTAAAAGATGTGAGTCTTGAAGTTGTACAAGGCGACTATGTTGCGATTATGGGACCAAGTGGTTCTGGTAAAACAACACTTATGAATATCATTGGATGTTTAGATCGAGCAAGTACGGGTACATACCTATTTGAAGATGAAGATATTTCTGAAATGAATGATGATGCATTAAGTGATTTAAGATTAAATAAAATCGGTTTTGTCTTTCAAAACTTCAATTTATTAAGTTCTGAAACCGCTCAAGAAAATGTAGCTTTACCTTTAATTTATGCAGGAATCCATAAAGAAGAAAGAAATCATAGGGCGGATGTTGCATTAAGTAAAGTTGGTTTACAAGATCGTACAACTTTTAAACCAAGCCAATTGTCCGGTGGACAAAAACAACGTGTTGCGATTGCCCGCGCCCTTATCAATCATCCTAGAATTCTACTTGCCGATGAGCCTACAGGAGCACTTGATCAGGCGAGTGGTAAACAAGTTATGGAATTGTTTAAAGCTTTAAATGATGAAGGTGTGACAATCATTATGATTACGCATGATGCAAGTGTGGCAAGTCATGCCAAAAAAATTCTTCATATCATTGATGGAGAAATCATTGAAAATAAACAAGGAGGTACAGCATGAAGCCTTCTATAAAAAAAGGAATTATTATTACTTCTGTATGTGCATTTACTTTAGTTGGAATTAAGTTTTACTTAAGCTCATCCAATACGGTTGAGGTTCATTCTGTATCCAGCTTAAATACAGGCTATTGGGATAACCCAGCTACTTCAACAGGTCTTGTATCTAATAGTGATACGCAATCCGTACTATATGATTCTTCTAAAACAATCACACAAGTCTTTGTCAAAGAAGGGCACAAAGTAAGTGTAGGTGATCCATTGTTATCTTATGATTTAACTACACTTCAAAGTGCAGTGGATACAAGTCAATTGGAAGTGGAAAAAGCACAAAATGCGATTACACTTGCCAATCATGAATTAAAGAAATTATTAAATACAACGCCTGTTCCAGATGTTGTTGAAAAACCAGAAATTCAAGATCCTACACCTGCACCGTTGCCTAGTGTTCCTACAAAAAATGGAAATGGCTTATATCCATATATTCTTTCTTTATCCCAAGCCGAAAAGAATTTTACAGACTATAAGATTTATTATACAAATACAGAAAGTGAAGCCCCTGAAAAAGGACCTAAAGAAGATGTAAATGCATGGAAAGAAGAAAGAATTAAAAAAACATCAGATAATACATGTTGGTATTGGATTGAATATACATATACAGATGGTTCAAACAATGCGTATGATTCAAAGGATGTTGTAGAGTATTATAGTGACAAACAAAAGATTCCTTATGAAGACATTTCTACAGTTGGAGCCCAAAAAAATCCTTATGTGTTTAAGTTAAGTGAAGACCAGGGATTTGTGTACGGAAAACTATTTTTAGACAACAAGAATCTGAATTCATATTTTCGATTTGATGTGTATACAAATGATGGTGAAATCAGTTCTTCATGGCTTGTTCGTTGTGACAAGTTTGCCACTAAACAATCTATGAATGAAGGTGATATGTATTCGGTGATTTCACATACGAAAGAAGAACAAAAGTATATAGAGGCCGAACAAAATCAAAGTCCAGATAATACATCAGGTTATACAGAAATAGAACTTGCGAAAGCCATTCGTGATAAGAAGCAGGAATTGAAGACGTTAGATTTAGATTTAAGAAAGGCAAAGCTTTCCTTAAGTGAAAATAAAGCTTTATTAAATGACGGCATCGTTCGTGCAAAGCGCAGTGGTATTGTGCGTAATATAAAAGATCTATCAAATCCTATTCAAGATGGCAGTGCCTTTTTAGAAGTGGCAACCGGCCAAGGCACTTATATTAAAGGAAGCATTAGTGAATTGATGTTAAACCAAGTTAAGGTTGGCGATACCATTTCAGCTTATTGCTGGACAAGTAGGGAAACATTCGATGCCAAAATCCAAAGTATTGATACAGTTCCTTCTTCTAGCAGCAACTACAATGGTTCGGGAAATCCAAATGTGAGTTACTATGGTTTTGAAGCTTATGCCAAAGATGCCTCAAATATTGCGGTTGGTGAATATTTAGAATTAACCTTCCATTCAAATACAGATACAACGAGTTCGATTTGGCTTTCAAAAGCTTATGTCAAACAAGAAGGAAATAAATATTATGTTCTTAAAGACAATCATGGAAGATTGAAGAAGCAATATGTAACAGTTGGAAAGATCGTTTGGGGCGATACAGTCGAAATCAAAGATGGGCTTTCGGATACGGATTATATTGCGTTTGCGTATAGTAAAAATGCCAAAGAAGGCGTTAAGACAAAGAATATGTCGGAGGATGCATCATGATTGAAAATATAAGATTATCCTTTCGAGGCATTTTTGCCCATAAAATGCGATCCTTCTTAACAATGCTTGGAATTATCATTGGCATTGCCTCCATCATTGCGATTGTTTCTACAATTAAGGGAACAAATGATCAAATTGAAAAGAATTTAATTGGTTCCGGAAATAACACGGTAAAAGTAGCTTTATATCAAGAAGATTTGGAATATGCTTTCGATGCAGGCATTCCAAATGGTGTACCTACCGTTTCAAAAGATACACTTGAATCTTTAAAAAATATTGAGCATGTCCAAGGTGCTACGCTTTATCGTTCAAGACAAAGTTATCAAGCTATATTTCGTAATAACACTTCTTTAGATGGTGGATACATCATGGGTGTGAATCAAGACTACTTCTCAATTGCTGGACTCACCATCAAACAAGGAAGAGGCATTACAGAAGATGACAACAAGAAATTTAGGCAAGTTGCCGTCTTAGATGAAACAAGCGCAAAACTTTTATTTGGTGAAGAAAATCCGATTGGTAAAACGATTGAGATTTCTTCAACACCATTCACAATCGTTGGTGTTTGTGCAGATAAAGAAACTTTTGAGCCTACAATGGAAAGCATTGATGATTATCATACATATAATCAGTCTACGGGTTCTAAAGTCTATGTTCCAAGTGAATCTTGGCCAATCTTCTATCAGTTTGATGAACCGCAAAATGCATTACTAAAGGTGGATGCCACTTCGAATATGACTCGTGTTGGAAAAGAAGCAGCTACTATCTTAAATACAAATGTTTCTTCTTCCAGTGTTCAATATAAAGCACAAGATTTATTAAAGCAGGCTAAAGATATTCAAAATCTTTCTAAATCTACAAATGCGATGTTGATCTGGATTGCCGGTATTTCCTTACTAGTCGGTGGTATTGGTGTTATGAACATCATGCTTGTAACGGTAACCGAAAGAACGAAAGAAATTGGTCTTAAAAAAGCTATTGGTGCTAGAAAAAAAGCCATTCTATTCCAGTTTTTGACTGAAGCTGTAGTACTTACTTCGATTGGAGGTATTGTAGGTGTATTAACAGGTATTGGTTTAGCTAAATTAATATCAATATTCAATGGTACTCCTGTATCCATTAGTATTCCTGCCATGATACTATCTGTATTATTCTCTATGGCAATCGGTATTATTTTTGGATTGTTACCTAGCTATAAAGCTGCAAATCTTGATCCAATTGAAGCTTTAAGGCATGAATAAAAGCTGTAACGACAAAATCGTTGCAGCTTTTTTATTGGTTGTCACACCTAAAATATCTTTATCTATTCTTATTTTTAATCTTATGAACAATTTTAAAAATCAATAAAATTAAAAGTACAATTAGTAAAATAATGACTTAAACGATTGCCACAATCATTGCACTAAATTTATTTGGCTTTTTAATCAAGTCAATTATATTCTTACTATCATCCACAACCTTATGATCATGTGTTGAAGCATAATACTTTGAAACATTGCTAATCCCATCACCATCCGTATCATCAAATGAGCGCATATATCTTGCGATTGCATCCCAAGCTTTTAGTTCTTTGCCATTTTCTTTAATGATATGATCCTCTAGATTTTCAATTGGATTTCCATCCTTATCTTTAGGTTCGAGTGACAAAAGTCCATATGACATTTTATTTACTGAACCGAGCATCTGACCTGTATATAGATCTGTCACAACATGATACAATTGATTATCTTGAATCTCAATTCTTTGGCCTTCTTTTGTAAGATAAAAAACAATCTATTGTGGAAATAACTTTACCTGAAAACAATAATCAAATATTTGCGAGTAAATACCAAACAGTATTACCAAGCAAAGAAGAATTACAACATCTTTTAAATGAAGAATAAAATTACAAATTGGACTTGATAGAGATATATTATGAGAGGCAATGATTTCAATCATTCTTATGGTAATTGTAGCGTTGATTGTTTTTTTCTTTGGCGCTGGAATGAACGAAGCAATGAGTGGAGCAATACTACTTTCAATGATTACAGGTTTTGCTTGCACAATTAATGCTATTGAAAAGAACAAGAAGAAATAACCCCCAATTTTTCTACAAGAATTCATACAAAGAAATTTACTTGGAACGAAAACATTTCCCATTCCTCACTTATCACAAAACAAAAAGAGATTTGAATGATGAACACATCAGACAAATCCCTTTTATCATTTACAGGCTAAAATCCATTAAAAATCCTGTTAAAACTCAAAAAAATGGCATCCCAGATAGGAGTCGAACTACGACCTTTCGCTTAAGAGAGTACCATCAATCATCCATTTTATAGCGTAAATAGGTTCGAACAATGATTCAGATACCGTCAACTAAGCCCTGCGACACAAAGCCCAAAAAAATTTTAAATCCCCATAGAATCCATATCATTGGACAGTTCTTTATACTTTCGATTATCCACAAAATGTAATCTTTATACAATCTAAATATCTGACTATGAAGAAATATTTTACAGTATTCATGAATATATTTTAAGATGCTATATTTTTCTATGAAGAAATCAATTATCAAAATTATTTAAGACAAAAACCAAAATTAATTTTATTAAAGTTTTTAATATCGATATTTTTGAAGCGACGATAAAACTATGGTATCTTTTAAGCAGTTAATAGCTTTACTATTTTATAATAAGGAGATGAGGCAATGGAAATTACAAAATTAATTGGTGAAACATCTGAATATGACAAGAAGCTAAAACTTGAGATGAAAAAGCCAAAGAGCTGGTGCAAAAGTGTAAGCGCCTTTGCAAATACTTATGGCGGTTCTTTAATCTTTGGAATATCTGATGATAATCAAATAATTGGATTAGAAAACCCAGATAAAGATGCAGAAATAATAAGTGAAATGATTAAATCTCGTTTAGATCCTATTCCTGAATTTAAGATTCGATTTCAAAAAGAAGAGGATAAGGTTTTATTGATTGTAGACATATTGAAGGGAGAAGAAACTCCATATTACTATTCCGGTGATGGCGTGTTGGAAGCCTATGTTCGCATAGGAAACGAAAGTGTAAAAGCAAGTTCCACAGAACTAAAACGACTAGTCCTTCATGGCCGTAATACAACATTCGATTCTCAAAACTCCATGTATAAAGTTGAAGATTACGCTTTTTCTAAACTAAGAGAAAGATATAAGAAATGGACTGGACAAAGTTTTAATGACAAGGACCTCATTTCTTTTGGATTAGCAACAAAAGATGGATATCTTACTAATGCTGGTGCATTAATTGTCGATGAAAGTCCTATCCATTATTCTAGAGTGTTTTGCACTAGATGGAATGGATTAACAAAAAGTGGCGGAACAATGGACGCACTGGATGATGCTGAATATTCTGGCAGTCTTATATCCTTGATTGAAAATGGTGAAGGATTTATAAAGCGCAATGCAAAAATGATGTGGCGAAAGACTGCTAATTCAAGAGAAGAACTTCCAGAGTATGTTGAAAGATCATACCATGAAGCATTAGTTAATGCGATTGCCCATCGTGATTATTTGGTAAATGGAAGTGAAGTTCATATTGATATTTATGACGATCGTATGGAAATCTATTCCCCTGGTGGAATGCTAGATGGCTCTGTTATTCAAGACAGAGATCCAACAACAGTACCATCAACAAGGAGAAATCCTGTCATTGCGGATGTATTTAATCGATTAGGATATATGGAACGCAAAGGTAGTGGTTTTGCCAAGATTCTTGATAATTATGCCTTCCAAATAAACTATACAGAAGAAAAGAAACCATATTTCAGATCGGATAGATATCAATTTACAGTCATTATGCCAAATTTAAATTACAATGGCACTCAAGATGTCACTCAAGATGTCACTCAAGATGTCACTCAAGATGATGTTTATACCTTGATTCTAGAAATGATAAAAAGAAACAACAAAATTTCAGCAAAACAGCTAGCAGAAAAGCTTGGGATTAGCATTCGTACTGTGCGTAGAAAGATTAAGGAAATGGATAACATTGAGTACATCGGTCATGGATATAGTGGTTACTGGAAAATAAAAAAGTAAAAACATTAGCATTTGTCATGACTCATATCGGCGTGTTCTATAAAAGATAAAAAACAATCTATTGTGGAAATGACATTAGCTGAAGACAATAACCAAATATTTGCGAGTAAATACCAAACAGTATTACCAAGCAAAGAAGAATTACAACATCTTTTAAATGAAGAATAAAATTACAAATTGGACTTGATAGAGATATATTATGAGAGGCAATGATTTCAATCATTCTTATGGTAATTGTAGCGTTGATTGTTTTTTTCTTTGGCGCTGGAATGAACGAAGCAATGAGTGGAGCAATACTACTTTCAATGATTACAGGTTTTGCTTGCACAATTAATGCTATTGAAAAGAACAAGAAGAAATAACCCCCAATTTTTCTACAAGAATTCATACAAAGAAATTTACTTGGAACGAAAACATTTCCCATTCCTCACTTATCACAAAACAAAAAGAGATTTGAATGATGAACACATCAGACAAATCCCTTTTATCATTTACAGGCTAAAATCCATTAAAAATCCTGTTAAAACTCAAAAAAATGGCATCCCAGATAGGAGTCGAGCTACGACCTTTCGCTTAGAAGGAAAACCCTCTATCCAAATAAGATACAGGTATAATATTTTTAGTTTTATCATTTTTATTAACTCCTCCACAAAAACAAATTAACTGAAAGTCATTTTTTATTAAGTTAAATGCATTTTAATTAACTAAAATTGTAATTTAAATGATTTTAGATTAATTTAAATCAATTTTTATTCATTTTAAGTAAATTACTTAACTAATTTTATTGAATTAGCTTATTTTATTTACTATAATTTATTTGCATAAACAAATTTAAAGGAGGAAAATAATGCTGAATATCGAATTAAATGATTTAATTAAACAAATAATTACCACACAAGCAGAATCACAAACTATCGAAGTAAAAGCAGCTCATGGAGGAACGCCAAAACGTTTATATGACACTCTTTCTAGTTTTTCAAATCAAGATGGCGGTGGAATTATTGTATTTGGATTAGATGAAACACAAAACTTTAAACCAGTAGGTGTCTATGATTTACAAGACCTACAGAAAAAAGTAACCGAACAATGCAATCAGATGATTCCTCAAATCCGCGCTATTTTTACAATTACTGAATACGAAGGCGTCAATATTTGTAGTGCAGAAATTCCCTCTATCGATATCACAAATCGCCCGTGTTACTATGCTGGTGCAGGTAAAGTCAAAGGTTCTTATGTGCGAGTTGGAGATGCTGATTTACCAATGACAGATTATGAAATCTATAACTTCGAATCCTTTAAATCACATGTACACGATGATGAAAGGCCCATTGATCGAGCTACTCTTTCTTTATTAAGGGAAAATGACATCAATAATTTTATTCTACAAATGAAATTAAATCGGCCTGGATTTTCAAAATTATCCGAAAATCAAATTTATGAATTACTATCTATCACACGTAATAATATTCCCACACTAGCATCCGTTTTAAATTTTGGAATCTATCCACAAGGACTATTACCGCAATTAGCTATTACCGCAATCGTTGTTCCAGGAGAAACGATTGGCGACATCACTAGCGATGGAATACGTTTTCTAGACAACAAAAGAATTGAAGGCACTTTATCAGAAATGTTGGATGAAGCCATAGCTTTTTGTAAAAGAAATATAAAAGTTCAAACAATCATCAATCCAAACAATGGTAAAAGAGAAGATAAAACAGAATATCCTATCAACGCTATAAGAGAAGCCATTTTAAATGCGTTAATTCATCGTGATTACAGCATTTATACGGAAGGTACCCCTATCCAAATTTGCTTCTTCACAAACCGCTTAGAAATACATAGTCCTGGAAGCCTATACGGAAGAATGACAATTTTTGATTTAGGCAAAGCTAGACCCGATTTAAGAAATCCTGCACTTGCTACAATGTCTGAATTTTTATTAAAGACTGAAAACAGATATTCTGGTATCCCAACAATACGTAGAGAAATGAAGGAATATAATTTACCTGAACCTGTATTTGAAAACAAAAGAAATGAATTTGTTGTTACTTTATATAATAATCAACATACCTCAAACGACAATGAAGATATTGACTTAATACGTTTTTGTAAGTCACCAAAATCAAGAAAAGAAATCGCTGAATATTTGGATATTAAAACAACATCTTTTGTGACAAAAGAATATATTCAACCACTAGTTGATGCAGGTAAACTAAAATTGACAATTCCTGACAAGCCAAAAAGTAAAAATCAAAAGTATTATTCTGATTAAAAGAGAATACAAAAAAGCGTTGAAGTCAAACGATTTCAGCGCTATTTTTAACTCAATATGGTGCCCCCGAAAGGAGTCGAACCTTCGACCTGCGGTTTAGGAAAATGACCTCCTGCTTAGGAGTTGAACCCATGTTTTGTCCGTTTGATATCTTAAAGTGTTAATTCTGCCGTAAATACGGCATTTTTAGCACTTTTTCAATTCTTCATTTTCGTCCGTTTTGTGCTAATAAATGGGTTCGAATGATGGTTCGGATGACGTCATCCGAACCCCTCTAATTAGCAAAATATTAGCAAAAAAGTTCGGATACGCGTAGGTCATCCGAACACTTTTCCCCCATTTTTGGGAGCGTTTGACGTGCATTCGAACCCTACGGCACGGAGCCTGAAAAAATTTGGAGCCCCCGACAGCATCAGAACCGTTCGGATGCTCTTTTGGATGCCTACTTTGCCCCAAATACACTCTTCTGTAGTCTAAAACATGGGTTACGGAAAGAAAATTATTACAATTTTGATGAATAAAGCTTACTATGCTATAGTTTCTTTAAAGAAACTCTTTATTAAAATCATTCAAATATAAAAAGATTGGAGAACACATGAACAATGAAATTATTAGATTTGTAAATGGCGATTTACAACTAGATGTTACAGTATCACCTGATAACGAAACGGTTTGGCTTAATCGTAATCAAATAGCACAATTATTTGGCAGAGATATTAAAACAATTGGCAAACATATTAATAATGCTCTGAAAGAAGAATTATCGGATGAAGTGGTTGTCGCAAAATTTGCGACAACCAGTCAACATGGAGCTATTGAAGGAAAAACCCAGACTCACATGGTCGAATACTATAATCTCGATATGATTATTTCTGTCGGCTATCGTGTAAAGTCTAAAAATGGTATTATTTTCCGTAAATGGGCTACCTCTATATTAAAGGATTACATGATGAAGGGATATGCAATAAATGAGAAAAGAATTGAAGTATTAAACAAGACTGTATCCATTCAATCTAGGATGCTTGCTTCTACTTTAGGTATTGAAGAAAAAGAAGTATTGAATGTGATTGAAGCTTATTCAAATGCACTATCATTACTTGATGATTATGATCATGGGTGTATTTCTAAACCAAAAGGTAAAGACTCTATTTACCAGTTAACCTATGAAGAGTGCAGAACTCTTATTAATTCTATGAAATATGGTGGATTTTCTGATGTATTTGGTGTTGAAAAAGAACCAGGAAAATTGAATGGAATTATTGCAGCTGTATATCAAAATGTCTTTGGACAAGAAATCTATCCAAGCATTGAAGAAAAGGCAGCTAATCTACTGTACTTTCTAGTCAAAGATCATCCTTTTGTAGATGGATGCAAACGAATTGGTGCTTCTATTTTTCTTGAATTTTTGAATAAGAATCAACATTTAATCATTGATGGAAAACAAATCATTTCAGATAGCGCCTTAGTTGCTATTACATTAATGATCGCCGAATCTAGACCAGAGGAAAAAGAAACAATGGTCAAGCTAGTTATGAATTTCTTAAAAGCCTAATCTATGTCCTTATTCCCTGCTCCTTTTACATAGCCAACAAATGATTGGTTGTGGGAAAGGAGTTTTTTTATGCGTAAATGTAAAGTAATCGCAGTTACAAACCAAAAAGGTGGCGTTGGTAAAACAACGACTACTGAAAATGTGGCCATTGGATTAGTACGACAGGGATTGGATGTATTGATTGTAGATTTTGATCCCCAAGGTGATCTGACAAGTTGCTTAGGTTGGAAAAACAATGATGCTTTAGAACATTCTGTATCTTCTATGCTGGACGATTATATAAATGACAATGATATTGATTATGATTCTTTGATTTTGCATCATGAAGAAGATGTAGATCTGATTCCGGCAAACATTGAATTGGCCGATTTTGAAATGCGTTTAGTCAGTGTCATTAACCGGGAACAGACATTAAGTAATTGTATTGAACCATTAAGAGATAAATACGATTACATCTTTATTGATTGTCCACCTTCTCTTGGTATGCTTACCGTCAATGCGTTGTCTGCTGCAGATGAAGTACTAATACCAGTACAAACTCAGTATTTACCAGCTAAAGGAATGACGAAATTGTTACAGACGGTCAATAAAGTGCAGCGTAAGATTAATAGTAATTTGAAGATTACTGGAATTGTAATGACACTTGCGGATCTAAATACCAACATTACCAAAAGTACGATTGATACGATACGAAAAAGTTTTGGAAAGAACATTCGTGTATTTGATACGATTATTCCAAAAGCTACGAAAGCCAGTGAAGCATCTATTTCCGGTAAAAGTATCTATGCGTATGCCAAAGATTCAAAAGTAGCTGTCGCCTATGATAATCTGACAAAAGAATTGGTAAAAAATCCAAAAATAAGACATAAAGATGAAATAAGTCTTTAGGAGAAGTAGAATGAAAAACAATCATGTGGAATTATTTGGAACTTTGACAAGAGATATTGAAGTATCCAAGAATGGAAAAGGAAATACTTTTGTGAAGTTCTCTTTAGCTTGTTTACGAGATGGAAAAAAACCATGGACAGATTATATTAACTGTATTGCCTTTGGTGATATGGCAAATGATATCTGTAAACATGGTGATAAAGATACAGGATTTTGTATTGTAGGCAATCTTCGTACAAGCTCTTATGAAAAAGATGGTAAAAAACAGTATTCAACCAATGTCGTTGTTGAGTCTTTTGAATTGTTAAATGACTAGAATTAAACGATGTCCCTATTGTCATGGTGCAGCACATTTGTTGATTGATTGGGACAGTAAACGAATCAATGGCTATTATGGTCAATATGTTACATGTTCTTTGTGTTCTGCAAGGACACAAGCCAAGCAAAATGCAGATCAAGCCATTGATGAATGGAATCATCAAACAATGAAAAATACAATACAACTCACTCTATTTTAAGGAGGTGGCACATTTGCCAAAACTAGATTTAGGATTGCCTAGCTATGACTCTTTGTTTTCTACAGAAGAAGAAAGACAAGAAGCCAATAGTGAAAAAGTAATGACAATCCCTATAGATAAGATTACAGATTTTAAAGAACATCCCTTCCATGTCACGATGGATGAGGATATGGCAAAACTTATCGATTCGATTAAAGAAAACGATATGTTAATGCCTGCATTAGTTCGTCCGAAAAAAGATGGAACATATGAAATGATTTCGGGTCACAGGCGTAAATTTGCCTTGTCACAGCTAGGAAGAAAAGAAATGAATGTAATTATCCGAGATTTGGACGATGACCAAGCAACGATATTAATGGTCGATTCCAATATCCAACGTGAAAACATTTATCCTAGTGAACGTGGCTATGCGTACAAAATGCGACTGGAAGCTATGAAACATCAAGGAAAACGAATTGAGGAAATACCTGATGATGAATTAGGAATTGAGTATAAGACAACTTCTGGTCAAGTTGGCCAGAAGTTATCTAATGCTGTTTCAAGAGATTTATTGGCACAACAGTTAGGAGAAAGTTCAAAGCAAATCCAGCGGTTTATCCGTTTGACCTATCTGATTGAACCATTACAGGAAATGGTGGATGGGCGCCATGAAAATGAAATCAAGATTGCATTTAATCCAGCTGTTGAACTTTCGTATTTAACAGAATCTGAACAGTATGATCTAGCTAATGCAATTGTTGAAAACCAACGAACACCATCTTTAGCGCAATGTCAGGAATTTAAACGATTGAGCCATGATGGTGAATTAACATCCGAATTCATTGAAGATACTTTATCGGAGGAAAAACCAAACCAAAGAGAAAAGTTATCTTTTCAAATGAAGGAAATCGATAAATATTTTCCCAAGGACTTCACACCAGGCAAGAAGAAAGATCTTATGATTCACTTGCTAGAAAACTGGGCAAAGAAAAGATCACGAGAACAAGAACGGTAGTTGAATGTGCAACTGCTTTTTTTCTACTTGTGATTGTTTCCAAACTGTTGGAGGGGCAGTTTGTCTTTGCATCAGGACGTGTGACTGTGACCTCCCCTAAAACCCCTCCTACCTACCGAAAGAATCTTTATTACCTACCGAAAAAGAAAAAATGTTGTTATTGAGTAAGTAGTAGAAATATTTGTATCTAGGTAATTATTTAGAAGAACTTGTATTTTAAAGATAGTAGAAATTATCAGTGAATATAATTGGAGGTTAAGTCAATGAAGACAAAGTTAATTGCGTTCTGTGTTTCAAGTGTACTTATTGGTACTGGAATTGTTTTCAACATGAACCAGGATGTATCTGTTCCAACAGTGGAAAAGTTTATGGAAGATACTTCTTTAAGTGTTAGTAAACATGAAGCTATAGTTAGTGAACATGAAAATGTTGGCAAAGATGAGAAAACAGGCGCTGGAGATACAATGAAGAAACCTGAATCCAAGGAAGAAAAACAGAAAGAAAAAGTTACAGGCAAAAGTGAATTCAAAACAACAAGTGTTTCTTCGGAAGGTAAAAGGCAAAATTCCAAGAAAGAAAGTTCTACTAAGAGTTCTTCTGGTTCAGACCAAAAATCTTCAACTTCAAACAGTTCCAATACATCAGATAAATCAAAAAAAGATGTTGTAAGTCAACCTATTGAAAAGCCTACTGAATCCAAACAAGAACCTGTAGTAGAATCTACACCTACTCCAGAACTAGCAAGGCCATGTTATGCTTGTCCTGGTGGAGTCAATCCAGATGTAAGTTGTGATGTGATTATGGATACGAACTTTTACTATGCAACTTATAGTTCACAGGCTGAAGCAGAGGTGGGCGGAATGTATTACCTGGATGAAGTAATGTACATCGGTGATATTGAAATTACAAACTATTCTGTTCAACCAGTATATCGAAATGATCACAGCATTGCTTATTATGGATTAAATCTTTGGAGCAATGGAAGTTTGATTCAATAAAAAAGGTTTATAAGAAAACTCATTTAAATTGTATCTTATTAGTAAAAATGATATATTATAAATGAAGAGTCGGTATGGAGACTATAAACCCATACCATTGGTCGGAACAAAGACCTAAAACTTGTTCCAGTGCAGAGAAAACTGCTAAACATCTTAAAAGGCGAGCAATCGCCTTTTAATTTTAGAAAGAGAGAATTGTATGAATAATATTTCATTTAAACAAAGGGTATGTCAATCACTAATTGATCAATCAAAAATATATAAAAAAATCTTTATTGATCGGCAATACCTAATTTGTTCGAAATGTTTTACGAATCGCAAATACTATATTTTAGTTGCAAACAAGGATAACTACTTGCATTTAGTAGGCGTTCATACAACTCTAACTCCTTCTGAATTTTTTGAAAAATGTTTTAATGATACTCTTACTGAAAATGATTTTGATTTTTCAAAAAAGAATCAAAGTGAAAAAAGTGTAAAAGGTTCGGTTAGAAGAAAAATATCAGCTTTAGAAAACATAAATAATTTTTTTGCACAAGAGCTATATATCGAAGAAGGGTTTCGCAAAAATAAAGTCAGTTGTGTAATTGCTACATCGGACAATAAAATAACAATTGGTTTTTCTGAAGGAATTTATTCAAGACCCAAAACACTTCTTAAAGGTAATATGCTTAATATGAGTACCAATCAAATTGACTTAATACTATCTAAAGAAAAAAAGGATAAAACATTTAATAAAATAGAATATGGAAATGAGCAAATATTATCTTATTATCATAAAGATATTTATCACTTGATATCAAAAAACTTAATCTAAATGAAATACATTATTTTAGCGAGGAAAAATTCTCGCTTTTTTGTTGCAAAAACCTAAATGAAAGGAAAAAGAAGATGAAAAATATATTAAAGAAAGGCAGCAAGTTCTTTCTTTCTGCACTAGTGATATTGAATTCATTTATGAATATAATCACAGTACATGCAGAAGAAACTACTACAGAAAATGATTTAGATACAATTACAGAATTAGGCTATTTGGAAGATGTATTTCCGGATCAAATCATAAATGAAAATGATACGATGATGACCGATACAACTTCCTGTGGGACACGATATGCCATGATTTATATCGAAAACCAGTATGGATTTGATTATATCTCACATTTATATGTTGGTGATAAAACCGTATTTTGTATTGAGCCGATGCAATTGTTTATAGCTGGTAATGATTATGTTCCAGATAGTGCCAAATGGGATGAACTAAGTGAAAGCCAAAGACAAGCTATTTGGGAAATCAATTATTATGGTTATTCTTATCCAGGACATGAAAGTGAAAACTATTATGTAGCTACTCAAATCATGATCTGGCAAGTTGTTACTGGCAATTGGTATCAACCGTACTATATGGATGGAACGACAACATATGATATTTCAAATGAAATGAATGAAATTAACAACTTAAGAAGTACACCTCAAGGAAGACCTTCATTCAATAACCAAACAATCAAAATGGGACTAAATACTCCAGTTACTTTAACAGATTCAAAAGGAACATTAAGCAATTATTCTATTACAAGTGGAAATGGTGTTAATGCTTCTGTAAATGGAAATGATTTAGCGGTATCCATCACTTCAGAAAACTATGATAAAACACTTACCTTCTCAAGAAACTTTGGAGCAAGAGACGTCAATATTATTTATGGAAGTGGAGGCTATCAGCGTGTTATTTATCTGGCAAGCAGAAGAGATCCTTCTCCTAATTTCAAATTAAATTTTGAATTGCTATATGCTGATATCGAAGTCGAAAAGCAAGATGCAGAAACTGGAACATCTACGCAAGGTGATGCAACTTTCAATGGAGCAACATTTGCCATCAAAGATTCAAGTGGAAATACTTTAGAAACAATTACGACAAATGGTTCAAAAGCTAAATCTAAAAAATATCCAGTGGGAACAACTTTGAATGTATGTGAGGTCACTTCTCCAGAAGGATATTTAACAAACAGTTCTTGTAATAGTGTTGAACTCAAATATTCAGGTAATAATACTCCTTCAACTTTTTCTACAACAATCAAAGATCAGGTTATTAAAGGTCGTATTGAAATTGCCAAGACAATCGATAAAGAGAAATATGGATTATTCCAGTCGAATGTTCAAAAGCCTGGTAAAGGATTTAAGTTTGATATTATCCTAAAATCAAGTGGCAAAGTTGTATCTACACTAACAACGGATGAAGATGGTCGAGCAATCAGTGATTATCTTCCTTATGGAACATATATCGTCAAAGAACATGAAACAACTGGCTATGATATTTTAAAACCATTTGAAGTAAAGATTGATAAAGATCAAAAGACCTATTTTTACAATATCTATAACGATACAATCAAAGCCGAATTAACCATCTATAAAACGGACAGTGAAACAGGTAAACGTATTCCTGCTGCTGGTGTTGAATTCAAAATCAAAGATGCAGATGGAAACTATGTAACTCAGACTGTGACATATCCTAAAAAATATACAACAGATGTATTTAAAACCGATGAGGATGGTTCTGTTCACTTACCTGCTCCTTTAAAATATGGAGAATATAAATTGGTTGAAATCAAAGCACCACATGGTTACGTATTAAAAGATACGGAAATTCCAATCAATGTAGATGGATCAAGTACAGAAATTTTTATGAACTTTGACAACAAAACACAAAAAGGACAGGTCTATGTTGAAAAGAGTGGTGAAATGTTGTCAGGAGCTAAAGAATCCGAAACAGATTATGGAACACTTTATTCACCAGTCTATAAAGAAAAATATCTATCTGGTGTTACGTATGAAATCACAGCACGTGAAGATATCGTTACTCCAGAAGGAACAGTATGGTTCCACAAAGGAGATGTTGTAGATACATTTACTACAGGTGATGGTGTTACAACTTCATCATTGCTTCAGTTAGGTAAATATTCTATTAAAGAAACCACAACACAGACTGGATATGTATTAGATGAAAACAGCTATAACTTTGATATTGAATATGCGGGTCAGATGATCGATGTAGTCGAAATCAAACAGTCTTATGTCAACGAAAGACAAAAGTTGGATTTACAGATCACTAAGACATTTGAAGATGAAGATAAAGAAGCCTACAAAGATGTTGTCTTTGGTGTTTATTCTAAAAAGGATATTACTGTAGATGATAAAGTCATCATTCCTGCTGATGGACTAGTTGGCACATTAACGATTGATAAAGATGGTAAAAATGTTGAACATTTAGATCTTCCTACAGGTGATTATTACGTTAAAGAACTTGAAACAAATGTAGGCTTTAAATTAGATGAAGAAAAACATGATTTCACATTCAACTATGATGAAGATACAACAAAATCAACTGTTATCGTTCCTATGGAATTGCACAATGAAAAACGTCGTATTGAACTAGATGTCAACAAGGTGGATAAAGATCATCATGATCATTTCTTAAATGGAGCCATTTTTGAAGTCTATGATAAGACAGCTAAATCTTTTGTCACTACCCTTGCATCTGGTCAGTTAATGATCGTTGGTGATGATGCTAATGAAGAATACGAAATCTCTAAGGATGAAGATTTCAAAAAGATCATCAAGACAGTTAAAACGGATGAAAATAAACAAATCATCTTAGATGTAGATGATGGAATTTATTATTCTCGTAAAGTTGGTGATGACAAGGTTAGTAAACATGTGATCAAAGATGGAAAAGCAGTATTAGCGGATGCCATTTACGGCCATGAATATGAGTTCAAGGAAATCAAAGCGCCTACTTCTTATCAGTTAGCCGATAAATCCAAAGCTTATAAAGTTGAAGGTGATAAGGATACGGATACAATCATTTATTATTTTGAAAATGCACGTATCGTTGTTCCAAATACAGGGGTATAAATAGTATGAAACATAAGAAAATAAAAATAGCAGCACTTGCGATAGTTACTGCAAGTCTATTAGGTGGCATTCTATATAGTGAGTTTGGAACAAAGAAATCTTATGATTATTCAGAATACTATGTAGAATCTAAACCAAGTAAAACAGCAAAGGATAATAAAGATGATAAGGGAGCTTCTGAAAAGGAGCTTTCTTTATCTTTACTCCAAAAAACAAATAAAGACGTAGTTGGTATTCTAGAATTCGATAATCGGGTTATTTATGAACCTGTTGTACAGGCTCCAGATAATGACTACTATGTGCGAAAAAACATCAAGAAAGAATATGCCAATGCAGGTATCCCTTTTGTATCAGCAGATGGAAATATTGATTCTAAAAATGTTGTCATCTATGGGCATTCTAGTAAATGGAATAGTATCATTTTTACTCCATTAATGAGCTATATTGATCAAAGCTGCTACAAAGAACATCAAACATTCAAGTTCATTACAGAAAATGAAACAAGAACTTATCAGATATTTGAAGTAATGAATGTAGATCTAAACAATTTAAATGATTCTTTAGAATTTACACAATCCAGTTGGGATTCAGATACTTCATTCAATGCCTTTATTTCTGATTCTATCAATCGAGGGCTTTATAAAACAGGTATTTCAGTCAATACGTATGATAAGTTGATGACTTTAGTGACTTGCGATACAAGAAATGATAACAAGAGAATTGTGATACTAGCAAAAAGAACAGACTAATTCAAAAAATCTATAAATTCATGAAATGTTAATAGTTCTATGCTATTGTTGGATTAGATAGATTACAAAACGAGGAGGCATAAAAATGTACGAACCTTACACAAGACAATCATTACCCTCAAAAGAATATCGTGAATTGTTGGGTAGTGCTCTGTGTGTCTTTAGTTCAAATAATGGATTTATTATAGAAAATATTATTCATACAAGCAATGCATATGATTGGTATAATCTTATTGATTTGGAATCTGGAAAACTTAAAAAATCTATAGCAGATACAATTTCTAGAAATACAGGAAATAAGGATATTGAAATATTATTTTCTGAAATAGTTGAGATGAGAAATAGAATAATTCATGGATTTAGAATTACATCAAAACAAGGAGAGCAAATACTTGCGACAAAAACTCGAAAAAAAGATGGAAATATTCAATTTGAAATAACCAAAGAATATTTGTTGGATTTTATAAAGAAAAATGAAGAGCTCAGTGATATGCTTTATAAATATCGTGGATATTAATGAATAAATTCATGTTGAGATACCATATGAAAGCATTACTTCGGTAGTGCTTTTCTTTTACCCTATTTTAGAAAGGACGGTGATGAGATGTCTAATTATAAATCTTCGGATGAAAAAACTAAACAAGCTTTTGAGATGATTGAACAAGGTGTAAAAGATGTTTATTCTTCTGATTCTTTTAAACGATATTTATCTTGTTGCAGCAAATTCCACAATTATTCATTGAACAACACTTTATTGATATTGGCTCAAAAGCCAGATGCAAGTTTAGTTGCAGGATATCGTTCCTGGCAGGCAAACTTTAATCGTCATGTGGATAAAGGTGAAAAAGGATTGATGATTCTTGCTCCTGTAACGTATAAAGAAGATCGATTAATTAATAAAGTAGATGAAAACGGAAATGTTGAATTGGATGAAGCTGGTTCACCTATTCAAGAACAACGGCAAGTGAATGTGACTCGTTTTAAAACAACTACTGTATTTGATATATCACAAACTTCTGGTGATCCTCTTCCCTCTTTGATTCATGATTTAACGGGTTCTAATAATGAAGCTAAGGCAATCATTCAATCCGTGCAATCTATCTGTACAATTCTCATTGAATTTAAAACAGAAACAGAAGATTTGAATCTCATGACAGGAGCTAAGGGATACTATTCTCCTAAAGAAGATAAGATTGTGATTAATAAAGATTTGGAAGATCTACAAATTGCCAAAACATTAATTCATGAGTATGCTCACAGCATACTTCATAAACAAACAGATAAAAATCAAAGCCAACGAGAAATTGAAGCCGAATCGTTGGCTTTTGTATTATGTGATCATTTTGGACTAGATACTTCTGAATATTCATTTGGTTATATTGCTAGCTATGCTGATAAAGATTTTGATGAATTGAAATCTATCTTAGTTAATATTCAAAGTACGGCTCATGAAATGATTGAACAACTAGAACCTGTATTCAAGGAGAAACTGCATATGATAGAAATGAAAAGTAAATATATAACACCATTAGAAATGGAACAAATGAATCATGATATTGTGATTCAAGTTTCTTCTTTGATGGAACAATATAAAGATGCATTAAATGATCCAAATGTATCCACTTCGGATATTCATGAAATGGTGGATCAACAAATCTATGATGTTATCAATAGTAAGCTTGAATATTCTGATCAAGCTTTTTTATTTGGAAACAATCACGACTATTATCAAACACTACGAACAATATGTTTTGAAGCATTCACGGATCCCAATTTTGATTTAAGTAAGAACTGGTTTATTGAAAATTCAATCGAACATAGAAACTATGAATTATTTGAACAGATTGCCCAACCATTACTTACAAATGATGCTTACTACATGAAATATGCAACACCTGGCTTTATGGATCTGAATGTGGAAATCATTGATGAAAATCGTTTTGCGATGGCTCATAACTATGAATTGAATGGAGATCTAATGGCTGATCCAGATATTGAATTTACAGTGGATAAAGATAACAGACTGCTCTATCCACAGTCTTATCAACAGGATAACCTTCAATTTTATGAACGAGTGGATGGTGATCCATTTCGTGCTAATGAACTCAATCGATTTATGAATCAGTGGATTCACAATATCCAGGAACAAAAATACAAAGTCGAAACGGTTTATACAGATGAATTCGAATTATCCACAAAAGAAAATCCAAGTGGTGTACGTAAGTTTTGTAAAGAACATGGAATTGCAAAAATGGCACCAAAAAACAAGGAGTTGGAAAGATGAGTCAACGATTTATACGAAAAGACGTTCTAGAAAAAGTAAGAACCTTATCTGCTTTTGATTATTTAAGAAACTATGCTCCAGACCTGTTAGTAAAAAATGGGAGAACAGATTATTATCATCGAGATCATGATTCCTTGCATTTTTCAAATGGAAAATGGTATTGGTGGTCACAAGGCAAAGGTGGAACATCTGCACTTGATTATTTGATTATTGTGGAAGGATATGAATTTAAAGATGCGTGTAACTATTTATCAGATTTAATGAATGTGAGTGCACCAGTTACCACTTATTATCATCCAAAACCTGTAAAACCATTTGAATTACCTATTAAAGATAAGAACAATGATTTAGTGATTCGTTATTTATGTGAAATTAGAAAAATCGATAAAGGAATTGTGGATGATTTCATATCCAAAGGAATGATTTATCAATCCGCTAACTTCAAGAATGCAGTGTTTGTTGGATATGATAAAGATAAACCAGCGTATGCATTTAAACGAAGTATCTTTAAAAATTTTAAATTGGATCATGCTGGAAGTAATAAAGCATTTAGTTTCAACTACACAAATGTAAATAATGATGTTCTTCATGTGTTTGAAGCAGCTATTGATTTATTATCCTATATGACTCTTTTGAAAATGGATGAAATGGATTATACCGAATTTAATTATCTGTCTCTTGCCGGAGCCAGTGATAAGATTACGAGTAAATCAGAAGCGGATATTCCTATTGCACTAAAAGCGTATTTAGAAAGAAATCCAAATATCAAAACAATTATCTTCCATCTAGATAATGATGAAGTTGGTATTGGTGCAACAGCAAAAATCATTTCTATTCTGAATTCAAAATATCAATGCATAGATGAACATCCGAAAATGCACAAGGATGTAAATGAATTGTTATTATATGTTAATAAAACAACAAATAATTTATGAGAAATACAAATAATTTGATTTTGAAGCATTATTTAGCTATGATGATTATGCAAAGAAGAGCTTTTAAAAGCTTGGGCTGGTCGTAAGACCCGGGTCCACACATAGGCGGGTAAGACACCCGCCATTTCTTTTGGAAAGATGAGGATGCATGAAAGAAATCCGAAAAAATATAATTTGTGATTATTATTAAGGGAAAGTAGATACTTTCTCTTTTTTATTATTCAAATTTAGAAAGTAAAGGTGATGCAATTTGAATAAACAATTTGATTTATTTCAGAAAATGAAGATAAAAGAAGTCTGTGAAAATATCAGTCGTATGACCTATGCCTATATCAATCCAGACACAAAGCAGCCGACCGTTGTCCCATCAAAACATTATAAAGATATTCTAGATCAGCCTGTAGAAGTATTGGTTAATGATCAGGTAAAGAAACAATTTTTAAATATCATGTTTAAACAGATGAAAGCATTGAAGGATGAAGAACCAATCCTTTTTAATGAAACATTGTTGTTGATGGACTTAAATAAAACACCAGATAGCTTGGAACTTAATGAAGAAGCTGCATTAAAGATTACAGCTACAGAACTTATAGAAAATGAAAAAACGCAAAAGAAGAAATTTCATCTTGTGGATAATGAATATTTGAATGCCTATGAATCCACAAAGAACGATTCAGAATTGATGGCTCAACTTTTTGGTGAACAACAAAATGAACGAGTTTATTCCATTGAACTCGATGAAATGGATATGGAAAAGCCAAAGTCAAAAGGAGGAAAGAACAATGACTTACAACACTAGAATTTATAATTACGCAAACTTACATTCAAAAGATAAACAAATCGTACAGGCACAATTACTCATGTTGGAATCTGTAGAAGATACCATTACAAATTACACATATGCAAAAGAAACTTCCACAAATACTTTAGAAACAATTTCCTTTGAAGAAGGAATCAATGCATTAGAAGAAGCAAAACGAAATATGTATAACGATATTGTTGAATACATGATATTTGCGATTGATAGTTATGAAGATGAAGTAAATGAAATAGATACCAGTGATCCCTTCTATGGATTGTATGAAGAAATGGAGAACTTAGAAAATGAATAATATAGAAACTATGGAATTCAGTACAGCTAATCTAGAAAGATTGGCTTTTTATTTTAAGAATTTAAAGATGGAGGTTAGTGGAAAATGGTACACAACGACAAAGTTTTAGATGATGTTAATGCTCTGCTTGATTACAATGCTGTGAAAGATTATTTGTTTATGACAGTTATCAATGCTGAAGAAAATAAAAATGATTTAACCACTATGCCTCACACCATTATTGGAGATCTTGCGATTGTTTATAAGGTCATGATCAAAACTACGGATGAACGTTTTTGTGCAGCCAAGGTTACAAATCAACTGATGGATGCCTATGGAATCGATGTAAATAAACTTCATAATGATGCACTTATCTCATCTCCAAACATGATGAAGCCTGAAATTCTTCCACTAGAAACCATGTTGATGGGAATTCCAAAAGATATAGCCTTAGAAGAAAAAGAACATCAACTTGTTGTTTTGACAAATGAACACAAGACAGATGGTGCAGCCACAATGTTCTATGCAGGGGTTTTAAATGATTTGGCTGAAAAATTAGAACATAACTTATATATTATTCCATCATCAACAGATGAGTGTATTGCATTATGTGATTCGCCATCTTTAAATATTGATCATGTCAAAGAAATGCTTCTTTCAGTTAACAAATCAGAGATGGTCGATCCTGATAAAAAGCTATCTGATCATTTGTATCATTACGATAAAGACGAACACATTTTAGAAAAAGCAGATGACTATGAAAAGCGAATCAATAAACATAAATATTCGCAATTGCTTCATTAGAGATTGGGGATTTCAAAATGATAAAATACGAAGATATCATTAAAAGAATTGCCAATATCGAAAAGAAAAAAATCAAAAATGAAGAACGAATCAAAGCACTTTCGGATGAAAACAATATTCTAACTGCGAATCTAAAATTATTGAATCAAAAGAAGGAAATGCTAGAAAAAATGGATCAAGATCTTGCAGATTTGATTTCGGACAAGAAAAAGACTGTAGCCAATTAATGTCTACAGTTGTAACAAGCAACGTCTTTTGGGGACAAAAGACAAGTATTTAGGGAATATCCCTAAGACCCTGAGCTATCACAATTTGTTGATAGCTCTTTTAAAATTGGAGGTACATGAAAATGTTTAATAGTATAACACTATGTTTTATCAGTTTCCTTGGTGGTGGAATGATTGGAATGGGTACAGTTTTATTTGTTCAGGGTGCTTTCTACAATGAAAACAAAATCGAAGAAAAAAGAAATCAAAGTCAGATTAACGAATAATGACTTGGATCATCTTAACAATCTGGTTAAAGAATCAAATCTATCACGAGAATCTTACCTTCGAATGTGTATAAACGGTTTGTTACCTAGACCTGCGCCTACTAAAGAATTCATCGAAGTAATCGAAATTTTAAGAGAGATTGCTGAAAACATGAATCAAATCGCGATATCTGTTTATACACAAAATGCAATGGATAAATCCTTTTACATGGAAAACTATGAAAAGCTGCAAGATCAAATCAATGAGATTATGATTTTGATTCGACAACCAATCAATATGGAGGAAGTATGGCAATTACCAAAATATGGGCAGTAAAAGATGATTTAAATCGTGTCCTAAACTATATTAAAAATCCAGATAAAACAAAAGAAGATATGAGTGATGGTTTAAAAGAAGTTTTAACTTACACTACCCAAGGCTATAAAACAAACGAAAAAGAGTTTATTACCGGAATCAATTGTGAACCTCGTACGGCCTTAAAACAGATGATGAATACAAAGCTTTCTTACAACAAGATGGATGGTCGCCTTGCCTTTCATGCGGTGCAATCTTTTAAGCCAGGTGAAGTGACACCAGAACAATGCCATGCATTAGGTGTTCAGCTTGCTAAACAAATGTGGGGCAATCGATTTGAAGTGGTTGTTTCTACTCATTTGGATAAAGACCATCTACACAATCATTTCGTGGTAAACTCCGTTTCCTGGGTAGATGGTAAAAAGTATGACAATAAGAAAGCTGATATCGATCACTTCCGTGAATTAAATGATGCAATCTGTAAAGAGCATGGTTTAACTGTCATCACAAAACCGGAAGGCAAAGCGATGAATTATGGAGAATGGAAAGCAGAAAAGAATGATTCTATCTATTTACGGAAATTGATTCGCTATGACGTGGATTCTGTTTTATTGTATGCAAGAACACCTGAACAGTTTCAATCTAGTCTTGAAGAAATTGGATATGTTGTAAATTTGAATGGTAAACATTGGACTTTAAAACATCCACAATCTAAAAGAACATTTCGCTTTTATAAACTGCCTCGTGATAATCGCTATGATGAAGAACATTTGATGGAACGGATTAACAGTAACTTCTTGTTTCCCATGCAGTCATCTGTTAAAGATGTTATACCTTGTAAAGAATATCAAGGCAATCATAGAAAATTAAAAGGAATCAAAGCGATGTATATTCGATATTGTTTTGAATTAGGTATCTTAAAACCAAAAGGCATACCACAAAAATATCCAAGTCCATCACTTAGAAAGGATTTGATTTATATGGACAAAATCACAAACGAAAATACATTCATTGGCAAACATAATCTTGAAACAGTGGAAGATGTGCTTGCTTTTAAATTGGAATTAAACAATCAAATAGAAAACTGGATGAATCAAAGAAAATCCATTTACAACAAAATCAAAAGATGTCGTAATCATGATTTGAAACAACAATTAGAACAAGATCGAGATACACTCACTTCTAAAATTGCACATGGGAAAAAGGAAATTCGAATATGCGAAGATATAGAAAAGAGAGTACCCGATATTGAAGAAAAACTAAAAATGATAAATGCACTAGAAACACAGCGTATGCAAACACAAAAAGAATACGAAAGGAGCTTGAATTTATGAACAGTGCCGATACTGCAGATCAAATGATGAAGATGACATTAGAAGGTATTCAAGTAGCTGCTGAAATTGGATTAAAAGCTGGTGGTACAGCTGCCAAATCTTTAGCTGTCACTTTGTATGCAATCATTAGTGACAACAAGAAAATCAAAGGAAAAACAAATCTAGATAACCTATTAAAATCCAATAAGGAATTAAAAGTATTCGCGATTCACCATTCTGACTTAAAAAAGTTTTGTGAAGAAGCAAAACATTATGGTGTCCTCTATTCTGTATTAAAAGAAAAGAACAATACAGATGGGATCGTAGATATCATGGTCAAAGCAGAAGATGCTTCTAAGATATCTAGAATGGTAGATAAATTTGACTTAGCTACCATTGATACTAAAGCAATTCGTGAATCGGTTTTATCCCAACAAAAGATCAAAGATGCAAAGCCTTTAAGTGATGAAGAACATGATGCATTGTTATCAAAACTGATGGATGAAAAATCAAACCCCAACAAGGCTCGGACAAGCAAGGACGGTACTCCGTTCGAGCCATCTTCAAAAACATTGAAGAAAGAAAACAAGAAGAAAACCGTCGAAAGAAAAAAATCAACAGCTACTACGGATAGACCATCTGTTCGTCAGGAGCTAAAAGATATTAAGCAAGAACAGTTAAAATCTTCTGCACCAAAATATCCGGTAAGAAAGAAATCCAAAAAGAAAGTGAGATGACAAATATGCGTAACTGGTTTAAAAAACAAAATGATGAAATGATTGAAATCCAAGTCGATGATACAGAAAGAAGAATTATTGTACGTGCTCTTGCCGATTTAAGAGACAAACAACGCATGGCACATAAGAATTATGACTTTCTAGATTCATTGATTGTAAAAGTTTGTGATGCAAATTCACCTTCTATAAAAGATCATTATGAGAGATGCTAAAAAAGATGAATATGTGTTTCTTGGCTTATTACTAATACCAACAATTTGGTTTGCATTGCTTATTGCACCCTACATGGATAAAGGATTAATCAATGCAATTCCATATCTTAATGAAGCTTTAAATCATCCATTTCAAATTCAATGGACGAATTCAACATTAAAAACGATCGGTATCTTTCTGATAATCTATGTATTAGGTGTTGGGATGTATTTATCTTCATCTAAAAACTATAGAAGAACTGAAGAATACGGATCAGCTAAATGGGCAAATCCCAATACTGTTTGTAAGAAATACGCGAATAAAGATTACTTTGCTAACAAAGTCTTTTCACAAAATGTACGAATGGGGTTAGATGGTAAAAAACATCGTCGAAACTTAAATACAGTTGTGATCGGTGGCTCTGGTGCTGGAAAGACAAGATTTTATGCAAAACCAAACATCATGCAGTGTAATACAAGTTTTGTTGTATTGGATCCCAAAGGTGAAATCATTCGAAGTGTTGGTCATCTATTAGAAGAGAATTGTTATGTCATTAAAGTCATTGACTTGATTGATATGTCTAAATCTCTTGGATATAATCCATTCCATTATATTCAAAGTGATAAGGATGTACTTAAATTAATTACCAACTTGATCCGTAATACAACACCTAAAGGTTCTTCTACCAATGATCCATTCTGGGAAAAGAGTGAAACAGCACTATTGGAAGCGCTGATGTTATATCTGTACCATTATGCACCAGAAGATGAACAGAATTTTACAATGGTCATGGAAATGCTCAATTATGCAGAAGTCAAAGAAGATGAAGAAGACTACGAAAGTCCATTGGATGAGTTATTTAAAAGACTAGAAATGATAGATTCTAATTCATTAGCTTTAAAACAATACAAAATATATAAACAGGCAGCAGGTAAAACCGCCAAATCGATTCTGATTTCGGTTGGTGTAAGACTTGCTGCTTTTAATTTGGAAGAACTTGCATCATTAACCAAATATGACGAGATGGAATTAGAACAGATTGGAGAAAGAAAAACGGCTTTATTTGCGATTATTCCAGACAACGATTCCACATTCAATTTTGTAGTGGGAATGTTGTACACCCAGTTATTTCAAATGTTGTATTACCAGGCGGATTATGTACATGGTGGAGAACTTCCTGTACCCGTCCATTTCTTGATGGATGAATTTGCCAATGTTGCTTTACCAGATGAATTTGATAAACTTCTTTCAACGATGCGTTCAAGACAGATCTTTGTATCCATTATTTTACAGAACCTGGCTCAGATCAAAGCTTTATACAAGGATAGCTGGGAATCCATTTTAGGTAACTGTGATGAAACGTATTACCTAGGTGGTAATGAACAAAGTACACATAAATACATCAGTGAATTGCTGGGAAAAGAAACATTGGATACAAATACGTATGGCAAATCTGAAGGAAGAAGTGGTAATTATTCTACAAATTATCAACAGACAGGAAGAGAGCTTTTAACCGCAGATGAAGTTCGATTGTTGGATAACAACTATGGACTTCTTTTTATTAAGGGAGAACGCCCTGTTAAAGATAAAAAATATGATTTATTAAAACATCCAAATATTAAGCAGACATTGGATGGAGGACGAGAGCCTTATATTCATGGGCAAACGTATCATTTCATTGATGATTGGCAAAATATTCTTTTGACTGATAACGAATATGAATTGTTAGATCAAGAAGAAGTAGAAAAATATGTAAAGGAGATCAAAGAAAATGAAGAAAACAAAAACAATTAGAAAAGTAGTGTTCTATGCTTATACAGCATTGATACTCATCACAAACTTTATAACACCTGTCTATGCAGCTAATGATCCAGTCACTGTAGTCAATAATTTCAGTGATTTTATGTTTGGACTTATACGTGCTATTGGCATGATTCTATTAGGCTTTGGAATCGTACAGGTTGGTTTATCTTTAAAAAGCCATGATCCAAGCCAGAGAGCCAATGGATTTATGACAGTAGCTGGTGGTATTGTAATTACCTTTGCTAAAGAGATTTTGAATATTATTGTAGGTTAATATATGGATGGAATCATCGATAACCTAACAAGTGCAATCAATACCTGGAATTCTAAACTTGCTGAAATATGGTTGTTACTGACTGAATCTCCAGAAACATTTAAAGGTGGAGATATATGGAAAATCATTGTAAAAGTACATGAAGGTTTACAAGCTATTGGTCTTGCCCTTCTTGTACTTTTCTTTGTATGGGGATTAATACGAACCTGTACAAGCTGGCAGGATGTCAAACGTCCAGAGCAAGCCTTCAAACTATTTCTAAGATTTATCATCGCAAGAACCCTAGTACTTTATGGAATGGAACTAATGACGAAAATCTTTGAAATTGTACAGGGTATCATTCAATCGATTACAGAAACTGTAGGACTTGGAGTATCCAATGAAACAGTGATTCCACAAGAAATTGTAGATGCAGTAAGTAATACCGGTTTTCTAGAATCCATTCCATTATGGGCAGTAACCTTACTAGGATCTATATTTATCACAATATTATCTTTCGTGATGATTTTAACAGTATATGGAAGATTCTTTAAACTATACATGTATACAGCTATATCTCCGATTCCACTTGCAGCAGCTGCAGGAGAAAGCACACAAAATACAGCTTTTACCTTTATTAAAAGCTATGCAGGAGTGTGTTTAGAAGGAGCTATCATTGTCCTTTCCTGTATTATCTTCTCTGCCTTTGCATCAAGTCCACCGGTAGTAGATTCAACAGCATCTAGTGTATCTATGGTATGGAGCTATATTGGAGAATTGATATTCAACATGTTAGTTCTAGTAGGAACAATCAAGATGTCAGACAGAATTGTTAAAGAAATGATGGGACTATAATATGTAGCTACTCAGTTACCACATTTGTTGATATTTTGTAAAAAACTGATTATAATATATACGAAAGGAAGTGTTAATTATGCGTAACGTAATCAATGCTCAAAAAGATGATGTATTTAGAATTCGCATGAACTCAGAAATCAAGAATGAATTAGAAGAAGTTTTTGCGAAAAATGGTTTAACTCTAACGGATGCCGTAAATGTATTTTTTCAGCAAGTATTAAATACAGGTGGTTTTCCATTTTCTGTGACCGAAGATAATGCTGAAAAGATGAAAGCAAAAGCTTTATCTAAATTAATGAAAGAATTGGAAATTGGTATGAATTGTACTGAATCTTATTCAGAAGAAGAAGCCAAAAAAATGTTGGGTTTGTAAAATGAAGATTATTTATAAAAAAGCAGCAATTGATGATCTTCTTAATACCGAAAATTATATTATTAATCAGTTTCATAACGATCAAGCCGCAAAAAAACTTAAAAACAATATTGTAGATACAATTTCATTATTAAAAGATAATCCTTATCTAGGTCCTAAAATGTCAGATCGTTTCGACATAGATACACCATTTCGCTATTTAATCGTATCTAAGCAACTTGTATTCTATAATGTCAATGAAGAGAATATTGAAATTATTAGAATACTTGACTCAAGGCAGGATTACTTATCATTACTATTTTAATTACTACTGCAGGAGCATATTGTTCCTGCTTTTATTATGCCTTTTTGGCAGGAAAGGAACGTAACATGAAAGATTATATTTTAAACAAAGTTGTATTAAAAACCGGAGATTCATTGGATATTGTTGAATCTTCAACTTTACCATTAACAGAAAAATTGATGTATAAAGTAGAACATGAAAAAGATAAAATCATTGTTCGTCGTGATGGTGGAAAGATGGTTATTCCTATTGATAACATCTTATTTGCATCGTCTATTCCATTAGATGTTATTCATGAGGATTTTGCTGATGAAATCTAATTTTGAAATCAAAATCAACAAAGAAATAAGAGATTATACGGAAAGTATTTTCTTTGGATTATCCCTTAGACAAAGCATCTTTTCTATCATTGCCTGTATTATTGCGTGTGGTTTGTATTTTTTATGTAAAGATCGATTAGGTACAGAAATGACAAGCTGGTTGTGTATGCTTGGTGCTGCACCATTTGCAGCATTTGGATTTATTCGTTTTCAAGGAATGTATACAGAAGATATTGTGAAAATGGCAATATCTTCTTTTATGTTGTCTACAAGGAATTTGATTAATGTGCCATTTAATCTTTATTGCGAAATACTTGAACCATTCATTAATCAATCAAGAAAGGAGTCAATTGTACATGATAAAAAGCTACGAAAGATTGAAAAAGCTCAACAAAGAAAAAACAAGAGTGCCTAAAACTGTTCAGGATACCATCCCGGTAGACACAATCTATAAGGATGGTATTTTTAAATCTGGTAATAAATATACAAAGAGTTATCGCTTCTTAGATATCAACTATAAGATTGCTTCTGGAGAAGATAAAAACAATCTCTTTTTAAGCTATAGTGATTTACTGAATTCTTTTGATTCTTCTGTGATGACAAAGATAACTATCAACAATCGAAAAGTGGATATCAAGAAGTTTAAAGAGGATATCTTGATTCCATTAAAACAAGATAACTTAGATCCATATCGCGAAGAATACAACAATATGCTTTTGGATAAACTATCTGAAAGTGATGATATTATCCAGGAAAAATATATTACAGTTACCATCTTTAAAAACAGTATCGAAGAAGCAAGATTTACTTTCTCCAGAATTACCGCTGAGTATTCTACCTTATTTTCAAGACTTGGCTCTTCCTGTATTGAATTAAATGCCGAAGAACGATTAAAGATCCTCCATGACTTTTATCGAAATGAAACAGAAGAATTTACATTGGATATCAATGATTTAGCAAAAAAAGGTCATTCCTTTAAAGATTTGATTACACCTAGAATGAGCAAATACCACAACAAATATTTTGAATTTGATGGTAAATATGGAAGAGTTCTTTATTTAAGCAATTATCCAGGCTTTTTAAAAGACGAGTTTGTATCCGAACTTTGCGATTTAAATAAGAACTTGATGTATTCTATGGACATTATTACGATTCCTACTGATGAAGCAGTTCGTGAAGTAGAAAATAAATTCTTAGGTGTTGAAAAGAACATTACGGATTGGCAAATGAAACAAAATCGTAACAATAACTTTTCAGCCATTATTCCTTATGACATGGAGCTACAACGTAAGGAATGTAAAGAATTCTTAGATGATTTAATTGTACGAGATCAAAGAATGATGCTTTGCAACATCACAGTTGTACATCTTGCAGATTCTTTAGAAGAACTGGATAAAGATACAGAAACATTAAAAGCTGTTGCTCGTAAATATGTGTGTGAGCTTGAAACACTATATTTTTCAAAACGACAATTAGATGGACTACAAACTGTTTTGCCAATTGGTGTTAATAAATTGAATATCACTCGTACTTTATTAACGGAAAGTGCAGCTGTATTTATTCCTTTTCGTGCTCATGAAATCATGCAGAAAGGTGGTACTTGGTTTGGACAGAATGCGATTACCAATAATCCGATTCTTTGTAACAAAGCTTTATTACAAAATCCAAATTCTTTCTTGTTAGGTATTCCTGGTTCTGGTAAATCTTTCCTAACAAAAGAAGAAATAGAATTCTTAATTCTATCTACCAATGATGACATCATTATTGCGGATCCTGAAGGAGAATACGATCCAATCATTAAAGCACTAGGTGGACAAATTATTCGTATTGGAACAAATAGTAAAGACTATATCAATGCCATGGATATGTCCGAAGGCTATGGTGATAGTGGCAATGCCATTGCAGATAAATCACAATTTATCATGTCCTTATTTGAACAGTTAGATACAAATCATGGTGGTATATCTCCAATTGATCGTTCTATTATCGATCGTTGTGTATCTTTGGTTTATCAAGATACCATGAAAAACAATTATGTTCCAACATTAAAACATCTTTACAACAAGTTACTTGAACAAAGTGAACCAGAAGCTAAATCATTAGCTATCAAACTCGAATTATTTACAAATGGATCCTTGAACATTTTTGCCCATGAAACCAATGTAGATATCAAATCTAGAATCCTATCTTTCAACATCTTTAATTTAGGAAAACAATTAAAGACGATGGGATTACTTGTAATTACGGATGCCATTATCAATCGTGTCAATGAAAATTGGAGAAAAGGAAAACGTACACATGTCTTTATTGATGAGATTCACGTTATCTTTGAAAATGAAGAAAGTGCAACCTTCTTTGCATCTGCATGGAGACAATTCCGTAAAAGAGATGCCTATCCTACAGGAATAACACAAAATGTTAAATATCTTCTTTCCTCTCAACAAGGTACAAGCATGCTATCAAACTCTGAATTTATCGTTATGTTAAATCAATCTGCCAATGACAGAGAAGATTTAGCAAGACTTTTAAATATTTCAGAAGAACAGATGGGATACATCACAAATGCACCAACTGGATCTGGATTAATCAAGTATGGTGGTTCTATTGTCCCTTTTGTCAATAAGATGCCAAAAGGATTATTGTACGATCTCAATACAACTAAACCAGGAGATAGAAAGGTTTTACAAAATTAGCCGACGTTACTGAATCTTCCCTATTATTTGGAGTTTCATAAGATATAAGATATAATTGAGAAAAGAATAAGATTTGAAAAAGGATAATTAATTATGTTAAATATAGAGCACTTATTAATGAAGCAAAGATACTTTGCTTTAGAGGAGATTTCTACTGTTTTTTTAGCTATCGGGTTCGCGCAATACACTATATATCATTTTAAGTATAGAAAATATAAAAATTCAGCAATTGCCAAAGTAATTGACTATGAAGAAAAATATTACGACAAAGAAGATTATTATGTTTACATGCCCATTGTGCAATTTACAAATAATCAAAACCAAAAAATCCAATCCATTTTAAATGTTGAATTAGACGACCAGGAATATCCATTCGGTAAGGAAATAGCAATAAAATATAATGATAAAAACTTTGAATATGTTTTAAAAGATATGAAAATCAAAAAGTTTGTATATAAAAATTCCTTAGCAATTGGGATGATTTTGATGATTATTTCTATTCTCTATTTACATCTAAACAAATGATACTCTACTAATAAGCAGAATTAACTTTCTGCTTTTTTTACATACAAAGGAGTTGATAAATTTGAGAGATATAAAAACCAAGCAGAAAATGCAAGCCATTAAAACAAAGGATACAAAAGGAAATATTCGGCATTTTATTAAACAGCAAACAATTCATAATAAAAAGTCTGATAGAAAAGAAGATGCTTCTGTTAAATCCAATCCACAGGTACAGGCTACAAATAAAGTAAGTGTTGCTGCTAAACAGACTGTAATGGAATCTAAGCATCATGCAACTAAGTTTATTAAACAAAAGCGTAAAGAATATAAAATAAAATCAAGTAGTAAGAAATCTGTTGTGGAATCAAATCATGAACTTCAGTCACAAAGGATTTCTTATATAGCCAAAGCAAAGAAGCATGTTGTAAATAAAGTGAATGCTACAAAGATAAAACAATCTACAGAACAAGTTGTTTCTAAACCGATTGTTCAAAACACTACACATGCTATAAAAAAATCATTCCATATTGTTAAGAAGAGTGTATCTACATTGAATACACTCTTTTCTTTTGGAACAGGATTGATTTTATTAATAGTGATTACTCTGTTTATTGGCACATTTAGCGTATTAGCTCAAGATGGTGGATCTAACAGTGAAATTGTTTCTTTAAGTGAAGAAGTAATTGCGTATGAAGATACCATTCGAAAATATGCAATAGAATACGATATAGAAGATTATGTATCTTTACTTCAAGCGATTATGATGCAAGAATCTGGTGGCAAAGGAAGCGATCCTATGCAAGCTAGCGAATCAGGATACAATACAAAATATCCTAGAGTTCCTAATGGTATTACAGAACCGGAGTATTCCATAGATGTTGGTACACATACCTTTTCGGATTGTGTTAAAAAGGCAAATGTAAAAGATCCATCAGATACAGAACACATCTATCTAGCTTTGCAAGGATACAACTATGGATCTGGATATATTGATTGGGCAATTTCTAATTTTGGTGGTTATTCCAAATACAATGCGCAACAATTTTCAGATATGAAAAAGCAAGAATTGAATGTATCAGGGTATGGAGATCCATCTTATGTTAATCATGTAATGCGCTATGTTGGAATTACCTTTAGAGGTGGAACTAATCCAAATTTTAATAACATGGAAGCATGGATTACTAAAAATCCATATGCTAAAACAGGCTTATATGGCCAATGCACATGGTTTGCTTGGGGAAGATTCTATGAACTCTATGGCTATGATCCTGGTTTTACTGGTAATGGATGGGATTGTGTAGATGAACTACTAAAAGCACATCCAGATAAATTTGAAAGATCCACTACCCCCAAAGCTGGAGCAGTATTTTCTGGCATTGGTAAAAACCATGTTGGTATTGTTTTAAAAGTAGATGGTAATAACATTACAATTCAAGATGGTAATTATGATGGCATTACCAATACGTTTGAAGATGCGAAAAAAGATTGGCAAACCAACACCTATACTCTTGATTACTATAGATCAAGAATGGGAGGTATCGTATTTGCCAATCCAAAGTAAAAGTGGAGAAACCATCATCTCCACTTGTTTGCATTTTGATGTTGCTCAACAACTTTCTTTGCCTCTTCTTCTGTACGATACAATTTGCTTTCACGAACACGTGTTCCAGAAGTACCACAATTACCATCTGAAAATCGTATTGTACAGAATCCACCAGCATTACGAATAACAGTAGCTTTCTTGATAAAGACAGAAGAGGAAATAAAGTAAACAACATCACCTTCATTAAATCGTTTCAAATTATCATCTCCAAACAATTAACTCACAAGTATATTTTAAAAGATTAAAAAATTCTTGTCACTAAAATGATCCCATTGATTTTCAATGGGATTAGATTTGATACTATAGTGATCTTAGCATTTTATCAATTGTTTTTTTCTTCTGCTCTTTATTAGGATGTACGTACAAATTTAATGTTGTACTAATGTTAGAATGCCCTAATAATACAGAAACGGTTTTATAATCCGCTTTTGATTCTATACATCTCGTTGCAAAGCTGTGACGTAAACCATGAAATTTTAATTCCGGTATATCTAACTGTTTACAAAGCTTTTTATAGTAATTTCTATACGTTCTTGGCTCAATTGGCTTGATATCATTAGAAATTACATAATAGTTTTCATTTACCACTTTATTGAGAGATTTAAGCATCTTTAGCAATTCACTAGACATTGGAATATCTCTAACAGAATTAGCAGTTTTAGGTGTATCTAACAGTAACTCTGTATGTCTTGTTTCGCCTTCGATAATATAGATGCGTTGCAACGTATGTCTGACTTTTATTACTTCTTCAACAGTATCTACATCACACCATCTTAATCCGCAAATTTCACCAATGCGCATACCAGTGCTTAAACAAATAAAAATGCCTAAATTTTTAAAAGTGAAATTATTTCGTAAATGCTCCATAAACTTTTTTTGATCTGCTTTTGATAGCACATCAAGATCCTTTTTTTCTTGCTTTGATGGAAATTTAGCATCAATTTGAGCATATTCTAAATATCCATTTTTGATACCAAATTTCAGAATCATTTTTAATACGATAATAATATCTCGTATTGTCTTTTCACTTAAACCGGCATCTAACTTATCAAAAACGAATTGCTGTACTTTTTCTTCATTTACTTCATAAAGATCTCCAAAGTAAGGCTTAATGTGATTTTGAATCAGTAATTGGTAAGCTGCATATGTAGATTTCTTCACATATTTTTTCTTTTCCTCCTTCCATTCTTCAGTAATTTGATTAATTGTTTTTTCTTTGACCATTTTAATTCCTCCTCTCTGGTCAGATCAAAACAATATGAAATTTTTATTGATATATGTTCCTAATTTGAGATTTTCTTACAAAGGTGATTGGAGCAAAAGAAAGCTTAATGAAATATGTCAATTTTTTAAAGGAAATGGGTTATCAAAATCCGATTTATCTAATGAAGGATTTCCATGCATTTTATATGGAGCTTCCTGTAACATGTAAATGCAGAAGTGGAAAGGAAGAATGAAATAAAAAAAGTACCTGTCGTAAAATTGAATCTGCTGATCTTGACCGGTTAGCTGAAACAATAATACGGAGGTACCTATGAAGAATTGTAACAAACAAAACGAAAAGATTGAACTAGTTGATGAAAAAACTTTAGTAATTGGTATTGATGTTGGATCATATGATGAATATGCCAGAGCATTTACATGCAGAAAACAGGAGTTATCAAAAAAACCATTACACTTTCATAATACTGCAGAAGGATTTAAGACGTTCAAATACTGGGCAGTTAATATCATGAAAACAAATGGTCTTGAAAAGATTATCGTTGGTATGGAACCGACTTCCATATATTGGGAAGCTTTGGCTACATATTGTAAAGATAATGGAATGATTCTTGTACATGTAAATCCTGCAGCTGTTCATAAGTCAAAGGAATTAGACGATAATGATCCATCAAAGAATGACAGAAAAGATCCTAAAGTAATCGCAGGTCTTGTGACAGATGGAAGGTATTCATTTCCGTACATGCCAGAAGAAGAATATGCCCAACTGAGAGAACTTTCCAATCTGCGGATACGTACACAGGAAAGTCTTACACAGTGCAAAAACAGACTGGCACGATGGTATTCACGTTACTTCCCGGAATTTAAGGAAGCGTACAAGAATGTGGTTTCCAAGACAGCGATGATAATCATGGATATGTATCCATTACCTGAAGACATCGTGACGTTAGGTGTTGAAGGAATACTGCAGATCTGGAGAAACAAGAAAATACGTGCAGCTGGAGAAAGCAGAGCTAAGAAGCTGTATGAAGCGGCTAAGAACAGCATTGGCAGAAAGGAAGCTGCAACAGTAGCCAGACTTGAATTTCAATCTATAAAAGAAGATCTGGATCGCTATCAGGAAAGGCTGGAAGCGATAGACAAAGAAGTAGATGAGATTCTGCCTAAGATTAAGAATGCAGATAAACTGTTTGGAATCAAAGGCGTTGGAAAGGTAACAGTATTGACCTTCTTATCTGAAGTTGGTGACATAAGCAGATTTGAAAATCCTAAGGAGATACAGAAACTTGCAGGATATGCAATCGTAACGAATGATTCGTGCAAGCATCAGGGAGAAAAACGAATCAGCTACAGAGGAAGGAAAAGACTTCGCTGGGCGTTGTATCAAACTGCATTGTCAGTAATTGGAAAGAACGAAGAGTTCAGACAGATCCACCAGTACTACACAACAAGGAAGAAGAACCCATTAAAGGGCATTCAGTCAGTGGTAGCGGTGGCATGCAAGATGATACGCATATTCTATAAAATACTGACAGATGGAGTCAGTTATGACGGAACAAAAATGACACAGGACATTGTCCGTGTATAGAAAGAATCAAACAGAGCAATCAACAAATTCGTCGTAGACAGATTCAGTTGCCTGAAGAGGTAGACATCTGAATCTGTCTATGACAAAGAAGCATAGATGGAGAAGCACCGGAGAGTAAGGTATGAACGTCCGCTGAAAATGCGATACCAGACTTCAAAGATGCAGATTCAAAAATCGACAAAGTATGAGCCGGTAGCCGATAGATATTTATACCATAGGGCAAAGACCCTGCCGAGGAGCTTAATCGGCACCCAGATTATGGATATGTGGAACGAAGGAAGTTAGGACCTCAGTAAGAGCGATCCTGGTAGACACGGGAGGTGCACAGCTATAACGATGAGGGCATTACAGTAAGGCCATTTATAAATGAAACGTGACGTTTTGTTTTAATAGTACCTGAAATAATGCAAAGTTGTTATAATTCGGCACATTGATGCAAGAAATATCCGTAATCTATTGGCTTATATCAAAATATGTACTTAAAAAACAGCTTATTTAAGCTAAAAAACATTTGACTTATTAGGGAGAGCTATATACTACATATAAAAATGAAGTAATAAGCGATATTATAAGCAAAACAAATACCACTCTTGCAAATCCGTTTTTATCTAGAAATAATGACCTTATAATACCTGGCTCAGGAGAAGATCCTATCGACATTGCAGTTGCTCGTGCTATTTACCAAAATGATATTATATTAGGTGGAGATTTGAATATATTACGTCCAAAATCAAATGTTTCAGCAGCTTTTTTAAGTTATCAATTAAATGGTGTTAGACGATATGATATCGCAAAAAAGGCACAAGGAAAATCTATAGTACACTTACATAATTCTGATTTAAAAGAGGTTTTAGTATCTATTCCCACATATGATGAACAACTTCATATTGTCGAATTATTAACCAAAATAGATGAGATGATTGATGCTCAAATTAAAATCATTGATGATTTAGTTTTACAAAAGAAATACATTATTTCTCAATGTCATTAAGTTAAGGTAAATAAGAAGTCATTAAAATAAAATATTTGCCATGTAAACCCTGGATGTAGAGCTACATCCAGGGTTTCTATCACATTTCAATTAGAATTGATGGCTTTCAAGCATGACAAAAAGGCAAATTGATTCACTTTAGAAAAATTTGCCTGCGACTTGAATATGAAATATAATCAGTGTAGCGCTATGATGCTTTTGTATTGAACGGAACAACTGATTTAGGTTTCATATTGCGCTGATATTTTCTATCTGGTCTTACGGGGGCCAGATATTTTTTTATTCTTTTCATCAGTTCTGCTGTACCAATTAATTTCCTTAGCCAGAGTCTCATGTTTGTTACGGCAGTAGATATATTTACTTTATATTTATGTTTTCTTCTGTCTGACTGTTCTATTTGTATCCTGTCAGCAATGATATTTGTTAAACAGTGCAACAGAATGGCCGAATAGATTTCCTGCTGTATGAAATTACGCTTTTTCGAATGAAACGAAATCATTCCGATAATGTATTTCAGCACTTTAAACGCTGTTTCTATATCCCATCTCATGTGATACATCTTCTTCAGTTCAGTCAGATCAAATTCATCTCTCGTCAGATTTGTCACCAGGCATTCATAGGTATCATCTGTAATTTTAAAGCGAACAACTCTTAGACTCATTTTATAAAACTCTTTTGTACCAAAATAATTAAACTCAGACTTGTTAGAAATGAATGTATATTTTTGCTTGTTGGCTTTAGTTTCATTTGTTTGTGTACGAGTCAATATTTTAGTGACATTTAAATCGAATTCTTCATCTGGTAAATTCAAGTTCGAAAGAATGGAGCTGTATACATTGATGTCTTTTGTGCGGATCAGAAACTTCTGATTGTTTTCTATGCAGCACGCCATCAGATTGTATTTTTCATAGCCTCTGTCAGCAGTAATAATCGAATTTATGGGATAATCATGTTTTATAATCATTTCTATTAAAGCAGCACATTCTCTAGTCTTGGCAGCTGTATCAATACTTGTATCCCAGAAAACATGATTGATACAGTCATACAGTCCGTTGATATGAAGCTGGCTGAATGGTTTGTTGTTTCCGTTCTGTCTTTTAGTATCTTCATCCTTTTCGTCATAGGCAATATTTACATCTGAACCATCACAGGCCAGAATATGAAATCCTTTCCAGGTTTTATAGTCATCAAATGTATTCACAAAAAGATGCATAATTCTTTGAAAAGCAGTGATATCAAGCTTGTCTCTTTGTTGACAAAGAGCCGAAGTGGTAGGCAAAGAATTAATATCATTAAAGTACTCACACAGTTCAGAGTTTAAACTTTTAGACTGCATCTGGATAATAAAGTGAATCAGTGTTTCAACTGGAAGTTTTCTCTTACGCGTAAAATCACTGGCAGGATCACTGCAGTAACAAGCGATGTTGTTACAAACCATTTTAATAGAACGGTTAAAAACATTTAAAATCTTATCTGGAATCATAGGTGAAAATCCTCCTCTACAATTCCTTCGGATTATGTTTAATATTCCGATTTCAGGCATGTCAAGCATTATTTTGCATATTTATGCGTAAATTTGAGTGCTTTATTCATAACTGAAAAAATATTTCATCAAAAAAAGAGCCTTACCTGTTGCCAGGTAAAACCCTATATTATTGATTTTGCTTAACTTAATGACATTGCATTATTTCTTCATTATTGAAATCAATTCAAGATAATGAAAAAATAATGTTGAAAGATATTTTGTTTGATTACAATATTAAAACAACGATTAACAATGAATATCCTGTACTTTCTTCTACTGCATCTGGCATGTATTTACAATCAGACTATTTTAACAAAGAAACTTCCAGTGATAATACAATTGGGTATAAAATTATTCCTAGGGGTTACTGTACATATAGATCTATGAGTGATACTGGATTATTTACCTTTAATATACAAAATCTTGTCGAAAAAGGGATTGTTAGTCCAGCATATCCAGTGTTTTCATCAAATGATGATTATATTAATGAGTTTATTATTTTATATTTAAACAACTCATCATATATAAAAAAACAAATTCTAGAATTAAAAAGTGGAGGCACTAGATTTACGTTACCATTTTCAACATTATGCACTTTAAAAATTCCAAAACTGGAAAAAGAAAAGCAGTTATCATTAATTAAAACTATAACTGCCTTTGAAAGAAAAATTGAAAATGAAGAAATAATCTTGAATGCTTTGCATCAACAAAAAATTTTTTTGTTAAACAACATGTTTATATAAACATATTACATAATAGATATTTTTTCTGCTTTTCTAAAATCGTAAGTTCTTCATTTAATACGCTTATCTTTTCGTCTAGCATTTCAAATAATGCTAGATTTTTCCTTTGTATTGATAAGTTAGGTGCAAGAATCGTAAAGTTTTCTAAATCTCTTTTTTGAATATTTGGTAAACCTGTTCCTATTCTTAAATTCATTATTTCTTTTTCTTTGTGTTTCAAATAATGATATAGGTATTTATTATCTATTAGTGCTGAATTCACATTTTGTATTGTATAACAATGCCCACCACTCCAAAAAGGACTACTGTTAAATTGAACATATCCACAAGAATTTCCACCTTCACTGATTGAAATTGTATTTTCTGATACATTGTAGGAATCAAGATAACCAGATGGAGACGTTCCACCATTCATCATATAATAGGAGCCATTAGATAATAATTGATCATTATTTATTTGATCACCTTTAACTATGTAAGCTAGTTGTTTAAGTTTATAATCAGCATAATTTTCTTTAAACATCCAATTATATATTCCAATTTTAAGAGAATTATAGTCGTCAATGATTTTAATTTGAGTTAGAATTTTTTTATCTAAAGCACTTAAAATATTACTAATTTTCAATTGATCATTTTCATTTGATATACACACTTTAAAGTCGAGCATATCATTAATGCTAACATTAGTCTGATTTCCTGTACCACCTGTTGAAGAGGCATAAAATTGTTTCAAAAAATCATTTGAATTTAATAAGTAAAACAAATATTTTTCATTAACCTTTGACGCTCTAATTAAAGCACAACGTTGATTCAATAACAAATTCTTTGGCTGTTCCATTTGAACAGTATATCCATAATCTTTTTTGTTTGTTGTACCGGTCAGAGTGATAAGAATGTCATTTTCTTGAATTAAATAATCTAATTCTTTTTTTGTAGGTGCATTTATAAATGATGAATTACGAGATAAATCAAATATTCCATTATATAGATTTCCCATTTTTATAATTTGGTATTCACCTTTTTGTGTCATTTTGAGTGAATCAAATGCATATCCACCTGTTATAGTACAAATATCTCCAAGTCTAACTTTCACTAATTTGTTTAAATTAGTGAATCTCAAATTAGGAACACTATAGAAATAAATACTTAAAAAATCATCCTTTACGCATAAGATAAGGGATGATTTTTATTAAGGGTTCCTAATTTGAGATTTCCTCAATTCATAGAACCGTGGAATAATTACATAGTTTCAGAACTATTGACTACATTTCCTACAAATTCTTTATCTTGGGATCAACTAGCATACGATCAAGACTCTTCTTTAAAAAATCTACATTATGGCTTGATACATAATGGTTTTCAAACTACTTGTATTGCCGGAGAAGATAGATTGTTCCCTTACATCAATCAATCATTTATTCCATTGAAACATACTTTAATTCAAAATGGAGATTTGATCTTAGCTGACGCGTCTGAAGACAGGAAAGATGTAGGAAGGCCAGTAGAAATGTTAGATATTGGTGATCAAAAGATAGTTTCAGGATTACACACAATACATGCAAAAAATAAAACAAATTTAATTGTGAATGGATTTAAAGGGTTTTATTTCCAATCGAGTGCGATGAAACAGCAAATATTTAAAATTGCTAATGGAAGTAAGATTTATGGCATTTCATCATCAGCTTTTAATGAGCTTAAAATGTTTATACCTGAAAAACAAGAACAGAAGAAAATTGTTGATCTGATGATTAAAATTGAGAAAAAAATCCAAACTCAAAGTAAAATCATTGATGATTATATGACTTATAGAAATGCCATAGTAGATTACTTTTTTGAATCATTATCTTCTGATTGGAATCGAATAAAGTTATCAAATATTCTAAAAGAATATAGTGAATTGCATGTTAAAGATAATTCGATTGTTCATGCAACGTTAAGCAAAGAAGGAATTTTTCCTAAAACAGATAGATATGATAGAGATTTTTTAGTGAAAGATGAAGATAAAAAATATAAAGTCACACATTTAAATGATATTTGTTATAATCCTGCCAATCTAAAATTTGGCGTAATTACCAGAAATACTATCGGTGATTGTATAATATCCCCTATTTACGTAACATTTAAAATTGAAAATGGATTTCTTCCTAAATTTGTTGAGCTCCTTGTTACAAGAAAACGATTCATTTCAAGAGCAAGAAAGTATGAACAAGGAACAGTATATGAAAGAATGGCAGTTAATTCATCTGATCTATTATCTATGTATGTTTCAATTCCATCATTGAATACTCAACAAACAATTGTGAATATTATCAATAATATCGATAATAAAATCTCTAATGAGAAAGAATTATTAAAGCTATATAGAGCACAAAAATTTTACTTATTAAAAAACATGTTTATTTAAACAAACATGTTTTTTAATAGATACTCTTTTTCTGTTTTAAGAAGATTTAAATAGTCCGATTCTATCTTTATTTTTGAATCAATAAATTTCATCTTCTCGGATATTTCAATTTGCATTTCCAATGGAGGAAGTTCAATTAAGATGTTTTGCATACTAGCGAAAGTTAAACATTGTCTTACACTTCCTTCTAATTTTTGATTTAACTGTTTTTGAAACGTTGATGATTGCAAAAATAAATCAAAATATTCATATGAAATTTTTGATATATCTGTTTTAAAAACTGTGTACATAGGACTAACAATGCCATAATCGCAGCTTTGTAATCTAGCAATTGATCCAACGTTGATTCTGGCCGGATTATACGCGTATTCATTTTTATTAACAATTTTATAATTTGATGTGTCTGCACTTGCTATTTCTCTGTCTTCAAATTGTTCAGATTGTTTTATGAAACCTAGTGAATTACTAACAGATAAAACATCTATATTATCTCTGTTCTTATTTTTTTGACTGATTTCTTTAAGAACAGCTTTTAGATGAACGTTTGGAAATTCATAATTAACATTGAAAATATGTTGTATAATTCCTTTTTTAAGAGAATTATAATCACCAATGATTTTATTTTGAGTTTGAATTCTTTCATTCAGCAAATTGATAAACTCATTTATTTTGTTCTTTTCCATTTCACTAGGAATGCACATTTTTAATTCTTTCAATTGCTTAAAATATACTCTTTTTTTTTCAACTAAAGAACCAGTAGCGATTGTATTGTATGTATAAAGCATTCTAGGAGTTTTAAGATAAGCATTCCAAAATTCATTATATTTGCATGCATCAATCGTAAATATGTCGTAATATCCAGAAACCGAAACAGTCTGATTGATTTTGCTATAATTTAATGCACCAAATCGCAAATTCATAGGGTTCATCACAAAATCATTTTGATGTACTATTTTGAATAAATCTCCTTCTTTTTTTACTAAAAAACTTCTCTCGTAACGATCACTTTTTGGAGTTATTCCTGATTCTATCGTAAAACTATATAATGAATATTTTTCAAAATCTGAAGTATATTCTTTTCTTTCTTTTATTAGATTACCGATTTGTATTTTTTCCCACTCTGTATGAAACTCTCTAAATCTCAAATTAGGAACATTTGGGTTTTTATTTTTCTTATCCATAACATTAATCCTCCAAAAGTCCAAGTTCTTTTAAGTATACGTCAATTTCTTTATCAAGCTCATCGCGTTTAGCTTCAAGCTCTTTGATTTCTTTCATTACTGCATGAATATCGATTTCTTCTTCCTCTTCAAATGTATCTACATAACGAGGGATGTTTAAGTTGTAATCATTTTCAGCAATTTCTTCTAAAGATGCACAATGAGCATATTTATCAACATCTTTACGTGCTAAATATGTATCCATGATTTTTTGAATATTTGCATCAGTTAATCTATTTTGATTTTTACCTGATTCAAATTCTTTTGAAGCATCAATAAAGAAGATATCATCATGTGTTTTACATTTTTTAAATACAAGTACACATGTAGGAATGGATGTACCAAAGAATAAGTTTGCTGGTAATCCAATAACAGCATCTAACCAATTCTTTTCCTTAATTAAATATTGTCTGATAACTCCTTCTGCAGCGCCTCTAAATAAAACACCATGTGGTAATACAACAGCCATTGTTCCTGCATCATCTAATAAATACAGCATATGTTGTACGAATGCATAGTCTGCTTTTGACTTTGGTGCTAACTTTCCATATGCACTGAATCTTTCATCATCTAAAAATTTAGGATCTGCAGACCATTTAGCACTGTAAGGCGGATTAGCTACTACTGCATCAAATCTCATTTTCATATGTTCTTCATTTGGATGTTCAAGTGTATCATTGTTTTCAATATCAAAGTGATTAAATGGAACGCCGTGTAATAACATGTTCATACGCGCTAAGTTGTATGTTGTTGATACTTTTTCTTGCCCATAGAAAGATACAACATCTGTTTCTTTGGCAACACGTAACAATAATGATCCTGATCCACAAGTAGGGTCATATACATTTTTTAATTTTGACTTCCCAACAGTTACTAATTTTGCTAATAATTTTGATACTTGCTGTGGAGTATAGAACTCTCCTGCTTTTTTTCCGGCAGATGCAGCAAATTGACCAATTAAATATTCATATGCATCACCTAAAACATCAATTTCAGCATCTTCATAATGGAAATTAATGTCATCAATTTTTAACATTACTTTCGCAATAAGCGCACTTCTGTCTGCTTCACTTTTCCCTAATTTTGAGGCATTTAAATCCATGTCATCGAATAAGTTTTCAAAATCTCTTTGAGAACCTAATCCTATTGTTGATTCAGTTAAATCATTGACTGCCTTTGCTAACATAGAAATATCAAATTGTTTTACATTGATTTTATCAATTAATGTTGACCAGAGATTAGCTGGTTCAATTACATATCCTAATCCACCTTCATCATCTACCAATGCATCAATAATATCCTGTTTAAAATCTTCATCTTTCCATGCATCAGCATAAGAAATATCGTCGTCTTCTAATTCTTCATCTACAAAATTTGAAAGTTTATCTGATAGATAACGATAGAAGATTAATCCTAAAATGTAATTTTTAAATTCTGAAGCATCCATGCTTCCTCGTAAATCATTTGCCATTGCCCATAATTGAGTGTGTAATTCTGCTTGCTGTTTAGCTTGAATTTCTTGTGTTTCCATAATGTCCTCCTAAAGTATATTTTCAAGTTTTTTATTTAATAATAGTTGTTTCAATTCAATTAATCTTCGTTCATAACGATTTTTTCGAATTGATTGATAATAGATTTTACCAATAAGAATTTGTTTGTTTATTGGTGGTAAATCCAATTCTAAATCTCTTATAACATCAAGGGTTATCATTTTTACGTATGATTGTCCTTGCGTACTACTTGTAAGTTGATGCTTCATTATTGAATTTTCATTAAATAGCCAAGCAAAGTAATAAGGATCCAAGAGATTTGTATCATTGACTCGAACTAGACAAAAATTAGAAAGTAACAAACTATTTGCGCGCTCTTTTGTTATTACCATAGCCATCTGCGAAGATAAACCAATTACAATATCATTTTCTTTTGTTAGTAAACATTTATCAACTTTTTCTATGTCAATTTTGGAAATGATTTCATCAAATGAAGAATCATCCTTTCCACAAATATAACTTAATTCCTGCATACTAATTGTTGATATTTGTTTAAATGATTGAAGTTCAGATTTTGGCTTTACTCTTGTAAGAATGGTACCTAAACTAATTTCTGACAAATCGGAAAGTTTTGTACTCATCGTTTTACCTCCTTTGCAACTTACATAAATAGCATAATTCAAGAGAGATAAAAAGTCAATAGAAAAAGTGCAATATAAATAAATTGCACTTTACATATATTTGATGACAACATCTTTTATAAATTGAGTGATTGTATTTGTTATAGAATTTTTAGCTCTCATACTAGAAGAAAAGTTATTTTCTTCTTTTTCTCGTTTGATTACGTCTTTTGTAAGATCAGTTTTAATGTCATTTTTATCTACAAACCCACCAAACTCGTAATCACCAATTAATCTATTAATTTTAGGTTCTGGTATTTGATATTTTGCAGCAACTTCTCTTATTTCATTGGTACGTTGCTCTTCCATATATTGATTATATTCATATTCAAAATCAGCATCAGGATCCATCTCACTTGCAATACTATCGATAAATCCATGGATCAAATCTGATTTCATATATAGCTCTGGAGCAGTTGCAGATTCAATCATCTTTTCAATTTCATCTAAAGTTTTACGACGTTTTTCTCTAGATGGTTCATTTACAGCATTTTTAATTAGCTCTAAGATATAATGAACGTTGATTTTATCATTTCTAAGAAGTTCAATATCGAAACTTACGTCAGAAAGAATCGATGTTTTTTGCTGATCTGGTCGAATATCTCGATAGATTTTTTTATATTTACTTACAAAATCTTCATATAATTGATTTGACATCCCAAGTTCATCTTCAGTAAATTCAAACTCGTCAAATGTTTTTAATTTAACCATTAAGCGAACTAATTCACGGAATAATAACACAAATTTATATTCTTCCTGTTCGTCTCCACCATGTTCTGCTTCTTCTGGAGAAGGAGTATGTTTTAATAGTTCTTCAACGGCTTTTCTAAATTCATCTCTATAATATTCATATGGTTTCATTAATACTTCATCAGCATTATCTGTCAATGAGAACAACTTAACCGCATCGTCAACTGCCTTTTTATTTGTTTGAAAACACACAATGTTCCCATATGGCTTATTAGCTGTTTCAATACGATTTGTTCTTGAAAATGCCTGGATTAGATCATGATGTTTTAATCTTTTATCAACATATAAAGTATTCAATCTTTTTGCATCAAATCCAGTTAAGAACATATTTACAACTAATAAAATATCTAACTCTGTATTTTTTACTTTTTTTGATACATCTGTAAAATATGCAGAGAAAGTATTTGTACTATAATTTTTATCAAACATTTGATTATAATCTTTGATCATTCTTTCAAGTGAATCACGAGAATGTTCTGTTTCGAGTTCTCCGTCTTCATTTGCACCAAAAGTAAAGATTCCGGCTATTTTTAAATCAGTATTACGCTTTTTAAATTCATCATAATACTTAATAAGCATTGGAATACTACGGACAGTAAAAATAGCGTTGTATCTTCTATTGTTAGTTTTAGAATTATGTATTTTTAAAACATAATCAACTATGTTAGAAATACGCTGATCATCCATTAAAACTTCTTCAGTATCAATAGCTTCAACTTCTTCATCATCCTCAATATCTACAGTTGAACTAATTGTTCTAACATAATCAACATTAAAGCCCAAAACGTTTCCATCGGCAATTGCATTTTTAATCAAATAATGATGGACTAATTTTTCAAAAATATCTGCTGTAGTTCTACCATCCTGACTGGCATTTTCTGCAAAACGAGGTGTCCCAGTAAAGCCAAAATACTGTGCTCTTGGAAACTTTTTCTTTATCATTTTATGCATTTCTCCAAATTGGGATCTATGGCATTCATCTATGATAAAGACAACCTTTTTTCCTTCAAAGCGATCAATAACATCCTGATACTTATCATTTTTACATGCATTAGACATCTTTTGGATTGTTGTAAGAATAATCTTCTTTGAAGAATCTTTCATTTGAGCAATCAATGTGTCAGTGCTATCGGTCATATCAACTGTGTCTTTCTGGAAACGATTGAATTCTTCAATGGTTTGACTATCCAAATCTTTTCTATCTACTAAAAAGAACACTTGAGCAACTTCTCGGTTTGTACTTAATAACTGACTTAATTTAAAAGATGTTAATGTTTTTCCAGAACCAGTTGTATGCCATACATAAGCATTGTTATTTGTTTCATATGCTCGTTTCATTAATTCTTCTACTGCATAATATTGATAAGGTCGCATAACCATTAGATTTTTTTGTGTATCATCTACAACCATATATCTAGAAATCATCTTAGATATATGACATTTAGGTAGGAAATCTAATGCAAAATCATATAAATTATCTATACGATTATTATTTTTGTATGTCCAATAGAAAGTGTATTGGAAGTCCATTTCTTTATCACTGTTTGCAAAATATTTAGTATCAATTCCATTGCTGATAATAAATATCTGAACATATCTAAACAGGTCATTAAGTGAATGCTTCTTATAACGAATTACTTGATTAAAAGCTTCTTTGAAATCAATACCTCTTCGCTTAAGTTCAATTTGAACAAGTGGTAAACCATTGATAAGTAAAGTAACATCATATCTGTTTTCATATTTACCAATCATAGTCACTTGATGTGTGATCTGAAATTCGTTTTTGCACCATTCATTATTTTTTGTGTTAAACAACTCAACATATTGTGTGCTTCCATCATCCATTGTTATATCTTGTAGACTTCGTAAAGTTTTAGAACTACCATAAACACCTTTTCCTTGGATTTTTACTAGTAATCGTTCAAATTCCTTATCAGATAATTCATGACCATTTAATCTTGAAGCATTATGTTTATTAATTTGTTTTCTAAAATTCTTGTGCAAATCATCAATATCGTTAATTTCAACAAATTCATAGCCATCTGCACATAACTGCTTTATTAAATTATCTTCTAAAGTTTTTTCACTTTCGTATCCTAAATTATAACTCATTTAATATCCTCTCCAATCTCAAAGCTTTAACATTAAGGATTCTACAAACTAAAATAATAATCTCTTATCTTTTGTGACATTAGATATCTTCTTCTGGCTAAAAATTCATAATAATTGTTAACATCGTAATTTACAAATTCGTCGGGAATGCAGTTTTGTTTGAATGATTCATTCAATTGTTCTTTAGTTAGTATTCCACCGATAACCGATTTTTTAGATTCTATTTGCTCAAGAATTTTTGTCATATAAATATTTGGTGCATCATCTTTTATTTGATAATTAATTTCAGATTGGGTAATTGCGTAATTAGCAATTTGATTGTATTCAGATCTAGAGTTGTGACCATTTCTTTGTAAGTATTTTTTAGGGAAAAGATGGTGAATATCACCTCGATTTGATATTAAAGCATCTACAGTGATTTGATTTGATAAAAAGCCTTTATCCCCTGAATGCACTTGAGCCATTAAATATAGTTTAAAGTATGGACTGCTTGCAACAGATGTGTTTAATCTTTCAGGCAGTATATGATCCCAATAAGCATCGGATAACTGTCCAAGTTCAACATTTTTTAAATATTCTTCAGGGTCATTTACGTCAAAACGTTTGATATCATAATCAAACATAGATTCAGGAGATCCAGAATATCTTCCTGTAAGAATTGATAATACAAGCCATTTTCTTACTACAGTTTCTATAGAATTAGGGTGAACACCTTTATCTCTAAGTAGTAGGAATAATGCGTATCCGAAATTTAAAGCATTGTCTGACCTGATTAAAGAAGCATCAATGATTCCAGCTGATTTCAAAATCATCATATAACGATCATAATTTGTTTTATTAATGAATTTCAATACGCCTTCATGCAATGTATTATAAGATTCTTCTGCAATTTCTTCTTCATAATCACGTGTTTCAAAATTTCTTCCAGATAACAAATTCACTAAATCTGATAATTTTCCTCTATGAAATTGTGAAGTAAATGCAACACGTAGGATATCAGTATAAGCGGGAGAATAGATATCATCCGTATTATTAACAATCCAAGTAATTTTATTGAATTCATCGAGTTTTGAAAACTCCTGATCATTAGCTTTTATTGCTTCTAGATCCATAGGTCTTTGGTTTAAATGACAAAAATAATCAATTGTTTTTCTAATGATATCTCCACCATATTTTTCATTCGAAGATATTTTACTCATTGCAAAATCCGCTTGAGATAAGACAGTTCCTTTTGAATTAATTCGAATGAAAATGTCAGTGACGGTTTCAATATCTAATTCCTGATCTAAATCAATAACACCTATACTATTATTTAAAATACCTTTTAGTTTAACTATGGTATTGTTGATTTCTGATGCATTCGAATTATTTTGTTTTGCATATTCTATAGCAAAATTGAAACAATTGAAATCAGGTTTAAAAACTTCAGATATATCATTGATATATTTACTGTCCTTTTCAAGCGCCGGATTACAAACTTCAAATTTTTCATCAAGTGGATTAAATGAAATTCTAATCGGAATTTTTTTATATTCCTGATTAACTACTTCTTGCCCAGTGATTGCTGCAGTTAGAGCTGTAATTCGTTGCTGCCCATCAATAACAATTTTTTTACCATTACTAAAAGTACCGTCTTTTAATTTAACGTCTGGATTTTTCCATATTATTATGTAACCTACTGGATAACCTTTATACAAAGAATCCATCAAATCTCTTACTTTACTGGCTTCCCAAACAAATGGTCTTTGCATCTCTGGAATTGCAATTTCGCCACTATTGATCCAAGAAATAATATTTTCAACAGAATGATTATTAACACTATACTTTGCCATTTTATTCTTCCCCAACTATCTCTACAATATCATCAAATGTGCAATTTAATGTTTTACACATTTTAATTAAAGAATCCATTGAAACTGTTTGATTCTTTGAAAGTTTTGCTAACGTTCCAGGAGTAAGTCCTGCAATTTTTGCAAATTCAGTTTTCTTCATACCTTTATCAATTAATAATTTAAACAAACGATTATAACTAATTTCCATATGATTAGACCTCTTTCTTTATTTTCAATTATAAAGGAATTATGTATAAATAGAAACATAAATATCACCATTTAGTGATATTTTTTTATTTTATATTTATTTTGTTTTAGTTATTGATGAACTAACTTTCACATGTTCTAATAATGTTAATGGTAAGAATTCGATCTCCTCCAAACTCTTTTCAAATATGAAAAGAGAATTGAATCAAAAATACAACTTATTGGTACAGATCTCTGTTTCAGACAGTTGATCTGTTTTTTTTATCCCTTTCAAGGCTAAAAAAAGCCTTTTTTGTGGACTTTCAAGTGAAGGGGAAATTGTTTCTCCTTCACAAAAGGAGGAATAATTAAATGTATAACTATGGTTACGAAAAGAAAAAGTATTTAGAAGAAAAAGAAAAAGAAGAAAACTTACTACGATTATTAGGATTTCCTGAATGGAAGATTCAGTACCTTCGAGAACTAGATGATTTTGATTTCAACAAAAATCGCAGTTTTCACCGTAATGAATCGCCAACTGAAGTAAAATTTTTTCTAAATGAACCTTCTGAAGATTGTATAAGTGAATATACATGGGAAGATGTACTAAATGGAGTAAACGATGCCGTTGTTTATAAGCATTTGAAAAAGTGTGATCCTGTCATGCAGAAAATCATTGTAATGTTGAAAAACAAGTATTGTGTACGGGAAATTGCTGAAGATTTACATATGACGACCAACGCAGTTTATAAAAGAATCGAAAAATTCTCAAAAAAATGTAAAAAGAGAGGCTAATAATTGACGATTTCAAGGACTATCTAGTGAAGGGGGATATATATCTTCCTAGTAGCTCTTTGAAAACAGCATAACAACTGTTAGATACAACACTTATATATTCGAGCTATTTCACTACTGCGCGATGATGTTTTTTAACGAGCGATGATACTTTAGATTGATAAACAATTTTGCTGATTGTGCCATGACAATATATAAGATAATGATACTTCTAGCGACAGGCTCAAGCGTGATATGGGTTGGTGCGATGCCAATGAAAGATAATTAGCAACTATCTTGTCTAATAGGATTCCTTTGTTTTCGGGTAATCAGGTGATAAATAGAAAACACGATAAATATTTTATTTTTAAACATCAACCGGGACTAGCTCCCGGTTTTACATAAGGAGTGAATATGCATGAAAGTAAAAAGAGGCGAAATTTATTTAGCGGATTTAAGTGATGCATCAGGATCTGAACAAGGAAAAGTAAGACCTGTTGTGATTATTCAAAACAATCGTGGTAATAAATATAGTCCAACAACTATTGTGGCTTGTTTATCTTCCAAGATTTATACAAAACATCATTTACCAACACATCATCTTTTACCAGATGGTATTGGATTGAAATACAAATCAATGGTCATGTGTGAACAGATTCGTGTTATTGATAAAATTCGATTGTTAAAGAAAATTGGTACAGTTAGTAGAGTTGATATGCTTGCTATTGATAGAAAGTAAGCGTCAAATAGAGCCCATATTAAAACAACGATCTCTTTGTGAAATAATAGA